>JACCDH010941266.1_pt1 | contig 16651 bp, 16 predicted proteins | sample 7442481 | NCBI WGS metagenome assembly JACCDH01 (sample SAMN15323433, study PRJNA562643) | freshwater metagenome | isolation source: river surface water | place: USA:Blue River Watershed | collected 2017-08-15
ATCGCAAGACCTTGATTCGTCAGATCTCTCAGCATGCGCATTCCGAAATCGTGGGTCAGCTACCCGAGGGGAATTGGGTAACGCGTGCGCCCACGCTCAAGCGCAAGACCATACTGCTGGCAAAAATTCAGGACGAAGCCGGTCATGGCCTGTATCTCTACAGCGCGGCTGAAACGCTCGGTATATCGCGCGATCAGATGACGACCGATCTGCTGTCAGGCAAGGCAAAGTACTCCAGTATTTTCAATTACCCCACGCTCACTTGGGCTGATGCCGGCATGATTGGTTGGCTGGTCGATGGTGCGGCGATCATTAATCAGATACCTTTGTGTCGTTGTTCCTATGGCCCGTATGCGCGCGCGATGATTCGTGTTTGCAAAGAAGAAGCCTTTCATGCCCGTCAGGGCTATGACTTGCTGATGTCTCTGTGCAAAGGCACGGCAGAACAAAAGCAAATGGCGCAGGATGCACTGAACCGCTGGTGGTGGCCGGCGCTGATGATGTTTGGGCCACCCGATCAGGAATCAGTCAACAGCGCCCAGTCGGCGCAATGGAAGATCAAGCTGTTTTCCAATGACGAGCTGCGTCAGCGCATGGTGGATCAGTGCGTGCCGCAGGCAGAGTATCTGGGACTGACTATTCCCGATCCTGATTTGAAATGGAATGCTGAGCGCGGTCATTTTGATTTTGGTGCGATTGACTGGTCGGAATTCTACGAAGTCTTGAAAGGTAACGGCCCATGCAATCGCGAGCGGCTGGCAGCTCGCAACAAGGCCTGGAATGATGGTGCGTGGTTTCGTGAAGGCTTGCAGGCGCATGCGGACAAGCACGCGCAGCGCCGTACATCCAAAGCAGCCTGAGGAGTCATCGGTGAGTAAAGAATGGCCTTTGTGGGAAATTTTTATACGCAGTCAGCACGGACTGTCGCACAAGCATGTCGGTAGCCTGCATGCGCCGGATGCGGAAATGGCGATCAACAATGCGCGTGATGTCTACACACGACGCAATGAGGGTGTTTCTATCTGGGTAGTGCCATCGGAAGATATCGTCGCCAGCACGCCGACCGAACGCGGTGAGTTGTTCGAGCCCTCTAATAGCAAGGTCTATCGTCATCCAACCTTTTTCGTCATTCCCGACGAAGTCGGCAATCTCTGAGCGATCAATGCATGGATAGCGAAAAATTCATCTGGCTGCTGCGCAATGGCGACAATGCAATGGTGCTATCGCAGCGATTGTCTGAATGGTGCGGCAAGGGGCCGGCGCTTGAAGAGGATATGGCGCTCACGAACACTGCGCTTGATCTACTGGGGCAAGCGACCTTATGGTTATCGTACGCAGGTGAAGTCGAAGGCGCAGGACGCGATGAAGATCAGTTAGCCTTTCTGCGTGATGCGCCGCAATTTCGTAATGTGCTGCTGGTCGAACAGCCTAATCATGACTATGCCGATACCCTGATGCGGCAGTTTTATTTCGATGTCTGGCATTACGAATGGCTGCAAGCACTGAAAGTATCCAGCGACGAGCGCGTGGCATCGATTGCAGAAAAATCAGTCAATGAGGTGAGGTATCACCTGCGCCGTAGTACGGACCTGCTGGTGCGGCTGGGTGATGGCTCTGCTGAAAGCCATCGTCGCATGCAGTTAGCAGCCGATCAGTGGTGGCCCTATACCGGTGAACTTTTTTCATGCGATCCCATTGATCAGGCGATGTCTGAGCGCGGCATTGCGCCCTTGCCAGAAACGCTGCATGCAAAATGGATGTCGCATCTCACGCAAAGCTTTGCGGCAGCCACACTGACCTTGCCACCGGCCGATGCATGGATGCACAGTGGCGGCAAGCAGGGTCGGCATTCCGAACATTTGGGTTATCTGCTTGCCGAGATGCAGTTCCTGCAGCGCGCCTATCCCGGAGCGCAATGGTGAAGGCGAGTGACGATCAGCTGTGGCAATGGCTGTCGCAAGTTGCTGATCCCGAGATACCGGTGATTTCGGTGGTGGATCTGGGTATTGTTCGTGGTTGGCAGTGGCTGGATGATGAGCGGCTGGAAGTGATGATTACACCCACCTATTCTGGTTGTCCGGCAATGCAGGCGATTGCGGACGACATACGCAGCGCGCTGACGCAGCATGGCTTGAATGAGGTCACGATTGCAACGCAACTCTCACCGGCGTGGACGACGGACTGGATGAGTGAATCCGGTAAACAGAAATTGCGTGAGTTTGGTATTGCGCCACCAGCGCAGCAGGCGAGTGAGCAGGTCATTGATGTTTCGGCGATGCTCAATCGTGACGCGCCTGCGATTGATTGTCCTCAGTGCGGTTCATTGCACACACGGCTGATCAGCCAGTTTGGTTCCACGGCCTGCAAGGCCTTGTATCGCTGTACGGAATGCCTCGAGCCTTTTGATTATTTCAAGCCGCACTGATGAGCCACTTTCATTCATTGTCCATAGATCGTGTGCAGCAGGACACGCGCGACGCGATCATCGTCAGTCTGCATTTGCCGGATGAACTGCATTCTGCGTTTGCGTATCAGCAAGGCCAGTATCTGACCTTGCGCGCCATGATTGACGGTGAAGACGTGCGTCGCTCTTACTCGCTGTGCTCGGCGGTGCAGGATGAACAACTAAAAATCGCGATCAAAAAAGTCAGCGGAGGTATTTTCTCGGGCTGGGCACATGCGCATCTCAAAGCAGGCATGACCCTTGATGTCATGCCGCCGATGGGAAATTTTCAGGTGCCATTGCAGCCAGCGCAGTCGCGTCACTATCTGGCCTTCGCAGCGGGTAGTGGCATCACCCCGATCTACTCGATTATCAAGACCAGTTTGCTGACCGAGCCACACAGTCGCGTGACGCTGGTGTATGGCAATCGCGCATCCTCCACCGTGATGTTGCGCGAGGCACTGGCGGATTTGAAAGACCGTTTTCTTGATCGCTTGTCTATCGTTCATGTGATGAGCCGCGAGAAACAGGACATTGATTTGTTCAATGGTCGCATTGATGCCGATAAATGTCGTTCGCTGGCAGAACAATGGATCAAGATTGACGATGTGGATGTCGCTTTCATTTGTGGGCCCGAAAGCATGACCCATCAGGTCTCCGAAACTCTGCAATCGCTGGGCATGCTCAAAGACCAGATCAAGACAGAATTGTTTTCCGCGCCTACGGCTGATAATGCAGCAGCTGCTGCACGCCGCCAGGCGCGTGCCAGTGATTCATCCGCAGTCGGCGCGCAGTGCGAGGTTAGTTTCATCATCGATGGTCATCATCATCAGATAACGATGCAGCGCGATAGTCAGTCGCTGCTCGATGCCGGACTGGCGCATGGCATCGATATACGTTATGCCTGCAAGGGCGGCATTTGCGCCACTTGTCGCTGCAAGGTCGTTGAGGGCAGGGTGGACATGGATGCCAATCATGCGCTGGAAGATTACGAAATCGCGCGCGGTTTTGTGTTGAGTTGTCAGGCCTTCGCTGCCAGTGAACGTCTGGTACTGGATTTTGATCAGGATAGCTGAGAGGAATATCGTGCAGAACACAGACCCGCAAACACTTGCACAAGCCACTGCCCAGCATATGTATGCGCAGGATAATGCAACCCAAGGGCTGGGCATCACGCTGGTCGAGGTTCATCCCGGCCAAGCGCGTATGCAGATGACGGTGCGCAGCGATATGCTGAATGGCCATGGCATGTGCCACGGTGGTTTCATTTTTACGCTCGCCGACTCCGGCTTTGCGTTTGCCTGCAATAGCTATAACGTGCAAACAGTAGCAGCCGGCTGCAGCATCGAGTTTCTCGCACCTGCGTTTGAAGGTGAGGTTCTGACCGCTTCGGCCGTTGAGCAGTCAAAGAGCGGGAAGACGGGGATATATGATGTCGTCGTGACCAATGGCGAAGGTAAAAAGATTGCGCTGATGCGTGGTAAATCGCATCAGCTCAAAGGGGAAGTGATACCGACGCAGCCAGCCTGAAAAATAACAAGCGCTGCATCAACTACCGAGGAGACACCGCATGGATGATCGGGCGGATCTGGAGCCGATAGAGACGGCCAGTCAGGATGAATTGCAATCGCTGCAACTGCAGCGATTGAAGGCGACTTTGCACCACGCCTACACCAATGTGCCGCACTACCGGCAGCGCTTTGATGAAAAAGGCGTGCACCCGGATGACCTGAAATCACTGTCGGATCTGGCGAAATTTCCCTTCACTGGCAAGGACGATTTGCGCGCCAACTACCCTTTCGGCATGTTTGCCGTGCCGCGCGACAAAGTCGTGCGCGTTCATGCTTCCTCGGGAACCACGGGCAAGCCCACGGTAGTTGGCTACACCCAAAAGGATATTGATACCTGGGCCGGGTTGGTCGCGCGATCGATTCGAGCATCGGGTGGTCGGGCTGGCGATATTGTGCACATCGCTTACGGTTATGGCTTGTTCACCGGCGGTCTGGGTGCGCATTACGGTGCCGAAAAACTTGGCTGCACCGTGATACCGATGTCAGGTGGCCAGACGGAAAAGCAGGTGCAGCTGATCACGGATTTTCGGCCGGACATCATCATGGTCACGCCGAGCTACATGCTCAACATTATTGAAGAATTCGAGCGTCAGGGACTCGATCCGGCAGCATCCTCCCTGCGTATTGGTATTTTCGGTGCAGAACCTTGGGGCGAGGGCATGCGTGCGGAGATTGAGCAGCGCGCTGGCCTTGATGCAGTGGATATCTACGGTTTGTCTGAAGTCATGGGACCGGGTGTGGCGAACGAGTGCATCGAGACCAAAGATGGTCCTGTGATCTGGGAAGATCATTTTTATCCCGAGATCATTCATCCGGTCACGGGTGAAGTCATGCCCGATGGCGAAGCGGGTGAGCTAGTATTTACGTCGCTGACCAAAGAAGCCATGCCCGTCATTCGTTATCGCACCCGCGACCTGACGCGTTTGCTGCCGCCAACGGCACGCGCCATGCGTCGCATGGACAAGATTGCCGGACGATCCGATGACATGATGATTGTTCGGGGTGTGAATGTATTCCCGTCGCAGATCGAAGAACTGCTCTTTCAGCAAGCTGCGCTCGCACCGCACTATCAGATTGTTTTGACACGTGACCTTCATCTGGATCAGTTGGAAGTGCTGGTTGAAACCCGCGAGGATGTTCGCCATGGTGACGGTGTGCGCGGCGGTGCGCAGCTGGAGCAGATGATCAAATCCTATATCGGTATTTCCTGTACGGTCACCGTGCTACCGCCCAACGGCGTGGAACGCACGCAGGTGGGCAAAGCCAGACGAGTTATCGACAAGCGCGTGCAGGCGGGATAAGACGTCGTTATCTAGGATGTGCCGTTTTCATTCGGCCATGATGCGTGCACCCTCACTCACTTGCCTGCTGGGGAACCTGATGACCTGTTCGCCCTCGCGCAGACCGTTGATGATCTGAACATCATCGCGATTACGCTGACCGATGGTGACGGTTCTTTCTTTTGCTCGTTTATTTTCTGCGACAAAGACGCGCCATTCATTACCGACCCGAAAAACACTACTTCCCGGGAGTTTCAGAACTGCGTCCTGTTGCCACAGCAGGATACTTGCCTGAATGCGATAGCCATCACCCAGTGGCCAGCGGGTACCCACCGGATCGGCAATGACATTCACACGCTGTTCTTCTATGCCCAGTGCAGATATTTTGGTAAACGCGACCGGCTCAACCAGCCTGACGCTGGCCTCCAATGGCGTATCGCCACCCCAATCTTTGAGCAGCATGCGCATACCCGGTTGGATGTTGACCGCATCGACCGATAGCACATCAACGACAGCTTCCATTTGCATTGGATCGCCAATCGTCATCAGGGGTGTGCCAGCGGCAATCGTGCGCTCACTTTGCTGGGTGACCGACAGGACGCGACCGGAAGCGGGGGCAAGTACAGGTGTTTTTCGTCCTGCTGCGTGGGTAAAAGTATTCACGGCAGCACGGGCTTCTGTCACCGCTGCTTGTGCTGCTTGGGTGCGAGCCTGTGCGCTACTGACCGCAGCGCGCGCAGAACTTTCGCGCGCAATCAATTGTTCCAGTGCTTGCGCTGAGATGAAATGATCCCGAACCAGTGCCTTCTGTCGTTCAAGCTCATGCTTTGCCAAGTCATGATTTATCTCGGCTTCGCGTTGTTGCAGTGTCGCTTCTGACCATCGGGCCTGCGCTGCCTGCAAGCGAGCCATTGTTTGGTCTCTCGACTGCAGATCAATGGATAGTGGCAAGAGCCAGGCAAGGACATCGCCTTGCGTGACTGTATCGCCAGTTCGCAGCATGATTCGCTCTATCGTTGCCGCGATCGGACTGGCAACGACATACGCATCGCGCACGCGGACGATTCCTTCATTATCAACACTGACGCTCAATTGTCCTTTTTCTGCGCGCACCAACTGCAGACGCAGCGGTGATGGCGTCAGTAGCCAGGTGATCAGGATGATGAAAGACAGCAAAGCTATCGCGATCAGCAAGATTTTTTTTCGACTGAAAAATTTGAAATCATTCACGTGTTTTCAGGACTGAAATCAAATCCATTTGCTGCAATCGCCGCTCTATCGAGACTGATGAGGCGATGGCTGACACCATGACGACAATCGCAGCGGACAAAAATGTGCGGCCGCTGACGACCAAGGGTATGCGGAACAGCTCTTGCGACAGTAGTGTGGCAATCCCGGCGGCCAGACCATAGCCGATCAGACAACCTAGCGGAATCGCGATAGCGGTCAGTAGCCATTGCTCGGTGAGCAGCAGCACCGTGACCTCGGTACGGGTGAAGCCAAGAATACGCAGACTGGCGAGTTCGGTCGCATGTTCGGATAGTGCGATGCGAGCCGAGTTGTAGATAATGCCGGCAGCAATGACGCAGGCGAAGCTGACAAGCACACTGTTATTGATACGAATATTTTCTCCAACGGTCGCCAGAAAACTCTGTAAGGTCGCTTCGCGCAGACTGGTGCTGGACAGCGCCGGCAAAGCTTTGATCGTTCGGTAAAACGCTTCCGCTCTCGTCATATCCAGTGCCAGCCAGGCCCCATTCGCCGTGGGTGTTTTTTGCAGCAGCCGTGACAAGGCCTGCTGATCCATGTAAGCAAATGCACCGATGGGCTCGTCAAGAATTAAGTTCACGGGTACGTCTATCTTTTGACGTCGTCCCGTCAGAAAATGGATCTCGACCGTGTCGCCGATCTGGATCTGCAGGAGATCAGCGAGCATGCGTGAACACACCAATCCTTCAGTGGGAAGTTCTATCGAGCGCTCATGGGCATCCACCGTCAGTCGCAATTGCCGCTGACGCTCGAGACCAATGATCGTTGTTCTCTTTTCACGGTGACGAACCCGTAGCGTGACTGGCATGGAGAGAAATCCCTCGGCGCGTAATACGCCGGGCAAGCGGGCGAGGCGATTGATGATGTCAGTGGAATGCTCCTCGCTGAATGTCACACTGATCTCGTCCCGCTGCAGCACCCGGTACTGAAAGCGGATCACTTCATTGAGGGCATCAAAAGAAAAAAGTCCGGTGATCACCAGTGCTGCCGACATCGACAGACCCAAAATCGTCAGCGATGTTTTGAGTGGTGTACGCAACAGGTTACGCAACACCATGCGTAAGGCCAGAGGTAAGTGCTGCCACAGAGATAGTTTTTCCAGACGGTTTCGTTGATAGCGTAATGGAGATTCCGGTCGCATGGCCTCGGCAGGTGTCATGCTTAAAACTCGGTATACGGCAAGCCCGGAGCCGAGCAGGGCCGACAACAGGCTCAGCATCAGTGCTGTCAGCAGCAGTGATGCTGAGAGTGAAAACGAGAGCGTCGGAAAATGAAAAAAGCGTGCATACAACTGCGCCAGCGCCTTGCCCAGCCAGCTGCCCAGTGCAATACCGGCGATGCTGCCGGCAGCCACCGTGAATAGCGCAAACTGCATGTAGTGGCTGGCGATCGCCGCATTGCTGTAACCAAAACTCTTGAGCAAGCCGATCTGCATGCGCTGCAGCGCACTGAGTCGCAACAAGACGTTATGAACCAGAAAGGCAGCAACACTCAAAAAAATCGCTGGAATGACCGTGGCGCTCACTTTGGTCTGCGCCAGCTCATTGCTGATGAACTGATGCGAGAGCTGGTCTTCACGACCAATAGCGCCCAAGCCACCAAAAGGCTCGAGCAAGCCGTCGAGTCGGTGAATGACCTCTGTTTCGCTGGCGCCGGGTGAGAGCGTCAGAACAAGGTCATTACAACCCCCCCGCATATCAAGCAAGCTGCTGAGTGCCTCCTGATCCATCCACAACACTCCAAAGCGACGATAGTCCGGAAAGCCCGAGCCGCGCATTTCGTTGATGTATTCCGGTGAAATGGCGATACCTGTCACAGTCAGAATTTCACGCCGGCCATTGATCACAGCTTTTAAGACAGTACCTGCTTGTAATGTGTTGGCGCGGGCAAAGGCTTCGCTGACAAGAATCTCATGACGGCTACCCAGATCGGGAAGCCGGCCTGCGCGCAGATAGACTCGGTTGAGATCATTCTGGTTTTCCGGTTTCAGCGATACGAGTCGTCCTGTGGCAGGTTCGTTGAGTCCTGGTACGTCGAGCGGCGCATCGAACACGACTCTGGCCTCCACATCCGCCACACCTTCTATCTCACGTATGGCGCCGGTAATACCCAAAGGCGCACGACGCACGCTGGCAAAAATATCGGCGAAGCGATACTGCTGATAGTAAGTGTGTTGAGCCAGTCGCAGCGCTTCGTAGGCCCCCCGCATCGTCACAAGGCTGGCGATGCCGCACATCGCTACGACAGCGATGGCGAATGCCTGCGCGCGCAAACGCCACAGATCGCGCAAAAGCTTCAGTTGCAGTGAGCTCAGGTGGCTCACCACGCAAGTGCAGATGCGGGCAGACGTGTTGCATTGCGCGTGATACCGGAAATACGACCACTACCCAGCGAGATGACACGATGTGCCATGCCGGCAATCGCCGCATTGTGGGTAATCACCACGGTGACAGCGCCAAGCTCGGCATTGGCCTGTGCGAGGACATCCAGCACCAGCCGGCCGGTTGCTACATCCAGCGCACCGGTGGGTTCGTCGCAGAGCAGAATGTCGGGACGTTTGGCGATCGCGCGTGCAATCGCCACGCGCTGCTGCTCGCCGCCCGAGAGTTGAGCCGGGAAGTGAAACAGGCGGTCATCCAATCCCACCCGTCGAAGTGCCTCGGTGGCTTCCATTGGCGATGCACTGATTTCCGTGACCAGCTCGACGTTTTCCAAAGCGCTCAGACTAGGAATGAGATTGTAGAACTGGAAGACAAAGCCAACATGCTCACGGCGAAACTGGGTCAGCTCGTCATCGCTGGCGCGGGTCAATTCCCAGTCCAGGTAATGCACACTGCCTCGTGTCGGTTGATCCAGGCCGCCGAGAATATTGAGCAAGCTGGATTTTCCACTGCCCGATGCACCCAGCAAAACAAGAAATTCACCCTCATACAAATCAAGATCAATGGAGCGCAGCGCGTCGACACGGACTTCACCCATCTGATAAATCTTGTCCACGCCGCGCAACGAGAAGATGGCGCGCGGAGATTCTGTCGGCGGCATGCACTCCTCAGTTGGCAATTGGCAGGGGAGCATGGATTCGAACCACGTCAGCCGGTTTGGACACCGAGCGGTCCCCGTTGGACACTCCCCTAGTGCCTTGATGATGCCTGTGCGCTGGTTGCACCCGTTGAGCCATCACAGTCGCACAGAGTTTCTGCTTGGCGGCGCTCAATTCTTCATGCATCTGCGCGCGAAATAATCGTACCGGGTGCTTGTCTTGTCAGGCCACCGGCAGCGTCACGACAGCTTGCAGTACGTGCGGTGTGCGCCGGACTGTCGGTGTCGGTACGTTTTTCGAGTGACTGACAGAGACAGCCACCCGCTTGATCAAGCAGGCTTACTTCATCGTCAGGGCCATTCATGTCGAATCACTTACCGGTATCTGCCACATCACTGAATTTAGCGGGGGCAGCGGCGATACAGTCTCAGGCGCCGTCGCTTGGGACTGACATCGTCAGCGAGATTTACAAGCAGTCGATACCTGCCTTTGTATCGATGGCACTAGACCGACTCCATGGCAGCCTGTATGCATCATCGAGATATCTGCAGTTGAGTGACCCTGAAAAGACAACGCCGAACACCTGGGTTGGGTATCGCAGTGGCGAGATTGTTGGCGTGCTGCTATTTCGTATCGAGGGACAGCGAATCATCGTCCTGTGCGAGGTCGTCACGCTTGATTCATTACAGATAGACGCGTTTGCAGCCAGTGTTTTCTCAAACTTTCCTGGTATTCGTCATATCGCCTTCAATGCCGTCAGTCTCTCACTGCCACCGACTTTCTTGCCCGCGCAGTTTTATCCTTTCTCAGAGAATTATGTGCTGACACTACCTTCGTCCACTGAGACCTACATGGCCATGCTGGGCAAATCTACCCGCCAAAGTCTGCGCGGCTACCGCAACCGTCTGCTGCGGGATTTTCCTGACTTTAGTTGGACCGCCTATGCCTGCGACGAATTGAGTATTGAGCAGCAGTGTCAGTTGGTGTTGATACTGCAGCGCTTCAAGCGCGAGAGCATGACCGCGCGTGGAAAATCAGCGGCCATTGATGCGACCGAAACACAGCATTTTCTAACGATGGCAGCCGAATGTGGCTTGTTTGGCGTCGCAAAGGTCAACGGGCGCATCTGTGCGGGGGCATTTTCATGTCGCATCGGGGATAGCTATGTGATGCTCTTGTCGGCAAGCGATCCGGCGATGAGTGTTTACCGTCTGGGTTTGCTGACCTGTCTTTGGTCTGTCAGTGACTGTATTCAGCGGGGTGGCCGACAGTGTCACATGCTGTGGGGGCGTTACCAGTACAAGCATCAGTTGCTCGCTGAACCAAAAAATCTCTATCGATTGATCGTCTATCCCTCGTTCAGACAGATGGGGACACAACCACTTACGGTGCTACGGATGTTCTTTTACGGCCGTTATGTGCGCAGCATCCATTGGCTGCAAGATTATTTGCAAAGAGAAAAAAGTCCAGGGTGGCAATGGTTTTATCGTCAGTTTCGATATGTGAAAAAAATACTGAGTACGGCAAGGAATAAATTTATACGGGTGCGTGCAAGCAATCCGGGGACTGGTACATATTTTTCTTTGACGACTGAGGTTCATAACAATAAAGATATTGATACAGCTGGCAATGCAGAAGGTAACTTCATCAGTGCAACTCGCACGAATTCGATTGGCACGGCGACCCCAACCCGCTGTCCAATGCAGACGCTCTGACGCGCTCGTGTTCGAGTCTACTTCGATGATGTAAATAATTTAAGTCTACTGAATGGATATACCCGCACAAAACATTGCTGCAAGCCTGCAGCGACTACCTGAACCTGAAGCAGGTGGGCTTGCTGATGCAATTGAGGAAAAGCCCTCGGGGCCGACTGCATCGGATCGCTTGTTCCATGCTGTTATGGCGCGTTTTACTGGTGGCATATCGCCGGGTAGTCTTGCGCTGGCATTTGCAGATTGGGCGGTACATTTATCTCACTCTCCCGGCAAACAGCAGAAACTTCAAGAAAAGGCGATGCGCAAGACAATGCGCTTTGGACTTTATGTGATGCGGCAGCTGTCCGGCCACAAATGCGGACCTTGCATCAATCCGCTTGTGCAAGATAAACGATTTCTTGCGCCGCAATGGCAGCAATGGCCGTTTTGCTTTATCTACCAAAGCTTTCTTCTGCAGCAGCAGTGGTGGTATAACGCGACGACGGGTATAGGTGGTATGTCGGAGCACCATGAAGAAGTTGTCTCCTTCGCCGCTCGGCAGTGGCTGGACATGGTTTCGCCAGTGAACTTTGTTCTGACGAATCCCGAGGTGCTTGAAGCCACACTCGACGAAGGTGGCAGAAATTTGCTGCGCGGCTTTGAATATCTGATCGAAGACTGGGAGCGTGCTATTGGTGGTCACCCTCCGGTGGGTACAGAAAAATTCCGTCCCGGTAAAGAGCTTGCGATTACCCCGGGGCGTGTCATTTACCGAAATCGTCTGATGGAATTGATTCAGTATGCACCACAGACACCGGAAGTTTTTGAAAAGCCTTTACTGATTGTGCCGGCCTGGATTATGAAGTATTACGTTCTTGATTTGTCGCCGCATAACTCATTGGTCAATTATCTGGTTGGCCGGGGACACACGGTGTACATGATTTCCTGGTGCAATCCGGATGCGGAGGATCGTGATCTTGGCATGGACGCCTATGTGCAAATGGGTCTGCTCGAGGCGCTGGAGCAAGTGCGACGACGCAGTTCGGGTCAGCAGGTTCAGGCGGTGGGCTATTGTCTTGGTGGCACGCTACTGGCAATCACGGCGGCATGGCTGGCGCAACAGCATCACAAAGATATTGCATCAATGACTCTGCTTGCTGCACAAACTGATTTTACCGAGGCGGGGGAGTTGCGACTGTTTATTGATGACAGTCAGTTGGACTATCTGGATGACCTCATGTGGAACCAGGGCTATCTGGATAACCGACAAATGGCGGGCGCTTTTCAGTTACTGCGCTCACATGATCTGATCTGGTCGCGCATGGTCAGCCATTATTTGCTTGGACGACGCGAGACGCTGAATGATCTGATGGCGTGGAATGCTGATGCGACGCGCATGCCTTATCGCATGCATAGTGAGTATCTGCGGCGCTTATTCTTGAACAATGATTTGTTTGCCGGGCGTTACAGCATCAACGGTCGTCCACTGGCCTTATCGGATATTCGTGTTCCGGCTTTTCTTGTTGCAACTGAAAAGGATCATGTGGCGCCCTGGCGTTCTGTCTACAAACTTAATTTGTCTTACAGCGCTGATCTGACTTTTCTTTTGACCTCAGGTGGTCACAATGCAGGTATCACGAGTGAGCCCGGACATCCACGCCGTTTCTATCGCATGACGCTGTTTCCACAGAATGAAAATTATATTGATCCGGAGCGGTGGTATCAGCAGTCCAAACCCGAGCCGGGCTCCTGGTGGCCGCGATGGGCCGAGTGGCTTGAGCGCGATCAGACGTTGATTCCTTCAAAACCCATCCCCCCGAGCGAAATACCTGGATTACCCGATGCGCCGGGATCTTATGTGTTGAACAGCTGACCCGCATTACTGAATACGGGTCAGCTGGTCTACATTGAAATACCGCTGCTGTTGAATCGCTATTGAGTGGCTATGGTCAACGGTGACGTTTCTGTACTGCCGGTGGTGGTCATCGTCATAGGCGTCACATCGACTGTGGGCGCGGTCGTCGCTAAAGTTGTCGAGGCAGTTCTGCTTGTGGTTGTCGTGCCTGACGATGGGCTTGCACTCATAGTATCGGTTGCAGCAGGGATCGTCGTTGCGCCTGGCATCAATGCTGGAGCCGTTATTGTTGGGATGGTGGTCGTGGTTGTTGGTGTAATGGTCGTGGTTGGTGTAGCGGTCATGGTTGTTGGAGTAGTGATGGTATTTGTTGGCGTTGTGACGGTTGTTGGTGTGGTGCTTATGATCGGTGTTGTCACCGTTGTTGTGGCAGGTGTCGCGCCGTTCGTGGTTGTTGCACCAGAGATTGCAGGTACCGTTGTTGTGGTGGGTGTTGCAGGTGTCGTGGTGCCTTCTGTCCTGACAATCTGACCGCGCAATTCGCCTGCGGGGAATGCGGACGACAGTAATTCATAGTACATCCCACCATTGTTCAGTGCGGTAGCCTGCGTTGCTGTCAGGACTGTGCGCAGTACCCATATACCTGAGCCCGGCAATGTTTCAGTAAAGCTGCCAACCACCGGACCTGTTGTACCTGCTGCAGCTTGACGAATATTGGTACCCGTGCCTGCCAGATCTCTTGACACCACCACGGCCGTCAGAAGTCGATTGGTCGGATGATAGGCGGCAAGGCCAGTCGCCGTGGCCGTACTTGCATTCGCCGGTACGACAAGTGAGCCCGATAACAGATTCATAAAAAAAGCGACGCGATTGGCGTTTGCATAAGCTGTTACACCATTGGTCGATGCACTTGAGACAGTGGCGCCAGTACTTGAGCTACCGCTTGCAGTGGCACTGGTGTCAGTTCCGCCCGCTGATGTCACGGTGGTACTGCTAGTGGTGTTGATTGCCGAACCACTCGGGGGTAATTGGGCAAGAATCTGCCCACGTATTTCTCCGTCAGGATAGGCTGCGGTATGAACGTTGAAGTAATAATTCCCGGCGGTGAGTTGGGTGAGTTGGTCTGTCGTGAGCGTGGCCGTCGTTGCCCATACACCACTGCCGGCTTCATTTTCAGTCAATGAAAACACAACCGGGCCTGCGACACCGGTGGCGCCGAGCTGGATATGTGCCTGAGTTCCATTGACATCGGCTGTCACAATCGTGGCTCGCATTTGATTTGTCGCAGGATCAACGCTGACAACGCCCGTGCCGCTGCCAATGCTGGGGACGCTGGGTACTTCTTGAGCGCCTGTCAGGGTGCTGGAAAAAACATTTTGTGGCACCTGACTATTGACGCTGCTGAGCTGGGTAATTTGCGCATTGCCTGGGCTGATCGGATTGTTATCACCGCCACAGCCGGTCAGGATTAGCACCGAGAGCAAGGCTGCCCACCCAAGGTTAAACGCTCGTAAAGAATAAACTTTCATGACTTGTCCTCTGGTTTGGAAATACTCCCTGGACTTCTTGGCTGCTGCGTTGGCGGCCTGGATAGAGCAATAGAAGCCATAGCTGTCGCTGCGCTACTTCGTCGCAGTTTCTGTACAGGTTGGCGGCGCCTTGTGCGGGCGTGTTCGAGTTCTATGCACTGAACATGCCCGCGCGCGAAGTGCTGATGTTGGCTGCGGTTTTCGGGCAGGCATCATCGAATAAAGGCCCGCAGCGTGTAATAGCTACCGGTCAGGCAGGGAATTTCTGGGTCTGGTGTGGGTTACCATGGGGGCTGATTGAAATTTTTCTTATCCCATGGCTCAAACAGAACTACGACCCGGACAATCCGTCGAGCTGCTCAAGGAATTGCATATCCTCACGCGCGACGGAAAAATGAATCAGGACAGTCGCCGCAAGCTCAAGCAGGTAAATCACCTATGCCAGTTTATTGAGCCACTGCTGACGCAGTTACGCGCTGGTGAGCATGCCTTGTCGCTCGTCGATCATGGCGCTGGCAAATCCTATCTTGGCTTCATCCTCTATGATCTTTTTTTGAAAAGCATTGCTGATGACTCGCATGTGTACAGTATCGAAACTCGCGCTGAGCTGGTAGAGCGTTCGCGCGAGTTGGCGAACCGCTTGGGTTTTGATCGCATGTCGTTTCTGCATTTGTCGGTTGCAGAATCCATCTCATCGCCCTTGTTGCCCGATACGGTAGGCATCGTCACTGCATTGCATGCCTGCGATACCGCAACCGATGATGCGATTACTTTTGCGTTGAAAAAGAAAGCGCGATTTATCGTGCTGGTACCTTGCTGTCAGGCTGAGGTAGCAGCGACCTTGCGCCGTCTCAAAGGACAATCATTGGCGCGTGATGTGCTGACTGAGATCTGGCGACATCCCATTCATACCCGTGAATTCGGGAGTCATCTGACTAATGTGCTGCGTTGTCTGCAGCTGGAGGCGCATGGGTATCAGTTGAATGTGACCGAGCTGGTCGGCTGGGAACATTCGATGAAGAATGAACTGATTGTTGCCAGTTATAAGGATCTGCCGCGCGAGCGTGCGGTGCGCAAGCTCAGTCGCATCTTGCAGGAGTTGGGGATTGATGAAATGCAGCAGCGTTTCTGGTTGCCGCCAACAGAGTCTGCTGTTGTTTAGTGTTGACCTTCGACCTGCCGGGTACGGTGGAGCGTGGTCGATGGCAATGAGTGCGTGCCCAGAAGAATTTCATGCAAAAGCAGGCTGAAGCTGATGATCAGCAGCAGCATCGCAAAGACGAACAGGAAAGCGATCAGGGAATCCAGTTTGAGATGTCGCGCGTCATCGATGAAGAGTGTGACGACAACAGAAAAAACGATGATCATGCAGCTGGTGGAAATGCCGAGCGCGCGATGAATGGCAGTGGCACGACGCCGCAGCACACTTAATTCATGCATCACGGCGGCGCGCAGGCCATTGGTAACCGACAGTCGCTGTTCCAGTACTTCGCGGCGGTCAGTGATACGTTCGAGACGGTTGTTCAGAACACGTAGCTGCAGCATCACACCCAGCAACAAAAACGCCGGAGTGACGGCGAGGCTGATGATATTGGTGATGTCTCCGAACAGCGACAACATGAAATGATCCGGTGCTAGTGGGTGGGTCGACTGGTTTGACAAGCCGGCAGATACTGAGGGTGATTGTAGCCTGAGTCTGAGTAATCTGGCTCGGCTCCGGGTCTGGGAAGAGCGTCTTTCGGGTCTGTGCGGAGCAAGTCTGCCTCTGCGGCCTTTCATTGTTGGCGAACAAATAATTCATTTTGTTTTTTTTCGGAAATAGAATAAGTTGTCGGGTTGGCGGGCATTTGGATAAATCAGGTTTTCAGGTCGCGCTGAAGGTGCTGCGCTTTGTGGTTCCTATGAAAATCAATGGTTTAGCACCCGTTTCGGAGCGGTCCAAGTCCAGGGACTTGTTCTGACCGCGCTCG
>JACCDH011623813.1_pt1 | contig 16646 bp, 18 predicted proteins | sample 7442481 | NCBI WGS metagenome assembly JACCDH01 (sample SAMN15323433, study PRJNA562643) | freshwater metagenome | isolation source: river surface water | place: USA:Blue River Watershed | collected 2017-08-15
GCGACCACAAAGAGGTTGCCTGGGAAGTTGTCCATTATTCGATGTTCTGTACTTGTTCGCGGAGTTGTTCGATCAACACTTTCATGTCCACCGAAATACGGGTCATTTCCATGGTGGCCGACTTCGATCCCAAGGTGTTGGCCTCGCGGTGCAGCTCTTGAATCAAAAAGTCGAGGCGTTTACCCACACCTTCGGACTTGCCGCCTTTGGCCAGCAAGTCGTCCATCTCGTCAAAGTGCGACACCAAGCGGGTCAGCTCTTCGGCCACGTCAATGCGAATGGCAAACGAGGTGGCTTCGGTCAAAGCGCGGTCTTGCGCGGCTTCGGGCAAGGCGGAGCCTTCGGTCAAAGCCATGGCTTCGCGCCAGCGTTCTAAAAACTTCAGGCGTTGCTGCTCCACCAACTGAGGCACCAGCGGTGCAGCCTGTGTGGCCAATACGCGCAGTTGGCCAATGCGCTCGCGCAGGGTCTGGGCCAAACGTGCGCCTTCGCGCTCGCGGGCGTCGCTCAGCTGTGTCAGGGTGGTTTGTGCCAGCTTCAACACGGCAGGGCCAATGTCAGCGGGCGCACCAGATTGGGCCGTGGCCAAGCGCAACACATCGGCCACCGACAGGCCGTTGGCCTTGGGTAAGTGAGCGTGTACTACCTCTTGCAAGGCCAGCAGTCTTTGCAGCAGCGCGGGGGTGGGCTCGACAAAGCTGGTGTCGGCTGTGCTTTCAAGGTTGGCGCGCACCTCCACTTTGCCGCGCTTGAGGTGTTTGGATACCAGCTCGCGCAGGGACGCCTCGTGGGGGCGAAGCTCTTCGGGCATCTTGAACGTGAGGTCAAGAAAGCGGCTGTTGACCGAGCGAATTTCCAGCCCCAAACGCAGGGCAGGGCTGTTGGCGGTGTCAGAGGCTAGCTCGGTTTGCGCACTGGCATAACCGGTCATGCTGTAAATGGGCATGGGGTGGCGTTGGGTACAAAGACGTGATTATCTCAGGCTCAGCAGGGTGTTTAGCCGAGGTGGGGCGTCATGGTCGACAATCGAAGTTTCAAATCCTCTCAAACCCACACAAGCCCAACATGACCACCACCTTGCCCGCCTCTCGCCAAACCCGTGCCGCCAACGAACTGCGCCCTGTGCGCATCACCCGCAACTACACCATGCACGCCGAAGGCTCGGTGCTCATTGAGTTTGGCAACACCAAGGTGCTGTGCACCGCGTCGGTGGAAGAAAAAGTGCCCGGCCACAAAAAAGGCTCGGGCGAAGGTTGGGTCACCGCCGAATACGGCATGCTGCCTCGCGCCACCCACACCCGCAGCGACCGCGAGGCTGCGCGCGGCAAGCAATCGGGCCGCACCCAAGAAATTCAACGTCTCATTGGTCGCTCGATGCGCGCCGTGTTTGACCTGAAGAAGCTGGGCGAGCGCACCATTCATTTGGATTGCGACGTGTTGCAAGCCGACGGCGGTACACGCACGGCCAGCATTACTGGCGCGTTTGTGGCGGCACAAGACGCGGTCAACACCTTGATGGCCAGTGGCAAGCTGAGCGAGAGCCCCATCACCCAAGGCATTGCCGCCATTTCCGTGGGCATGTTGGGCGACTTGCCCCTGCTCGATTTGGAATACACCGAAGACTCCGCTTGCGACACCGACATGAATGTGGTCATGACCAGTGCCGGCCATTTTGTGGAAGTGCAGGGCACGGCCGAAGGCGTGCCTTTCACCCGCGACCAAATGAACGCTTTGCTGGCATTGGCCGAAAAAGGGATTGGCGAGCTCATCGTCAAGCAGCAAGAAGCTTTGCAGGCTGGATGCACCACACAGGTTTGAACCCATGACCATGGCGTTGAAAAAAATCGTTCTGGCCTCCAACAACAGAGGCAAGCTCGCCGAGTTGCAAGCCATGTTTGCGCCTTTGGGTGTTGAGCTGCTGCGCCAAGGCGACTTGAACATTGGCGAAGCCGAAGAACCGTTTCACACCTTTGTAGAAAACGCCTTGGCCAAAGCCCGCCACGCCGCCCGTGAAAGCGGCTTGCCCGCGCTGGCCGACGACGCGGGCCTGTGCGTGGACGCTTTTGGTGGCCTGCCCGGCGTGCAAACCGCGTACTACGCCACGCAGTTTGGCTATGAAAAAAGCGACGACAACAACGTGCGTGCCTTGCTTGAACAAATGGTGAATATCGACAACCGCCGTGCTGCGTTGGTCAGCACCTTGGTCGCCGTGCGCCATCCCGACGACCCCGAGCCGCTCATTGCAGTGGGCCGCGCCGTGGGCGAAATCACCCGCACACCTTTGGGTGCGAATGGCTTTGGCTTTGACCCCGTCATGTTCATTCCGCGCTTTGGCAAAACCTTTGCCGAGCTACCCACCGAGGTGAAAAACGTCAACAGCCACCGTGGCCAAGCCGCGCAGCACATGCTGGCGCTCATGCGCGAACGTTGGTTTGCTTGAAATACCGTTGATGACCCAAGACATCCAACACCTCATGCGCCCCGGCACGCTGTCGCTTAGCAGCTTGCCGCCGCTCTCGCTGTATGTGCACTTGCCTTGGTGTCTCAAGAAGTGCCCGTATTGCGACTTCAACTCGCACGAAGCACAAAGCAGTGTGGGCGGCGAACTGCCCGAGCAGCGCTACCTCGACGCCCTGTGCGCCGACCTTGAACACAGCCTGCCCCTCATTTGGGGCCGCAGCGTGCACAGCATCTTCATTGGTGGCGGCACGCCCAGCTTGTTTTCGCCTGCGGCGATTGATCGGCTCATCAGCGACATGCGTGCGCGTTTGCGCCTAGAGGCCGATTGCGAAATCACGCTAGAAGCCAACCCCGGCACGTTTGAAAAAGACCGCTTTCGAGCCTTTCGTTCTGCAGGAGTTACCCGCCTTTCGGTGGGCGTACAAAGCTTCAACGACCAACACCTGCATGCCTTGGGCCGTGTGCACAACCGCGACCAAGCCATTGCCGCCGTAGAAGAAGCCCGCCAAGCGTTTGACACCTTCAACCTCGACCTCATGTACGCCTTGCCCGGCCAAACGCTGGCACAGTTGGATGAAGACCTCGACATGGCGCTGTCGCTGCAGCCCCCGCATTTGTCGGTGTACCACCTCACCATCGAGCCCAACACCGTGTTTGCCAAATTCCCGCCCCAAGTGCCGGAAGATGACGATGCCTACGCCATGCTCGACCGCATCACCGAACGCACAGGCGCTGCTGGCTTGCACCGCTACGAGGTATCGGCCTACGCCAAAGACAACCACCGCTGTTGGCACAACACCAATTACTGGCAATTTGGCGACTACCTCGGCATTGGCGCTGGCGCGCACAGCAAACTCAGCTTTGCCCACCGCGTGCTGCGCCAAGTCCGCAACCGTGACCCGCGCCTCTTCATGGAGCATGCGCTAGACGCCAACCGTAACGACAAAGCCGTAGCCCAAAGCACCGAAGTGGCCCGTGCCGATTTGCCGTTTGAATTCATGCTCAACGCCTTGCGCTTGCGCCACGGTTTTTCGTTGACCGACTTCACCGAACGCACAGGTCTACCCATTACCGTCATACAAACCGCGCTGGCCGAGGCCGAAGCCAAAGGCTTCATCACCCGAGATTTTCAGCGGGTGGTGCCCACCGAGCGTGGCTTTGATTTCTTGAGCGATTTGCAATCTTTGTTTTTGTCTGAGGCCTGAAGCAAAACTAGGCCAAAGACACATTACAATGCTTGCAGAATTCAACTGGAAGCGTGGCAGAGTGGTTGAATGCACCGGTCTTGAAAACCGGCGAAGGTGTGAGCCTTCCGTGAGTTCGAATCTCACCGCTTCCGCCAAACAAGAAAACGCACCCCAAGGGGTGCGTTTTTTCTTTTCTGCAGGCAATTTTCCTCCCCCTCTTTAAGCCCCAGTATCGGCAAACCATTGCCGCTTTTGCAATGGCACGTCTTATGCATGTTTGAGCGCAATTGGAATACCCAATTGCCGCAACAAGGAACACACGGAAATGACCTGATACATCTTGAAGGAGCTTTCTATGGATACCGCAAACATGATGCGAATCAGCCCCCACCACGGTGGCTACGGCGGGCATGGCAGTGCGCCGCAAGACCGGCAGCAGCAACGGCGTCAAAAAATTGCCGCGCTGTTTGAAGCGATCGAGCGCGGTCAGCTAAATGTGGCCAAGCAAGCTTTCAAGATCCTCATGAATTTCGACCACACGCTCAGCACCGATGCTTATTTTGCGCGGCTGTCTAAGGCGCTCGATGCAGGTGGCGTGTATTTGGCGCAGCAAATCGTGCGCGACATCAAGGCCAAGTTCATCAACGCCACGCCTTTGGCTGCACACGCCGCGCATGCGCCGCACCCACCTAAGCCATACACGCCTGACGGCATGCATTTTGTAGACACGCGCGCCTAGCGGGTCTTGGCTCTACACGCGGCTTGCATGTCACGGTCTCTAATAAAGCCGCATTGCCCGCTGCCACCACCGGTTTCAGCGCGGCACATGGCTTGCAAATCGCTGTCGCGGATAAACCCACACTGACCGCTACCACCGCCTGTGGTGGCGCGGCAATACGCTTGCTTGTCTGGGTTTTGAATGAAGCCACATTGGCCCGAGCTGCTGTGCGTGTTGGCGCGGTCGGCACTGGCGCGGCAAGCGGCTTTCATGTCGTGGTCGCGAATGAACCCGCATTGGCCACTGCCCCCGCCAGTTTCGGCGCGGCAGCGGGCTTGCATGTCGCCATCACGAATAAAGCCACAGTAGCTAGACCCACCGCCGCTGATGGCGCGGCAATACGCTTGGCGGTCAGGGTTTTGAATAAAGCCGCAGTCGCCTTGTTGGGCAAGCGCTGCCGAGCTGGCCAGCAGGCAGGCAAGACAAACCAGCATGTATCGGTGAAGTAGGTTTATTTGGCCCATGATGTTTAAGCCGCAGCCCTTGCTTTATTTGCCTTGGTTGGTTTGAACAAAATTTGAAGTTGTGAGTTGGTTGCTTGTGCAAACTTAGTCAGCGTGCGCATGGATGGCATGGATGTGCCGCTTTCGAGCCGCGCGATGGTTGATTGCGATGTGCCCATTTGGGGGCTAGCTCACCTTGCGAGAGGCCGCTTTTGATGCGCGTTTCAATCAGTTGCTGAGCTAACTCAAACTCGGCCTGTGAGGCATCGTAGGCTTCTTTATAGCCGGGCGTTTTCAGCCAGCGGTTGTGTAGCGGTGTTGTGACTTTACTCATAGCAGTCCAGCCTCCTTGGGTTACGGTTAGCAGGGCTTTCGCCGGAGTCTGTTGGGTCTTTTTGATGAACACATGAAGCACCACAACGCGTTTGCCCGCCGTAAGAACATAAATGCCTCGACTTATCCCATCACGGCCGCTGACTCTTATTTCCCACAGCTTGTTGTTCAGACTCCTGATGTGGTGCATGCCAACCTTGAATGGGCCAAACTTTTCAATCAGTTGAGATACCCGCACAAACCGTCCGCGCATATCAACTGGTAGCAGTGTTAACTCCTCATCGACGCGTTCATTGAGGGTTTCAACAGACCAAGTGTTCATGGTGAACATATCAAAAAAGAGATATAGACCACCAAGTTTGAACTGAAAAACACTGCCAGTTATCGGGTGCAGCTAAAAGGAGTGTTATGAGTTGCTTTTCTTTTAATGCCCGCGCTGTTGCAGCTCATGCACCAACAGCACCACACGGGCATCGGGCTCATGGAAGCGAATGCCGTGTTGGTATTCAGGCTGGGCGTGGTTTTGATTGGCGCGATGCACGAGCTCCACGCTTTGAATCGTGCCTGCGATGCTGACCTCTTCGGACTTGTTGGTCGATTGCAGGTCAAAACGCAATTTGAGCTGGATGGGGCTATCCACCTCACCTAGTTTGTGTGGCCCGACCACGGAAGCGCCGCCGCCGCTGATGTCGTGCAAATGAAAGTCGCCTAGGTTATGGCCCGCAGTGGATTGCAAAATTTCGAGAGGCAAAGAGGTGCGTACGCGCAGATGTGAGCGCATGGGGCTTTCCAAAATGTCTTCTGGAAAACTCATGAGCATGTAGTTGCGAGGGTTGAGCAGCAAGGTGTTGATGCGGCTCTTAAACGTGAAGATAGACAGCCCCGAAAACAAACGCACTTCGACATTCATGCCTTCGCGTATGTGCATCACCCACCCGTCTTCTTGGGGTACGCGCAACATCAAAAACTCGTTTTCAACCCAGCCAATGACGCTGGTGTATTGCTTGTGCGCGCTGGGGCCTTCGAGGATGAGTTGCACACGCTGACCGACTTGAAACTTCATGTCAGCGAATTTGGCATGTTTCGGGGCGGGGGCGTGTGTTGACATATGGGCTTGTGAGTTTATGTTTCAATTCTTATCATAAAGACTGATGCCTCGAATAGGAATTTTATGATTCAGCGACTTGTGTCCGCTCCCTTGCGCGCTTTGAAGTGGTTGGCTTTTGGGTCGGTTCAGTTTTCAGAACAAGAAGAGTACTTGGAGTTTCGATACAAGTTCCTCATCGTGCTGATGCTCACCGCTGCCGCGCTGACGGGGCTGTTTATTTTGGGCTTGGTTAGCCAGATTAACGTGATCGGTTGGGCGCACGGGCGGATGATGATCACGTTTGTGAGCCTGACGTTGTTGTTGTGGCTGCTGTTGCGTGGCGCACCACAACGCTTTAAGCGCGTGGGTTGGACGTACGAGGTGCTGAGCTTGGTGGAGAGCGCCTCTGCGCTGGTGTATGTGCCGGTGGATGAGCTGCGAATTTTGTGGTTTTACACCAATATTCCTTGCGTGTTCATTTTGCTGGGGCAGCGCCCCGGCTGGGTAATCACCGGTTTGACGATGGGCGGTTTTATTTTGGGCAACGGTCATTTAGACAACCCTTACTCACCAAGCGCGGTGGCTACTGGGGTGTTGGCGATGGTGTATTTGGGTGTGTCGTTTCATGCGTATGTGGATCGCTCGATGTCGTACTTCAAGCGCATGCGTGACTACAACAACCAGTTGCAAGACTTGGCCAGCCACGACCCACTCACCCGTGTGTTCAATGCGGGGGCGTATTACCGCGCATGCGATCAACAAATTCACGCCAGTCAGCGCTCGAACCAGCCTTTTGCTGTGCTGTTCATCGACTTAGACCATTTCAAATCGATCAACGACACCTATGGCCATGCGGTGGGAGACGATGTGTTGCGCACGGTCGCGCAGACTTTGCAAACCACGGTGCGACGCAGCGACATCGTGGGGCGCATTGGGGGCGAGGAGTTTTCGGTGTTCTTGCCCAACACACAATTACAAGGCGCACAGCAGTTGGCTGAAACGCTGAGAGTGGCGATTGAGTCGATTCACATTGAGGTGGATGGGGTACGCCTCAAAATCACCGCCAGCATTGGCGTGGCCGCCAAGCGTTTTGACCAAGAGACGATGCAAGCCATTCAGCAGCACGCGGACCAAGCCATGTATGAGGCCAAGCGCGGTGGGCGCAATCGTGTGTCGACTTTTGGTTCAGGCAGTTCGTTAGCGGCCTAGTGGCCAGATCCACTGCGCATCAAGGTAGCGATAGACATAGCCAGGGCCATTCAAGCCGACGGTTTCGCTGCGGCCCAAGCGCAGTTTGAAATACGAGCTGCCATGCACAGGGCTGGTGAGTTGCAACTCAGCCAAGCGTGCGGGCGTGCTGCCATCGTTGTTCACGGTTTGGCGGCCTTCACCTAAGCGGGCATACCACTGCCAGCCTTCATAACGCCGACGCCAGCCAATCAGGCCCATCGATTCATTCAAACGGTCGGGGTTGAAGTAGTTGCCGCTGGCAGCACCATTGGCGTCACCCAGTTGGTGTTTGTAGGCCCATTGCAGGGTGATGCCTTGGTCGGGCCATGCGTCCCACACGGCGCGGGCGCGCTGTTGCTGGCGGTCTTGCCCATCTGAAAAATGCGTTTGTGCGAGCGAGCCCACCACGGTGACGCGCGGGTGCACTTGGTAGTCCACATTGCCGCCCACCAAGTCGTAATGAATGCCTTGCTGCAATGCGTTGATGGATTCCACCCAATCACGGCTGGCAAATACGCCCCAGTGCAGTTGGGCGTTGTAGGCGCGGTTGTAGTTCCATTCGCCAATGCCGGTGGTTGTGTTGGGGCCTTGGTTGATGCCGACTTTCAAGTTGTAGCCGAGGCCAGTGAGAGCGTCTAAGTCTTGGGCGGTGTAATTCACGCCGTGGCCGCTGAGGGTGTTGGCGTTTTGTTGGTAGCGCTGCTCTTGCAGCTCCACGCCTTGCCATTTGAGCCCGTTGCTATAGCTGGGAAGTGCAGCGACAAAGGCTTTACGAATGCTCAGGCCATCGCTGTCGCTCGATTGGTTCCAAGCGGGGGCAACGGCCCAAGTGTTTTGTGCTGCGATGGCGGATGTGTTCATGCCCCATGCCAATGTGGCGCACAAGGCGGCCACTGCCGTGATCTTGATTGTCATTTGGTTCCCCAAGTTTTGCGCAAGTTCAGTAATTCGCTGATGTAGCCCCACACGCACGCGGGTTGCAAGATGATGCTGTAGACCAAGGTGTAAGAGAGCAGGCCCAAACGGTTGCGTCTCACCTTGAGGCCCATTTCGTCAAACGTGGCTTTGCTGCGGGTGTACATGAGTGAGTTCATCAAAAAGCTGATGGGCAACAAGGCCAAGGTCATGGGTCCCACAATCCAAAAGTGACCAAACATGGCGAGCACCAAGCCGGGGATAAAGCCGAGGCTGTAGGCCAAGTCCATGAACGGAAACAGCGTGTTCCACCAGATGTAGAACACAGGCATGCGACGCTGCATCAAGATGTCAGGGGTCATCTTGAAGGCTTCAATCAAACCGCGCGACCAACGTTGGCGCTGGCGAATGAACTGCGTCAAGTTGTCGGGACAGCGGGTGAGGGCAATGGCGTTTTCGGCGTGTCCCACGCGATAGCCAGCGCGCAAAATTTTCCAGGTCAGCACAATGTCTTCACCCACGGTGTGGGGCCAGCCGCCGACCTCTACCAAGGTCTCGCGGTCATAGAGCGAGAACGCGCCTTGTGCCACCAGTGTGCCCTGAAACAAGGACTGAATGCGTTTGATGGCCGCAATGCCCAAAAAGTAGTCCCACTCTTGCGCTTTGGTGAGCCAGTTTTGGCGTGAGTTACGAATCAGAATGGCACCAGCCACAGCGCGTGTGTTGGGTGGGTCGGCCAAGCGGCGACCCACTAAGTTCTGAATGCCGTCTTTCCAAATCCAGCAATCGGCATCGACCGTGATGACGAAGGGGGTGTTGCATTGCGCCAAGCCTTGGTTGAGCGCATTTGCTTTGCCGCCGTTTTGTTTGAGGTCGATGAGATTGAGGTTGGGGTATTCAAACAGCAGGTCGCGCACGATGCCTGCGGTGTTGTCTGCCGACCCATCGTTGATCACCGTGACGTACAGCGCGCCTGGGTAAGTTTGGCGCATGAGGCTGCGCACCGTGTCTTCAATTGACTCGGCTTCGTTGTACGCAGCTACCAGCACGGTGACGCTGGGGTATTGGTCTTGCAGCGGCACGCGGGGGCGCTTGTCTAACGCGAGGGCCACCATGATGAAGGCATTCATGAAGCCTGGGATGATGGCGATGAAGCCAATTAAAAACGCTGCAATGAAAGGCGCAGTGTGCTCGCTGAGCTGTTCATACCAAGGAATGGAAAGCCAAATAGATAGCAGCATCCATGCGGTAGACACGGCAACCGTGATGATGAATTTCCAGCGAATCGTGATGTAGGGCATTCAAAGAGTGGGCACGCTGCGGGCTGAGACCCAATGCGCCAAAGGCTGAGGATGAGAGAAATAAAAACCTTGTACCAAGCGACAGTTGAGGTTTTGCAAGGCTTGGCACTGTGCTTCGGTTTCAACGCCTTCGGCTACCAGTTCAAGGTGAAACTCGTCGGCAAAGGCGATGGCGGCTTTGATGATGGCATGCACCATCGGGTGTTGGATTTGTTGCGCAAACTGTTTGTCGAGTTTGATCACATCAAAGGGCAACGTGTGCAAGCGGCTGAGGCTGGATTGACCCGAGCCGAAGTCGTCCATGACGATGCGCACACCGCGTGCACGCAGTGCATGCAAGCCATCAATCACAGGTTGAGAAATGCGTTGAAAGTAGGTTTCAGTGATTTCAAAATCCAGCCGGTCAATGGTGGATTGAGGTAGCGCATCGAGCCAGCTGTGAATGAAAGGCAAAAAGTCTAAGGCGGTGATGTGGCGAATAGACAAGTTCACGCCCACGCGAATGTTGGGATGGGCAACCAAGAGCTGCGGAAGATCGCGAGCCAGTTGTTGAAAGACCAAACGTTCTAGGGATGCAATCAAGCCAATGTTTTCGGCGACCGGAATGAATTGATCAGGCGTGACTTCACCCCAAGGGCCGGGGGCAATGCGACACAAAGCCTCTACGCCCACCAGCTGTTGCGAGGGCAGTGCGTTTTGACCTTGGTAGACGAGATCTATGTGTTGTGCTTCGATAGCGGACAAAAGCGCTTGCTTGATATGCGGGATGCGGCTTGTCAAAACATCGGGTTCCATGCGCAGATTTTCGTCTTCAATGGGGTGCATTTCGGTGTGGCTCGCTCTCGATTTGAATAAAAACACAGTGCATGCATTCCCTTTGAAGCCTATCGTTTTAATTTACTGTTGGGCATCAGGAGTGTTGCCTCTTCATAATAGGAGAGCCCAAAAACAAGGAGATGTGCCATGGTTGTGACAGAGCGGCGTCGCGCAGACAACGCGCTTTTGCGTGCCAAGATTGACCACCTTCAGCAAAGTAGTCAACAGCTCAAAGAATTGGTCGATCAGGTGCAAGGCCAAACAGTGGCTTGGGCGCGTGAGGGGCGGGTGGTTGATTTGCCCAGCACGGCGTTGGCGGCAACCTTGCGCGATGCGTTTGCGCAGCAGCGTCAGGCCATGACGCAGATTCAGCAAGACATCCAAGGGGTGACTGTACGAGAGGTGCCTGTTGCTGCGGCTTTGATCAGCGAAGAGGAGTTGAACGCCTTGCTGAAGTAAAGCGCCAGATGTGAGGGGAGGCCTCACGTTAAAATTGCAGTCATTTCCAAAGCCAACTCTTGCGGTTGGCTTTTTTATTTCGACATGTGTCGAAGAGCAAAGGTATCGTGTGTTTAAAAATGTGATGGTGTATCGCGTGGCTGAGGGCTGGAGCCCCAGCCTTGAGCAAATGGAAGCGGCCTTGGAGGCCGAACGTTTTGCGCCTTGTGGGGCAAGTCAAGAAAAATCGCTAGGTTGGGTAGAGCCGCGTGGCGAAGCATTTGGTCCGCTGGTGGAAGCGGTGAGTGGCCAGCGTATTTTGAAGCTCAAGATCGAAACCCGTGGTGTGCCCGGCTCGGTGGTGACGCGCAAAACCAAAGAGCGTTGCGCGCATATTGAGGCCACCGAAGGCCGCAAGCCCGGCAAGAAAGAAACGAAGGAAATCAAAGAGGACGTGAAGTTGTCTTTGATGCCGATGGCGTTTAGCAAAGAGTCATCGGTGTGGGTGTGGTTTGACCCCGCTGCGAATTTGTTGGTGCTCGATGCGGGCAGCCAAGCTAAAGCGGATGAGGTGGTGACGATGTTGGTCAAATCCTTGGCTGGCTTGAGCCTCACGCTCATCAACACCGAGATGTCGCCGCAATCTGCGATGGCTCAGTGGCTGATTAACCAAGAGCCGCCAGTTGGCTTTAGCGTGGACCGAGAGTGTGAGTTGAAGGCCGCCGATGAATCGAAGTCGGTGGTGCGCTATGTGCGCCACCCGCTTGATACAGATGAGGTGAAGCAACACGTCGAAGGCGGCAAGCTGCCCACGCGTTTGGCCATGACGTGGGATGGCCGTGTGTCGTTCTCGCTCACTGAGGGTATGCAGCTCAAGAAAGTGACGTTTTTGGACGTGGTGTTTGAAGGTGCGACCGAGCAAGACGGGGGCTTTGATGCCGATGTGGCCATTGCCACGGGCGAGCTGAGCAAGCTGTTGCCCGAGCTGCTAGAGGCTTTGGGCGGCGAGGTGGTGCTGGGCTAAACGCCTACAAGCGGGCAGCTCAGTCGGTGATGAGCTTAGCGTTCAAGCGCCGTGCACGGTGGTCCACGTAATAACCGCCAAACTCGGTGTAGCGCAGCACGTGCTGTTGGCATTGGCTGCAGGCGTGCACATCGCAACGGTTGTACGGGAAGAACTTCAAAGCCACAGGGGCATCGGCTGATTCGTAGCGCGTGCCGTGGGGGTGGTGTTCTTCAAATGTGGGGTCGTGCACCTCGGGGTCGCGCAAGGTGGCCACATGTTGCATGTGCTGAGCGGGCCAAGCGGTGTCGTTGATGCTTTCCCAGCCTGTGCAATGTTGCAGGCTGCATTGACAGGGTGTGCTGTTTGTGTGTTCCAGCTGGCGCAAGGCCTCGGGGCTATCGATAAACGGTACTGAGCTCATAGCGTGTGAGCCTACCACTGGTCCACTGCGTCAGTGCCCCAGAAACGCAAAAGCCCTGCAGTGCAGGGCTTTTTGCTGTCGCGAACGAGTCGCGACAAAGCAGTGTGCAATTACTTGCGCTTGGCCAATGGCTCGACGGTGCGGTGTGCAGCACCAGTGAACAACTGACGTGGACGGCCGATTTTGTATTCGGGGTCGCCAATCATTTCGTTCAACTGGGCAATCCAGCCCACAGTACGTGCCAGAGCGAAGATGCCGGTGAACAGGTTCACTGGAATGCCAATGGCGCGTTGCACGATGCCAGAGTAGAAGTCGACGTTGGGGTAGAGCTTGCGGCTGACGAAGTATTCGTCTTCCAAGGCGATCTTTTCCAAAGCCTTGGCCAACTTGAACAAGGGGTCGTTCTCGAGGCCGAGTTCTTTCAACACTTCGTCGCAAGTTTCTTGCATCAACTTGGCACGTGGGTCGTAGTTTTTGTAAACGCGGTGACCGAAGCCCATGAGCTTGACGCCAGAGTTCTTGTCTTTGACTTTTTCCATGAACTCGCCCACTTTAGAGACGCCGCCCATGGCTTGAATTTCTTCGAGCATGTTCAAGCAAGCTTCGTTGGCGCCGCCGTGTGCAGGGCCCCACAAGCAAGCCACGCCTGCAGCGATGGCTGCGAAGGGGTTGGTGCCTGATGAACCGCACAAACGCACAGTCGATGTCGAAGCGTTTTGCTCGTGGTCTGCGTGCAAAGTGAAGATGCGGTCCATGGCGCGCTCGAGCACGGGGTTGACCACGTATTCTTCGCAAGGTGTACCGAACATCATGCGCAAGAAGTTGCCAGCGTATGACAAGTCGTTGCGTGGGTACATGTAAGGCTGGCCTGTGCCGTATTTGTAAGCCATAGCCACGAGCGTAGGCATCTTGGCGATCAAGCGGATCGCTGCGATTTCACGGTGCTCAGGGTTGTTGATGTCAGTGCTGTCGTGGTAGAACGCAGACAAAGCGCCCACCAAGCCAGTCAACACGGCCATGGGGTGAGCGTCGCGGCGGAAGCCACGCAAGAAGAATTGCATTTGCTCGTTGACCATGGTGTGGTTGGTCACGGTCTTTTCGAATTCAGCTTTTTGTGCAGCGTTGGGTAACTCGCCCTTCAACAACAGGTAGCAAGTTTCGAGGTAGTCGCAGTTGGTGGCCAACTGTTCGATGGGGTAGCCGCGGTACAGCAATTCGCCTTTGTCACCGTCGATGTAGGTGATGCCAGATTGGCAAGACGCCGTAGACAAGAAGCCTGGGTCATAAGTGAACATGCCAGTTTGGCCGTACAGCTTACGAATGTCGATCACATCAGGACCAACGCTGCCGCTGTAGACGGGCATTTCGATGCTCGGGCTGCCGTTGCTGAACGACAGGGTGGCTTTGTTATCTGCAAGTTTCATGGTTCTTCCTAAATGTCTTTTTACAGGCGGTACTCGGTTCAGTGTCTCAACATACTCAGCACTTCAAGTGCTTCGTCTGTCAATGGCTTTTCTGGCAACGCTTTGCGCTCCAAAAGGAGGTCGAGCAAATCGTTGTCAGACAGGTCCATCAATTCATACATCCCTCTGGCATGCCCCACGGTTAAGCGAGATTCATGCCGCTCGAAAAATTTTTGAATGAACAAATCATTTTCGAGCAGGCCGCGCCGGCTACGCCAGTGCAGTTTGCTCAAGGCTCGGTCGTCAAGCGCGAGCTTGCCGTCTAAGCCGTCGAGCAACGGATCACCCACCGATGTGTCGCGAAATGGTGCGGCCACGTCCATGTTGGTGCTCCGTGTGAGGTTTTGTCGTGCCTTAGATGGCGCGACGCACCATCAATTCTTTGATCTTGCCAATGGCCTTGGTGGGGTTCAAACCCTTGGGGCACACGTCAACACAGTTCATGATGGTGTGGCAACGGAAGAGGCGGTAAGGATCTTCCAAGTTGTCCAAACGCTCGCCAGTGGCTTGGTCGCGGCTATCAGCAATGAAGCGATAGGCTTGCAACAAACCAGCGGGGCCCACGAACTTGTCGGGGTTCCACCAGAACGAGGGGCAGCTGGTAGAACAGCTGGCACACAAAATACATTCGTACAAGCCGTTCAACTCTTCGCGCTCTTCGGGCGACTGCAAACGCTCGCGCTCAGGCGCTGGCGTGTTGTTGATGAGGTAGGGCTTGATGGAGTGGTATTGCTTGAAGAACTGGGTCATGTCCACGATCAAGTCGCGGATGACGGGCAGACCTGGCAGGGGCTTCAAAACGATGTCGCCGCTGAGAGATTTCAAGTTGGTCAAGCAAGCCAAACCGTTTTTGCCGTTGATGTTCATGGCGTCAGAGCCACACACACCTTCGCGGCAAGAGCGACGGAAAGACAAAGTGGGGTCAACCGCTTTGAGCTTGACCAAGGCGTCGAGCAACATGCGCTCAGAACCGTCGAGTTCAACCTCGATGGATTGCATGTACGGTTTCGCGTCGGTGTCAGGGTCATAGCGGTAGATCTTGAAAGTACGTTTTGCCATTTTTCAAATTCCTTTAATCGTGCGATTGCGACGCTTAGAACGTACGGGGCTTAGGTGGCACTGTTTCAGCCGTCAAAGGCTTCATGCGCACTGGCTTGTAGGTCAAGCTGTTGTCGGCACTGTGCCACAAGGTGTGCTTCATCCACTCGGCGTCGTTACGACCCAGAGGGCAAGTGGGGTGAGTCACATCGTGTTCGTAGTCGCGGACCAAGTGAGCGCCACGGCACTCTTTGCGAGCGGCTGCAGACTCCATGGTGGCCTGTGCGGCTTCCATGAGGTTGTCCACTTCCAAGGCTTCGATACGTGCTGTGTTAAAGACTTTGGAGTTGTCTTTGAGGCCGATGTTGGCCACGCGTGCGCGCAACTCAGCGATCTTGCGAACGCCTTCGTCCATTGACTCTTGGCTGCGGAACACGCCGGCATGCGTTTGCATGATGGCGCGCATGTCGTTGGCAATGTCTTGTGCGTATTCGCCGTTCTTGTTGTTTTCCAAGCGAGCCAAACGGGCCAGCGTGAAGTCAGCGGCGTTGGCTGGCAAGTCGGCTTGAGCAGCGCCTGCCACGGTGTTGGCGATGATGTGGTCGCCAGCAGCTTTGCCGAACACCAACAAGTCGAGCAAGGAGTTGGTACCCAAACGGTTCGCGCCGTGCACGGACACGCATGAGCATTCGCCCACAGCGTACAGGCCCTTGACGGGACGGTCTTCGCCGTTGACTTGTTCCACCACTTGACCGTGGATGTTGGTTGGAATACCGCCCATTTGGTAGTGGATGGTAGGCACCACAGGAATAGGCTCTTTGGTGATGTCGACGTTGGCAAAGTTGTGGCCAATTTCTTCCACCGAAGGCAAACGCTTGCGGATGGTGTCAGCGCCCAAGTGGTCCAGCTTCATGTGGATGTAGTCTTTGTTAGGACCGCAGCCGCGGCCTTCCAAGATTTCTTGACCCATGCAGCGAGACACGAAGTCGCGAGGTGCCAAGTCTTTCAGCGTCGGTGCATAACGCTCCATGAAGCGCTCGCCTTCGCTGTTGAGCAAAATCGCGCCTTCGCCGCGGCAGCCTTCGGTCAACAACACACCAGCACCGGCAACGCCGGTGGGGTGGAATTGCCAGAATTCCATGTCTTGCAAAGCGATGCCTGCGCGAGCAGCCATGCCCAAGCCGTCACCGGTGTTGATGAACGCGTTGGTCGATGATTGGAAGATACGACCTGCGCCGCCAGTGGCGAACAACACGGTTTGCGCTTGCAATTCGTACACGTCGCCAGTTTCCATCTCAAGCGCAGTCACGCCCACCACATCGCCGTCGGCGTTGCGGATCAAGTCGAGGGCCATCCACTCCACGAAGAAGGTGGTGCGGGCTGCCACGTTGGCTTGGTACAAGGTGTGCAACATGGCGTGACCGGTGCGGTCAGCAGCCGCGCAAGCGCGTTGCACTGGTTTTTCACCAAAGTTGGCGGTGTGGCCGCCGAAAGGACGTTGGTAAATCGTGCCATCGGCGTTGCGGTCGAAAGGCATGCCCATGTGTTCGAGTTCGTACACGACTTTGGGCGCTTCACGGCACATGTATTCGATGGCGTCTTGGTCGCCGAGCCAGTCGGAGCCTTTGACGGTGTCGTAGAAGTTGTATTCCCAGTTGTCTTCCGACATGTTGCCCAACGAGGCAGACACGCCACTTTGCGCTGCCACGGTGTGCGAGCGAGTGGGGAAC
>JACCDH010631452.1_pt1 | contig 16644 bp, 15 predicted proteins | sample 7442481 | NCBI WGS metagenome assembly JACCDH01 (sample SAMN15323433, study PRJNA562643) | freshwater metagenome | isolation source: river surface water | place: USA:Blue River Watershed | collected 2017-08-15
ATACGTGTGAGGTTTGGCCGAGGGTGAGAGACGGGGTGCCGTTCAGCGCGTTGGCGTTGGCGAGTGTGTTGTCGTCGATGCCGGTGAGGGCGATGGCGACGCCGTCGCGCACGCCGTTGACAAGGAAGGCGTAGCCGTAATCGATGAGGTAATCGCTTTGGGTGGCGAAGGCCCAGACGAAGGCGATTTTCAGCAAGAATACTTGGAACTCGCGCGCGGTGGCGGGAATGACGCCGATGGTGAAGCCCGCGCCGAACACGAACACGGCAAGCACCAACATGGCACTGACAGCGGGGGCAAGGGCATAGCTCATGCCGCAGAACATGTGTCCCATCAGGTTGCTGGAGAGCTGCTCCATGTTGCAGACGAGGAAGGAGAAGATGTTATCGAAGCTGAGGGTGGTGGGGCAGGTGAGGCTGGATTGATAGAGTGACCCGATGGCTTGGCTGCCGCTGCAATAGAAATTGCCCACGGTGCCGTTCGCTTGGGCGAAGGCAGCGTCGGCGCTCAACAGGGTGGCGGTGAAGAGGGCGATGCCAAACAACCAAGACCCTAGCGCGCGCAATGTCGTCATGCGGGTTGCCCCATGAGCGCGGCGAGCTCTTCGGCCGGTGTGCGTTTGGGCTTGCCGGAGAGAATCTCGCGGGTGGGTTCGGGGAAGCTGCTGAAATCCATCGCGAGGACGACGGCTTCGTCGCCGCGTTTTTGTAGGATGCGGGTGGTGCTGGCACCATCGATGTAGGAAAGCGTTGCCATTTCTTGTGCGGTGAAGCCAAAGCCCATCGCGTATTCGGGGTCGGGGTCGGCATCGGGGAAGGCGAAAATGGTGGCGGCTTTTTGTGCCAGTGCACTGGTGAAGGGAATGGAGCCGCTGCTTTGCGCCGAGGCGGTGGAGATGAAGCAGCCTGTATTCTGCGCGGTGAGGTAGTCGAACCACTCCGACGCGCGGGAGGAGAAAATCGGCGTGTCGAGTTGGAGGAAGCCTTCGTCCATTACCAATAGGGTGGGTTTGCCATCCAGCGCGGCGGTGATGCAGTGTAGCAGATAGCTGGTGAGCGGGATGCGGGTTTCCGCCGCGCCCATCCATGGGCTGATGTCCCACGCGCAGAGATTGCTGGTTTGGAAATTATCTTCCGGCATGTCGAATAGTTCGCCGTATTTTCCGCCGGCGCAGAAGGCGCTGAGGGAGTTCGCGAGCAGGGCATCGGCCTCGCGCGCCATCGGCAGGATGGAGGAGAGGCGGCGCGATGCGCGTGGCAGGGCAAGCACCTGGTCGACCAACATTTGGAAGAAGGTAAGGGTGCTGCGGTTCAGTTTGAGGCCGTGGGGGTCGATCAAGGTGGAGAGCCACAGCGCGAGGAACTCGCGATTCTCCGCCGAGGCGGGGAGGTGGAACGGGTTGAATTTCAGCGCGGGGCTGGCGGGGCGAACATAGGTGCCGCCCATGGCGTTGATGGTGGCTTGGCCATAGCCGTGGCTGTCGAGATACCAGATGCGTAACGGCAGTTTGCGCGCCTGTGCCATCAGGAAATGGGTGAAGCTGGTGCGGCCTGTGCCGCGCTTTCCGAGCAGGATGGTGTGGGCGCCAGCGCCGCGGTGGAAGTTGAAGAAATAGGGTGTGTCCTGCACGGTGGAGAGCAGGGTGACCGGTGGCCCCCACGGCGAACCGGTGGCCACGCCCATGGGTGCGGATTGCAGGTTCGCAAACCCTGCGAGATGTTTGATGTTCACCGGATTCTTGCGGGCGACGAAGGTGAAGTTCGCAGGCAATTGTGCCCAGTAACATTCTTCGAAACGTAAATCTTCACGGATGATGACCATGCCGAGCCGCGACATGGCGCGCTGGACGAGTTTCACGTTTGCCTCCAGCTGTTTCACCGATGGCGCGATGAGGAACAGGGTGGTTTGTTGCTGGCCGTAGGATGCATCGTCCTGCTGCATGCTGTCGATTTCCATCCATTTGGCGAGTTCTGTGTCGCCGCTCATGGCGAGCAGATCGGCTTGGCGGGCATAGGCTTCGCGCGCGGTGTCGGCATCGCTGAATCCGAAGCATTGGCTGACGATAATTTCGCAGGGGATCTCGAGGAATTTATCGATGCCGGCGAGGGTGGATTCTTTGTATTCTTTGAGCGTTAAGATGGCGGCGAAGCGGCGGTGGCCTTCGTGGGTGCGCACTTCCATCGCGTTGTAGCCGAAGGTGATTTCGCCCGAGGTGAGCTGTTGCGATAAATCGATTTCGCGCACTTCCATCGGCCGGTTTTCGAGGTTGATGAGTTTTTCCAGAAACTCCAACTGCTCACTGTAGCAGATGCCGTCGCGTTCGACGACGGTGAGCAGGCGTGCGCCGAACAGCGCGAGCACGGAAAGCATTTCACGGGTGACGTGGCTTAGGTCTTCGTTCATTTGCTCCAGCTCGGCGGTGTAGGCCTCGCGCGCGCGGCTGGGGATGAGGTTTCGCAAAAAGCTGGAGAAATCCCTTAGATGGACGGGCTTTCCTGCCTTCACGATGGTGATGTAGAGTTCATTCACGAAGGAAGCAGAGTGCGGCTGCGTGGCGTTCCATGCTTCGTCGAGCTGGCCGGAGAAGGCGTCCGGAAAATGGGCGCGTGCAACCAGCGACTGCTGGCGGCGCAAGGTGTGCAGCCAAATGCCGTAGCTGGCATCCGGCAGGGCTTGGCGAATGGCCTGACGAATGGCTTGGCGCAGGCCCTTGCCCGTGGTGGCTTCGAACCCGAGGCCGGTGATTTTGATGGTTTGGAGCAGCTCGCCGTCTTTGGTGGCGATGGTGTTCGGATTGAACAGGCAGGCATAGGGGACGAAGTCGGATTCCACCACGTCGTCGGCAATGTCGCGGAAGGATTGCAGGTCGCGCTCGACCTTGCCTTTGGTAACTCGTACAGGCTTTATCGGCTCAGATTTTTTTGGTGCGGCCATCGCCTAAACCCGCGCGCGTTGATATTGGTTGATTAGGTACCGTTTGGCACCGCTGTTTTTGCGGTGCCTAGGTTTGTAAAGCTTAAAGGGTAATTAAAGGCGCCGCCTCCGTCTGTAAGGAGGCGGCGCCTTCGGTAGTTAGCAGCTCGCAGAGCCTGCGCCTGGTTCGGCAAGTTGGTCTACGATGGACGATGCACCGAAGATCACGGCCACGCCGATACCCACGATGATGGCCATACCCCACGACACTTTACCCATCAGTGCGCCTACGCCGATCACGATGATGGCGAGCGTTGCAATACCTTGACCGATTGGGCCGGTGAACCACTCTACGACGCCACAGAGGACGGCGCCGATGGAGTCATCAGCCAATGCTTCCATAGGCATCAGCGCAACCGCATAGACGGCCAGCATGCACAATGCCACGGACATGAGTTTGTCGGTATTCAGTGTTAATTTCATAAGTACTCCTTCGTTTGTTATCACACGGCCTTAAGCGTTGAACCGCTAAAGGCCACCCCATCCAGACGTTACTAACCAATCGATGGCTTTTGTTAGAGTTTTGTCTCAAAAGCTATCTATCTAGGGCTAATATTCCGCCATTACGTGTGGATATTATCACAATTTAACCAATGTTAATAGCTAATAGTTAAGATTTGATGGCGCGCCTTGCGCGCGTGGGGGGCGATTAAAGGTCGCCCCCGCCTACCGGCTCCCCCTCACTTCGCTACGCTCGTGGCTCGGGATGGAACCCTACGCGCGGCTAATTGGCTCTGTCTGTCACCCCGTCATGGAGATGGGGTGACGGTTGAAGAAGCATTTTCTGCTCGCTTCGTTTGGCGGGGTGGGCTAGAGGATTGGGCAGTTCACCTATTCGTTATGAGGATTTTATGTCGAGCGCTGCGCTGAAACTGAAAGAACAAGGCATTGTATTACCAGAAGTGAGCCTGCCTGCGGCCAACTATGTACCGTGCAACATCAGCGGCAACATGCTGTTTGTTTCCGGCCAGCTGCCGATGGAAAATGGCAAGCCGCAATTCATTGGTAAGGTCGGCCGCGAATTCAGCATCGAGCAGGGTCAAGCCTGCGCGAAACTCTGCGCGATCAACATTCTGGCGCATGCGCAAAAAGCATTGGGCGGCGATTTGTCGCGCATTGCGAAACTGGTGCGTTTGGGCGTGTTCGTGAACGCGCCGGACGATTTCACCGACCACCCAAAAGTGGCCAACGGCGCTTCCGACCTGATGGTGGAGCTGTTTGGCGAAGATGGCAAACATGCCCGCTTTGCGGTGGGTGTTTCTGGCCTGCCATTTGGCGTGGCGGTGGAAGTGGATGCCACGTTTGAGCTGAAGGCGTAACGCCATGGCGGACGCAGTTGCCCAAGCACTGGAGAACGTGCACGCATGCCTCAACGCCGACAATGTGGGGTTGGATGACGCGATTGCCGTGTTGAAAAAAGCGCTGATGGAAAAGGGCGAGAAGAAAATTCTCGTCAAGAAAGAGCGCCTGCCGAACAACAACCGCCAAGGCCGCAAAATGATGCAGACCTACTTCCGCAAACGCGGTGTGGAAGTTGAGTTCGCGGAGTGATGAACGCGCACGCCCCAACCGCTAACGCTGTGGGGCTGAACAGCCACCACGCGGTGAAGTTGCTGGCGCTGGCGCTGATGACCCTCGACCATGTTGGGGCGTATCTTTATCCGGAGATGCTGTGGTTGCGCGCGGTGGGGCGCGTTGCACCGATTATTTTCTTTTTCCTGATTGGCCATGCGCCTGCGGGTGCGCTGCGCCGCGATATGATGCTGTGGGCGCTAGTGTGTGCGGGGATTAGCCCCTTTCTGGGGGTGCCGGTATTTCCGACCAATGTGCTGGTGACGCTTCTGAGCTGCCAGATCGCGCTGCGCTATGTGGAGCGGCAGGCGCTGCTGGCGCGTGAGCCGTGGATGCTGCTTGCGGCGGCGTTCTTTCTGTTCCTACCCAGTTTTGTGCTGGCGGAATATGGCACGGAGGGATTTCTCTATGCGCTGATGGGCTATGCGGTGCGCACGAAACAGATGACATGGCGCACCGGCAAATTGGTGGCGCTGGTGGCGTTGGTGGCCTTCCTTTTGGTGCAAAGTTTTGCGCATCCCTATTCGCCCTCGCAACTGCTGTGCATGTATGCGGGTGTGACGTTCATGACGTTTTACCTTGCGCGGTTTGTGTATCGATCCGTATCGTTTCCGTGGCAAAGATTGGTGGCGCCGTTACATTTCTGGACACGGCATTCCATGCAGTATTATGTGATTCATCGCGCTATATTGCAGGCGCTGGGACTGATGACAGGCGCATTAACCGCAGGAGTGAAATGGCTATGAACTACTGGCTTTTTAAATCGGAACCAACGGTGTGGTCGTGGGAAAGCCAAGTGGCGGCGGGCGACAAGGGCACCTGCTGGAACGGCGTGCGCAACCATCTTGCCAAGCAGCAGATGATGGCCATGAAAAAAGGTGACCTTGGGCTATTTTATCATAGCAATGAGGGCAAAGAAATTGTCGGCGTTGTGGAGGTGATTCGCGAATATTACCCCGACGAGACGGATGCGACGGGGAAGTTTGTGATGGTGGATGTGCGGGCGGTGAAGCCCTTGGCGCGCCCCGTGACACTGGCGCAGGTGAAGGCAACGCCCGCGCTTTCCAAGATGTCGCTCGTGACCTCCATGCGCCTTTCGGTGCAGCCGGTGACGGCGGCGGAATGGAAGGTGATTATGAAGCTTGGTTCATGAAGGGGACCTTGTCCCCTACGCGCCTAGGGGCGCTGACCCCTGCCGCTTTGCGGCTCGCGCAGGGCGCTACGCACGATAATCACAAATGCAGGAAATGAATGTAACCTCTCCCTTCAGGGCGAGGGGAAGGATAGAAATTTTAAGACTAGCGAGAGATTACGCCGCTTGCTTTGCGAGTGCGACGGTGAAGGGGGCTTCGGTTTTGGCGGTGATTTCTTCCACGGTGACGCCGCTCGCCAGTTCAATCAGTCGAAGGCTGCCGTTTTGGATTTCGAAGACGCCGAGGTCGGTGATGATGAGGTCCACCACGCCGACGCCTGTCATGGGCAGGGAGCATTCATTCACGATTTTCGCGGAGCCGTCTTTCGCGTTATGTTCCATGATGACGACGACGCGTTTTACGCCTGCGACGAGGTCCATCGCGCCGCCCATGCCTTTGATCATTTTACCTGGGACCATCCAGTTGGCCAAATCACCGCGCGCGTTCACTTGCAGGGCGCCTAAGATGGTGAGGTCGATATGGCCGCCGCGGATCATGGCGAAGCTGTCGGCGCTGCTGAAATAAACGGATTCGGGCAGCTCGGAAATGGTTTGTTTTCCAGCGTTGATGAGGTCGGCGTCTACCTCTGCATCCAGCGGGAAGGGGCCCATGCCGAGCATCCCGTTTTCGGATTGCAGCGTCACCGTCATGCCCGCGGGAATATGGTTCGCCACGAGGGTTGGAATGCCAATCCCCAGATTCACATAAAACCCATCTTTCAACTCGCGCGCTGCGCGCATTGCCATTTGATTGCGATCCCAAGCCATCGTTGTTCTCCTATTTAAATGCGAAATAATCTTTTGGGTAAAAGGACTGCACTAGATGCATCAGTTCTAAGGCGAACATACAACAAAACAAAACTAAAAGTACAACAAAGCTGGGCTTTAAAAGTCTTTCATAAGTATCCGAATATTTTTTTAGTCGTTTCTCTGAATTTTTGAATAGCAGGAGATAAACACCGATTGGAAAAATTGATATTGGAACAGTAATCGGGAAGGGCACACTAAAATATTGCATTGAAGAAATGATAAAAAAGCAGATGAAGAGAAAAATTGAGAAAAATAACAGATTCGGCTCTTTTAGGATTTCTCTTCTACATAGCAAAATACCCGCCGCGCAATGAACTGTCCCCATTACGGTGGCCGCAGTAATTACAAGCAATAGTGTGGAGTAGAGGGCTATGAATGCCAGCACCATTGATGGTTATGCCGCCCGTACGGTTCTGTTCTCAATGCGCTTTTCGTAGGCTTTGCCTTGGAAGATGCGCTGGACGAAGATGCCGGCGGTGTGGATGTCGTTCGGGTTCAGCGTGCCTACTTCGACGAGCTCTTCTACCTCGGCGACGGTGACTTTGCCTGCGGTGGCCATCATCGGGTTGAAGTTGCGGGCGGTTTTGCGGAAGATGAGGTTTCCGGCTTTATCGCCCTTCCATGCTTTCACGATTGAAAGGTCGGCGGTGAGGCCGGTTTCCATCACATATTGCTCGCCGTTAAACTCGCGGATTTCTTTGCCCTCGGCCACGATGGTGCCGACACCGGTTTTGGTGTAGAACGCGGGGATGCCCGCGCCACCTGCGCGGATGCGCTCTGCCAACGTGCCTTGCGGGTTGAATTCAATTTCCAGCTCGCCGTTGAGGTATTGCGTTTCGAACGTTTTGTTCTCGCCCACATAGGACGACAGCATTTTTTTGATCTGGCGGTCCTTTAGCAGGATGCCGAGGCCGAAATCATCCACCCCGCAATTGTTGCTGATGATGGTGAGGCCCGTGATGCCGGATTTTTTCAGCTCGGCAATGCAATTCTCGGGGATGCCGCACAGGCCGAAGCCGCCGGACATGATGGTCATATTGTCCTTCAGCAGGCCGGCGAGGGCGGAAGAGGCGTCAGCGTATACCTTGCTCATGGTGTAAACCTGTTGCTTGTGGGTTGCTGGGATATGAATTTCACCAGTGCGGCGCGTAAATCAAGCGCAATGATTCGCAAACCACCAAAAAACGTAGTAATTCATTGTGGCATTGGCGGTTTAACGTTTGCACGTCGCCCGCCAATGTGTTAAGAATGTGTTAACAAATCACGTAATTCAGAACAAAAACAGGGCGTATTACTATGGTGGCAGTGGCAATGACGGCCCAGAGCGCGGGCATGAATATCACGCGGGACGATATTGAGATGCTGGTGCGCGAGCCTTCGGTGGCGGTGCGTGTGCGCATTACCGACAAAATTGCGGTTGGCTATAATAGCGGAATGTATTCCGAGGGCGAAACCAAGCTGGCCAACGAGATTTTCCGCCTGCTGCTTAAGGATACGGAATCGAAAGTGCGCGCGGCGATTGCGCAGCAGCTGAAATCGAACCTGCAAGTGCCGCATGATGTGATTTGGGCGCTGGCCAACGACCATTACGAGGTGGCGGCACCGGTGCTGCAATATTCGCCCGTGCTGACGGAAGAGGATTTGATTACGCTTGTGCAGGCCACGCGGGAGCACCCGAAGCTGAAAGCCGTGGCGCAGCGTGAGTCGATTTCCAAAGAATTGTCGCATGCGTTGATTGAAAAGCGCAACCCCGAGGTGACCAAATTGCTGTTGAGCAATGGCAGTGCGGCGCTGAGCGAAACCAGCATGGAAAGCGTGCTGGAAGAATTTGCCAAGGACAATGGGGTGCTGGAGGAGCTGGTGCTGCGCGGTGGCTTGCCGCATGCGTTTGCGGAGAAGCTGTTCGCGCAGGTGTCGGAATCGCTTAAGAAGCACCTCACGCGCAAATACCGCATGAACAAACAGCTGGCGGACGACGTGACCAACAATGCGCGCGAACGCAGCGTGTTGCAGTTCATTTCGCCATGGATGAGCCAGACGGAAATCAACGCGATGATTGACCAAATGCACGCCAACCAACGGTTGACGGACGCGGTAATCATCCGCTCGCTATGCATTGGCGATTTGCGCTTCTTCGAAGGGGCGATTGCCAAACGCGTGGGCATTCCCGTGTCGAACGCGCGCATCCTGATTTTGGATATGGGCCCGCTGGGCTTCAAGGCGCTGTATGGCTCGTGCGGGTTGGCGCCGAATTTCTACGAGGCGATTCGTGTGATGTTGCAGCTTGCACTTTCGGAAACGGAATATGGCAGCTACCGCACCACCGATTTCGCGCAGCGGATGGTGGAGCGCATTGTGGAGGGCGGCTACGATAAATCTGTCCCCAACATGCAAACGCTGTTGATGATGATTGGGTGTATGATAAAAGAACAGCCGGCAACGATTCATTAAACCACGTAGGATTCCTGTGCTGTCGAATGCCTCTAAAGCTGCTACGAGCGCGATTGCGCTCTCACGCGAGGACGTAGACCGTCTGCTGCGCGATGACTCGCCAGATTCGCGCGGGTCGGTTCTGGAGAAGGTGGCGCAGCATTATAACGCCAATACGCTGGGCGAGCGCGAGCAGGAAATTGCCGAATATATTTTCCGTGTGCTGATGAAAGATATCTCGCTGAAAGTGCGCACGTCGCTTTCCGAGCGCATGAAGGATAACCCAGCGGCCCCGCGCGATGTGATGCTGCATTTGGCGAACGATGTGGAAGCGGTGGCGGTGCCGGTGCTGCGCGACAGCAAAGCCCTTTCCGATGCCGATTTGGTGAGCATTGTGGATGGCACGCGCGACCTGAATAAACTGATTGCGATCAGTAGCCGCGAAACGGTGTCCGAGCGGGTGAGCGGTGCGCTGGTGGAAACGAATTACACGCCTGTGCTGAGCACGCTGCTGAAGAATGAGGGCGCGCAGGTGAGCGCGACAGATTTGACCCGCATTGCCACCGATTTTGCGCAGGACGAGAATGTATTTGCGGCACTGACGCGTTACCCGAACTTGCCGATTACGGTGGTGGAGCGCTTGATTCGCCGCGCCAGCGACGATGTGGCTGAAGAGCTGAAACAGAAATATAATCTGGTGCCCGCGCAGGTGAACGAAGACGCGGTGAAGGTGCGCGACGAGATGATGCTGCGCCTGCTGGAAGGCGATCTGAGCGAGCTGGAAATGGAAGCGCTGGTGAACCAGATGCGCGAGAATGGCAGCCTGACGCCATCGGTGATGATGACGGCGCTGTGCCGTGGCCAACGTATCTTCTTTATTATGGCGATGGCGCGCTTGGCGGATGTGCCGCTCGCCAATGCGGTGAAGCTGATTGAGGACCCTGGGGTGCACGGGTTCAACGGGATTTATGGCAAGTCGGGCTTGCCGGAATCGATGATGGAAGCAACGCGGATTATTGTGCGCGCCGTGGAAGAGCTGAAAGACGACAGTGCGATTTTGGGCTCCATGCTCTATGCCAACCGCTTGTCGGAGCGGGTGGTGAACATGGTGGGCGACCGCGACATTGAATATGTGCCGTACTTCCTTGCGCTGATTCGGCAGAATGCGCATAGAAAATAGGCGCTGCGCGCCTGCTTTCTATGCTATTTGGATGCGCTGGCGCGCGGTGGGGCGAGCCCCCCATGTCCGTCTAACGTCTTTCCTGCGGATTGCGCAGCAATCCTTGAAAAGCCGAAGACTCCCATGATGCTTGTGAAATTCGATTCTCAATCGAATTTCCCTGCGCATCCCCTCGTTCGCTTCGCTCCGGCTCGCCATGGGAGGCTACGCATGCATAATCCACTAGATATTGGATTGCTGCCGCGCGGTGTTGTAACCCCACTCGCCAACGGGGGATGATTCTGGTAAGCGGTGGGGATGCGATCGATTTCTGATAATGTGCTGCAGATGATTCCGCCGGTGGTTGCGGTGGGGTTGATTGCGGCGTTTGCGGTGCCCACGGCGGCTTCGGGCTGGCCGCTTGCACCGAATGTGGGATTTGTGATGACGCTGGTGATGGTGACATTGCTGCCTGCGGCGTGGCCGCGTGTGGTGGTGTTTGCGCTGGGGTTGTTTCAGGATGTGCTGTGCAATACACCGCTCGGCTCGCAGGCATTGCTGATGCTGCTGCTGGCAGAAGTGACGGCGCTGCAAACGCGACGGGTAGCGTTTCAACAATTTCGGATGCGCTGGCTGGAAGCGGCAGGCATGTTGCTGGCGGCGCATTTGCTGTTATGGGTGGCAATGTATGGAGTGCTGCCAGAAGCACCGCCACTGCGGATGGTGTTGCGCACAGGCGTGATGAGCGCGCTGTGGTATCCGTTATTTTATGGGGTGGTGGCGCGCATGGTGCGGCCTGCGTTCTAGCGGCTATTGGTCGTGGAACGAATGGCCGAAGGAATCACGGATCGGCTGCACGATATAGGACAGCATGGTGCGGCGACCGGTGACGATGAGGGTGTCGGCACCCATCCCCGGTGTGAGTTTTGCGTCGCCCAGCGCGGCCATTTCTTCCTGCGGGATTTCGATGCGCGCAACATAGAAGCTTTCGCCGCTGCGGTTGTCTTCGAAACGGTCGGCGGAGATGGTGATGACCTTACCTTCCACAGGGCGCATATAGCGCGATTTTAGGGCAGTGAGGCGCACCTGCGCGATCAGGCCCGGATGCACAATATCGATGTCTTGCGGGGCGACGCGCGCTTCCACTATGAGGCGGTCGTTCGCGGGGACGAGGGTGAGGACGGTTGCCCCCGGTTGTACCACGCCACCCACGGTGTGTACGGCCAAGCCCGTGACGGTGCCTGCGATGGGTGCGGTGATGTCGACGCGGCGCACGACATCTGCGCTGGCGCGGGCTTGTTCATCTAGCGCGGCGAGCTGCACTTGGGTTTCTTTGAGCTCTTTAATCACGTTGTTCAGCATCTCGTTCTTGAGATTGAGCATGGCGATCTTGGATTCCTGAATGTTCTGTCCGGCGCGGCTGGCCATGGCCAAGGCTTGCCCACGTTGGCCAGAGAGCTGGGCTTGCTGGCGTTGCAATGCAAGCAGGCGCGGCTTGGTGGCGTTGCCGGAAGCAAGCAGCCCTTCCACCACATTGATTTCCTGATTGAGCAGGCCGATCTGCTGGCTGGCGGCGCTGGCTTGTTCGCGTAGGCCCGCGACTTCTTGGTCGCTTTGCGCGATGCGTTGGTTGAGAACGCTGATTTGCCCATCCACCGAGGCTTTGCGGGTGGCGAACAGGCGGCGCTGCGCATCCATGGCGTCTTTGACTTGGGGGTCGGTGGCTTCGCGGCTGGTGAGGGCGGGGTCGAAGGTGATGGTGGCGGCACCATCGCGCTCCGCCAGCAGGCGGGCTTCGGTGGCTTTGGCGGCGATATATTGGTTGCGGATTTGTTCGTTGCGCGATTCCGCCGAGACATTCTCGAGCCGGATGAGCACTTCGCCTTCCGCCACTTTTTGGCCTTCTTTGACCAGAATTTCTTTGACGATGCCGCCTTCCAGATGCTGGATGGTTTTGCTCGCCGATTCGCTGATGATGCGGCCTTGCGCGATGGCGCCGGTTGCCAGCGGCACGAATGCCGCCCACAGGCCAACGATGCCAAACAGCACGACCATAAGACCGATGCCGACCATGATCATCGGGCGGGCGCGTTGGTCGGGTAGGTCTTGTTCGTCGGGGTTATAGGGCAGCAGGCGATGGCTGAGCGTATCCACCCAGCTGACGGATTTTTGCATGGCGCGCGCGGTTTGGCGGCTGGCAGAAACGGGGCGGGCACCCGGTGAGATTTTGGGGAGCTGGCTCATGCGTCGCCACTTTCTTGAATGCGTGGACGTGGCTGGAAGCGCGCGAGCACTTCTTCGCGTGGGCCGATGGCGTCGATGGCGCCAGCGCGCAGCACCATCACCTTATCCACGGTGGAGAGAATGCTGGGGCGGTGCGCCACGATGACGGTGGTGACCTTGGCGCGGCGCAGATAGTTCAGGCTGTGCATCAGCGCGCGTTCGCCGTCGCCGTCGAGATTGCTGTTGGGTTCATCCAGAATCACCAGCCGCGGGTTGCCATACAGCGCGCGGGCGAGGCCGATGCGCTGTTTTTGCCCTGGGGAGAGGATGGTGTTGCCCGGTTCGTAGACGGTGTCGTAGCCATGCTCGAACTGGAGGATGAGGTTGTGCACGCCTGCTTTTTGGGCGGCTTCGATGACGGCGGCGTCGGTGAAGTTTTCGTTCAGGCGAGCGATGTTTTGCTTGATGGTGCCGCCGAACAATTCCACCTGCTGTGGCAGGTAGCCCATGTGCTGCCCCACTTCGGTGCGACCCCATTGGAAGATTTCTGCGCCATCCAGCCGCACGGTGCCGTAGGTGGGTTTGAACACGCCCGCAATGGCTTTGGCGAGGGTGGATTTGCCCGCTGCCGAAGGGCCGATGATGCCAAGGCTTTCGCCCGCGGCAAGGTCGAAGCTGATGTTACGCAAGGTGGGCTGGCCTTTGCCGAAGGTGAGGTAGAGACCCTCCGCGGTGAGGCGGCCTGCGGGGGTGGGCAGCGCGGTGTTGCCCGCGGGCGGGACAATGGTCTCGAGCAATTTATGCAGGCGATTATAGGCATCGCGCGCGCCGATGAATTGCTTCCACAGCATGATGGCTTGGTCGAACGGGGTGAGGGCACGCTGCGCCAGAATGGAGGCGGCGATGAGCCCACCAGAGGAAAGCTGGCCATTCAGCGCGAGCCACGCGCCAAGCGCCATGACCAGAATTTGCAAAAGCATGCGCAGCGAACGGGTGATGCCGCTGATGACGGCGCTGCGGCTTTGGGCGATGTCTTGCAACACCAAGCCGCGCTCGTTATGGGTTTGCCAGTGGCGGGTGACGGCAGCATTCATGCCCATGGCGCAAATGGCATCCGCGTTGCGGCCGATAATATCCGCGGTGAGGGCGGAGCTGACGGAGCGTTCCTGCGCGCGCATGAGGGCTTTGCGGGTGGCGTATTCGTTGAGGAAGGCGCTGACGCAGAGCAGCACAATGCCTGCCAGCGAAAGAAAGCCAATCATTGGGTTGATCATGTAGATCACCAGCACGAAAATGAGCGACCATGGAATATCCACCACCGTGGGGGCGGCGGCGGCGATGAAGTTTTTCAGTATCATCAGGTCGCGCTGGTATTGGCCGGCATAGGGCGTGCCGGTTTGTGCGGCCTGCTCGATCGAGGAGCCGAGGATTTGCGGGGCGAGGGTGCGCTCCATCCACTCCAGCACGCGGGCGATGACGCCAGCGCGCACGGCATAAATCGCGCCGTAAAAGACGAAGCCGATAAGCACGACGACGGTGAGGCTGAGCAGCGTATCGAGCGAGCGGGTGGTGAAGACGCGGTCATATACCTGCATGGTATAGAGCGGCATGATGAGCGATAACATGTTGATTGCAAAGGAAAACAAGAACACGTAACGCAGGGCGCGGCGCATCGCGGTTAGCGTGCGGCTGAGTGCTGTATCGTGGAGTTGGTTCTGTTTGCTCATGGCGAATAGCGTGAAGTAAACGCGTGGTGACGTCAAGCCGTGGGCGGGGTTGGAGCGTAAAAACGGCAAAAAATTAACCTTGAATTCATAAACATGTGCTAAGATTACCGCTGTAGTACTTAAAAAAAGAATGCACGGTGAGTAACTATTTTAGATGGGTAGCGAATGAGCTGGTGAAGGGTTCCATTGCCGATGGCAAGCTGGACCTTGAGAAGCTGTATGCGCGTACGCTGGAATGGGCGAATAAGGAAGCGCAGGGCGGCGCGCGGGATGCCGATTATTATGCAGAGCAGCTGACAGTGGCGACGCGTGAGGTGCTTGGGCTGGTGCCCAAGGCGCAGTGGCGCAAGGCCACCGGCTGGGAGCGGGTGGAAGAAATACTCGACGATGCGCCGGTGATTGACCATGGCTTGCAGCCCAGCCGTGTGCCCCAGCAGTATGACCCGAACAAAACCTTGCGCGAGCAGGGGTTTGTGTTTCTGACCAACGGTGGCCGCGGCAAACGCGAATTGGCGCTGGAGGTGCAGGCCTATCTGCTGGATCAGGCGATGCAGGCGGCGCTGGATGGGGGCGCGGTTTCCTCGGGCGAGAAGGCGCAGCTGGAGGCGGCGGCGCAGAAATTTTTGGCGCAACATAAGGCGCTGGAAGTGCCGCTCTCTGAAAGTGACCGCAAAGCCTTGACGGCTGAGCTTGCCACGCTTGCCAAAGCAGGGGTGACGGAGAAAGATGCGGTGGTGGGCAATGAACTACGCGCCATTGCCGCACTGGCCAAACCATTACAAAAGGGTGCGGGGCGCTAAAACCCTATTTATTTCAATGGCTTGAATTTGTTTTGGTGCAATCGGGCTGTTTTCATTGTGCCTAAAATAGGCCGAAAAAAGGCAAAATTCTTAAAACTTTATTCATACTTATATGGTAAATTGAGGGTAATCACGATGAAAAGAGGACGTTATGCCATCTGCAGATAAATTTAGAGAAATCGCCAATACGCTCATTAAGCAGAGCTTGGTTGATGGTAAGTTGGACTTGGTGCTGCTTCGTGAAAAAACGAACGAAGCTGCGGAAGGCCGCAACGAGAATATCAAATTCACTGCCTATAATGGCCAGAATCCTTCTGCAGATGTCGCGCTTTGGTTAAAAGATAATCTTGCGCTGGCGACGCGGGAAGTGTTGGGCGTTATTCCGCAAAAAGAGTGGCGGGATGACCGAGGGTTTTTTGCCAAGAGATTTGGGGATGATCTTTTCAAACCCGACCATGGTCTGGTGATTACCGATAAGCCGAAGCAGGCATACGACCATGACCGCGATAGCAAAAAATCGTTGAAAGAACTTGGCTATGAATTCGAGCTTCCGGAGAAAGAAAAATCGCGTCGCAAAGAGACATTGGCGGTGTTGGTAGGCAATGTGAAAACGATGGCAGATGTGGTGACGCAGCCTAGCTCGCTGGGCGGTGAGGAAATTACCCAGCAAGAAAAGGGTAAGCTGGATGTGGTGATGCAAACATTGATCGACAAACAAGAGGCGCTGGGTGTTGCGCTGGGCCCTGTGGGTCGCCGTGATTTGGATGCAGCGCTGGATAAAATTCAAGGTGCCGGTGTGAAGCTGAACGATAATGTTTTGGGCGAAGAGCTGCAGGCATTGCGTAAGCTGGTGCCGGACGACAAGACCGTCGCTAAGCAGCGCTAGGCTTGGCCGTTGGCCGCGTTGACGCGAACACCACACTCGTGATGATGACGGCGGCGCCGAGCCATGTCGTGACGTCGCTGGTTTCGCCGAAGATGAGATAGGCGAGAATGCTGGTATAGACCAGCCTCATGAAATCCAGCGGCATGAGGGTGACGACGGACACTAGCGCATAGGCCTTCACCATGGTGAAATGCATCCAGACCGAAAAAATCGCGATGCCGAGCACGATGAGCCATTCCTCGGGCGTGGGCTGGGCCCAATGCGCGAAGCCAAACGGCAGGGCGATGAAAAACATGAACAGGTTCATGTAAAATACCATGCGCATGGGCGGCTCGGTGGCGCTGAGGGATTTGATGAACAGGCTGGTGATGGCCCACGCGGTGGTGGCGAGCAGCACCAGCAGCGAATTCCACTCGAACCCACCCACGCTTGGCCGAAGAATAATCAGCACGCCAACAAAGCCCATGCCGAGTGCGCAGGCGTGACGCCATGTGGCATGTTCCTTCAGGATGAGGACGGCGAACAGGGTGGCGAGCAGCGGCGCGGTGAAGCTGAGCGCGGTGGCATGCACCAGCGGCATGTTGGCGATGCAATAGGTCCATGTGATCATGCCCGTGGCACCGATGGCGCTGCGCCAAAAATGCGCCTTCAAGCGGGTGGTTTTGACGATGGCAAAGCGGTTGGGCGCGACGAATGGAATAATGATAAGCAGGGTGACAAGGTTGCGCAAGGTGACGATGAGCGAGGCGTCCATGGTCATCGAGGCGAGGCGGACGAAGATGTTCATCAGCGAAAAGCCGAGGGTGGAGAGCAGCATCAGCCCAAGCGCAGTGCGGCGCGGATGGGCGATTCCCCAGCCATCGATGCGCTGC
>JACCDH010466730.1_pt1 | contig 16625 bp, 23 predicted proteins | sample 7442481 | NCBI WGS metagenome assembly JACCDH01 (sample SAMN15323433, study PRJNA562643) | freshwater metagenome | isolation source: river surface water | place: USA:Blue River Watershed | collected 2017-08-15
ACCGATTGAATACGTCGTATTCATTTAATATGGCAGCTAATTCAATCCTTTTAATACTTCTTTTTAAATCAAAATCAGTCAGGTTTAAAATATTCCATTGTGATTTAAAATTCGGAAGTAGATCATTCATTTTTTTACCTTTAAGATGAGCAGCAAAGTAAACAGCATCCTCAATTGTCATTTCATGTTCAATTAATTTAACAGGATAATCAAATTTCATTTTCCATGTTTCTACAAATTCTGTAAATGAAACAGTTTTATCTGGATAAAAATAAGTTGTATTCGCCCAGCCATTTGGCACACCAACTCCTTTTAACAATCCAGTTGCTCCTATTCTTTGAACTGCTTTAAAATAAGGTGAGCTTTGTTTGACGTCAACATAGGGCATAATATATCCATTCGCATCAAGCAAAATATTTTGTAATTTTCTTATTGATATTTTTTTTGGCGCAAGATTTTCCTTAATACTTTGAGCAGCTAATATTCCTGCAGCTTGACCAATTTGCATGACACATGGTTGTAATCTTGTGGTGCCATTCACAACATTTGAAACACTAATAGACTTCTCAGCAATAATAATGTTGTCCTGGTTTTCTGGAATCAAACAACTGATTGGAATATTAAAAGATGGAACTGAAAAGAAATCCAAATGTTGTGGTGCAGATGGATTTTTTTTATGGTGGTGGTCAATAGGATAATCCCCTACCGCTATGCCTGTTCTGTACAATGGCTTTTCGGTTTCAAAGGGCGTTGCAATATGTTGCACCAACATTCTTGATAATCCTATTACCCTTCTTGACTCTCTATAATAAGGATAGTATGCAAGTTTGTCTTTTGTTTTAAATTCATCATCTGCTAAGGCTAAATTTTTAAACCCTAAATCCTTCTGGATAAAATATACAAACCTTAAAGTTTGTTGCTTTGCAATCTCTAATAAGGCTGCTCTTTCTTTTGGTGTTTTTTCAACCACATTCAAATAAATATCATTGCCAAAGATGGGCCAATTAAGCATATATTTATTCCCAGGTAGTTTGCCATAATTAAGCATTTTAATTGCATCTACTGGTGGCTTTGTTCTTGAGCCATCTTTATAAAAAGAAAGATTACTTGCGTCAAACTCTAATGAATCATAGTTTTTTGGTCTATCAATCATTGGTTGTGGACTCCCATAATCTTTTAACACAGCGACGTAGGTGATATCTTGTACAATATCATTTGCCCCATTTTTATTCACTTGTTCCTTTGTCACATCGTTTGATTCCATGCCAAGATCATATGGAATCTTAGCTGATGCTAATACATCCCCTAGTTCTGTCGCATCAATGTATCGTTTGGCTTTTATTAATATATTTTTTTGATGCTGGTTATCATAAAACAAAACACCTGTGATGGTATCCCCCTCCATATTTACTTTTATAAACTCATAGTGATAATTAATTTGTAAGTACTTTTCATTTTTTGACATCGCCTTAAAAATACTATCCCCTATATGTGGCTCAAATAGCGTATTACTCACCCAGCCCGTTGCAACTTTATTACTCCCTCCATAATGTTGATAGAGTCTTGCTCTGAACTCTCCAAAGATGCCAGCTGGCATATTATGATTTCCATCAAATGCAGAAACACCTGCTGCAGTCAACATTCCTCCTAACCATGGAGTTGATTCTGCAATAATTGTTTTTACACCTAGTCTTGAGGATTGAAGTCCTGCGCAAATTCCACTGGCTGTGCCACCAATGACCAATACTTCTGTTGCTTGAATTTGATCAATGCTTTGGCTCCATGCTTTTGTAAATAGGCTGAACATAAAAAAAAGTAGGAGCAAGATGGTGCGCATAGGGATGAATTGGAAGGTAAAATAGGTAAAAAGGATTTTGCTTGCAAAAAATATTCCCTGAGTTGCCAGCTCATTGCATTCGCTGTCAACCGCCTCGGCTATCTCAGTAAACCCAAAGCCTTTCAAAAGAATGCTTCGCATACTTTTGGCTTTTTTGATTCTCGTCATCTTACACAAGCGAGCTTGTGACGCTGCCTTAAATCAAAAAAGCCTCTCACTTTCGTGAGAGGCTTTGTATCGAGGTCCCGAGCGGATTAATAATGTAGACTGATTAAAAATAAATAAATTCTATATTGTTCATTATCAATATTTTAAACATTTAATATTATATAATTTAAGCATAAAATGTTGTACCCACTGTTGTACCCAAAAATATATACTACATTTATGTAATGGGTTACACATATAAAAATATGATTCGATTAGATAAAAAGAACAAAAAAGGGTACTGCCCTATTGTTCTTAGAGTTACATATCAACGAGAGTACATTTTAATATCAATTAATGAAAAAATAAAAGTTTCAGAATGGAATTCAAAAGATGAGGTTCCAAAACGAATTTGTACCAAAAGAATTACAATAATTGACTTATTGAGTGAAAAAAGAACAAAAACTGAAGCTCTAATTAATCATTATAGATTAAAACACGGGGAATTTCCATCTATATCAGAACTAAAAAATCAATTAAAATCCGAAAATCCATTCAAAACTTCAACTAAGGGAAAAACAATTTATGAATATTTTGATGAATTCATAGTTGATTACTCTAAGAAAAAAGATATAAAAAATGGTACTCAAAAAGTTTATAAAGCTACAAAATTAAGATTAATTGATTTTTTTGAAACATATCATAGACCACCAATTTGGAGTTCATTTGATACAATCTTCTATGATGATTTTACAAAGTTTTATAGTGATAAAGGATATAAAGAAGGTAGCATTGGGAGATTAATTAAAACATTAAAAACATTTTTAAAATACATACATATAAATTTTCAGTTAATCAAAACAGAGCAGTATATAGATTTTAAAGTAAAAAAAGAGCAACCATCATTTGAAATTATTACAAAAGAAGAGCTAGTACTAATAAAGCTGCAATTGGGTTTAATAAACTCTGAAAAATATAAGTGGTTTAAAAGAACAAAGTTAGAACTAGAAGAACAATGTTCACTAATGATTTTATTATTTCTTTGCTTAACAGGAATGTCCTATGTAGATTTTGAAAAGTTAACATTGAATGATATTGATGATTATGATAATATGCAAGATTTGAATGATGATTCTATATTATCAATTACATATATTCGACAAAAAACTAACATTAATAATAAAGTATTTATAACATTAACTGAAGATTTAATTGAGTTAATAATATTAGTTGTTTTAACCCGAAATGCCTGGTTTAACAATATCAATAACATTATAGAAAAAGTTCAAAAAGAAATCATAAACATTGAAAATTATACTTATCATCAGAAATATAAGTTCTTATGGGATAAGGTAAAGATTGCAAAAAAGAATACAAAAAAAGATAAAGAAGATAAAAAATATAAAGATTTAATTTTCCTTCCTTACTTAACAAACCAACAATTTAATTTTATAATTAAAAGGGCGTTATCAAAAATTAATATTGACAATGATGTAACATTTTATGAAAAACGAAAAGGGGATATGAATAAAATTGATACAACAAAAAGCAGATTGATTACCTCAGTAACAGGAAGAAGAACATTCATTACCCATTCATTAAAAGATGGTATTCCAATGGAAGTATTAATGAAAGCAACGGGACATAAAGATATCAAAACATTACTTAGATACGCTAAAATTGACCAAAACTCAGTTAACAATGAGTTTATGGCTTCGAAAAAAAGAATTCTACCAACTGAGAAATGGCTACAAAAAAAACAATCCGATTTCGACGATTCAAAACTAAATTAAAAAAATGATGAAAATTTCAGAATCAATAGAAACAATACTCTCAAATCTATTAGTTACATATGAACCAATGAGTATTGAGTATGGTATCCCGAATTATGTTATATCAAAAGAAGGGCTACCCATTGCATATATCAAAACAACCGATATAGGAACTGATTTAAACGAATTAGATGGTTCTGAGGATGTAATAAGGTATAAAGCATCATTGAGGAACTTAATAACCACTAATTATTTAGATTTTAGATGGTATAAAGATGGAGAATTAATAACATCATTTTCTCTATGAGTGAATTAAAATAATCTATTTCTTTTCTAAGATACCTTTATCTCTCCACCAAACTAATACCCATTCCTTTAGTTTCCCATATAAAACACGCTTTAGCTCCTCATCTGTAATATTAGTATTCTTTACATCACTCTTAATTTCTCTTATAGTTTTCAACTCCTCATTTTTGGGTATCATTTTTACCTTTTCCTTCCCTCCAAATCTGATTTTACCCCTCAAATAATCATACCCTTTTACATTCTTCACCTTAGTTATTACAATTGGTGGTTCCCATCTCTCACCCACTGCAATACCTTTAATTTTAGATTTTAAAGAACCCAACTCCTCTTCCAAAGGTTTAATCTCATCTTTCAATTTATTAACCTCCTTCAGCAGTGGGGCTAACATTTCATTACGCCTTTTAATCATTCTCATAAGGGTAGATTTTCTACCCAACAACTGTCTATATTCTCTCTCGAGGTTATCAAACTTAGTGTATTCAAATGCCATAAATCTAAGATAAGATAATTGGGGAATAAATCAAACATAGATTCAATAAGTTCTTTGTAAGTAAATGATTTACAGTTATTTAAAATATTAGTTATTCCCCACTTTTGCCTAAATACTTCATAAAGGGGGGTATATTTTGTATCTTTAAGTATAACGAAAAAGGAAGGAAATCTCACTACAAATAACACAGAATTAGAGTGGGAATTTAAATAGTTCTTTAAAGAAATTATGTTGATTGGGTGAGGTGAGGTGAAACACACACTTAAAATCCCTTAGGAGTATTATTCAAAATCGGAATAATGTTAGATAGGGTTACTCCACCCGACCATTAAAAAGGATGTTCTGTTAGAGGGGTCTTTCTGAAGGAACACATTCGTTGGTTTGAATCCAACCACCATAAAATCAACAAAAATACTCCATCAGTAGTTTAAAACTGATAAATTTTAAAACACAAAAAGGTACAGATTTCCCTCCGAAAGGTAAAAATCTAACAAAACTATGGATACAAAAGAAATTTCAAAAAAACCGAAATTATCAACATTTTCAGAAACAATTTTCTCTATTGGTGATTATGGAGATATTACATTAGGTGGAAAAGTATTTCCATTTTATAAGTGTACTCTTCTAAGTACATACAGTGGATTAGGTTATCAATTATTTTATGATGAAGATAACATATGTGGTTATTTAAATTCTGAGATTGATGTTTTTACTACAATCAATAACCACCAAAAGTATTTAAAAAAAATACAACACCATATTAATGAAATGTCAGAGTTAGTATCTGAATTATATGAATTAGAACAACAAAATGACGGAGGTGGTTCTGATGAATACTATAACTCAATAGGAGAACCTATTCAATACGAAGAATTATGTGGTAGAATATCTGAATTAGAACATTGGGAAAAAGAATACCAAAACGAATTAAATGAGTTAAATAACCTTAACATTTCTGATTGGAATTGTTAAGATAAAGGATATTAAAAAAAACAAAAATAAAATGTGGAGACACCACTATAAAACTGTAAAAACAACTATGGGAGTAACATTATACCCAAAAACACAATTAGATAAATGGAATTTTTTAAGAGATGTTGAAATCTTAAAAGAAGATGATGGAGACGGCGATTTCATTAGTTCTTCATCTTCAAAATACTTTTACGAAAATGTATTAGAAAAATCATACTCTACACAATATAGTACGTGGGGATTACCACTTAGAATATTATACAATTGTGAAGAAGAAACAGATACATTCAATAGAGATGATAGAGGTTATATTCCACCTCATATCCTTAAAAGAATAGTTGAATCGAAAAGATTCAATGAAGAGTACAAAAAATTAATTAATATTTATGATGAAATGGAAGAAGATGATACAAAATATCATTTTGAAATCTCTAAAATCCAACATTCAATAGAAATATTAAATTTCATTAAAAAGAATAAAGAAAACGGTATTTCCTATGATTAGTTTAGGTTCTATGTAACTCAGAAATAAAAAATACCTCCGATATACCCCTACCCCCACAAATATATTGGGGGTATTTTTTTACCTATTTGAAAAATTTTAGCCAAAATCTTAGTGTTTGTGACAATTCGTTAATACTTATTAAAAAGTGTGATAAAATAATTGAAGGTTAAAACACCTATAAGCCAGTGGTATATCTAAAAACTAATAAAAGAAGTTATGTTGAAAGAAAAGAGAATAAATGAAGAGTATGGGAAATGGTTAGGGACATTTCATTGGGATGGATTTATAGTACTCAGATTTGGAATAAAAGTAACTATGAATATGGTTAATACAATTTCAAAGAGAGTATTCAATAAATGTGAAGATATTATAGAAAGGATGGTATATATAGGTGAAAGAGATAAGGGGGACCCAACCAATTATCATATACACATCTTAGCTAAAACTTCTCAATTAGAGGAAGTTAAAAGAAGAATAACAAAGATGAAAAATCTGAGCAATCCCTTCATAGGAGAAGTAGATTGTAATATAGGTGCGGCAAACTATATCGCTAAACACTTCCAAACCCCTATACAATTAGATAAAGTAAAGTATCAAACTGCATATCAAAAGAAATACAACTATGAAAATGTATGGGATATATTAGAAAATGAAAAACTATTAAAAAATGATAACAACAGAACCCTTAATTGACATTCACCAACTCAGTAAAGAGATTGGAATTACAAAGTTTGCAATATACTCTAAAAGAAGAAATAAGAAGTTTCCAGATGGTTTATTACTAAATGGAAGAAGAGTATTCAGAATAACAGAAATAGAGGAGTATTTCAAATCTATGAACATTAAAACCACAATTAGTATATGATAAACTCTTACAAAAGTTCAGTTAAACAATTAAATATAATTAATCAGTTTATGAGCGATAATACAGAGACTCTATTCATTAATATAGAATTCTATACCGCTTTAATGGACATTAGGGACCGATTTCAGAAGGAAATAGCGAATTACGAACTCCAACAAAGGAAAATGAATTCCCCCTACGCTAAGGTGCTTAAAAAGAGGGAAAAGGAAATGGAGAGGATTAGGAAGAAAGATGAAGAACTAAAGGGTGAAAGTATATTTGAGGAAGAACTTTCAGTGTGGTTTGATTAAAATTTAATTATGATTTCAATATATACAAAAAATAAATCATACATTTAAACTATTAAAATACAGAATATGAAAAATATACTTACAATAGTAGCCTTATTATTTACCTCATTTGCATTCTCTCAAAAATTAGTTGTAACCCCATTAGGATTAAGGGATGAATCTGATAATGAAAAATCTTATGTTGTTTTGAATATTGAAAACAAAAAAGCATCTGAACTATATACAAATGCTTTAAAATACATCAATAAGAACTACAAAAATCCCGAAAAAGTTACTTTGGGTAAGGTAGAAAATGAATCATTGAAATTTGTAACTTTTGAATCATCATTCATTAAAGTAACTAATTCATTTGTTAAAGTAGCAATCGATGCTGAATACAATATTCAATTAGATTTTAAAGATGGTAAGGTGAAATTCGAGTTGCAAAACTTAGATATGTATAATTCAGCTAATGGAAGTAAAGTTAGAGTTCTATTTACGGGAGGTGCTTTAGAAGGATATTCAATCTACAATAAAAAGGGAGAATTGAAGAGAGATGACACAAAAGCAGATATTGAATCACACTTTAATAACACAATTACAAAGATTAAAGAGTTCTTATCGGGTAAATCAGAAGGAGAAAATTGGTAAAATATAAATTATGGGAAACTACATAAACAATAATCTAATCAAAGAAGAAGTTTTGGTATATGAAACCAAATACCATTGGATAATTTATATTAATATATTCATACCATTGACATTAGGATTTTATCTAATTTACCTTTATTTGAAAGATAAGAATAGTGAATTCGGAATTACAAATAAACGACTGATTATAAAAACCGGTATTATCAGTAGAAACACCTTAGAGTTAAACCTATCCAAAATTGAAAGTGTTAATGTTAATCAAAGTATATTAGGTAGAATGTTAGGATATGGTTCTTTGGGTGTAATTGGAACTGGAGGTACTAAAGAAGTATTTGTTAAGATTAATAACCCAATTCAATTCAGAAAGAAATTTCAGGAATTATCAAACTAAGAGTACCCAAAACACTAAAGGGTATAAAGAATATCAATTTACTCTCTATACCCTATTTGTTTAATTTAATAAGTACAATTAAGTGGGTATAAATAAAAAAATCTTAGGGAATAGAATTTTTTAAATCTGATTTAACAACTTCTAAAACCTCAAAATGTACTTTATTTACAAATTTTTCAGCTCCTGTAGTCGCATAGTGATTTGTATGTAATTTTTCATTAAAAGTTGTTACGGTATTGTCAATTTGTTTATTATGGAATGTTTTTAATAAATTCTTTTCGTTAGTTAATGGATTAACCCATTCACTTTGATATACCCATTTTCTTCCATCTTTGTACTTAGTGGAATTTATAGTATCTAAACCTAAGGCTTTTGATTTTCTTTCATCTTCAGCATTATTTATTCCAATTCTTAGTCCAACTCCGCCACCAATAACTGCTAAAACTACTGATAGAATTGGGGAAATTGCTCCACGTTGACTTTTTTTAACATAATTCATTTCTCCCGCAGATAAAATTAAACCACAAAATCCACCTATCAAAACACCCAAAAAAGCATATGTAATGTGTTTCATTTTATATTAACCTTTTTTTCTAATGTATGTTTTATTCCCATTCTTATTGATGTAATATTGACCACCACGAGGACCACTATAAATTTTTGCACCAGTTCTGGGAGTTAAGCCATCACCCGAACCCAATTTAAGTGGGGTTTTTTGTTTAATATCATTTATTTGTGAATTAAGGCTTTCAACATTAGTATTAATATCATTCTGAATTGGGGAAGTTGCGAATGTACTATTTTGAGGAATAGTATTTCCTAATACAAACTTAACCTTATCAATAATTGATTCTAAATAAACAATCTTTTGTTGATATTGAGATTGTTGCTGAAAATATAAAGTTTGGAATGAATCTAACTTTGATTTAGTTAATTTAAGTTCAGCCTCCAATTCCTTCTTTGATTGTGAAAATGCATTTGTGAATAATACTAAAGTAAATAACATTAAAAACATTTTTTTCATATACTATTATTTTATTGTTCTTATTAATCTTACATTATAATGAATCTCATCTCCATTAAAATATCTAAAACCTTTTTCTAATTTCCCATCTGCAAATTCTACAGTGTAAACTAAGTTTTTACCATAAACTTCATTTGATAAATAATACTCACCCCATTCAAAACCCTTAATCATATCTCTTTTCTCAAATATCTTTAAAAGCTCTTCTTTTGTTGGCAATCTCCATCCATTACCTGTTTTTTTAACTATTAAATTTGCCTCATTAATAGTACATTTTTTTGGAACATCAAATTGAGCAACTTCAACATATTGAAATCTAATTGGTCTTCCAATAAAATTCTTTTTTGAAATAAGATGAAGGTTTACTTCTTTTTTTGATTGAGAAACTGCAGAAATAGAAATTAAAACCGAAAACAAAAAAAGTAAAACTTTTTTCATAAATAAATTATTTTGCTTTTAGTAACTCTTCTAATTTTAAAATAACTTCACTAGCTTTTCTCGTTTGTCCAAAATTACCATATTCATCTTTACGACATCTATAGCAGTTTGTGTTATCGGCAGCTTCATTCTTATTTCCACATTCACATATCCAATAAATTTTGCCTTTATTCATCATACTAGTCCCAATTTCTTCTGTTGATATTTTAGGGAATACTTCTTTAATTTTCTCTAAAATCTTTTCAATTAATTCAAAATCGGAATTGGTATATGATTTATTGTAATGATAAAGAAAATTCAAACATAATCTTTGCTTTTCTCTATCTTCATCATTTGATAATATTTGCAGAATTTTAGAATAATCAACAATACATTTCTCGAAAATTATTGAAAGTGCAGTATTCTCATAAGCAGTCCTATTCTCTTTACTAAAATTTTTAAATGTTTTATCAAATAAATCTTCTTTATTAAGATTACTGATATAAGCTGAAAAAATAATTTGCCAATTTGAAGGGTCTTTTAGATAGACATAATTTAGATATGGCTCAAAGGCCTCAGGCAAAGGGTTATTAATTAAATATTGCTCAACCCAATCTGCTGATGGATAAAAACTACCATCATTTATCTTTTGTAGTATTCTATTTTTAGTAATATTATTATTAATGGAATCAATACTTATTGTATCAATTAGAGTTGTTTGTTTACTCAATTTTACAGCAGTTGCAATTGCAGTAACCATAAACATACTCTTACTTCCACCCGAAATCTCATCAACATCAATTTTCAAATCTATAAGAGCATCTGCTTTTATTTTTTTACCTTTTTCTTTTAAACCTTCAATAACCTGATTTGTAATTTCAGCTAATCTTTTCTCATAAGCCGAATTGTTACCTCCAAAAATATCACTAAAACCAGCACTTATATCACTAAAGAAATTTGTACCTAATACTACCCTATTATGAACTACAGATATTATTTCTGTAATTTCTGTATTTGGTATTGAAGATGTAGTTGTAGAAATCATAATATTATTTAATTCTTAGATTTTTTTTGATTGAATACGAGGTTATCGTATGCGCTTCCTTATATAACTTATCTATATCTATTCCTTTAGATTCAGCATCTTTTTCTAATAATTTAGTTTGAACATATAGCAAATTTTTAATTTTTTCAGAATTAAGATAAATTTCTCTTATCCATAAAACAATTACAATTGAAACTATAAAGACAATAATTGATAAAATTCCGATTATCATTTCATCCATAAAATATAATTTTTTGATTTTGAATTATGTAATACTAAATTAAACCTTAATTAATTATTTATTTATCGTCCTGAATACTAGTTAAAATTCCATTCTTAAAATATAAAAAACTATTTGGATAGAATCTGGTTGAATAAACCCATTGTTCGTGTTTTATATTAGAAGTAATTGTTTCATTAATTTTCTTAGGATTTCCCCACGATAACAAACACATCTCTTTAGTCATCCCTATTTTAACTTTACCATTTACAATTAATGTCCAAATATCTAAACCGAATTTCTTTTTATACTTTTCAGAATCATTCAATTTATAAACCCAATAATCTCCATCAATATTGTCAATATATAATGGTATTTGTTCCCCAATAGAGTTTTCAATAATTAATGAAAGTTTATAATACTCTTCGTCAATAGTAACATCAACGCATTTCCAAACTTTACCTCCATTAAATTCAGAAATAGATTTTCCTGTTTTCAAATCTTTGATAAAATCATCATTAATCCAATTTCTTCCTCTTACAACAAATTTACTCCCAATATGTTTCAATTTCAATTTGTGATAAAATCCGACAACAATAAATGGAAAAGAATGTAAAAATCTAGCATCGTATTCGTAGTATACAATATCCTTACTCTCTTTTTCTTGTAATTTTAAATAATACTTTTCACCATAAATATACTCATCATCTTCAGCTTTTGGATGCTTAATGACAGATAGTACAGTAAAATATTTATTTGCTAATGATTCATACTTTGATGACAAACCTAATTCACAACAATTATATACATTACTTTTATCGAACCTTTTATTTACATCATAATCATTTACAAAATCTCTATACCCATATTTCCTAAGACTTTTTGATAAGCCATTTAAATAAAACTCTTGACCTATATATTTTTCAACATCATTACCTAAAAAATTAACTGTACTATCGTATTTAAAATTATCTATTTTATCATTTTTTTCTCGTGCTTTTGTAATTGTTATTTGACCAAAAGTAGAGAAGGCTGATATTAAAAATAATATTGTAAAAGTATTTTTTAACATTTATAAAAATTAATTGTTTTTTAATTCCCATTTGGTCCCGTCAGCAAATGCAACTTCATAAGGATATGCTATTAGAATTTTTCTTCCATCTTTACTTAATACATTCCACACACTACTCGTTGTTCTTCCTACAGATAGACCTTCATCATCAAAACCCCCGCCCCAACCATTCCTGTATAAACTACCTAAATCTGCAGGCTCATTGAAGGCATTTTCTCCATACCATTTAAACCTAATTGCTGAAACTTTTTTATTACTAACATTTTTATATCTTAACGAAACATCCTTATAATTAGAGTACTCTTTTTCAACGAATCTCGCACTAATAACTTTAATGGGTGATAAGTATAAACCTGCAGTATCATATTTTGCACCTTTACCATTCCTTTCTTCTCTTCCCTTTTTTACAGTTTCTTCAATATTATTAGGTAATTCATTAATTCTATTTTCAATTGATTTTTCTATACTATCCTTATTTGAAAATGAAATTAAGAAAGTTATATCTTTTCTATTTTCATCTAATAGAGAAAAGCTAATGGGTTCACTTAAAGTAACTGTTCCCATTGACTGATTCATATCTCTATATACTTTCTTTGAAATTTGAAAATTTGTATAGGCTTCCATATATGCCGCTGAATCTGAAGACGCCTCAATCAGTTTCTCTTCTTTTGAATCTTCAACATAATAATACTTCTTATTAAAATCACAACTAAAGAAAAGAATTGAAATAGATAAAAAAGAAAAAAGAACACTAATAGATTTCATAATTTACATTTTCATTGATAATAAAATAATAAATCCAAATACAGCTAAGATTAAACTTACTACTGTGATTTTTGCAACTGTTCTAAGCCACCAATTTGTTTCCTCTATATCAGTTTGAAGTAGATATTTTCGTTTATCAATTATTGGAAGATTATTAAAATCTTCTTTAGATAATTTATAGTCGTTTAAATTCATTGTATATAGTTTTTATCAAATTTTATTATAAGTAACTAATTTTTCCATTTAGTTGCTTTGCCAAAATAACCATATGTTGAAACGATATATCGGCTCTAGTTGTTCCCTTCCCATTAAATTCTACAGGCAAAGTTGAATACATTGTATTACCTACTAATGCATTCATTGCAATTTGTCCACTGGCATCTAAACCATAATCACCTGAAATTGTAACATAACTTCCATTACCATTATCATCAACAAAAGCTTTTAATTTCATATTTGTTCCACCTTCTACACTTTTCCCATCACATAAAATTTGCATAGCAGACTTATCAGTTTTAACTGGACATCCATATCTGGCAAAATTTCTCGAAACGACATTAAACAAACTATCCTTTGAATAACTTACTTCAACTTTTACACTTTTTGAACCTACGGGTATTCCTTTAAATTCTGTTTGCTCTAATAACATATAGGTTGTACATCCATTTAATAAAATTGCGAAAAGTGAAAGACAAAATAGATTCTTTATCATAAAAATGTTTTTGATTTAAAGTTAGCCATTCAATTTTACATTGTAGATTAATTCAATATGATTCATCTTAAAAGTGGGGCAAAAACAGATGTTCTCGCCCTACCTAAAACCTCATAATAGACTGATAATCATGTATTTAAGCTTGTTTTCGTGGACCATTTTTCGTAAATTTGGGTATAAAATCAGTAAAAATGAGCAAAATAGTATCCTACCTCCGATGTTCCACATCTTATCAGTTAGAAGGCCACTCTATTGACAACCAAAGATTGAAGATTAAGCAGTATTGCGAACTCCATAATTTGATTTTATCCGAAGAGATAGTGGATGAGGGGGTAAGTGGTAAAAACTCCAATCGTGAGGGTTATATGAGGTTATTAGAGATAGTTAAGAAGGGTGAATGTGATGGTGTGGTGGTATATTCCCTTAGCCGATTCTCACGTAATACAATGGATACCCTCTCCTCTATTGAGAAAATGAACCAAAAAGGAATAACATTCCATTCCCTATCAGAAAGCATAGATACCTCCTCACCCAATGGAAGGTTCTTTTTAACGATTTTAAGCTCCCTTTCTCAGTTGGAGAGGGAAATTACCTCCCAAAGGGTAACGGATGTTTTAAGGGGGTTAAAATCAACAAACAAACCCTATTCTAACGACCTATATGGATATGATAAGGTAGACGGGAAATTGGTTGAAAACGAGAAGGAATTGAAGATGCTTAGGAAAATCCATAAATTACATAAAGATGGATTGAGTAGTAAAGGGATAGCAAAATACCTAAATGAAAGAAACTACAAAACAAAGAGAGGTGGAAAGCAGTTCTATTGTTCAACTATCAGATATATTCTAAAATCAAAAAATATAAAATAATATGTTAACTTTATAACAATATGTTAACTTTATATTATATAGAGGTAAAAATAGAAAATGGAAAATATCTTAAAAGTAATAGCAGTAATATTGGCAGCAATAGCTTTAATATATTGGGCCATCGACGCTGCGAAGAATAAAGACCTATATGCTAAGGAATTAGACGCAAAAATCTTATTACTTAAAATTGAATATGAAAATGCATTAAAAGGAACGGATAAAATGGAAGCATTAAAAAAAGGAAGAGAGTATTATTCTTTTTTACGCTCAATTAAAGACGGAGATAAAAGAGGCCCATCAATATATGATGAGGCATCTATGGCTAATGATATAGCAACAATGAAAGAAAATTAAATAATTTGAGTATTATTTAAATGTTTTTTTAAAAAGAACTATTGCACAATAACAAATTAAATTTGCTGTTTTAGGCAATTGTCTTTTTTAGTACTTTTTTTTATGTTTAAGACTTTTCTTTGATTCTAAATTATTATCTATTTCTTCTAATTCTTTAATTCTTTGTGCTCTATTTTTATTTATACCATCCTCTAAATTTTCTCTTTCTTTCTTTAACTCTTCCAATCTTTGCTCCATCTCTTCTGGATTTTGATAGTCATAATTAACAGAATCATCTGAAATTGTTTCAACTTTTTCAAATTGATTTCTTTCTATACTTACTTTATCAGAATCTGTACTAAATGATTTTATTTTATTTGTAGAATAGAAAAATAAAATATAAAAAACTGAAATAAAAGTTGGGAGAATCTTAATCCAAACTAAATACTGTTTAAAAAAAGAAAAAGATTCACCTTTAAAAACTTTATATGGCCAATTAACCAAATTTATAATTAATGAAAGAAAAATTGATGACGAAAATATACTAAAAATAAAATACCACTCTTTATATATTATTGAAGTTAAAATTGTAAAAATTATAGAAATAGATAAATTTTTGTTTGTTCTAACAAAATTAAAAATTATATTTTTCATAAAATTAGTTTTTAAATCTTTTAATTAATTCACCTAAATTTGACGGGTCTTCTAATTTATGTATCATACTATGGCAATTGGAGCAAAGAACATAAAAATCTTTCTCTGCATCTAATTCTACTAAATCTCCTTTCAATGTTGCAATAGGCTGTTTGTGATGCGCTTCTATAAAGTTCTTCCCTATTTCACCATATACCTTTTCAAAATCCATCCCACAACACTCACACACATACCCTTTTCTCTTTTTAACTTCTTTGATTAACCTTTGATTTCGTTCAATTCTAATATGTTGTTTAACTTCTTTAAGTTTCTCAACACCTATAAACTTTGGGAAATCCTTAATTTGCTCTACTGCTTCATCAGCACTATCAGATAGAGTATTGTATGTTAAATCCTCGTATACCTTTAAGAGATTTTGAATATCTAATTTTAAATCTAACTCTGATGGTAGATTGTTAGATGGGTAAAACTTTGCAATAACGCATCCATCTTCATAATTCTTAGCTAAGGAGGTATTATTAGTGTTTGAAAATCTTAATTGGATTGGCTTTTCAGTTGAGGAAAAGAAACCTTTTGGAACTTCCTCAATACGGGAATACATATTGTAACTCTGTATTTTTAAAACCTCTTCAATCTTTTTCGATTTCTTATACTCTAATCTAACATTTGTAACACCAATACCTAAAGAAAGATAAAATCCACTCATATCATCTCTAAATAGAAAAACGGGATAATAGCCACTTTGAGCAGAAGTTGTAACTAATTTATCAAAGATTGCTACCCACGGAACTGAAGCCCAATTCCCAACTCCAACTGAACCTTCAACTATATACCTATCATTATTACTTATCAGTTCTTTTAAATCATTTGGAATATCCTTACATATTTTTTGGTAGGATATATCACTCCCACTCATTTTTTCCTTTCTGCTATTTAGAAAATTATCTAATACTATTTTGAAATTAGTTACCATTTACTATATAATCTGATATGGGAAATTAACTATAATTTATCTCTTTTACATTTAACTTTCAAATTATTCAATCATCAATAAATTCAATACAATTAAGCATTTAAATTTTTCAATATTTTGAATTTAACAACACCATTAAATCATATTGATATGTTGTACCCTATGTTGTACCCAAAAAAAATAAAGCATTGATTATCAATGCTTTATTACTTTGTATCGAGGTCCCGAGCGGATTCGAACCGCTGTAGAAGCTTTTGCAGAGCTCTGCCTAGCCACTCGGCCACAGGACCCTTTTGGGACGCGAAAATAGCACAAAGAACTTAATTATAAAAGAAT
>JACCDH010169954.1_pt1 | contig 16624 bp, 14 predicted proteins | sample 7442481 | NCBI WGS metagenome assembly JACCDH01 (sample SAMN15323433, study PRJNA562643) | freshwater metagenome | isolation source: river surface water | place: USA:Blue River Watershed | collected 2017-08-15
GGCGTTGGCCAACGGTGTTGGCTTATTTGATTGATAAATTCCCGCGCATTGCTGCCGAGATTTGGCAGCAACGGGTGCTTGATGGCAAAGTGCGCTGGTTTGCAGGCGAAACTATTGATGCTGACACTGCTTTTCAGCCGAGTCGGCGCTTGTGTTATTTTCGCGAAGTCGCTGCCGAACCTAAGGTGCCTTTCGCCCATCAGATCCTGTTCCAAAATGAGCATTTGCTCGTTGTGGCCAAACCGCATTTTTTACCAGTGACGCCCGGCGGGGATTTTGTCAACGAATGCCTGCTTGAGCGTGTTCGCCGTGACACGGGCATCGCTGATTTGGCACCGCTGCATCGGCTCGATAAAGAAACCGCTGGCTTGGTATTATTTTCCTGCAATACGCAAAGTCGCCCTTTGTACCATCAATTATTTGCTGAGGGCACTATCACTAAATCGTATTTGGCGGTGGCCGAACTTGGCCAACGGGCGACTGACTTGGCGATTGGCCAGCAATGGCAAGTAAAAAACCGCATAGAAAAATCCGATCCGCGCTTTTTGATGCAGATCGTCGAAGGCGAGGCCAATGCCAATTCGACCATCCAGTTATTGGCGATTGAATCGACCCCACAACCGCCTGAAGGGCAGCAGTTAGGCTTGTTCCAACTCTGGCCGCATACTGGCAAAACGCATCAGTTGCGCCTGCATATGCAAGCGCTAGGCTTGCCAATTTTGCACGATAAATATTATCCAAAGTTGTTAGCGAAACAACAGGATTTTCAAGCGCAACCGCTGCAACTATTGGCACAACAATTAGAGTTTGTCGATCCGGTGTGTGGCAGCCATCGACATTTTAGCAGTCCTCAGCAGCTCAGTTGCTGGCCTTATCCCGCATGCGAAGCACCAAGCGAAACAAGGAAATATGATGCATTTTAAAAAATTACCCGCGACAGCAGCCAAATGGGTTATGCCGCTGATTTTATCAATTTTTATGTCGGGGTTGGTGTCGCTGCTCAGCCACTTGCACGCACAAGGTCTGCATGAAGGGTTTGTCATGGCATGGCTGAGTAGTTGGGCATTTTCTTGGGCCATTGCTTTCCCCGTACTATTGCTGATTTTGCCGGTCGTAAAGAAACTGACGGCGATGATTGTTGATACACCCAACTAATAGCCAAACAAATAGCGCAACCAACCAAGAAGCGCACCCAATAAGCGCCCCCAATAAGCGCCCCCAATAAGCGCAAGGAGCAGACAATGAAACAGTTGCAAAAACACTCATGGCAAGTAAGGGTTGGTTTTAGTTGCGCCAGTTTGCTCTTGCTGGGAGCCAGTTCGATAGGGGCTGCAGCACCGCTCAACCAGTCGGCAACAGGCGTTCATTATCAATTAGATTTACAAGACGTTGCGCAGAATTACGCCACTATCACGCTGAGCTTTCACGCGGCTACAAATCAGCCGATGACTTTGGTGATGGCCTCGGCGTCTCCTGGCCGATACGCTCGCCATGATTTTGCAAAAAATATTATTGATATCAAAGCTTTTGATGCAAATAATAAGCCGTTGAAGCTAGAGCGTTCTGGCGTTTCAAATTGGCAATTATGGCCAACAACAGGAACCGTACAGGTGCGTTATCGCTTGTTTGCCGATCATGCCGATGGCACTTACAGTCAGCTGGATGCTTCCCATGCCCACTTGAATATGCCAGCAAGTTTTTTATTTGTGCCTGACCATGCTGAGCAGCCAATCAGCTTAACTGTGCGCAACCAACCCACTTCATGGCAAGTCGCCAGTCAATTACAGCGACAGCAACCAGCAGGTGGGGCGTCTACAGTCTATCAGGCGAAAAACTTGCAGGAGTTTATGGACAGCCCTCTCGAAATCAGTGCTCATGAGCGCCTGACATTTAGCCAAATGTCCAACGGGCAACCTTATCAAATAGCCATTGCTTTGCATCATCAAGGCACTCAAGCCCAAGCACAGCATTTACAGCAGTTGGTGCAAGGTTTTGTCAAAGAACAACAAGCGATTTTTGGCGAATTGCCGCCGTTTGCCGAGCAGCGTTATACCTTTATTGCCGATTATTTACCTTGGGTGACGGGCGATGGCATGGAGCATCGAAATTCGACCATAGTGACCGATGATCGCTCCTTATTAAAAGCCGAGTATGCGCAGGTCGAAACCATGTCGCATGAATTTTTCCATGCGTGGAATGTTGAGCGTATTCGACCCAAAAGTTTAGAACCTTTTGACTTTACCAAACCGAATCAATCAGATTTGTTGTGGTTTTCTGAAGGCTTTACCAATTATTACGGCAAATTGGCGCTAAAACGCAGTGGATATTTCTCACAAACTGCGTTTTTTCAACAACTGGCTAAACCGTTAAATCGCACTTTACAAGCGCCAGGCCGGCGTTATATGGGGCCTGCCGCGATGAGCCAGCAAGCGGTGTTTGTTGATGCCGGGGTCTCCGTGGATGCCACAGATTATGGCAATAATTATTTGTCGTATTACACCTATGGCGAAGTGATTGCGTTAGGTCTCGATTTGGAGCTGCGAACGCGTTTTAACACCAATCTTGATGCATTGATGCGGCAAATGTGGCAGCAGTTCGGCAAAACTGAAACTCCGTTTAGCGCGGCAGATTTAGAGCAGCAATTGGCTTTACTCACTCAGGACGCAAAATTTGCGCGGAGTTTTTTTGCCAAATCAATTGAACAGAGTGAATTGCCTGATTTTAAACAATTATTTGCGAAGATGGGCTTGCAGTTAAAACCGGTCAAACCTAGCCAAGCTTACGCAGGCCCGCTGAATTTTTCGGCAGAAGGCAAAGCCGTGATGGTGGCCAGTCGTCCTTGGCAAACCACCCCTTGGTCGCAAGCTGGGGTCGGGCTTGGCGATCAAATTGTTCAACTGGGCGATTATCCGATTACGCAAGTTGCTGATATTGAACAGGCGCTTTCGAAGGCAAAACCTGGTGATAACTTGCGGGTGATTTTCCGACAAAAAGACCAGTTGCAAACTGCACAGCTGAAGCTTGTTGCTGATCCGACGCTCGAGATTGTCGCTACTTCAAAACCTTCATCAGAGCAACAAGCGCTTTTACAAAGCTGGCTAGCCAGCCAAGCCATTACGATGGCCGTTCGCTGATACGGTTGAGAGGATTATCGCGCTTAAGCAAGATGTTGTAATGCCAAAGCGCGTTCTTCTTCAGTTAAAATCCCTGTCAGCAGGGTGCGCCGACGATATTTAAACGCACTGGGATCCTCGCTCAAGATAGCTTGGCGAAATTGCTGGGGGTCAGCATAAACCGCCAAGGCACAATGCCAAAACAAATAGGCGCTATGGCGCAGCTGGCCAGCGGTTCTTTGCTGTTCTAGACGAGTTTGTAGCTGTGGGATCCAGTCTGGGTTTTGTAAGAGCTTTTCGACCATGGCCTGATGTAATCGCAAAATTTGACCATCTAGCTGCCGTTCCTGCTGTCCTCGGACCGAATTGGTTCTGTTGGCGCGAGTTTTAGCAGGGGAGCTGGCACGCGCTTGCAATTTATCCAGTTGTGCCATGACTTGTTTTTTACGACTAACACTCAGTGAATTTGGTTTTTCAGCAGAATTGGCCATCAGAATTCCTTGGGAAGGCAGCAATTTTTTGCCTGATTATACGCAAGCAAAGCCATTTCTGATCGGTTAGCTCCAAGTTTTGCGGATGAATTGCATTTGATTGCCCACCTGATTTCAACCCTTGCTGAGCAGCGGTGGTAGATGATGCGCATTACAACTTTACAAGGAAATCCGCGCTGATTGCAGGGGAATTTTGAAAGAGCTGTTAGCAACCCTTTTTTAAAGCCTGCTAGAAATTAGCATGCGCTAGACCCGGACGGTCATAAAGCTGTGCTAGACCCGGACGGCCATAAAGCAAAAAGTTGTTTGCTGTGTTTGGGAACATTAAAAATGAACTAAACGAGGCCATCCACAATTTAAAAAGTGGCTGGCCGGTTTTGGAATTTCAGCAATTCATGGGTATTTTGTTCTTAATAATTGGCGTTGAATTTTTCAGATTTCGGGATTTTTGCTCACGGGGATAATAAGCTCTAGTAACTAAACGAGGCCACCCACCTTTTATAAAGGTGGATGGTCGTGGAAATAATGCGAGCGAATGCGAAATACTAACTTCGAAGCTTTCATTCATTTGTACATTCAAAGTTGATTTCATCGCCGTCTATAAAATGTCCGCTTCCGGATAAATCCTGCTTTTTATCAATCATCTTTTGGTCGATTTCTTTTCTGCAATTCGCACATCCCTGGCAACATCCTTCCGAGATCATTGCTGAAACTGTTGCTTACGTGAACGTGTCACCGCTAGTGAGTAGCCCGTGTGCAGGGCGGTCATTTGGACTATCTTTTGCATTTTGGCAACTTGTGCGGACAAATGAGACTGGTCGATCCGCCGAACGCTTTGTCGAATACGTCTTTTGCAAGCGCAAACGCGTGCATTTGCAGCTAGGCTCAGCAACTAAACGAGGCCATCCACAATTTAAAAAGTGGCTGGCCGGCTTTGGGGAAAAGACACAAGCGTTTTGCTCTGCTATGTAATTTCAGCAATTCATGGGTATTTTGTTCTTAATAATTGGCTTTGAATTTTTCAGATTTCGGGATTTTTGCTCACGGGGATAATAAGCTCTAGCGCCAGATCTGCGACCAGCGGAGATTTTTGGAGAAAGTAGTGTGTTTTTTAATTAAATTACGAATTCACTAACCAAAGCATCGTCGGCAGCTGTGAATTCCTTGCAGCCATTTTTGGCCAATTGCTTTGCAGAACTTTTCAATCGCCGCGGCAGGGCCAATCACTTGCCGAAAATCTTGTTCAAGTTTTTGGCAATTTTGCAGCCAGTTGCCTTGTTCGATGCCAAGCCTAGCCAGAATTGGTGGGGCAGTTTCGTTGATTGCACCTCGTTTATCCGGACGGATTTGCCGACCAGTCCAATCGACAAGTTCAATATAATCAGCAAGATGTATGGGGATGAAGGATTCGCTAGCGATGCCTTTACCATCCATAAACGTCATCAACTTGCCATGAAAAGCGCATTTTATCTCTGATGCTAAGTTACACTCAGCAATCCGTTCAGCAATGCTGGTATAGGCAGAGCTTTCTGGTGTTTCTGCAATCTTAGCGCGAATCGGGTTTAAATCGATATAAACCATGGTGTTAATAAGGGCGGTTTCATCCAAAATCGCTTGTGATTTAAACCTGCCTTCCCAAAATCTGCCAGTGCATTTATCTTCAAAATTCGCACATCTCGCGATATGTTCGTTTAAACAACGCATAAACCAGCTGATACTCGTCAAGCGCTCTCGATAATGTTCAATCATGCGTTCAGCGGCTTGGATATCTTCGTCTTCCAACAAATTACCGGCCAGATATTGTTTCATCAAACCAGGCACTTGAAACAACATACTCCAGTGTTCGAAGATTTGTGCAGCAGTCCAAGTTGCTGATTTCTCAAGATTAACTCTCACTAATACATGATAATGATTCGTCATGATAGCGTAGGAAGCCACATTAATTGCGAACATTTCAGTGAGTAATCGCAGTCTTTCAACAATCCATTCGCGTCGATGTTCGAAGTTAAAACCATCGATTTCGCCACACAAGAATGAGCGGCGCACGCAACGGTAAGTTAAGTGATAAAACGGAGTTTCGCTCAAGGCGATTTGCTTGCTACGAGGTTTTGGCATGATGTCATCCTGACTAATTATCCATGAGCTTTAACTGTGGTTGCAAAATTGTTAAAGTCAAGTCGAAAAGTGGATGTCCGGGGTTAGTCCTTTTGTTGTTTTAACGAATCATATATGGCCGATTTTCATCGAAACTTATGATGGGCGTGCATGCAAGCGAATGGCAACTATTGAATATGCCAGATACAGTATAGAATTTTTCACTTTGAACCCATCGTCTGAGTGGAGCATCTTCGGGGACGTCAATTTTTATTGAACTATAGATGTCAAATTCCTTAAATAAGGAAAGCCAATATCCTTTAGTTGGGCCATCACCATGGATTAGGATATAGCCGTTGGTTTGGATGAATTTGCCGTCAAAGCTTTTCGGATTTGCTATTAAATTAACAATTGAGACACCTTGGACATCTACGTTCTCTGCAAAACAGTTGTTTGCTTGACTTATAAAGAAGAGTGCTAGCAACCAATACTTCATGAATAACATCCTCATGCCGCGCCATTGTTGTCATATTTGACGCAAAATGACTGCCAATTTTTTGCCCAAAATTATTTTGAGCATCAATGAACTTTCTTGCATCAAATAAAAGGAGCTCTCCATATGGATTTGCTAACCAAATATTTAATGGACTTGTAGTTTTATTATTCTTCAGTGCGTAATCAATATCTTCATCTGTTTCAGAAAAATTCCAGTCAACGCCATTTGCACTTCCATGTGTATGAATATCACTTACGATACTCGCAGATGGTATATGTGCATCGCCAACCGAGCCAGACTGATAATCAGTGTAAATTTGAGAAAACACAAATTCTTTATGCTGTAGCTGAATGATATCCTCTCTAACTAAACGAGGCCACCCACCTTTTTATAAAGGTGGATGGTCGTGGACATAATGCGAGGGAATACGAAATACTAACTTCAAAGCTTTCATTCATTTGTACTTTCAAAGTTGATTTCATCGCCGTTTATAAAATGTCCGTTTCCGGATAAATCCAGCTTTTTATCAATCATCTTTTGGTCGATTTCTTTTTCTGCAATTCGCACATCCCTGACAACATTCCTTACCAGATCATTGCTGAAACTGTTGCTTACGTGAACGTGTCACCGCTAGTGAGTAGCCAGCGATGAGGGCGGTCAATTGGGGCTGACCTTTTTCATTTTGGCAACTTGTACGGACAAATGAGACTGGTCGATCCGCCGAACGCTTTGTCGAATACGTCTTTTGCAAGCGCAAACGCGTGTATTTGCAGCTAGGCTCTAGTAATAATCATTGGCGTATTGAGGTTGTTATGCCAAATCGCAGTGTCGACTTTCAATTTCTGGCGGAACCCACGGATGTGAACTTTGGCGGCAAAGTGCATGGTGGTATTTTGATGAAATGGATGGATCAGGCCGGTTATGCCTGCGCGGTGGGGTGGAGCGGCCAGTATTGTGTCACTGTTTCGGTTGGGGCCATTCGATTTCGCAATCCAGTCATCGTCGGCCAGATCGTGCATTTAAAAGCCCAAGTGGTGCACACCGGGACTACCAGCATCCATGTCTTTGTGGTGGTTGAATCTTTAGATCCGAAAACTAGATTGCCCAGAGAAACCAATCATTGCATCATCACTTTTGTCGCTATCGACGAATGCGGTAATCTCATCACAGTGCCCCATTGGGAACCCCAAAGTGCGGATGATTATTTATTGGAAGAATACGCCATACGAATGAAAAAGTTTGCTGGGGACGCTGAAGAGTTACTGGCAAATCGCCAGCAACCCTTTGTTATGGATGTATTTGATCCCCGTTCATCCCAGTTACAAGCGGAGTCTGATTTTCGCACCAACGTCATTTAGTGACAACTTTCTGCCTCCAAGCTGACAGGCGCCATGCTTTAGGGTAAATCGAACCATAAAGCATGTGCTGGAGTATCAGCTTGAAGCTCGATTTGACTCAAAGCGCCAATTTTTAAGCCATCGCCAGCTTGCATCTGCACTGCACCTTCTGCACTTTTCACTTGCAGCGAACCCGCAATGAGATGAAGGTAGAATTTCCGATTGGGGTTTAGTGGTAGTTGCAGTGCTTGCTGCTGAGCTAAACGCAGTTGATAAAGCGCAGCATCCTGTTTCAGCAGTAAACTTTGCTCTCTGCCATCAGCACTGGCGATAAGCTGTAAGCCCTCAACAGCCGGAAAAGCTTGTTGTTGATAGCTAGGCTCGGTGCCCCGTACCGCAGGTTCAATCCAGATTTGCAGAAACTTCAAGGGTGCCGTTTTATTTGGGTTAAATTCGCTGTGAGTGATGCCGCGACCTGCACTCATCAGTTGAAATTCACCCACCGGTAGTACCTCTTGCTGGCCGGTAGAGTCTTTGTGCGCAATATGACCTTCTAAGACCATCGAAATAATTTCCATATCGCGATGGCCATGGGTATCAAAGCCAGCGCCTGGCGCAACCCAATCATCGTTTATCACGCGCAAGCTGGAAAAGCCCATCTCTGCTGGATCGTAATAACGACCGAAAGAGAAGGTGTGATGGCTTTGCAGCCAACCAAAATTGGCTTTGCCACGGGCGTTTGCTGCTCTTAATGTAAACATATCAACCTCAATCATTGCCGTTTTAACAGCGGCAAGCGTTTGCTTGCCGGTGACGATTCGCTCATTCGATGATTAGTCGAGTTTGGAGAATTTCTTATTGATAACCGTATCAAGTGCAAATTTACCAGCACCTGATGCCGCAACAGCAAGACTCGCTGCCAGTAAAGCTAAAGCAAATTCATAGCCATTATTGCTCATAAAAAAGCCATGCTGCCAATGCACACTAAAAATCGCAACTAACATCGTGATTGCCAACACTAATCCAGTCGGACGAGTCAATAAACCTAAAATGAGCAATAAGCCACCGAAAAACTCGGCGCTGCCTGCCATCAGTGCCAGCAAATACCCTGGAGCCAGACCGATGCTTTCCATCCAACCAGCAGTGCCAGCTAAGCCATAACCCCCGAACCAGCCAAACAGTTTTTGCGCGCCATGCAGTGCAAACGTGATGCCGACCGGGACTCGCAGTAATAGATTACCGAATAATTCTTGGCTTGGGTTTTGTGTTAGGTGTGCAAAAAATTTGTTCATGATTAACCTCGTAAATTGTTGTGTTGCTTACAGTGGATTTGCCTAAACTCAGGCTTTAACGCCTGTATTGCCTAAGTTTGTTGGCGATGACGTAAATTTAGAGGATTTTAATTCTGAGAAAAAGCGGAATAAAATGAATGTATCGTTCAAAAAATTTGAATTAACAGCTATTCTGTTACCATACATAGCAAGCGACTGCTTTTAGCTTTGCCTGTACGCATGATAAATCGTAGCGATGATGTTGCGATACTTCGCAACAGCGTGACTTTTCAATGATGGAGTGAATGAAACCGATGCAACCAGTTCTATCGCTCGAAGCACTCAGAGCCATTGATGCAATTGCCCGCAAGGGCAGTTTTGCGGCGGCTGCCGAAGCGCTCTATAAAGTGCCGTCGGCCTTGAGTTATACCATTGGCAAATTAGAAAGCGATTTAGGGGTAACCTTATTTGATCGCAGTAAACAAAAAGCGCAATTAACCCCAGCAGGCCAATTGTTACTCAGGCAAGGGCGGCAATTACTATTAGCCAGTCAGCAGTTAGAAGATGCAGTCAGGCAATTGGATACTGGCTGGGAGCGGAAACTGACGATTGCGGTGGAAAGTTTATTGCCATGGTCGCCGATTTTTCAGCTAGTTGAGCAATTTGGTCACTTAGGACGCATGACCCAAGTGGTGTTGCAAGAGGAAGTATTGGCTGGCTCCTGGGAAGCTCTGCAATCTGGCCGGGTTGATATTGCGGTTGGCTTAACAGGCGAAGGGGTGAGTGGTCAGTTTCAGTTGCTGCCGATGGCGTCAGTTGAGTTTGTTTTTGCTATTGCACCGTTTCATCCATTAGCAGCTTGTCAGCAGCCGATCGCCAGTCAAGAGTTACAGCAACAGACAGCAATTGTTTTAGCCGATAGTGCCATCGATTTACCGAGGCGCGATTCAGGACTTTTTGATACCAGACGTCAGGTGGTCGTCAACAGCATGGCAGCCAAAATTGCAGCGCAAGAAGCGGGGTTAGGTGTCGGCTTTTTACCTCGTCATTTGATCGTTGAGCAACTGCGAGCGGGGCGTTTGGTGATCAAAAACACCGAGCTCGTGCGGGCGCCTGCCATGCTGTATTTAGGGTTTCGTAAGAATACCGAGCAAGGAGAGGCCGCCAAGTGGTTTTGCCAACAGTTGAGCCAAGTCGATTGGCACACCGTATTGACTGCTTGCTAATGGCAATCGCTCAAAAACGGCGGTTGCTAGGTTTCAGTTGTGACAGGAGAGGGTTGTGTTAAAACTTGGCGAACATCAAGGGATAATCTTTGATTTAGATGGCACTTTGGTGGACTCAAAATTAGATTTTGCCGACCTTTGTCGACAGTTAGGTTGGCCAGCTGAAACGCCTATTTTAGAGCATTTGGCCACATTGCCTGCTGATAGTGCCGATTACCTGCGTGCCGAGCAAATCATTCGAGAGTTTGAAATGGCCGGGGCCGCTAAGGCCGATTGGCTTCCCGGGGCAGAGGAGTTACTGCATACCCTCATTCAGCGTCAAGTACCGATGGCAATTCTTACCCGCAATATGCGAGAGGCTACAGTCTATTGCTGTCAAACGCTCGGGATCCCAATTGAATTGATTGTCACGCGGGAAGATTGTCAGCCCAAACCTGATCCCAGCGGCTTGCATCAGATCGCGCAAGCTTGGCAGAAATCTTGTGATGAGCTACTGTTTATTGGAGATTATCTGTTTGATTTACAAACAGCTCGTAATGCAGGGATGCCTTCGTGCTTGTATTTGAATGAGCATAACCATCATTTTAAGGTCATGGCAGATTTTGTGATCGCCGATTTTGCTGAATTGACCGCTTTATATCGCCGTGGCTAGCCACGACATGCGCTGATGGTAACTGAGCCTGTTTTGATAAATCATTGTTATGTTTATAGATTTATTATAGGAACCGAAGACAATCAACCATTCTGTTGTTAAACTGGCAACAAATGGCGTCAAGTGATGTTGGACTTGGCGTGAACGTATCGGGAATAGGTGAAGGGTGTCAGTCGCTAAAATTAGTCCAGAACAAGTGAAAATTGGTTATTTCATCCAGTTACCCGTGAATTGGATGAAACATCCTTTTTTATCTAACAAATTCAAAGTCGAAAGCCTCGAACAAATCGCCATCATTCAAACGCTTGATTTGGAATTCGTTTATTTTTTCCCTGAGAAGAGCAGTGTTGAAACCAATACCTCAGCGGAACCTGATGCCGCTGATTTAAACCAGCTGGCCGCTGAACTGAAGTTTCAGTTGGAGCGTGAAAAAAATACCCGGATTGAGCAAGCAAAAGAGCAACGGCGGCAATTGCAGCGCACGGAAAAAGCCTTTGAGCAATCCATGGTGCAAGTGCGCAATGTGATGTCCAAAATTGGCAGCCGGCCTTTGCAAGCTGTTGATGAAGCTGCGGAATTAGTCGGGACTATCGCCGATACCATTATTCAGGCGGATGCTTTAGTGTTGCATCTGATTTCGCAGGCCGGCAAAGAGCAAGAAAGTATTTATTATCATGTGCTTAACGTCTCTGTACTCTCGATGATGTTAGCGAAAAACTTAGGGCTATCCGATGAAAAAATTAAGTTAGTGGGCATCGGAGCCTTATTTCATGATATCGGTAAGCTAAAAATCCCCACACAAATTTTACGGAAAACTGAAGGGTTATCGGCCCCCGAGGTCAATTTGTTAAAACTGCATACCAAGTATGGTGTGGAGTTGATGAAACTGACGCAATCATTCCCGAAAGAAGCGTGGCCGATGCTTGAGCAACATCATGAATTTTTGGACGGCAGTGGCTATCCTGCAGGTTTGAATGAGTCACAAATTGATGAATTGGCTCGCATTGTCGCTGTGGTCAATGAGTTTGATAATTTGTGTCATCCGTTAGATGTCAGTAAAGCCCGCTCACCTCATCATGCGATGTCTTTTATGTTTAAATCAATGAAAGGCAAATTGGGTGCCAATGAAATGGGGCAGCTGATTAAAATGATGGGAGTCTATCCGCCGGGCACTGTCGTGCAACTGAGCGATGACCGTGTTGGATTGGTGTTGTCCGTTAATAGTGAACAACTGCTATACCCCAATGTGTTGGTGTACGATCCGCAAATTCCTCGCCTCGAAGCGCCGGTTATCTCGTTGCAGGAAGGCAAATTGAGTATTGCTAAAGTCTTGAAGCCTTCAGCGTTACCGCCCCAAGTGTATGAGTATTTAAATCCTCGTGCCCAGGTGAGTTATTTCGTACAAAACGATAAAAATATTAACTAATCAGTCAGAGAATGACCTGTTATTTTCTGTTCAATTGCTTTCTGTTCAATAGGTCAACTGAAATAACATGTCTGCCAGTTGCGGTTGCCAGCGGGCGTTTTTTTCAATGCGTTGGCCTTGAATTGCAACGCCTTCCATTACTAATAACGTGCGCTGCTCTTGTTCTTCACTTGAACCTTTGGCAAACGCAATGTGTAAATCACTTCTGACCACTCGATGCCACGGTAGTGTTGGCGCCATTGGATCACTCAGTGCTTTTCCCACCAAGCGCGCTCGCCCCGGCAGGCCGGCAAGATCGGCAATCTGGCCGTAACTGGCGACTTTTCCTGGTGGGATTTGTAACACTGTTTGCCAAATTTGTGGATAATAGCGGCTCGACATCTTCGGTCCTGCTGAATGGGTTAAATAAAAAATGAACAATCCCAAAAAAATTTTAGTCAAACCTGAACCGCCAGAAAGTAATGAATGTTGTGGCAGTGGCAGTTGCTGTCCTTGCGTTTGGGATTATTATCGGGAACAGCTAGCGATTTGGCAGCAACAGCAGCTGGCTGAAGCCGCAGAAGCCGCACCAACCTCAGCAGAACAATCTCGCTAATTGAGTTGTAAAGCCAAGGCAATCTCCGGGCTGAAGGTGGTTTTAAAACTGCCCAGCCAAGTCCTTCACTTCCCATCGAAAGCGAACATGGTATATTATCGCGCAGCCCTGACATAGCAAAAATCAGGGTTCCATAATAACGATAAACGACCAGGATCTTTATGAGCAACCCAGTACTTGCCAATCAGCGTCAGCTGTTTGGGCACCCCCTTGGATTATACGTCTGTTTTTTCACCGAAATGTGGGAGCGCTTTGCCTTTTATGGCCTCAAAGCCCTGCTGTTTTTATATTTAACTAAACATCACGCTTTTAACGATAGCAATGGTTATTTATTGCTGGGTACCTATGCCGGTTTGGCTTATGCCCTCCCTGTGGTAGGCGGATTATTAGCAGATCAATATTTGGGAATGCGCAAAGCGGTCACCTTCGGCGGTTTTTTAATGGCGATTGGTATGCTCGGGATGGCTTATACCGGGCAAGCAGCAACGCCTGAAGGCGGTTCTGATGCCTTTGCAATTCAAGTGATGTATGCGTCTCTTGCGCTGGTTGCTGTCGGCGTTGGTTTTTTAAAGCCTAATATTTCCACCATTGTGGGCCGTTTATACGAAGACAATGATCCGCGTCGCGATTCAGCATTTACCCTATTTTATATGGGGATCAACTTGGGCGCTTTCGCTTCGAGTCTGATTGTGGGTGGTGTTGGTGAAATTTATGGGTGGGGCTATGGTTTCGCTCTGGCTGGGATCGGTCTTTTGACTGGTTTTGTGGTGTTTATTAAAAACCAAGGGCATTTGATGGGGCAGGCTGAAAGCGCGCATCCGCAATTGCTGGAAGAAAAAGTTTTTGGCATTCGCCGCGAAACTTTTATTTATTTGATGGCTCTGGTTGGGGTTGTAGTTGTCCAACAGATCCTGCAAACCAAATTTGATTTTGGCGCTTTAGCCAACTTATTAGGTCTGGCACCTGGGACTGAAATCACCGCAACTGAAGTTGTGGCAATTTTCCTGACCATTGGTCTGTTAATTTGGTGGTTTAAATTTATTTTCATTGAATGTTCGGCGCTTGAGCGGGCAAATATGATTGTGCTGATGGTGTTAATCGCTGTTTCTGCAGTGTTTTGGGGCCTTTATGAGCAAACTTATGGTACCTGGTTGGCCTACTCAGACCGCGTGATGAACATTGAATCTATTCTTGGCTTCCAATTAAGTGCATCGCAACTGACGTCCGTCGGCGCCTTATTTATATTCTTACTGGCGATCCCATTTGCTTGGTTGTGGCCCGTTTTAGATAGAAAAGGCTGGAATCCTCCTGCTTCTGCCAAGTTCGGCATTGGCTTGTTGTTCGCAGGTTTAGCCCATTTTGTACTGCAATATGCGGCACTCAATCCAGAAGCGAATGGGTTGGCTGGATTCTGGTGGTTCATTTTGGCCTACTTGGTATTAGAAATTGGGGAAATGGCTTTGTCGCCCATTGGTCTTTCTGCAGTGACAACCTTGTCGGTTCCTCGCGTCGTCAGTTTGATGATGGGGGTTTGGTTCCTCGCTTCAGCCTTTGGCGAAATGATTGCTGGTCGTTTCGGCACTATGGCGTCTATGGAAAAAGGCACCCCGGTTGCAGATGCGTTGACGATTTATGCCGATGTGTTTGCAACTTTAGGCTGGGTTGGCGTGGGCTTTGCCGCTTTGATGTTTGTTTTAACTCCATTATTAAATCGTCAAATTCGCTTGGCTCGTGCCAAAACAGCTGAGTAATCATTGGCTTTCGGCGTGATAGCCTGTTTCAGACTATCACGCCGCATCTCGCAATTCCTTCGCGATTTATCAGCCGTTTGGCTCAGTCCTTAGCTTCAGGACTTAGTTTCAAGCCTTAGTTTTAAGCCTGAGTTTTAGTGCTTAGTTTTAGGGCTTAGTTTCAGGGCTTTAGCGGCCGAATTCTTCTTGTTGTCCCTGCCGAAAATTGACAGTGCTTGGATGCTGCTCTATACCTCAATCACTTGAGCAATGGAGATTTGCGCTATGTTGTCTACCCAAAGAATGTTTGTGCCGACTTGCTTAATTTTTTGTAGTCAACTTGCTTTCATGGCCGCTGCAGCAGAGCCAAGTTTTAGCCATGAAACCAATCTACTCATCGATCTATCCAAAGCTGACTTTGATCCGGCTGACGTCGAGCAAGCCCCGCCCAGTTCGGCACAGCGGATGCTGGCCACTTGGAGTTTCCAATACGAGCTGGATCCAAGATGGAGCATGGCAGGAAATTTAAAAGCATTTCGAGGGGATAATGGCGAACAACTCACTGAGAATATTCAAGGCATTTCGAATATTGATGCTGAGCGCTTCAGCAAAATCTATGAACTTTATATGCAATATCAATGGAGTGATCACACCCGCTTGAAATGCGGCCAAGTGGATGCCAATTTGGAGTTTGCCGTGGTGCCTGTTGCTGGTGGTTTTATTTCGCCGCCACTTGGCATCACGCCAACGGCGATTGCATTACCGACCTATTATGATCCTGCGTTATCGTGCAGTGTGTTTTACGAGCCCAGCCAAGGGTTTCAGGCCATGGGAGGGGTGTTTGCGGGGCGCGATCATTTAAATTTTGGTGAGCAGTTCCTGGTTCTGGAAGGCCGATATGTGCAAGCCAGCAGTCAATTGGTGGTAGGTCATTGGCAACATAATGGTGATTGGCAACTCATTGATTCAGAGCAATTTGTCGCGATCAGTGGCTGGTATGTGAATTACCAACAACAAATAAACGCCAGCCTGACTGTTTTTTTAGGGTGGTCGAGTCTTCTTGACGAGGTCGATAGCTTAAAGGAGCATCGCTTGATCGGTGTGGTGCATGATTTGCCCTGGGGGGAGCAACAAGTCGGTTTGATGGCTAGCCAAGTGACCATTCCAACCAGCAATGACGAACTTTTATTTGAAGCTTATTGGCAAGTTCCCGTCTGGGAGCAGTTAGTTGTGCAGCCAGTTGTGCAATACATTAACCAAGTCGCAGGCTCGGAAGATGACGCCTGGGTTGGCACACTGCGGCTGTCACTGACATTCTAGCCCACGGCATATGTCGGCTAGAACCGTCCTTTAACCGCAACTCGTTGCGCTCTAGCGTTAATTCGAAGTATGCTGCAGTGGGTTGGTAAACTGCAGCAGCAAGTGAACCCAAAACAAACATTAATAGCCGTCATCAAGTCGGCAGCGCCAGGAATTTCCCATGTTAAAACGAACACTTACCTCTTTGCTGTTGGTCACTAGCAGTTTGTCTGCTTGGGCTGATGAAGGCCAATGGCAACCTCACCAATTACCGCAATTAGATGCACTTTTGGCCACCAAAGGCATCGAAATTAGCGGGCAACAATTGGCGGATTTAAGTCAATATCCGATGAATGCGATCGTTAGTTTAGGATATTGTTCAGCTTCCTTTGTGTCGGCACAAGCCTTAGTCGTCACCAATCACCATTGTGCTTATGGCGCTATTCAGCAAAATTCGACTGCCGAAAATAACTTGATTGCCAAAGGATTTTTGGCAAAAACGTTGTCACAAGAGTTGCCAGCAGGACCGCAAGAGCGCTTGTATGTGACTGAATTGGTGCAAGATGTCACCGCAGAGGTCACAGGCAAACTCCCCAAAGATTTATCTGATATCGCGCGATTCGAAGCGGTTGAGGCCAATCGCAAACAGTTGATCAAAGAGTGTGAAGCAGATCCTAATTATCGTTGCAGCGTGGTGATGTTCCATCATGGGATGGAGTTTTATCTGATCAAGCAATTGATGATCCAAGATGTGCGATTAGTGTATGCGCCAAGCGAAGCTGTTGGTAACTTCGGTGGCGATATCGATAACTATGAGTATCCTCGCCACACCGGTGATTATGCCTTTTTACGGGGTTATGTCGGCAAAGATGGCAAGCCTGCCCCTTATTCGAC
>JACCDH010546155.1_pt1 | contig 16614 bp, 12 predicted proteins | sample 7442481 | NCBI WGS metagenome assembly JACCDH01 (sample SAMN15323433, study PRJNA562643) | freshwater metagenome | isolation source: river surface water | place: USA:Blue River Watershed | collected 2017-08-15
ACGACAAAAAATAAATGTAAACTAAAAACAAATCATTATGGATTTAAAAGAAATTCAAAACCTAATCAAATTTGTTGCAAACTCAGGAGTTGCAGAGGTTAAATTGGAGATGGACGATGTAAAAGTGACCATCAGAACGACTTTAGAAGGTAATGCTACAGAAACAACCTATGTTCAACAAATCCCATCGCAGCCAATATTGCAACAAGCAGTAGCTCCTCAAATAGCAGCTCCAGTAGTAGCCGCACCAGCTACGCCAGCCGCACCAGCTGCAGAAGATTCAAAATACATTACTATCAAATCTCCAATTATTGGAACGTTTTATAGAAAACCGTCACCTGACAAACCAGTTTTTGTTGAGGTAGGAAGTAGTGTTGGAAAAGGAGATGTTTTGTGTGTCATTGAAGCAATGAAATTATTCAATGAAATTGAATCAGAAGTATCTGGTAAAATCGTTAAGATTTTAGTAGACGACATGTCTCCAGTTGAATTTGACCAACCATTATTTGTTATTGATCCATCATAATTTAGATTATTAGATTATTAGATTTTTTAGACTATTAGATTTTTCAAACAATTTCTAATAATACTATAAGCAAACGTCAGTAAAAAATGACAGAGCAATCTAACAATCCAACAATCCAATTGTCTAACAATCTAATCCAAAAAGATGTTTAAAAAAATATTAATCGCAAACAGAGGAGAAATTGCACTTCGTGTAATTCGTACTTGTAAGGAGATGGGAATTAAAACAGTTGCTGTTTATTCTACTGCCGATGCGGAAAGTTTACATGTAAAATTTGCAGATGAAGCAGTCTGTATTGGTCCCGCTCCAAGTAACTTGTCTTACCTGAAAATGTCCAATATAATTGCAGCTGCTGAGATTACTAATGCAGATGCAATTCATCCAGGGTACGGATTCTTATCTGAAAATTCAAAATTCTCAAAAATTTGTCAAGAACACGGTATCAAATTTATTGGTGCAGCTCCAGAAATGATTGACAGAATGGGTGATAAAGCTTCTGCAAAATCAACAATGATTGAAGCAGGAGTGCCTTGTGTTCCAGGATCAGAAGGAATATTAGAATCTTTTGAACAAGCACAAAAAGTTGCCAAAGAAATAGGGTATCCTGTAATGATGAAAGCTACTGCAGGCGGAGGAGGAAAAGGGATGCGTGCCATTTGGAAAGAAGAAGAACTCCATAAAGCATGGGAAAGTGCACGTCAGGAAGCTGCTGCGGCTTTTGGAAATGACGGGATGTATATGGAAAAATTAATTGAAGAGCCTCGTCATATTGAAATTCAAGTGGTAGGGGATTCTTATGGCAAAGCCTGTCACCTTTCGGAAAGAGATTGTTCTGTACAACGTCGTCATCAAAAATTAACCGAAGAAACACCTTCTCCATTTATGACTGATGAATTGCGTCAAAAAATGGGAGAAGCTGCTGTAAAAGCTGCTGAATATATTAAATACGAAGGAGCCGGAACAGTAGAATTCTTGGTAGACAAGCATCGTAATTTCTATTTTATGGAAATGAACACACGTATTCAAGTAGAACATCCAATTACGGAACAAGTAATTGATTACGACTTGATTCGCGAGCAAATTTTAGTTGCAGCGGGTGTGCCAATTTCTGGTAAAAACTATTTGCCACAATTACATGCTATTGAATGTCGTATCAATGCCGAAGATCCTTATAATGATTTCCGCCCTTCACCAGGTAAAATCACTACTTTACACATGCCGGGAGGTCACGGAGTGCGTTTAGATACCCACGTGTATTCAGGATATTCTATTCCGCCAAATTACGATTCGATGATTGCTAAGTTGATTACTACGGCACAAACACGTGAAGAAGCTATCAGCAAAATGAGAAGAGCTTTGGACGAATTCGTAATTGAAGGAGTAAAAACTACGATTCCATTCCACAGACAGTTGATGGATGATCCTCGATATATTGCAGGAGATTATACAACAGCGTTCATGGACACATTCAAAATGAATGACCCTGAATAAGGAATAAAATATATTTCAGAGAAAACCTTGCATAGCTGCAAGGTTTTTTTATCCTATTTATGATTATAAATCATTGCGAGGAGGAACGACAAAGCAATCTTTCTTTCTCTTGTGGTTAATTTACCACAGATTCGCAGATTTTTCTTAAGTTCCAACATCATCAAGATGAAATTTTCTTTCTGGATTAAAGATTTTGTATTTTTGATTAAGATAGTCCCAAATAACTGAAAATGAAAAATAATTTAGATACTTTATTAAATAAATTAGAACATCATATTCCAAGTAGTGAGTTGATTAATTTGCAAGTATCACAATCCACTATTGGATGGCAAATTGAACATTCGCTTTTAACTATAAATGGGATTGTTAGCGCTGTACAAAAGTCCAATCCGAAAGATTATAACTGGAAGTTTAGTTTTATGAAGTTGGTCATATTGGCAACAAAAAAAATCCCAAGAGGAAAAGCAAAAGCCCCTAAGGTTGTTGTTCCAAAAGCAGCAATAAACAGTGATGATTTACAAAAGCATTTGACCACGACAAGAGATACAATTAAAGCGTTAGACGCGGTGGCTAAAGATCATTTTTTTGAGCATCCTTATTTTGGAAAATTGAAATTAAAAGAAACAATCCGTTTTCTTGAAATTCACACTACACATCATTTGAATATTATTGAAGATATTGTGAGTAAAAAACAATAAAAAACCTCGTCATTGACGAGGTTTTGTTTTTAATGTTACAAAGTTTCTTTCAACCATTTGAAAAATTCTTTTTGCCAAATTTGTGCATTTTGAGGTTTCAGCACCCAGTGGTTTTCTTCTGGGAAATACAAAAATCTACTTTTAATTCCGCGCAGTTGTGCCGCTTGGAATGCTTCTTGTCCTTGTCCTATTGGTACACGGAAATCTTTTCCACCTTGAATAATTAAGATTGGTTTGTTCCATCGGTCTACGAAATTCATCGGATTGAATTGAGTATAACTTTTTTGCGCAGCGGCATTGTCTTTTTCCCAATACGCCCCTCCAAAATCCCAATTATTAAAGAATACTTCTTCGGTGGTACCGAACATACTTTGGGTATTATAAACCCCATCGTGAGCAATAAAGGTTTTGAAACGATTGTTGTGGATACCTGCTAAATAAAATACAGAATATCCGCCATAACTAGCCCCAACACAACCTAAACGTGTTTTATCTACATACGATTCTTTAGCAACATTATCAATGGCAGAAAGGTAGTCGTCCATTACTTGGCCTCCCCAATCTTTACTAATTTGCTCATTCCATTCCACTCCATGCCCTTGCATTCCGCGACGGTTAGGAGCTACTACAATATAACCGTTAGCAGCCATTAATTGAAAATTCCAACGGTACGAATAAAATTGGGTCAGCGGACTTTGAGGTCCTCCTTGGCAATACAATAAGGTTGGGTATTTTTTTGTGGCATCAAAATTAGGAGGTAAGATAACCCAAACTAACATTTTTTTCCCATCAGTAGTGGTAACATAGCGTCTTTCGGTTTTGCTTAACGCCAAAGTGTCGTAAACGGCTGAATTAACATGAGATAATTGAATCCAAGTTTTCTTTTTTAAGTGATAGGAGTAAATTTCAGTTGCATGATTCATATCGGCACGAGTTAAAAAAGCTGTATCACTTGAGAAACCAATAATGTCATTTACATCAAAGTCGCCATTGGTAATTTGACGTACTTGAATCGCTATTTTGGTTACGCCTGGGAAGTTGACTTCAAAAAGTTGTTTGGTCCCGTCAACAGCTGCTATAAAGTAGATACTTTTACCATCTTTACTCCATAAAAAATGGTCAACACTACCATCCCAATTTGCCGTTAAGTTCATTTTGATGCCTTTGAAAGCAACAATAATGTCATTTTTATCCGCTTCATAACCATCGCGTTTCATTTGCAACCAAGCTAAATTTCCAGTTGATGAAAACTGAGGCGCCATGTCGTACCCTTGATTGTCTTCGGTTAAATTGATGGTTTTTCCTGTGGCTAACTCATACTGATAGATGTTAGTATTGGTAGAAATTGCATATTGTGTTCCTGCTTTTTTCTTGCATACATACAAAATGCTTTTGCTGTCTGGCGACCAAATGTAATCTTCGTCTCCGCCAAAAGGTTTTTGAGGACTATCAAAATTTTCTCCTTTTAAAATATCGATTCCAACAGCACCTTCTTTATTTTCTTTGTAAAAAACGTGGTTGAATTTTCCCTCGTTCCAAGTGTCCCAATGACGGTAATCTAATCCATTGTAGATTTGTGCATCTGATTTTTGAAGTTCAGGATAAAAATCTTTCCCATGTACTTTGTCAATTTTTACTTCTTCGTTGTAGACGATATATTTCCCGTCAGGCGAGATGTTTTTGTCGGCAAAGACAGTTGTAATGTCTTTAACTTCTGTTGGAACACCACCAGAAATCGGTAAAATGTACGTTTTGGAGCTGGATTTATTTTCTGCTACAGAAGGCGTACTTACTTTATAGACAATATTTTTACCGTCTTTAGAAATGCCTAAAGGACTTATTCTGCCCAATTTCCATAGTAGTTCAGGAGTCATTGTGTTTTGCGCCATGGCATGTAAACTGATTAGAGTGAAAAGAATTATTTTTTTCATAACATTTATTGATTTTCGGTTCATAAAAATAACTAATTCTAATGAGAAACGCGATTTTTATGCGAATTTTTAGCCCAGATGGGAGCGGCATCCTTTTTCTTTTTGATTGTGGAGCTTGTCGGAAGAAGAAAAAAGAAAAAGATATAGCGGACAGCTGGAGATAGCTCCAAAAAAGTAGTATTTTTATACCAATTCAAATAAGGCTTTTTTGAAAGCATTTTTAGATTCTTTGTTATGATTAAATTAAAACGTATTTTATATAAAGTTGTAGTGTGGTTTTTGGGACTTTCGGTTTTTTCGGTAGTTTTTTTCAAGTTTGTACCTGTGCCGTTTACGCCTTTAATGGGGATTCGTATTATTGAAAATAAGTGGGATAAAAAACCTATTTATTTTGAACACGATTGGGAGCCCATTGAAAATATCTCAATGAATTTGCAAAAAGCAGTTATTGCTAGCGAAGATGGGACTTTTTTACGACACCATGGGTTTGATTTTAGTGCGATGCAAAAAGCATTTCAAAATAATGCGAATGGCAAAAAGATAAAAGGAGGAAGTACCATTTCGCAGCAAACAGCCAAAAATGTATTCTTATGGCAGGGTAGAAGTTATTTCAGAAAAGCTTTGGAAGCTTATTTCACGGTATTAATTGAGTTAATTTGGGGCAAAGAACGTATTATGGAAGTTTATCTTAATAGTATTGAAATGGGAGACGGGATTTATGGTGCTCATGCCGCTACTCGTTATTGGTATGGCAAAGACGCTTCGAGTTTAACTAAAATGGAAGCGGCTGGAATAGCAGCTATTTTACCTAATCCAAGAAAATTTAAAGCATCTAATTCTTCTGCATTCATAAACAGAAGAAAAGAAAGAATTGTTCGTGTAATGCGACATATTGGAAAGATTAAGTATTAAAAAAGCCTCTTTAAAAGAGGCTTTTTTAATCTATTATAATTCAATTTAGGTGAGTGAATTATCGGTTTCGTTCGGGAAGATAATCCAAGGTTTGAAAATTTTTGCTTCTTCAAAATCTAGGGTTGCATAGGATATAATGATTATAATATCATCTTTTTGTACTTTTCGAGCAGCAGGACCATTTAGGGTAATTGTACCTGAGTTTTTTTCTCCTTTGATGGCATAAGTTTCAAAACGTTCCCCATTGTTTACGTTAACAATGGCTACTTTTTCGCCTTCAATTATATTGGAAGCTTCTAGTAAAGCTTCGTCAATAGTAATACTTCCGATGTAATTTAAATCGGCTCCAGTTACCTTAACTCGGTGTATTTTTGATTTTACAACTTGAATTTGCATGATGCAAAAGTAATTTAATTTAGTGAAATTGTGTCAATCAATCGAATATTGTTTACAAAAACAGCAATAAAAGCACGGTAATTTTTATTTTTTTCTTTTTCTAGGCAAGGCAATAGTGTTTCTTCGTCGGCTATGATAAAGTATTCTAAATCAAATATTGGATTGTTTTCAAAGGTTTGTTCGATAGACTGATAAATGGTTTCAAGGTCTTCTTTTCCAAATTTTGCTTTGGCCTCTAGTAGCATTTGGTAAATAATACTTGCTTTTTCTCGCTCTTGTACAGACAGTCTTTCGTTTCTGGAGCTCATAGCAAGTTGATTATGCTCGCGAGTAATTGGACATCCAATAATAGTTACAGGAATGTGACGTTTAGCAACCAATTTTTTTACAATTTGTAGTTGTTGAAAATCTTTTTCTCCAAAATACGCATTGGTTGGCTGTATTATTTCAAATAAACATTTCACAATAGTGCCTACTCCGTTGAAATGGCCAGGTCTAAATTTCCCTTCCATTACATTCTCTAATCCATCAAAATCAAAAGTTTCTGAAATAGGATTTTTACCGTAAATATCTTCAACAGAAGGAGCGTATAGAATAATTTCAGAACTTAACTCGTTTATTTTTTTGATATCCTCATCTAGCGTTCGTGGGTATTTTGCTAAATCTTCGGGGTTATTAAACTGGGTTGGATTTACAAAAATACTGACTACAGTTACTTTATTTTCGTTTAAAGATTGTTTGATTAAAGCTAGGTGACCCGCGTGTAAAGCACCCATGGTTGGGACAAATCCGATAGTGGAATTGGCTGATATAATAGGTTTTAAATGGGCTATTAATGGAGCTTTTCCGTAGAAAATGTACATAATGGATGTTTTAAATGGAGTGCAAACTTAACATATTTGTTATAAAGTGCATAAATTTTTGTAATTTTGCTCGGTTTTTATTGCCAAAAAATTAAGTAAATTGTAATATGAAAGACAAGAAGATATTATATGTATCATCTGAAGTAGTTCCTTATCTTGCTGAAAATGAGGTTTCTTTGATGTCCTATGATGCGCCTAAAATGATTAATGATCAAGGCGGACAGATAAGAATTTTTATGCCAAGATATGGAAATATCAATGAGCGGAGACATCAATTACATGAGGTAATTCGGCTTTCAGGGATGAATTTGGTAGTAAATGATTTGGACATGCCATTAATCATTAAAGTGGCATCTATTCCTAAGGAAAGAATTCAGGTTTATTTTATTGATAATGAGGAGTATTTTAAGCGTAAATATACTTTTTTTGATGAATCAGGTAAATTGTACCCGGATAATGATGAGCGTGCTATTTTCTTTGCTAAAGGGGTAGTAGAGACGGTAAAAAAATTAAATTGGGTTCCAGATATTATTCATGTTCACGGATGGATGGCAGCAATGTTGCCCATTTACATGAAGCATTTTTATAAGAATGAGGCCTTGTTTTCTGAAACTAAAATAGTTACTTCTGTATACAGTGAATCATTTGAAGGGACATTAGATTCGGAAATGATTAATAAAGTGAAATTTGATAATGTACCTTTGGACTCTATTTTAGATCTTGAAGTGCCTAATTATGAAAATATTATCAAAGCTACTATTAAACATTCTGACGCTGTTATTGTTGGTTCAGAAAATCTATCACCAAGTTTAACAAAATTTATAGAAACTTCAGGAAAACCTTTTTTACCTTTCCAATCGAAAGAAGTATTTGCAGAAGCTTATACTAATTTCTATAAAAACGAGGTTCTTTAAAAATTAAACTTTAGCGTAAAACATGTACAACACTTCTTTTTTTAAGAAATTAATTTTAGTCATAGTAGCTCTCTTTTTGTATTCTTGTGATAAAGATTATAATGCTATTGGGGCTGATTTATTAGGAGAAAATCACTTTGACTTTTTACAATACACTTCTGATGTAGTTGCTCACAATCAAAAGATAGGTCCAGTTGACAGTAATAATTTGCCAATAAATGCCATCGGAATTTATGATGATCCTGCGTTTGGTAAAACAACAGCTCATTTTGCAACTCAATTGAGTCTCGTTTCAGTAGCTCCAACTATAGGGGCTAATGCTGTGATTGATAGTGTATATCTGTCTATACCTTACTTTAGCACTTTAAAAACTACTAATTCTGATGGAAGTCACGTGTATGAATTGGACTCAATTTATGGTGGTCAGGCGCCTATCAAATTAAGTATTTACGAGTCAGGATACTATATGCGAGACTTAGATCCCGCAACTTCATTTCAAGAAAGCCAAAAGTATTTTACAGATCAAAATGTTGTATTTGATAATGCTAAAATAGGTACGCGTCTCAATAATTCGTCTAATCCGTCTCAAAATGACACCTTCTTTTTTGATTCAAAAGAGATTGTTCAGAAAACAACAGCTACAGATGGTAAGGTTACTACAACTCGTTCTGTTCCAGCAATGCGATTGAAATTGAGTAATAGTTATTTTAATGATAAAATATTAAATGCGTCAGCAGATAAGTTGGTGACTAATGAAGCGTTTAAAAACTATTTTAGAGGTCTTTATTTTAAAGTTGAGACTGTTTCTGGGAGCGCTGGCAGTATGGCAATGATGAACTTCAAGGCAGGAAAAATAACTATAAGCTATACAGAAGATTTGGTTTCTAATAATGTAACAACAAGGGTTCCTAAAACTATTGAGCTTAATTTGACAGGAAACTCAGTGAGTCTTTTAGATCAAAGTAATTTGAATACCTCATATGTGAATGCAGTAAATAATCCCAATACAAGTTTAGGCGATACTAATTTGTATTTAAAAGGAGGAGAGGGTTCGATGGCGGTAATTGATTTATTCAAAACACCGGGAGAACTAGATTTAATTAGAAGTAGAGGTTGGTTGATTAATGAAGCAAATCTTGTTTTTCATATTGACGCAACTAAAATGGCCTCAAGTACAGAGCCAAACCGAGTCTACCTTTATGATCTCACACATAATAAGCCAGTAGTTGATTATTATTTAGATGCTTCAAATTCTTCAGATGCTAAAAAATCTAAATATGTTTTTAGTGGTTTAATCAATAAAGAAGCAGTTACTAATGGTAGAGGACAAACGTATAAAATTAGGATTACGAATCAGATACGTAATTTAGTTAAGCATGCTGATTCTACTAACGTAAAGCTAGGTCTTGTGGTTACAGAAAATATTTCGGAGTCTAGTTTTGTGAAACTAAGAAATGCAAATTCTTTTTCTGCCAAAATCGTTAAAGCTTCGGTTATGAATCCTCTAGGAACTATTCTTTATGGAACTCATCCTTCCATTCCGGAAGATAAAAGATTAAAACTTCAAATTTATTATACAAAACCTAATTAGATTGCGTTATGTGTGGAATAGTTGGTTATATTGGTTACAGAGAGGCTTACCCCATTGTTATTAAAGGCTTGAAAAGACTAGAATACAGGGGTTATGATAGTGCAGGTGTCATGTTATATGATGGAGAAAATCTAAAGCTTTGTAAAACAAAAGGGAAAGTATCTGATCTTGAGGCAAAAGCCGTTAAGGAGATTACTACTAGCGGAGTTATTGGGATTGGTCATACAAGATGGGCAACTCACGGCGTGCCAAATGATGTTAATTCACATCCACATCTTTCTAACTCTGGAGATTTAGCAATTATACATAATGGGATCATAGAAAATTATGCGCCTCTTAAAGAAGAGTTAATCAAAAGAGGATACGTATTTCATTCAGATACAGATTCTGAGGTTTTAGTTAATTTAATTGAAGATATTCAAATCAAAGAAGAACTAAAGCTTGGGAAGGCAGTTCAGGTAGCTTTAAATCAAGTGGTTGGGGCTTATGCTATTGCGGTTTTTGATAAGAAAAACCCAAATGAAATTGTAGCGGCAAGATTAGGAAGCCCTTTAGCTATTGGGGTGGGAGAGGGTGAATATTTTATTGCTTCAGATGCCTCTCCATTTATAGAGTATACTTCAAACGCAATTTATTTAGAAGATGGTGAAATAGCTAATATTAGGTTACACAAACCAATGAAGATAAGAAAAATTAAAGATGATACATTGGTAGATCCTTATATTCAAGAACTTCAAATGAATTTGGAACAAATTGAAAAGGGGGGCTATGATCATTTTATGCTAAAAGAAATTTATGAACAGCCTAATGTAATTAAAGACACTTATAGAGGTAGATTGCATTCTAATGAAGGGATAATTCAAATGGCTGGCGTGGAAGATCATCTTGAAAAATTCTTACATGCTGATCGAATTATTATTGTGGCTTGTGGAACTTCGTGGCACGCAGGATTGGTTGCAGAATATGTTTTTGAGGAGTTTACAAGAATCCCAGTTGAAGTAGAATATGCTTCAGAATTTAGATATAGAAATCCAATCATAAGCAGTAAAGATGTTGTTATCGCGATTTCTCAATCAGGAGAAACAGCAGATACTATGGCAGCTATAAAATTAGCAAAAGAACATGGTGCTTTTGTGTTTGGTGTATGTAATGTTGTAGGTTCATCTATTTCAAGAGAAAGTCATGCAGGGGCCTATACTCATGCTGGCCCTGAAATTGGGGTAGCATCTACAAAAGCTTTTACAACTCAAATCACAGTTTTAACAATGATTGCGTTGCGTTTAGCAAAAGCAAAAGGGACTTTGTCCAATTCGGATTTTCATATGTACCTACAAGAGTTAGAAATTATTCCTGAAAAAGTAAAAGAAGCATTAGAAACGGCAGTTACCACTAAGGAAATTGCAACTACTTTCAAAGATGCGCACAATTGTTTGTACTTAGGTAGGGGTTATAATTTTCCTGTAGCTCTAGAAGGGGCATTAAAATTAAAAGAGATTTCGTACATACACGCTGAAGGGTATCCTGCAGCAGAGATGAAGCACGGCCCAATCGCATTAATAGACGAACAAATGCCAGTAATTGTTATTGCACCAAAACAAGGGCATTATGATAAAATTGTGAGTAATATTCAAGAAATTAAATCGCGAAGCGGGCGTATTATTGCGGTAGTAACCAAAGGAGACATACAAGTTCGTGAACTAGCTGATTATGTGATTGAAATTCCTGAAACTTCCGATGCGTTGTCTCCGTTAATTACCACAATTCCTCTACAATTATTGTCCTATTACATTGCAGTGTTTAGAGATTGTAATGTTGATCAACCAAGAAACTTAGCAAAATCGGTTACGGTAGAGTAATTTTTAGATAAATATTTTTTAATAAAGCGAGATTCAGTCTCGCTTTATTTGTTTTAGAATAATTCAATTAGTAAGTAATTTGGGAACTAATTTTACTTAATAAGTTCGCAAAATCTTTATTATTTATTCGAATTAGTTAAAAATGAGCTAAATAGTTGTTGAATATGAAATTTAATGACCCAAATTTTAATAATAGCAAAAAATATTTGTATTTTGGTCGCATAAACCAACAAAATTTTAACCAATGAGAGTATACTTGCTTTTTTTATCATTGTTTTTTTGTAGCATTTCTTTTGCACAAACTGCTGTTTCGGGATCTGTTACAGATAACAATAATCAACCTATTCCAGGGGCTAATATTAAAATTACCGGGGATTCGCATGGTGCAATTACAGACAACGATGGTAAATTCGTTCTTAATTCAGCAAAAAAATTACCATATCAAATTGAAGTTACCGCTTTGGGTTATGGTTCTAAGAAGTTGACGGTTTCATCATACAATCAAAAGCTTGTGGTAAAGCTTTCGGATGAAGAAACAAAATTAAATGAGATTGTAGTTTCTGCTTCGAGAACACCAGAGCGTGTTTTAGAATCGCCTGTTACCATTGAAAGAATGGGTATCGCAGATATCAAGAAAACTGCCTCGGCAACTTTCTATGAAGGATTAGAGAATTTGAAAGAAGTTCAAATGAATACAAGTAGTTTGACTTTTAAATCAATCAACACGAGAGGTTTTGCTACAGTAGCGAATGTGCGTTTTATGCAATTAGTTGATGGAATGGATAACTCTTCTCCTTTGTTAAACTTTGTTATAGGAAATATGATAGGTGTTTCTGAAATTGATGTACAAAGTGTAGAATTGTTACCTGGTGCTTCCTCTGCTTTATATGGAGCGAATGCTTTTAATGGTATTTTGTTTATGAATAGTAAAAGCCCTTTTACAAGTCAAGGAATTAGAGCGTACGCTAAATACGGTCAAACTAGTCAGAAAGCAGCTGGAGTTAATGATTATGTAGATTACGGAATCCGTATGGCAAAAGCATTCAATCCTTATTTTGCTGCAAAAGCCAATTTAACATTCATGAGAGGTACCGATTGGTTTGCAACTAATTATGATGATAAGACAGTAGTAGGAAGAGACAGAAGTCATGTAAATTATGACGGAATTAATGTGTATGGAGATGAGGTTTCAACCAATATCAAAGGAGTAGGAAATTCATTAGCTTCTATGGGCTTAATTCCTGCAAGTGCAGTTAATTTATTGCCTAGTTATAATGTTAGTAGAACAGGGTATAATGAGGTAGATTTAACAGACAATAAAGCATCAAATACTAAGATAGATTTTTCATTGCACTTCAGACCTTTTGGAAATGAAAAATTAGAAATGATTTGGCAAAGTAAGTTTGGTTTTGGTAATGCAGTTTACCAAGGGGCTAATAGATATTATTTGAATAATTTCTTCATGCAACAACACAAATTGGAGTTTAAAGGTAAAAATTTCTTCTTAAGAGGATACACAACTACTGAAGACGGAGGAAATTCTTACGATATGTTATTTACAGGAATTAATATCAATAGAAAATGGAAATCAGACAGTCAATGGTTTGGTCAATATGCTGGGGCATATGTTCAAGCAACTTTAGGAGGGATGACTCCAGAGAACGCTCACAAAGCAGCTAGAGCTGTGGCTGATACAGGAAGATTATTGCCCGGAACAGCAGCTTTTAAAAGTGCATTTGATCAAGTTACCAATGAAGCAAGTGTATTATCAGGTTCTAAACTGGTAGATAATTCAAGAATTTATCATTCAGATGCGAATTATAATTTCAAAGATTTAATAAAATTTGCTGAAATTCAAGTAGGAGGATCCTATAGAGCGTATCAATTAAATTCTCATGGTAGAATTTACACGGATGCTAATGGACCTATTAATTATAATGAATACGGAGCGTATACTCAATTGACTAAAAAATTGATGGATGATAGATTAAAGTTTACGGGATCTATTCGTTATGATAAGTCGAAAAATTTTGATGGAAATATTTCGCCAAGAGTATCTCTAGTGTACACTGGTGGTGAAAGTAGAAAACATAATTTTAGAGCTTCTTTTCAAACAGGTTTCAGAAACCCTTCTACTCAAGATCAATACATAGGATTTAACGTTGGAAGCGCAATCCTTTTAGGATCTGCTCCAGATAATTTACCTAGATTTAAAGAAACATTACCGGTTGCTACAACTGTAGGCCAACTTTTTGCAGGAGGAACTACGGTTAATATTACAGGATTAAATGCATATAATAATTCGTATACCGCAGCTTCAGTTGCAGCTCTTACAGCTTCTGGAAACCCAGCATTACTTAAGAAAACTAATTTAGCATATGTTAAGCCAGAGGAGGTTAAAGCATTTGAATTAGGGTATCGTTCAGTAATTAAAGACTTGTCAATAGATATTAATGGTTATTATAATATTTATAATAATTTTATTGGAAACATTAATGTAGTTGCACCTTTATACGGAAGAGCTCAAGATGCTCCAAATCCAGCAGGAGGGGCTACTGATTTAGGGACACAGTCATTACATGCATTACAAAACGGGAATTACAGAGCGTTTCAATTGTATACTAATACAGATGTTGAGATCAAATCACTTGGTTTTGGTCTTGGTATAGCTAAGAAAATATATAAAGATTTCGAAGCAGGAATTAATTATAATTATGCTGAATTCAATTTTGATCAGTCAAAAGACGCAAGTTTCGAAGCAGGATTTAATACTCCAAAACATCGAATTAAAGCCTCTTTTGGAAATGAGAAATTGTTCAAAAATTTTGGATTTAATGTAAGTGGAAGATGGAATAGTGAATATTTATGGCAATCTACTATGGTGGACGGAATTATAAAATCGGCTACTGTAATTGATGCACAAGTAAACTATTTAATTCCTCAATTAAAATCGACACTTAAAATTGGAGCCGCCAATATTGGAGGAAAAGAATATATTCAAGTGTTAGGTGCTGGTGCTATAGGACAGCAATACTTTGCTTCTTGGACAATTAATCCTTAATTGAATTTATAATTTTTTAAACAGAACAATCATGATAAAAAATTTCAAATGGCTATTTTTGGTTTCGTTAACCTTTGTAGCTTGTACTAACAATGATGATGCGGTAGTTGAAGAACCAGTTTCGGCTGGGACAGCTAACTTTTCTAAATACGTAGCTTTAGGAGATTCCTTTGCGGCAGGATACAGCGATGGTGCTTTATTTATTGAAGGACAAAAAGGAGCCTATCCGAATTTACTTTCTCAACAGTTCGCTACTGCAGGAGGAGGGACGTTTACTACACCTTTAATGGCAGATAATGTTGGAGGTTTGTTATTGGGAGGTAATGTAATAGCTGCAAAGCGCATGTATTTTAATGGTGCTGCTCCAGTTACAGTTTCTGGAGCTACCACAACAGAAGTAAGTACTAAAGTTTCTGGCCCTTTTAATAATTTAGGAGTTCCAGGAGCAAAGAGTTATCATTTAGTTGCAGCAGGATATGGGAATGTTGCTGGTGTTGCTGGGGGCTTAGCTAATCCTTATTTTGCTCGTTTTTCTACTTCGGCTACAACGACAGTTTTGGCAGACGCTTTGGCTCAATCGCCTACATTTTTCTCTTTATGGATTGGCGGGAATGACGTTTTGGGGTATGCTACTTCTGGAGGAGTTGGAGTGAATCAAACAGGTAATAACAATCCGGCTACTTATGGAGCTAACGATATTACCGATCCAAGTGTTTTTGCATATGTTTATAACAGTTTAATTACAGGATTGACTGCAAATGGGGCCAAGGGAGTGGTAGCTAATTTACCATATGTGTCTACTCTGCCATATTTTACAACGGTTCCTTACAATCCATTAACTGCGTCTGTATTGGGTTCTGGAAATGTAGCCGTAGGTCAAGCTACAATCTCTGCCTTGAACACCCAGTTGTATGGGCCTTTAAAATCAGCTTTAACTTATTTGGGCGCAGGTGATAGAATTAATTTGCTTTCTGCTACAGCTTCTAATCCATTGTTGATTAAAGACGAATCAATAACTAATTTATCTTCGCAACTAACGGCAGTTCTTACACCTACCTTAGGAGCTCAAACAGCTGCTTTTTACGGAGCTATTTATGGGCAAGCGCGTCAAGCTACTGTAGCAGATTTGGTATTACTACCAACACAGTCTGTTATAGGGGCAGCTCCAACAGCTTCTAATTCAGGCTTAGGAATTGCGCCACCGTCTCCGTTAAACAAATTTGGTATCACCTTTCCGTTACAAGATGCACACGTTTTAATTCCTGCCGAAACTGACGCTATTAAAGTAGCTACAGATGCTTATAATTCAAGTATAAGAGCTATTGCTGATGCTAAAGGATTAGCTTTTGTTGATGCTAAAGCAATAATGACTCAATTAGCAACTACAGGAATAGTGAGTAATAGTTTTACTATGACAACTACTTATGTAACGGGAGGAGCTTTCTCTCTTGATGGAATTCATCCAAGTCCGAGAGGCTACGGTTTAATTGCTAATGCTTTTATTGATGCGATTAATTCAAAATATACTTCAACTCTTAAAAAGCATGATTTAGGGAAATATAGAATTTTATTTCCTTCAAGTCTATAAGATAAAAATTTTTGAGTTTAAACTACAACCACCACATTTTTATGTGGTGGTTTTTTATTTACAACTAAAATTATCCTTATTTTTTTAATAAAAAATTATTGATTTTATATTTTAAAAATTATCTTTGCACTCTGAAAAAAGCATTTAATAAAGAGTATCTTGTTATCTGTATTTCATAAACCTAAATAGCTATTTAATAAATACATAAGTAATGTCTAAAGTAATAGGAAAAGTTGCCCAAATCATTGGCCCAGTAGTTGACGTTGTTTTCAACGGAAAAGATGTTGAACTTCCAAAAATTTATGATTCGTTAGAAGTCACTAGAAAAGATGGAACTATATTGGTTCTAGAAGTACAATCCCATATTGGAGAAAATACTGTTCGTACCATTTCGATGGACTCAACAGATGGTTTGAGTAGAGGGTATGAAGTAGTGGGAACAGGAAATCCTATTCAAATGCCTATTGGTCCAGATGTTTATGGACGTTTATTTAATGTAATTGGAGATGCTATTGATGGTTTAGGGAACTTACCTAAAACAGGAGACAATGGATTGTCAATTCATAGAGCTGCTCCAAAATTTGAAGATTTATCAACTTCTTCTGAAGTTTTATTTACAGGAATTAAAGTAATTGATTTGATTGAGCCGTATGCAAAAGGAGGTAAAATTGGATTGTTTGGTGGTGCTGGAGTAGGAAAAACAGTATTGATTCAAGAGTTGATTAACAATATTGCAAAAGGTCACGGTGGACTTTCAGTATTCGCAGGAGTAGGGGAAAGAACACGT
>JACCDH010355824.1_pt1 | contig 16611 bp, 18 predicted proteins | sample 7442481 | NCBI WGS metagenome assembly JACCDH01 (sample SAMN15323433, study PRJNA562643) | freshwater metagenome | isolation source: river surface water | place: USA:Blue River Watershed | collected 2017-08-15
GAGTCGAACTGGCGAAGCATACCATATATGACCGCTGAAAAATCAAAATTTACATATATGAAATGAGCATGACCTAAAATTGGTCGCAAACACCGATGAAGATATATGCGGCTCGAACGAAGTGAACAGGCGAAGCAATTACATATGACCGATAAAAAACAATAAATATCTACATATGAAATACCATCAAATAAATAGACAACTTTTTATAAAAAATCGCGCTAAATTCATAGCAAAAATGAAACCAAATAGTGTCGCGATTTTTAATTCCAACGACATTTATCCTATTTCTGCCGACAGCACATTGCCGTTTGCACAACATCGAGATATTTTCTATTTGTCTGGAGTTGACCAAGAAGAAAGCATCTTGTTGCTTTTTCCTGATGCTCCCTACGAAAATCAAAAGGAAATGTTATTCTTAAAAGAAACCAGCGAACACATAGCGATTTGGGAAGGCGAAAAACTGAGCAAAGACCGAGCTTTTGAAGTTTCTGGAATCAGAACAGTGCATTGGTTGCAAGATTTCGAGAGAGTTTTGTTCGAATTGATGACATATTCCGACATCATTTACATCAACACCAACGAGCATTATCGCGCCTCCGTGGAAACAGAAACTCGTGAAGCACGTTTTATAAAATGGTGGAAAGCCAAATATCCAGCGCATCAAGTAGCTAAAAGTAATCCTATTTTGCAACGCATTCGTTCCATAAAAGAGACAGAAGAATTGGAATTAATCCAAAATGCATGCGATATTACCGAAAAGGGTTTTAGAAGATTGCTTCCTTTTGTAAAACCCAATGTAATGGAATACGAAATCGAAGCCGAATTGATTCACGAATTCATTCGCAATCGTTCCAAAGGTTTTGCCTACACACCCATTATCGCTTCGGGAAACAATGCCAACGTCTTGCATTACATCGAAAACAACCAACAATGCAAAGCTGGCGATTTAATTTTATTGGACGTTGCCGCCGAATACGCCAATTATTCGAGTGATTTAACACGTACAATTCCTGTTTCAGGACGTTATACCGACAGACAAAAAGCGGTCTATAATGCTGTTCTTCGTGTAAAAAATGAAGCAACAAAAATGCTGAGTCCAGGAACACTTTGGAAAGAATATCAATTTGAAGTGGGCAAAATAATGACCTCGGAATTACTTGGTTTGAGACTTATTGACAAAGCCGATGTGCAAAACGAAAATCCAGAATGGCCAGCTTACAAAAAATATTTTATGCACGGCACTTCCCATCATATGGGATTGGACACACACGATTACGGAAAACTAACCGAACCGATGCAAGCCAATATGGTTTTTACCGTAGAGCCGGGAATATACATTCCTGCCGAAGGTTTCGGAATCAGACTAGAAGACAATGTGGTCGTTCAGGAAACTGGTGAACCATTCAACTTGATGAGAAATATTCCTATTGAAATTGAGGAAATTGAGAGTTTGATGAATTCTTGATTTAGAGAATAGAAAACAAAGAAAAAACGGTTTGTAGGAATGTGAGCCGTTTTTTTATTATACCATATATGGCATTTAAGAAAATTTAAGATTTTCTTATATGAACTTAAATTTCTTATATGGTTTAAAAATTTTAGCCTTATTTTTGTTCCAAGTTTAAAATCAATGAATCAAATCCTTTACAAAAACACAAAAATCGCCTATTCCGATACTGGAAAAGGCAATGCAGTTGTGTTGCTTCACGGTTTTTTGGAAAACCAAAAGATGTGGCTGAATTTGATTCCTGAAGTGAGTAAAAAACACCGTGTTATAACTATAGATTTGTTGGGTCACGGCGAAAAGGAATGTTTTGGCTACGTCCATTCAATGGAAGATAATGCCGATGTTGTTCAAGCCGTTCTATCAAAATTACGAATCCAAAAAACCATTTTAGTTGGGCATTCAATGGGTGGTTATGTGGCTTTGGCTTTCGCCGAAATGTATCCTGAAAAAGTTCGAGGTTTGGTTTTACAAAATTCCACTTCAAAAGCCGACAGCGAGGAACGAAAAGCCAACAGGAACCTTGCTATCAAAGCCGTGAAGAAAGATTACACTACTTTTATTCGGCTTTCTATTGCCAATCTTTTTAGCCCCGACAATCGCGAGCGATTAATTGATGAAATTGAAATGGTAAAAATAGAAGCTTTAAAAACTCCGTTGCAAGGCATCGTTGCTTCACTCGAAGGGATGAAAATCCGAAAAGATCGAGAACCTGTATTGCATTCAGTAACTTTCCCAATTTTGTTGGTTTTAGGAAAAAAAGACGGCGTTTTGAACTATGAAGACAATCTGAAACAAATTGAAAATACCAAAGTAAAGTTAGTCAGTTTCCCCGACGGCCATATGAGTCATGTCGAAAATAAAGAGGAATTGAAAGATGCTTTATTGGACTTTTTTAAAGGAATTTAAAGATTTACCGCAAAGACGCGAAGGCGCAAAAAATAAAAATTTAAAAGACTTTTCAAACACAATACTTTTTACACCAGAACAAAAAACTTCTCGATGGAGAAGCTTTTTTATTTTTTGATATTGTCATAAATATCTAAATTTTTTTTTTATAATTTCTAAACACTTTAAATTTTTGAAATAGTTTTTCGGTAAATTATTAACGTTAGCTAAATACATAATTATACTAACACAAGTAAATTTTATTCCGCAAATATATCCTCTCGATTTTTAATAACTTTAAGGAAAACCATAAAAGGCAATTTTATTTTTAAAATAAATTAATTGAACAAAAACCCTCACATTGCTGCAAGGGTTTCGATCTTAAAACTTGATACAAAAGTCTTAATACTAATATCTATAATACTCCGGTTTAAACGGTCCTTCAACAGGAACACCAATATATTCTGCTTGATCCACACGTAAAGTTTCTAGTTCAACACCTAGTTTAGCCAAGTGCAACATAGCCACTTTTTCATCCAAGTGTTTTGGTAACATATACACCTCATTATTGTATGCTGCGCTGTTTTTCCACAATTCGATTTGAGCTAGTGTTTGGTTGGTAAAGGAGTTACTCATAACAAAACTTGGGTGACCTGTAGCACAACCAAGGTTTACCAAACGACCTTCGGCCAAGATGATAATGTCTTTTCCAGCGATAGTATATTTGTCAACTTGTGGTTTGATTTCGATTTTTGATGCACCGTGGTTTTTGTTCAACCAAGCCATATCAATTTCGTTGTCAAAATGTCCGATGTTGCAAACGATAGTTTTGTCTTTCATTTGTTCGAAATGAGAACCCAGAACGATATCTTTATTTCCAGTTGTAGTAATAATAATATCAGCATTTCCAACAACAGTATCTAGTTTTTTCACTTCAAAACCGTCCATGGCAGCTTGCAAGGCACAAATCGGGTCAATTTCGGTAACCGTAACAATTGAACCAGCACCTCTAAAAGAAGCAGCTGTTCCTTTTCCCACATCGCCATAGCCACAAACAACTACCCTTTTTCCAGCTAACATAATATCGGTAGCACGACGAACCGCATCAACTGCAGATTCTTTACAACCGTATTTATTGTCAAATTTCGATTTAGTAACCGAATCATTCACGTTAATGGCAGGCATTGGTAATGTTCCCGCTTTTACTCTTTCATACAAACGATGAACTCCAGTAGTAGTCTCTTCGCTCAAACCTTTAATTCCAGCAACCAATTCTGGGTAACGGTCAATCACCATATTGGTCAAATCCCCACCATCATCAAGAATCATATTCAATGGTTTTCTGTCTTCACCAAAAAACAATGTTTGCTCGATACACCAGTCAAAAGACTCTTCATCAAGACCTTTCCAAGCATAAACTTGAATTCCAGCAGCAGCAATTGCAGCAGCAGCTTGATCTTGAGTAGAGAAAATGTTGCAAGATGACCAAGTCACTTCAGCACCCAAAGCAATTAACGTTTCAATCAAGACCGCAGTTTGGATAGTCATGTGTAAACATCCTGCAATACGAGCACCTTTCAAGGGTTGTTCGTCTTTGTATTCTGCACGAAGCGCCATTAAACCTGGCATTTCAGCTTCAGCTAATTCGATTTCTTTTCTTCCCCAAGCCGCTAGAGAAATATCTTTTACTTTGAAAGCCACATAAGGCATAGTCGATGTACTCATTTATAGTATATTTGTAATTATAAAATTTCGGTGCAAAATTACACAATAAGTTATTAATAAAAAACATTCCTTTAAATAATTATAAATCAGCAAAATATTTATTTTCAGGAGCTTTTTCCCGCTATCCGCTATATCTTTTTTAAAGCTTCCAGCCTTTTGAAGCTGGAAGCTTTAAAAAAGGATACCGCTTCTATCGGGGCTAGAAAATCAGAATTCTCAATGCCACTATACAAAACCATAAAAGCAAATTCCTCTACAACTATCCTCGTTTGGAAAATCACCGAATCCTACGAGCAATTGTTAAACGAAGTACAACTCAACGAAAAAAGTATGTTAAGACTAAACGGAATGAAATCGCAATTGCACCAACGAGGATTTCTCAGCGCTCGAAAATTATTGCAACAAGCAGGATATTCTGATTTCGATTTGTATTATGACCAGTTCGGGAAACCGCATATACACGATGGCAAACACATTTCTATCTCACATTCCCACGAATTTTCAACCATTATAATAAGTGAACAAAAAGTGGGAATTGATATCGAAATGCAAAGAGAAAAAATCATTCGCATTGCCGATAAATTTGTAAACAAAACAGAATTGCATCGTCTGAAAAGTTTTGATATTCAAGATTACATCAAAAAACTAACTGTAAAATGGGGAGCCAAAGAAGCCATTTTCAAAATCCGAAACGAGAAAGGAATCAGTTTCAAAGACCACATTCAAGTCAATCCATTTGAAATCCAAGACCAAAAAACAATTGCAATTCTTGAAATCGAAAATATAAAACAGCAATTCTACATTTACTTTGAAGAATTTGAAGAATTCACCTTGGTTTATGCTTTTGAAAATTAAAAAATCCTTATAAATCCGTTTCATCTGTGGCTAAAAAATGACAAACATCTACAACAACATCCTACAAACAAAAGCAAAAAACGAAAAATTGCTTGCCATTCTCCTCGATCCAGACAAAATCGACTTGAATAATGTTGCGATTTTAATCGAAAAAATAAAGCAATCACCAGCTACCCATATTTTTATTGGCGGAAGCCTTGTAGAAAGCAACATTATCGATGAATTGATCATTAAGGTTAAAAAAAATTGTGAATTGCCCGTTGTGCTGTTCCCTGGAAATCCTTCCCAAATTTCAGATAAAGCCGATGCTATTTTGTTTCTGTCGTTAATTTCAGGTAGAAATCCAGATTATTTAATTGAACATCAGGTAAATGCCATACCAATTCTAAAGCAAACTAATCTCGAAGTGATTTCTACAGGATATATTCTCATCGAGAGCGGAACAAAAACTGCCGTAGAACGCATAAGCAAAACAGCGCCTTTGGACAGAAATAAGCCCAATTTGGCATTGGCAACCGCACAAGCTGGTGAAATGTTAGGCAATAAACTCATTTATCTCGAAGCGGGAAGTGGCGCAAAACAAGCTGTTCCGCTGGAATTGATAAAATTAGTTTCTGAAAATATCGAAATACCATTAATTGTTGGAGGTGGAATTGTAGATTTACAAGAAATTCAAAAAGTCTATGATTCCGGCGCCGATTTGGTAGTAATAGGGACGGCATTCGAAAAAGACTTGAATTTTTTTAATAGTAAAGGCTAATGATAGAATACTTTTTTTCTCAATATGCAAATTATACCAGTTGGAATATTTTCCTTGAAATCACTGGGGTATTTTTTGGATTATTAAGTGTGTGGTTTGCTAAGAAAAATAATATATTAGTATTTCCAACTGGATTAGTAAGTACTTTTATCTACGCTTATTTGCTTTGGCAATGGGAACTTCTTGGCGATTCAATGATAAATAGTTATTATTTTATAATGAGTATTTATGGTTGGTATCATTGGACACGAAAAAAAGCAGATGTTGTTGAATTTCCTATTTCGTGGATGACTTCTATAGAAAAAACAGGGGCTATTATTATTTTTCTTTTGACTCTCGTTTTTGTAGTTTTTGTCTATCTTTATTTTAATAAATTTACCAATTGGTTTTCTTATATCGACACTTTTTTGACTGCAGTATTTTTTGTCGGGATGTGGTTAATGGCCAAGCGAAAAATCGAAAATTGGATTTTTTGGATTATTGGAGATCTGATTTCCATTCCATTGTATTTTGCAAAAGGTTATACATTTACTAGTTTTCAGTTTTTAATTTTTACAATTTTGGCTGTTTATGGATATTTAGAATGGCATCGAATAGTAGAAAATGAAAATCAAAAAAAGGTTTAGATATTTTCTATTAAAATAGTATTTTCGAAAACTTAGAAATTAGAATTTTTTGACGAGTTTATCAAAATTTTATGCAAAGACAAAAGCAAGTTATGGATGTGAATAAAATTGATTTAGGTTTTTCAGATGCTGATTTAGAGCAAATCTCGGATTATGGTATCCCTTTAGAAAAAATTAAAAACCAATTACAGTTTTATACAAACGGTGTTGCAAAAGCCCTTTTAATTCAGCCTGCAAAGGTTTTGGAGGGGATTGTAAAATTTTCAGAAAATGAGATTCAGCAAAAAGCTGATTTTTTTGATGCCAACAAATCATATTTAAAATTAATAAAATTCGTACCAGCCTCAGGTGCTGCTAGTCGAATGTTCAAATTTTTGAATGAATTTTTGAACGACTTCAACATAGAAAATGAAAGTATTAATGCGTATATCAATAGAACAAAAAACAGAGATTTGTCTATTTTTATTGTTGGGATGGATAAATTTCCTTTTTTTGAAGCCGTCTATAATAAATTGAAAGAAATTTATCCGAATTTCAATAATTTAGAAAGTGATTATAAAAATTATTATTTTATAAAAACCTTATTATCAACCCAATATTTTGATTATTCGAATAAACCAAAAGCAGTTTTGCCTTTTCATCATTACAAAAACCATATTGCAACTCCAATAGAAGAACATTTATATGAATGTGCCAGTTATTCGAGTTCAAATGCCAATTCTTATTTGCATTTTACACTATCAGAAAAGCATCAAGTAGCTTTTGATGCCGTTATTGAAAACTCAAAAAGTGAAGTAGAGCAAGAAACCCATACCAATATTAACGTTAGTTTTTCGTATCAAAATGCAGCAACAGATATTCTTGCTGTTGATTTGAAAAACAATCCTTTTAGAGACGAATCAGGAAAATTATTTTTCAGACCTGGAGGACATGGGGCCCTAATCGAAAATTTAAATGCACTTGATGGTGATGTTATTTTCATAAAAAACATTGACAATGTAATTCAAAACCATAAAGAAATCAACAACTTGAACAAAAAAGCTTTGGCAGGAATCATGTTGGAATTGCAAAAACAAATTTTTTCTTATTTGCAAGCGATTGATGAATCTAAAGATATTAAAATTGAAGAAATAATTAATTTTGCCCAAACAAATTTGAATATAAAAGTTTCGAAAAAAGTTTATAAATATACCAAAGAAAATCAAATAAGTTACATAAAGAAAATCCTCGACAGGCCTATTCGAGTTTGTGGAATGGTGAAAAACGAAGGCGACACTGGAGGAGGTCCCTTTTGGATAAGAGACTCAAAAGGGAAAGTTTCTTTACAAATTGTAGAAACATCACAAATAGATTTGACTAATCTTGAGCAAGCTAAAATTTTTGCTCAAGCGACTCATTTTAACCCTGTAGATTTGGTTTGTGGCATAAAAAACTATAAAGGTGTTCCATTTTATTTGCCCGATTTTGTTGATGATAACTCTGGTTTTATTGTCGAAAAAAGCAAAGATGGTAAACTTTTAAAAGCATACGAATTACCAGGATTATGGAATGGGGCGATGGCAAAATGGATTACAGTATTTGTCGAAGTACCATTAATTACTTTTAATCCAGTAAAAACTGTGAACGATTTACTGAAATCACCCCATCAACCTTTGTAAATTGGAAATCGAAAAACTCATATCCGAACTACAATTTAAAGCCGTTCGCAGTAGTGGAGCTGGCGGTCAAAACGTGAATAAAGTTTCCTCGAAAGTGGTTTTGTCATTCGATTTAAATAACTCTCAAGGGTTGTCTGAAGAAGAGAAAGCCTTGTTAGAAAATAAATTGGCCTCCAGATTAACATCAGAACTTATGCTGATTTTGAATTGTGATGAAGACAGAAGCCAATTCAAAAACAAGGCAATTGTAACCAAGAGATTTTTCGATGTAATTACTGCTGGACTTGTGGTTCCAAAAATCAGGAAAGCCACAAAAGTTCCTAAGTCGGTTATTAAAAAAAGAATTAAGGATAAAAAAAACTTATCCGAAATCAAGCAATCACGACGAAAACCAGACTTTTAGTATTCAGATAAAAGTTGTATGTATCAACACCAGAAATTATTTTTTAAAAATGGTACTACTTTTATCTTAATACTTTTCTATCTTTGCAACCGTCTCAAAGGGGTGCTAGATTCCAAAAATGGAAAGACAGCTGAGATCATACCCAACGAACCTGAACAGGTAATGCTGTTAAGGGAAATAGAATTAAGGATGGAGTGCACGTTATCTGAAAATTCAACAAAATCATTTTTTAATTTAACAATAGAATAATTCCCCCTTTTATTCGTAAACTATTTACGGATGAACACATTTTTTTATTACTACAAAGACACAAAGACACAAAGTTTAAAATTTCTTTTGTCTTTTTTTCTCACTCTATTTTCTTTAATGTCCTTTTCGCAAGAGAAACAAAAAGACACTGTCAAAGTCAATAAACTTGATGAAGTTCTGGTTTCGTCGGTTCGGGTAACTACAAAAACACCTGTTTCGTTCAGCAATTTGGATAAAAAAGAAATTGCACCCCGAAATTTAGGACAGGATATTCCCGTTTTGATGAATTTTTTACCCTCGGTTGTCACAACTTCCGATGCCGGAAACGGAATGGGTTATACCGGAATTCGGGTTCGAGGTAGCGATGCCACTCGTGTCAACGTTACTATCAACGGAATTCCCTACAACGACTCCGAAAGTCACGGAACCTATTGGGTTAATATGCCCGATTTTGCTTCTTCATTAGAAAGTATTCAATTGCAACGCGGTGTGGGAACTTCTACCAATGGTGCCGGTGCTTTTGGTGCTAGTTTGAATATGTTGACAGATACGTATTCCCAAAAGGCAATGGGAGAAATTTCAAGTTCATTCGGAAGTTTTAATAGTACTAAAAACACTGTAAAATTCAGCACCGGTTTGATGAACGACCACTTTGAAATTGCAGGCCGTTTGTCCACCTTACAATCAGATGGTTATGTGGATAGAGCAAGTTCGGATTTGAAATCCTATTTTCTGCAAGGAACTTTTGTCGGCAATACCACGCTGATAAAAGCTTTGGCTTTTGGCGGAGATGAAAAAACCTATCAATCTTGGAACGGAATTGAGGCAGCAACTTTAGAAACCGACAGAACTTTTAACTCGGCTGGAATATTTACTGACGAATTTGGGCAAACGCGTTTCTATGATAACGAAACCGATAATTACCAACAAGATCATTATCAATTGCATTGGAACGAAAAAATTTCTGGAAATTGGAGCACGAATCTGGCTTTTCATTATACCAAAGGAAAAGGCTATTATGAAAATTACAAAGAAGATGCTGATTTTGCCGATTACGGATTGCTTCCTGTTGGAACCGAAACCACAACCGATTTAATTCGACAAAAATGGTTAGACAATGATTTTTATGGCACTACATTTTCGGTCAATAATAAAAGAAAAAAACTAGATTTGATTCTTGGTGGAGGTTGGAACAAATACGAAGGGGTACATTTTGGCAAAGTAATTTGGGCAAGATATGCCTCTCAAAGTGAATTGGGAGACCAGTATTATAATGATGCTGCGACCAAAACAGATGGAAATATTTTTGCAAAAGCCAATTATCAAATCACTGAAAAAATAAGTTTGTTTGGCGATTTGCAACTTCGAAATGTGCACTACAAAGCCGATAGTTATGAAACTGGGGTAGTCAACGATAACTTCAATTTCTTCAATCCAAAAGCAGGTTTGAATTATGATATTGATGCAAAAAATAAATTGTACTTTTCTTATGCAAGAGCCAATCGTGAACCAAATAGAACCGATTATGAAAATGGAAATCCAAAACCCGAAAAATTGAATGACTATGAATTGGGTTGGAGATTTGCTACCAAAAAGGTAAAAATCAATTCGAATATTTATTATATGGCCTACAAAGACCAATTGATATTGACTGGAAAACTAGACGATGTAGGAAACCCAATTCGTTCTAATAGCGATAAAAGTTATCGTTTAGGATTAGAAGTTGATGCTGCAGTTGTAGTTTCTAAAAAGTTTATTATAAGACCGAATTTTACTTTGAGTTCTAATAAAAATAAGGATTTGACTGTCACTGGGCAAAATTACGGAACGACTACTATTGCCTATTCACCATCGGTTATTGCCGGAAATATTTTAACTTATTTGCCTATTGAGGGATTGCAAATCTCAGTTTTACAAAAATTTGTTGGCGAGCAATATATGAATAACATCGAATCTTCTGAGGCAAAACTAGCGAGTTATTTTGTAAATGACATTAATATTGGTTACGAAATAAAACCAAAATTGGTCTTTAAATCGATAATTATAACAGGATTGGTCAATAATGTTTTCGACAAGAAATACGTTTCCAATGGCTATATGTGGGATGTTTATCCTTATTATTATCCACAGGCAGGAATCAATTTCTTGGCAGGATTGACCTTGAAATTTTAGAATATTTTTAGTTTTTTTTTAATCCTGATAGTTTTAAACTGTCAGGATTTTTTAATTATAAACCCTCAACAAGTTCCCATTCACTTCAACACGGTATTGTTTTAGCGGATATTTTTTTCCTGCACTTTGACCTGAAAACAAACTATATTCGGCATTGTCACAAGGACAAACCACTTTGGTTTTGTCAATTTTTAAAGGGTCATTTGGATCGAGTTTTTTGAAAAACATTGCAGAGCAGGAACTCAATTCCTGATTCGGACAAGCAGCATCAAAAGCATTATAAGTAGTTCCTGAATTATTAAAAACAATGATTCCCTTTGCACCTTGATCTGGAATATAAACACCATTACTCACAAATTTAAGTTCGGAATATTGAGGTAAATTCATATTGATTTCTACGTTTACAGGGAAATTAGGCAGGTACGGATTATTGTTATTGGAAGAATCATTACTGCAACCAAAAAGAATTGGAAAAGTAATCAGCAAAAGAAAATATTTTTTCATTATCAAATGAATTATAAGAATTAGTCACACAAATTTAATTTATTTAACTTCGAAATAGACATGTTTAACGTATATTTATAGTATAAATAAAAATTATACTATATTTGCGTCGAGAAATCCCGTCCTGATGGGATTTTTTGTATTTTATATAAATGACTAACTTATGACTAAAGTATCTTATTACACTGCCGAAGGATTAAAAAAATTGAGAGACGAATTAGATCAATTAAAAAATATAGAAAGACCAAAAGCTTCTCAAGCCATTGCCGAAGCAAGAGATAAAGGCGATTTGTCTGAAAACGCCGAATACGATGCAGCCAAGGAAGCACAGGGAATGCTGGAAATGAGAATTGCCAAGCTGGAAGAAGTGCATTCAAACGCCAGATTAATTGATGAAACCCAATTAGATGTTTCAAAAGCTTTGGTTTTATCGAATGTAAAAATTAAGAATCAAGCCAACGGAATGGAAATGAAATATACCCTCGTGGCCGAAAGCGAAGCCGATTTGAAAACCGGAAAAATCTCTGTTACCTCACCAATTGGACGAGGTTTATTGGGTAAATCAGTGGGAGAAGTTGCCGAAATCACCGTGCCAAACGGCGTTTTGAAATTTGAAATCCTCGAGATTTCTAGAGACTAGAAATTTTAACTTCTGACTTCTAACCTCTAAATTCAAACTGCCTATGTCAAGTATTTTTACCAAAATTATAAATGGAGAAATTCCTTGCTACAAAATAGCTGAGGATGATAATTTTTTGGCTTTTTTGGATGTAAATCCAAATGCCAAAGGGCATACTTTATGTGTTCCAAAACAAGAAACAGATAAAATTTTCGATATTCAGGACGATTTGTATCTTGGATTGATGCAGTTTTCCAAAAAAATTGCCGTTGCACTCGAAAAATCGGTTCCCTGTTTAAGAATTGGTATGGCTGTCATAGGTCTTGAAGTGCCTCACGCTCACGTTCATCTCATTCCCTTAAACGAAATGGACGAAATGCGATTTCAGAAAAAAGTTGCAATGACCAAAGAAGAGTTTGAAGCTTTGGCCAAAAAAATTCAAGCCAATTTGTAAAAAAAAGAGTTTACATTAAAACCAAAAATGAAGAATATTTTCTTAGTTTTTACCTTTCTTTTTTCCATTTCAAGTTTCGGTCAAGCCAAAGTTAATTATACTTTAATTGACAAAAAAATGGATGCTATTCCGAGTAGTGATATAAATTCCATCCATTCGATTGCCAAGTATATCAATACCAATTTCAAAACTGAAAGCGATAAAATTCGTGCTGCATTTTATTGGACAGCCTCAAATATTAGTTATGATGCGGCCAATATGTTTGCAGTCAATTTCGAAGAAACTCCTCAAGACAGAATCGCTAAAACATTAAAAACCAAAAAAGGAATTTGTGGTGATTATGTGGCTATTCTCCATGAATTAGCGACTTTGGTGGGTATAAAATCTGTTGTTATTTCTGGCTATACGAAACAAAACGGAAAAATAGACAAACTTTCTCACGCTTGGTGTGCGGCAAAAATTGATACTAAATGGTGCATTTTTGACCCAACTTGGGGTTCAGGTTCTTTAATGAATGGTAAGTTTGTCAAGAAAATTAATGAGTATTATTTTAAAGTTGACCCCAGCAAAATCATTTCTTCGCATATCCCTTTCGATTATTTATGGCAGTTTTTAAACTATCCTATTACCAATGCTGATTTTTATGAAGGGAAAACACAAATCAATACAACCAAGAAATATTTCGACTTCGAGAAAGAAATTGCCAGACAAAGTAGTTTGTCAGAAATCGATCAACTTTTTGAATCGGCAGAACGAATAGAGAAAAACGGATTGAAAAACGCGATGATTGTTGCGTATTATGAAAATCAAAAGAAACATTCAACCGTTCTTCGACAAAACAGCAATATAGAAAAATTGAATGGTATTGTAAACGAAATGAATGAAGCTGTTGTTTTGTTGAATGATTTTATTTTTTACAGAAACAACAAGTTTAAACCCACTTTTCCGGATGATGACATCATAAATATGATTCAAAAACCTAAAGAAAAACTCATTAAATGTCAAAACGATATTTACAGAGTGGGTTCAACAGGAACTGAAAATAAGTCCAATTTATCATCAATAAAAAAATCAATTGAATCTAATTTGGCACTAGCCGAAGAACATGCTTTGTTTGTAAAAAACTATATGAGTAAGTCTAAAATGGTTCGCAAAACCATGTTTTCGAAAGTATCTTGGTTTGGAATTCCGTTAAATTAATTCGGTTACCTTAAAACTGACTTGCATCGTAGTTCCTTTCCCAATTTCGGAATATAAGACTTTTATGGTTCCTTTGTGGTATTCTTCGACAATTCTTTTTGTTAAGGATAATCCCAATCCCCAACCACGTTTTTTAGTTGTGAATCCGGGTTCAAAAACGCTTTTGAATTGGTTTTTTGGAATTCCACTACCTGTATCCGATATATTAATTTTGACTAATCCGCCTTCGTGCAAGACTTCTAAAGCGAGTTTTCCTCTTCCTTTCATTGCATCGATAGCATTTTTGACTAAATTTTCTATAGTCCAACTGTGCAAAGTAGGATTAAATAATACAATAATAGGTGCTTCTGGACCTGTAAAAGTGAACTCAATTTGTTTCGAAAATCGGGATTGCAAATAGTGATATGATTTTTGAGTTTCCTCAATAATATCCTTGTTTTCCAATTTGGGTTCTGAACCAATTTTTGAAAAACGATCCGTGATGGTTTGTAATTGTTCAATGTCTTTCTCTATTTCATTGATGGTGGCATCATTAACATTTTCAGATTTCAGGATTTCGACCCAACCTACCAATGATGTTAGTGGTGTGCCAATTTGATGTGCTGTTTCTTTAGCCATTCCTGCCCAGAGTTTATTTTGGGTAGCCATTTTGGTACTCTTATAAAAATTATAAACCAAGGCAGCAAATAGGACAATAATAAGCAATAAGGCTATAGGATAATATTTAAGTTTTTTCAGTAATTCTGAATCTCCATAATATAAATATTGAAATTTACCTGGCACATATTCAATTTCAATAGGCTCATTTTCGTTTTTTAGACCCGACAAAAAACGAAAAGACTTTTGTTTGTCTTTAACAATCGTCTCATCAATATTAATCGAATTGATAATGCTATCATTTTCTGTAAGCATTATCGGAATAGAAGTATTGTTGCTGAAAATTTGAAGTGGCAGTTCTAAATCAGTGTTTTCTCCAGCATTGATAAGGGTTTTTTGTGCATTTGCCCATAGATTCATTTTTAACCTTTCTTCCTGTTTGAAAATTTGGAAAAAAGTATAGGTATTCCAAAGTATTAATGAAATAATTAAAAAGGAAGCAAAAATAATAATCCAACGACTGGTGTTTCTACTTTTGGAAAACTGCATAAATTGATTTTTGTGGCATAAATATAACAAAATAATTGGTCTAAGATTGTGTTTTTTTAGGAGTTATAATTTTTAGCATTTTTTGGAATGATATAGTATTAAAATATCTTTTGAAAATTGTATTTAATTTGAAAATAACTTATAAAATACTATATTTGTGTATCACAAATAATTTAAATTAAGATGGAAGTTATAGGAAAAATTAAAGTAATAAGCGCGGAGCAGCAAATTAGCCCAACCTTTAGAAAAAAAGAATTAGTTGTTACTACAGATGAACAGTATCCACAGTCAATTATGATTGAATTTACTCAAGACAAATCAGATTTATTAAATAATTTTTCTGTTGGAGATAATGTAAAAGTTTCCATTAATTTAGGTGGGAGAGAATGGGTAAATCAACAAGGTGAAACTAAATATTTCAATAGTATTAGAGGCTGGAGAATCGAAAAAGTTGGAGATGCAGTCGCACCTGCGCCTCAAGCTCCACCAATGCCAGCAGCAGCTGCTTTTCCTCCTGCAACAAGCCTAAACGAAGAAGAACCGGACGATTTGCCGTTCTAAATAAAGATTCAAAATCCTTGAAAATATTTCAAGGATTTTTTTTGGAATTTTGTGAAATTAGTTGAGATGAACAATGGCTCCCAAACCTAATTGATTTCCAATTTGGGGAAAAACAAAAGCCGTGTTTTTATTCTTTTAGGTATAGGCGTTTAGGCCGCCCAAAAACGAAAATAGTATTACCTTTGTCAAATGAGTACAAGGGAGAAATTTATAGGTGTGAATTCAATAACATTTAACAAGCGATTTAAGGAAGATGCAGACTGTTATGAATACCTTTCGTTAATCAAATGGGAAAATGGTTTTGTGTGCAGAAAATGTAATTACGATAAACATTATAAAGGGAAAAAAACATTTTCGAAACGCTGTTTAAGATGTAAATACGATGAAAGTCCGACAACAAATACGATGTTGGAGAAACTAAAGTTTCCAATTTTGATAGCTTTTCATATCGTATTTAAAATAAGTACCAAGAAAAAGGGTATGTCCTCAATGGAGTTGAGTAATGAATTTGAGCTTCGTCAAAAGACCTGTTGGACATTTAAACAAAAGGTACAACAAGTGATGAAAAGTAGTCTTAAAAGTCCACTAACAGGGCTTGTTCACGCAGATGAGTTTGTTATAGGAGGACCAGAAGAAGGTAAAAGAGGAAGAAGCAAAGGTGCAAAAAAACTAATAGTTCTTGCACTTGAAATAGTAGAAGATGGAGTTGGTAGAGCTTATGCTGAGGTTATTGAAAATTCTTCGGCAAAAGAATTAGGTTCTTTTTTAATGAAATATGTTTCGAAGGATGCGGAATTGATTTCTGATAAATGGAAAGGATATACACCCTTGAAAAAGGAATTTACAAAACTCAAACAAGTTGCTTCTGATGAAGGAAAAAATTTTAAAGAATTGCATATTCATATAATGAATATCAAAGGTTGGTTAAGAGGAATTCATCATCATTGCAGCAAAGAACATATGCAGAATTACCTGAATGAATACCATTTTAGATACAATAGAAGGTCAAATATGGGGACAATCTTCGATGTGTTAATGAAAAAGATGGTGAAATTTGAATAAATATCAATAAAATCAATAGATAACAAGGGTGCTCTAAGCGCCTATACCTATTAATATAAATAATCATTCTCATTATATTTTGATGCTAATTAAATTAAATTTGAGATATTTAGACCTAATATATTATACCATTATCCTATATTTATGTTTTTGTAAATATATGTTTCTAAATTTGTCAATTAAACACATAAAAAAAATCGAAATACACAAAAAAAATATAAA
>JACCDH011301440.1_pt1 | contig 16604 bp, 15 predicted proteins | sample 7442481 | NCBI WGS metagenome assembly JACCDH01 (sample SAMN15323433, study PRJNA562643) | freshwater metagenome | isolation source: river surface water | place: USA:Blue River Watershed | collected 2017-08-15
CATAACAGTCTGCATCTTCCTTAAATCGCTTGTTAAATGTTATTGAATTCACACCTATAAATTTCTCCCTTGTACTCATTTGACAAAGGTAATACTATTTTCGTTTTTGGGTGGCCTAAACGCCTATACCTAAATTCTTTTTTTGAAATCTATTTTTTTTTGGATTCCTTAGGAATGACAATGGTAACTCATAAAAAAAAAAACTGCCAAAACACTATAAAAGCATCTTGGCAGCCAAAAAAAATATTTTTAATAATTTATTTACTCTAATTAAAATCCGTAAACAACAGCTAGAGTAGCTTGTGCAGCTGATTTAGATCCCATCATATCAGAGTCCTTAAAAAATTCTTCTGAACCATTATCAAATCTAAATTCTGGAATAATAGTCAATCCACCTACTTTGTAATTTGCAGACAAAGTTAAAGCAGTTACTGATTCGTCAGACCAAACTTTCGAAGCAATTGATGAATTTTCTTTATTCATAAAATATTCAGCACGTAATCCTAATCCAAAGGCATCAGTAATAGCTACAGATGGGTATAAAGCAAAACCAGTGTAACCTACATCTCCTCCGTTAGAAAAATCAGCAGCATTCAAGCCCAATTTGAATTTTTCTGTAAGTTGGAAAGTAGCAGTCAAGTCAATGATAGTTCCACTAACGGAACCATCCATGAAGTTAAGATAAGCACTTACTCCTTTTGAAGCAAAAGACAATTGACCTCCGATAGCATTTAACCCTTTTTCTGGATCGGCTTTATAATTATTCCAAGAATCGTTAAAAATACCTACCATTGCACCAAATTTATCTGAAATTTTATAATTTGCTTTAATACCAGCATTTTGGAAAGGACCGTTAGTAAATAAATAGGAAGTTGAATAATGGAAATTAGCTATAGGAGAAATAACCTCATAACCAATAAAAGTTCCCATGTAGCCCGCAGTCATACTGAATTTATCAGTAAATGCATAAGTTGCATATAAATTTTGTATGTGAAAAGACTGTCCATCTACATCTGGGATAGATTGACCAGCACCTCTTGGTCCAAAAGAAAGTTCTCCAACAAAAGACACTTTACCCAAAGATTTTTTCAAAGCAATGTCAAGCATTCCTAAGGATACTGAATTTTGATCTGTTGCAAAACTCGTTCCTATGTTTTCATTTCCAGAAAAATCATACTTGTAATACAAATCACCAGAACCTGAAATTTCTAAGGGAGTAGATTTTGGAGTTTCTTTTGTTTCTTGAGCAAACGTCATGCTTGTTAGCATTAATGATAAAAATAATGTTACTTTTTTCATGTTTTTTTAGTTTAATTGTTAATTATTATTTTGTTAGTTTTTAAATTTATTTCTACTTAATGCTATATTATTAAAAATAAAAAACAACATTTTATAGTCCTAAATTTGTGTTGAAATAAATAATATTTCTGGGGCAAATCTATCAACTTTTGTTTAACTCAAAAAGTATAAAAGTTATTTTTTGAATCATTTTTGAAAGAATTATCGATACCCAAAAAATGAATGCCAAAAAATATAAATTCCCTATTTAAATCTATTTATTTTATTAGATTACTATTTTTATTTTTTGGAATACCCCCTAATTTTTCACTTATTTATCAAAAAATTATTGTCAAAACTTAAAAAAACAATCTAAATTTTAACCAAAATAAAACAAATACCCCCTAAAAAATTGACTAAACATAATTCGCAATTAATATTAACATGATACCTAAATCCTCTAATTATTCATTTAAATAGATTCAAATAGACACAAAAATTTAGAATAAAAACCTAAAATTGAAATCAAAAAAAGTAAAAAAAAAAGAAGCTTTCCAATCACTTAAAAATTTCATCAAAAATTCTTCGTATACTGCAATAATTTCAAAATTGTCAGATGTTAATTTTATTTTAAATTTCAATGAATCCGATAGTTTTTTTCTCATAAATTCTATTTTTGTAAACTATGAAAATAATTGTACAGCTATTATTATTTTTTTTTATAAGTTTTCTAATTACACCAACAATTATTAGTGTAATTAAGAAAGACGCTGACATATCTGCTTTTTATAATTTTTCAGAAGAAGAAAATTCACAAAAAGAAATTAAAGCTATTATCCATCTTGATTTAGTTGATGTTCCTATTGATTTAACTCCATTGAATTGCAGATTAATATTCTCAGAAATTTTATCGAAGCACAATAAATTTTCTTCCAAAATTTTCACCCTACCCCCCGAAAAGGTTTAATTCACTTAGGTGTTTTAGTTTTTTATTAATTTAACCTTATTTATGGGAAAAATCTATGTATTAATTTTTTAGTAAGGTATTATGTCAAAAAAAATAAATCTTTTTACCAATTTTAAATCTGATTTTGCTTCAGGTTTAGTAGTTTTTTTGGTGGCATTGCCACTATGTTTAGGAATTGCAATGGCTTCTGGCGCTCCATTATTTTCGGGTATAATCTCTGGGATTGTTGGTGGAATTGTTGTGGGATATTTAAGTAAATCTCACATAAGTGTTTCTGGTCCTGCCGCAGGTTTAACGGCAATTGTATTAACAGCCATTACTGATTTGGGTGCCTTTGATGTGTTTTTAACCGCTGTTTTTATTGCGGGTTTAATTCAATTGGGATTAGGATTTCTAAAAGCTGGAGGTATTTCTAATTATATTCCAACCAATGTGATTGAAGGTATGTTAGCGGGTATTGGGATAATTATTATTTTAAAACAGCTACCCCACGCTTTTGGGTATGACAGTGATTTTGAAGGAGATTTAGCCTTCTCACAAGCTGATGGAAGCAATACGTTTTCATCCTTGCTAGGAATTGTAGACTATGTTCAGGTGGGATCCATAATTATTGCAGCACTATCACTAGTTATTTTAATTTCTTGGGATAAAGTTCCTTTTCTAAAAAAATTAAAACTAATTCCAGGTGCCCTTATTGCAGTAATTATGGGTGTTGTTATAAATGAAATTTTTATTTCAACTGGGAGTTCTTTAGCAATAGCAAAAGAGCATTTGGTTTCTTTGCCAATTCCAACAACTTTAGATGAGTTCAAACAAATAATTGTAACTCCAAATTTTTCGGGTTTCACAAATCCACAGGTTTGGATAATAGCACTGACAATTGCTATTGTAGCTTCTATTGAAACTTTATTGTGCATAGAAGCATCTGACAGAATGGATGTTCATAAACGTTATACAGACACCAACGTTGAGCTAAAAGCCCAAGGAATTGGAAACTTAGTGAGTTCCTTTTTTGGGGGATTACCCATGACATCTGTAGTTGTTCGTTCGTCGGCTAATGCTAATGCAGGAGCAAAAACTAAAATGTCGACCATCATACACGGAATTTTATTATTAATAAGCGTTCTGACAATTCCTGCAATATTGAATAAAATTCCATTGGCAACATTGGCAGCAATCTTATTATTAGTGGGTTATAAATTGGCTAAACCAGCAACATTTAAACATTTTTGGAAAAACGGAAAATACCAATTTGCTCCTTTTATTGCTACATTATTAGCTGTTGTATTTTTAGATTTATTAAAAGGTGTAGCTTTAGGAATATTAATCAGTGTTTTTGCCATATTGCGTGGAAACATGAAGAGGGCTTATAACTTTAGAAAAGAAGAATATCATGATGGTGATATCATCCATATTGAATTAGCACAAGAAGTATCGTTTTTAAATAAAGCCGCCATAAAACAGACCCTAAGCAAAATACCTAAAAATTCTAAAGTGGTCATAAATGCTCAAGATACGGTGTATATAGCTCATGATGTTTTAGATTTGATTAAAGAATTTAAAAAGATTAGAGCCAAAGAAGAAAATATTAAAGTGAAATTGACTGGATTTAAAAAAGAATACGAACTAGAAAATACAGGTGAAGAAGAAAAACACGTATTTGTAACAAATAGTTAAACCTAAACAGATGAAACGCCCACGACAATTATCATTGACACACAACAATATGATTATAGGCGTTCCATCTTCCAATAAAAAACAAATATTATAAACAGATGAAAACACATACTAAAGAATCACAAGCACTAATAACACCAAGAATCGCCTTAGAATATCTTCAAGAGGGAAATGATCGATTTATAAAAAATTTAAAAGCTAATCGTAACTTATTGCAACAAGCCAATGAAACGGTAGAAGGGCAATGGCCATTTGCCACTATTTTGAGTTGTATTGACAGCAGAACATCGGCAGAATTAATTTTCGATCAAGGATTAGGTGATATTTTTTCGGTAAGAATTGCAGGAAATGTAATCAATACGGACATTCTAGGAAGCATGGAATTTGCCTGTAAAATAGCAGGTTCAAAACTAATTGTGGTTTTAGGACACAGTAAATGTGGTGCGATAAAAGGAGCTTGTGACCATATAGAAATGGGCAATCTTACTGAATTATTATCCAAAATTCAGCCTTCAGTTTATCAAGAAAAAGACACCAAAACTGAAAGAAATTCAAAAAACAATTCTTTTGTTGAAAATGTTTCGGTTATTAATGTAAAACGAACTGTAAAAAGCATCATTGAACGCAGTTTTATACTAGAACAAATGGCCGAAAATGGTTCAATTGGAGTAGTCGGAGCTATGCACGATATCGAAACAGGAAAAGTAACTTTTTATCCAGATGTTATGTACATCAAAGATGATAAAAATTCAAAATTTACAGTTTCTGAATTAAGACATTAATTTAGATACTTTCTGAACCAAAAATATAGATGGCTGTTCTCTTGAAACAGCCATCTATATTTACAACTAAATATTTAGTTCTCACTAAAAATCAATTTTGCCAACCTTTCGTCTCTGTCATAAATGTCTTGAAAAAAGTTAAGTTCCCCTTCACTATTAACCCAAGCTGTAAAATAACCAATATAAACAGGTATTTTATTTTTTAACACATAAGTATTTTCTTTACCTAATTTCATTGCTGCATCAATTTTTTCGGGAGTCCAATTTTTATCTTCATTCAAGATACTGATAGCTAAATCTCTTGCTTTGCCTACTCTTATACAGCCGTGGCTATAAGCTCGAGTCTCGTTTTCGAATAAACTTTTTGAAGGAGTATCATGTAAATAAATATTATTTGAATTTGGAAAAATAAATTTGACCAATCCCAACGAATTGTTTTTTCCTGGTTTTTGCCGTACATTTCCATTATTCCATTCCATATTGTGTTGGGCCAGATAATTTTTGTTTTTAGCCATACCCGGCTTAATTTCTTTCCTAATAATACTTGTTGGAATATTCCAATAGGGACTAAAAACGATATAACTCATTTTTCCACTAAAAACGACCGTTTTGTTCATAGATTTTCCAACAATAACAGGTGATTTTAAAGCTACTTTTCCATCACGAATAAAAGTAAGATTATAGGATGGAATGTTTACCAAAATGTATTCATAAGCATTTGTAATATCAGGAGAAATCCAACGGCAACGCTCCATATTAACCATTATTTGTTTGATTCGCTCACCAATAGGCTGATTCATTTGATTTATATGCTTTGGTAGTATCAAATTATCTCTTTTAAAACCATTCCGAAGTTGATATTTATTAACAGCTTCAACAAGTTCTTTATCATAAAAAACACTCTTGTTATTATTCTTAATATCCCCTGTGACAAACAAGCGCTCCCTAATTTGACCAATTGCCTTGGCACTGTCACCAGGTTTGTAAGATTTTAATTTAGGATCTAATGTTATCGGATTCCAACCTCCATTTTTTTCAATTTCCCGATATTGGTCTAAACTTTTTCGGAGTTTATAATATTGATCTATCAATAATTTATTTTCTTCGACAGATGTTTTTGAATTGGTCAAAACAGAATCCAACAAACTGGCATAGGAAATTTGCTTCCGTGGTAATAACCAACCCATTTCAGTAGTGGTTTTTGTATCCAACCCATTGTATACTTTATCAGCATAAAAAAAATAAAGATTAGTTATCATCAATTCTATAGTCTCTTGATTTAGAGTGTTTTCTACATCATCATTAAAAATTCGTTCTAGTATATTATGATATGGAAAAACAACTTTAAGACCTTCTTTTTCGATAGTTGAATATTTTACATACAGAGAATGTCCAAATTCTACAATTCCTTTTTTGTCATACCAAATCTGATTATAGTTGTGTTTTTGATATAAGGAAATGGTTTGCTTTTGGTACTTTTTTAAATCTGGGTAAGACTTGTAAAAAGTTGATATTGCAGAACTATCTAAAGGGATTTTACTATAATGTATACTATTTTCTAGTTGTTCTTCAACCACTATTTCGCTAGAATTTTCTTTTTTCGAATTGCAAGATACATTCGCAAAAGTGACTCCAAAAAATATAATTACAAATAAAATATAATATCGACTCATCTTTGCATATATAATTATTTTCAAAAATAAATAATAAAAATGAAAAATCTGAACTTTAAAATAATTCAACTTTAAAAATAGAATATTTCTGTGTTTTCGATTTGGATTAACAGTTACAATGTTTTCAAGCTTGCTAGATGCTTTTATCAATTTACGTCTTGTATCTTGAGTCAAAATTACTTCATCTATCTTTGGTGACTTTGGGGGTATATTTTATTTGATAGCAATTTGAAAGGATAATTTCAGCTTTGTTTGGAAGGTTTTTTTTAAGAATTTGATACTTGTTTTTTTCGACACTCAGTATCTAATTTTGAGGTGTTTTCTAGATTGAAATCAAACTCAAAAGTATCATTTTTACTTTAACACTAAAATCGGAACTAATATGAGTAAATTTTATAGTAAAAATTTAACAATAAAGTTCAATCTTTAACGTCCAATATTACATTTATAAAGTCTATTATTACACCGTTGGGTGTAATTTCAATTTTATGTTTTTTGAACGTATAGAAAATAGTTTTTATATGTTATTTTTTAGGTGTTTTACTATTTTAGAGCAAAACATAGCTATGTGACCCGAGACCAAAGGTCGAATTGGTGAAGCATAACCAAAAATTGGTTTATCTCGCTCTTTTTTTCTATGTTTCTATGAGTTAATTTATAAATTTCTTTAATAATTTGAAATATGTCGAATTACACCCAATGGGTACAATTAACTGATTTTATTGAAATATATTGATTTATGTGTTGAATACTGAAAGAATTTTCGAGTATTAAAACCAATTAATTACAATACCAACAGCCCAAATTCTCTTAAAGTATTCAAAGGTTTTGAATACCAAAACAATTCAAAATCTTCCAAATGGGTTTCAAAATCAGATTTTATTTCTTGAAAGGAATGTATTTTAGATTTGGAAACCGATATTTTTTCGAGCATTTGAACCAACCATTCTCCCTCATTTTTTCCTGTTTGAACGTTGAAAGTTTCCTTTTTATCATGAAAAGTCAACGTCATCATTTCCCAACTATTTCCTTTTTTGGATTTGGTAAAATATTCCACAACTGGTTTTCCTCCAAGCCAAACGATTTTAGCAGTTGGTTTTATATTGAAATCTTCGGTTTCCTCTAAAGCATTGACAATAAAATCAAGATGGATTTTTGTTTTCGGGATTTTGAAATCGAACCACTCCTGCAATTCATAGTCAAAACAAATACCGTGCATAAAATTAAAGAGGGATTTCTTTAATCCAAAACTGAATTTATCGTGTTCGATTCCCGTTTTGTCCACATAATTGATATCATTATTGGCGAAAACCACTCCTAACTTCTCTAAAGGAGGGGAAGTAGGCACAACGCCAAATTTCTCGGGATACATCCCAACAGGACTATGAGCCGTCATCGCAAATTGATGCCAAAATCCGGATTGCAAAACGCCCACTTCAAACATTTGACGTACCATTTCCAGGCTATCAACCGTTTCCTGAACCGTTTGCGTGGGATAACCGTACATCAAATAAGCATGTACCATAATTCCGGCTTCAGTAAAATTTCTGGTGACTTTTGCCACTTGTTCTACCGTAACGCCTTTGTCTATCAATTGCAACAATCTGTCCGAAGCCACTTCGAGTCCGCCTGAAACTGCAATGCATCCAGAAGATTTTAGCAACAAACACAAATCTCGTGTGAAACTTTTCTCAAAGCGAATGTTAGTCCACCAAGTAACCGATAATTTTCGGCGAAGTATTTCAAGTGCCAAAGCTCTCATCAATGCCGGTGGAGCGGCTTCATCCACATAATGAAAACCATTTTGACCTGTTTGAGCAATCATCTCCTCCATTCGATCGCACAATAAATTGGCGGCGATGGGTTCGTAAATTTTTATATAATCCAATGAAATATCGCAAAAGGTACATTTTCCCCAATAGCAACCGTGAGCCATCGTGAGTTTGTTCCATCGCCCATCGCTCCACATTCGGTGCATTGGATTCACGATTTCGATTACCGAAATGTATTTATCCAAAAGTAAATCGGAATAATCTGGCGTGCCAACTTCGGATTGTTTGTAGTCTTTTCGAGCAGAATTGTTTTTGTAAACTACTTTTCCATTTTCCAAAAGAAATGTTCTTTTAAACTCAAAAGACTTCTCGACTGCGCTCGAATTGACAGTTTCGATTAATAATTCCACTGGCAATTCGCCATCGTCCAAAGTGATATAATCGAAAAACTCAAAAACGCGAGCATCCGAAAGTGAACGCAATTCCGTATTTGCGAAACCGCCACCCATAGCAATTTTGATATTTGGGTGGTATTTCTTAATCCATTGAGCCGAACGAAAAGCCGAATATAAATTTCCCGGAAAGGGAACAGAAATCAGGAATAATTCGGGTTGAATGGTTTCTATTTTTTCCTTTAAAAGAGTAATTAAAATAGTGTCAATATAAGTGGGTTCTTCATGTAAAGCAGTATATAATTCGTCGAAAGTGTTGGCAGATCGCCCCAAACGTTCGGCATAACGGCTGAAACCAAAATTAGCATCGACACATTCCACAATAAAATCGGAAATATCTTCAAGATACAAAGTTGCCAAATGCTTGGCTTTGTCTTGCGTTCCCATCGTTCCGAAGGCCCAATCTAATTCTTCCAACTGCACAAAACGAGAAGCTTCTGGCAAGAAATCTTCCTGACAAATTTGGAGTGCCAATGTTGGATTTTTCCCTTGCAAAAATGCAATAACCGAATCGATGGTTTTGATGTATTCGTTCCACAAAGCAAAAATTCGTTTTGCATTATCAGAATATTGTTCAATTCCCCCTTTGGGGGCTAGGGGGCTTAATCCTTCTTTCGAAAACAATTTCAAAATCACTTCGATACCCAAATCGGCTTGTGTTGCCGAAAAATTTTTGGTATTCAGAAAACCTTTGATGTAAGCCGTTGCAGGATACGGCGTATTCAGTTGGGTAAAGGGTGGCGTGATGAGAAATACTTGGGTTTTCAAAAGAATTGTTTTGTGCAAAAATAACAGCAATAAATAACTTTATCGTTTATATCTAGAAAAACTATTCATTTGAATTATTCAATTTCTTGAAAATTAGATACGAATAACCAATTGGCAAAATTGAAATTATCACCGTAATGGTTATAAAAATGTAAAAATTAACATTTTCAGGGAGAATCAAACTTAAAATCGTTATCAATAATCCGCCAATTATCCATAATTTTCCAGCTAAAATATGAGTTAGCTTCCACACTTCTTCGCTCTCTAATGTCCAAGGGGTTTTTATACCAAGAAAATAATTTTGCTTGATTACTTTAAAATAATTCCCCAAAACCATAAACAGCAATCCTATCAAAACTAAAACCATACTCGGACTTGAAAGCGTTTGACTATTGGATGAATGTATTATATAAAGTGCTAAAACCGACATAAAACCAACTAAAACAAATTTTATTTGGTAATATTTTCCGCCCATAAATTCAATTCGTTTTTTGGGATCAATTTTCGGAATCAAAAGCATTAGAACATAAGTAAAAACCGGTAATAAAAAGAGGACGCCAATCAAAGCATATTTAGTTCCCCAACCGTCAATTTCTCCTTTAAAATTCCAGTGAATAGGAACTTTTTCGGGAAGGCTATTCCACAAATAAGCCAAATAAATAAAAGGCAGCAACACAAATCCAATAATTGGAAGTTCTTTTTTTAAATTTTCATTCATTGTTTTATTTTTTAAAAGTTAAAATCCATTTCAAAACGTCTTCCATAATGGTAGTATTCAAGGAGTAAATAACAAATTGACCTTTTTTTTCTGAAGAGATTAAATCGGCGCGTTTCAAAATATCCAAATGATGAGAAATACTAGGTTTCGAAATGTTAAAATAATCCGCTATTTCTCCAGCAGTTAAATCTTTAACCTTCAATAATTCCAAAATTTCTCTTCTGGTTTCGTCATTCAATGCCTTGAAAATGGAATTCATAATTCATTTATATATTTAGACAAATATCTAAATACTTTTTTTAATAAAGAAAGAAAAAGATACTACATTTTAAAAATCAAAACTCCTCCTCCTTATTTCGAATCATTAAGAGTGCCACAAAAGAAATCAAGGCAGCAACCGACAAATAAAAACCAACATATCCTATTCCATAATTTTTGGCCAACCAAATAGCAATCAAAGGCGCAAAAGAAGCTCCTAGAATCCCTGCCAAATTGAAAGTCAATGAAGCGCCGGAATACCGAACTTCCGTTGGGAATAACTCGGATAAAAAAGTACCCAAAGGCCCATAAGTCAATCCCATTAATCCCATTCCGATACAAACAAAAGTGGTTATTAATGCTGTATTACCCGATTCTGTAAAAAATGAAAAAGTGATTCCGAAAAGTAAAATTAAAGCGGAGATAAAAACCAAAATTCTTTTTCGACCCAATTTATCTGCCAAAACTGCCGAAATAGGAATTCCAGCCACAAAAAATAAGATCGAATACAACTGGATGATTAAAAAATCTTGTCTGCTAAATCCTAAATCAGACGTAGCCCAACTCAGACTAAAGACAGTCATTAAATAAAAAGTGACAAACGTAGCAACGGCAGCAAAAGTTCCAAAAATTAATTCCCATTTATAGGATTTCAAAATTGTCATTATTGGGATTTTTACTTGCTTCTTAGTTTCCAAAGCATTTTCAAAAGAAGGGGTTTCGGTAATTTTTAATCGAATGTAAAAACCTACCACAACCAATAAAGAACTGGCAATAAAAGGAATTCTCCAGCCATAATCAAAAAATTGTTCTTCGGTCAATAGATCACTTAAAAGCAAAAAAGTTCCACCCGAAAGTAACAAACCAATTGGTGCGCCCAATTGTGGAAACATGCCGTACCAAGCCCGTTTTCCGGGAGGCGCATTTTCAATAGCCAATAAAACGGCTCCACCCCATTCGCCACCAAGTCCCAATCCTTGACCAAATCTGAAAAGCATCAACAATATAGGAGCGGTTATTCCTATGCTGAGGTAAGTCGGTAAAAATCCAATAGCCACGGTGGAAATTCCCATCGTCAATAAAGCCGCTACCAAGGTGGCTTTACGTCCAACCTTATCTCCAAAATGCCCAAAAACAGCCGAGCCGATGGGTCTGGCAAAAAAGGCGATGGAAAACGTTGCCAAAGATTCAATGGTAGAAATTGTGGAATCTGATCCAGGAAAAAACAATTGTGGAAAAACCAAAACAGCGGCATTGGCATAAATATAAAAATCGAAAAACTCAATTGTTGTTCCAATTAAACTACCAAAAAGCACGTGTTTCAACGAATTTACTTTATCAGGAATAGAATTTTCTTGCATAATTGTATAATAATATTTCGATAAAAATCATGTTAATTTTCGAAACTAACAAATATTTAGTTCCAATAAATTGTGGTAATTTAGCATAAAATAAACTTCAATATGCCAACAGACTGTATCAGCTATCAAAATTCAGGTTATTTCTCACAATTAATGAATGATTATTTAGATCAGAAACCCCGTTTACAATCACTTTACAATAGGTTTCCAAATCTTGACAATTTTGAAGCACAAATTATTGAAAAAAACATCAATTTCAATAGCAATGGCAATAAAAATGGCAATGAAAAAAGGAAAATTTTAGTTTCGGTTTTAGAAAAGCAATATGCCAAAATAAAAACTTCTGAAACAACATTAAAAAACATTACACTTTTAAACCAATCCAACACCTTCACGGTTACGACGGGTCATCAACTGAATTTATTTACTGGCCCTTTGTATTTTTTGTATAAAATTATTTCGACCATCAACCTAACTAAAGAATTAAAGGCAAAATACCCATTGCACAACTTTGTTCCTATCTATTGGATGGCAACTGAAGACCACGATATTGACGAAATCAATTACTTCAATTTCAAAGGGCGAAAGTTTCGCTGGAACAAAGAAAGTTCAGGTCCCGTTGGACGATTATCTACTGAAGGTTTAGCCGATTTTTTTGAATTTTTCGCTCAAGAATTAGGCTCAGGAAAAAATGCCGAAGCCATCAAAAAGTTCTTTCAAGAATCCTATCTGAATCATTCTAATTTGACTGATGCTACACGTTTTATGGCAAATGAACTTTTTGGTGAATATGGATTAGTGATTCTTGACGCCGACAATCAAGAATTAAAACGAACTTTTACACCTTATATAAAGGAAGAGTTAAGCTTTCAAACTTCCTACAAAAAAGTTCTTGAAACTATAGTAAATCTTAAAGACTACACTATTCAAGTCAATCCACGTGAAATCAATTTGTTTTACTTGGAAGATAATCTGCGCGAACGCATCATTCTCGAAAACGGAAAATACAAAGTAAACAACACCAAAATAGAATTTTCGGAAAGTGAAATCCTTTCACTATTAGAAAATCATCCCGAAAAATTCAGCCCCAACGTAATTATGCGTCCGTTGTACCAAGAAGTGATTTTACCAAATCTATGCTACATTGGTGGAGGCGGAGAAATCGCGTATTGGTTAGAACTTAAATCTTTTTTTAAAACTGTAAACGTTACTTTTCCATTACTTTTACTAAGAAATTCAGCGTTATTGGCAACCGAAAAACAAGTAAAAAAAGCAGACAAATTAGGATTGTCTTGGAGCGATTTATTTTCGAAACAAAATGAATTGTTAACTATAAAAACAGAAAAGTTATCAAAATTTCCTATTGATTTCACCCTTCAAAAAGAACATTTACGAAAACAATTCGAAAAACTTTATGAAATAGCCAATCAAACCGACAAATCCTTTGCAGGAGCCGTAAAAGCACAAGAAGCCAAACAAATAAAAGGCTTGGAAAATTTGGAGAAACGACTGTTGAAAGCTCAAAAACGTAAATATTCAGAAACACTAGAGCGAATTATCAATTTGCAAAACGAATTGTTTCCCAATAAAAGTTTGCAAGAACGCCAAGCCAACTTTTCGGAATTTTATTTAAAATACGGAAAATATTTTATAGATGAATTGATCGCCACTCTGAAACCTTTAGAGCCTAATTTTGAAATTATGACTTTACAGTAAAACCATATAAACATAAACCAATCAAAAAAGTAAACCTATGATAAAAGAACGTTTAACTTCACTAGATGTATTCCGGGGATTTACAATTATGTTGATGACCATAGTCAACAATCCTGGAAGTTGGGAATCGATTTATCCTCCATTACAACATGCCGAATGGAATGGTTGCACTCTAACAGACTTGGTGTTTCCCTTTTTCATTTTTATAATGGGTACAGCAGTACCTTTTGCTATGCCAAACAAAATTCTCGATGGGACTACTTTCAATAAAATTGTAATTCGTTCGTTACGAATCTTTTGTTTAGGATTGTTTTTGAATTATTTTAGCCAAATTGATTTTTTCGGTTTCGAAGGCATACCGCTACTATTTGAGAAGGTAATCATAACCCTAGCAGTGGCTTATGCATTATTGGGGAATTTTAGACCCAAAATAAAGACTCTTTTAGCCTTTTCAATTTTGGGAATTTTACTGTTTTTAGCCTACAGCGGAATCCCTGCTTATCAAGATGTTCGTATTCCTGGTGTTTTACAGCGTATCGCTATCGTTTATTTTTTTACTTCCCTTTTGTATCTCAAATCAAACATTACAACTCAAATCTTAGTTACTGCCACACTTTTATTAGGGTATTGGGCTTTGATGACTTTAGTGCCCATACCTGGATTTGGATCAGCCAATCTTGAAAAAGGGACTAATCTGGCAGCATTCATAGACAATTTATTTTTGAAAAACCATATGTATAGTCAAACCAAAACTTGGGATCCAGAAGGTTTTTTATCGACTTTACCAGCCATAGCTACTGGAATTATAGGGATGTATGTTGGACAGCAACTAAATATAAATATATCAGGTAAAATAAAATTTAAAAAAATAATAAGTATTGGATTCTTACTATACTTTATTGGTGCATTTTGGGGATTAATTTATCCTATAAATAAATCACTTTGGAGCAGTTCCTATGTTTTATATACTGCGGGTTTAGCCACCATTAGTTTAAGTATTTTGTACTATATCATTGATATTTCGGGCTATATTAAATGGACAAAATTATTTTTAATTTGGGGAATAAATCCAATGATTGTATTTTTCTTTTCGGGGATAATTCCTTTAGTAATGACGATGACAAAAGTAAATCACCCTGAACTTCCTGGAGAACAATTAGAATTTCAAAGCTATTTCTATAATTATGGAATTGTTCCATTATTCGAAAACCCAAAAGATGCTTCCTTAACATTTGCTATATTATACGCTACTTTCTGGAGTATGATTTTATGGTTTTTTTATAAAAACAGAATGTATTTTAAAGTGTAATGAATAAATCAAAAAATTATTTCTTTGCGATATTTAAATAAAATTGGATAATTATTCAATAAATAAACACTATTTTTGCCCCCAATCAAAAAAAACGCAAAATGGCAACCAATAGAACTTTTACAATGATTAAACCCGATGCGGTTGCAAATGGACACATCGGAAATATATTAGCAATGATTACAAACGGTGGTTTCAAAATCGTTTCCTTGAAGTTAACTCAATTAACAGTGGCTGATGCTCAAGCTTTTTATGCCGTTCATGCCGCAAGACCTTTCTACGGAGAATTAGTGGAATTTATGTCAAGAGGACCAATTGTTGCTGCCATCTTGGAAAAAGACAACGCTGTTGAAGATTTCAGAACTTTAATAGGAGCTACAAATCCAGCCGAAGCTGCCGAAGGAACTATACGTAAAGCCTATGCAACTTCAATTGGTGAAAATGCAGTACACGGTTCTGACAGCGACGAGAATGCAGCCATCGAAAGCGCTTTTCACTTTGCAGGAAGAGAGCAGTTCTAGTAGTAATCAATTTTTAGTAGTAAGCCTACAACTCAAAACTAAGATTCAACAAAACAAAAAAGCCAGTTTTAAATTTTGAAACTGGCTTTTCTATTTACAATCAAACGGAATACTTAAATCTGAAACTGAACACTAAAAAAATTATCTTAAGACCACATCTTTAAGAACTTCACGTCGCAATTCTTCATTTATCATACTGACAATTTTTGATTTTCCGTGACTCAATTCTTCTCTTAAGACTGCCGAACTAAGTTCCACATACAAAGTGCTTCCTTTCAAAACCACGTTTTTTGTATAATGATTTACTCCGTTGCCCATAAGGTTTTTCCAAGCGTCTTTGACATCAATTTGATCCATTCCGGGTTGTAACTTGTTGGCTTGGATAATCTCTTTCAAAACATCGCCAACAGTGCTTTGATTATTTAGTCTTTTTGCCATTTTCCAGTATATTTAATGCTCCCGCTTTCTTGTAATGGTACTCCCTTTTTTCATCGTTTTTCAGCACCAATTCTTTGTCTGAAACAGCAATCAATTCCTCGCTCCATTTGGCATAAGGAGTAGTATAATCCAGAAAAGCCTTGTCGTCTTCAAACCGTATTCTAACGTTTTCATAGGTATCATTCACCAAGAAAGTCCCATCTAATTGTGGCATCACTTTTTTTCTGAAACCAGTCTTGTCCTTATCAATTTGGAAATAATCATAACTTTCGTTACTGGCATATTCCTTGTCCTTTCCTTGGTCAAAAACCACTTTTTCAATTTCCCAATAACCGTTAATTTTCGAAATATCTTCGGGCTTTATCTTTGGCTGACAAGAGATAAAAAGAAAAGAAACCAATAAAAATCCAACTATATTCTTCATACATTTTATTTTTTTTTGGAGCTGAATCCTGCTGTCCACTATATCTTTTGTGGCGAACACCGCCACAAAAGGATGCCGTTGCCATCAGGGCTAGGGTTTTCATGTCAAAAAGACATCCACTCTCTTCGACAAAGTTAACCATATTAAATTTAAAGAAAAACAAAATAGGGGGTATCAACTTAAACTTTTTTCCCTATTTTTGGTCATAACTCGAAATAATTCGCTCAGGATATGACAAAAATAATCTATAGCTCTCTGATTCTCCTGCTGTTTATGAGTTGTAGTTCTGACGGCTAAGATTCTGAACCCAACTGGTGCAAGCAGAAATAAGTTCAAAAGCTAGCGCGATGCCTCTGGCCCACAAAGTTGAGCAAACCAGCACAAAAAAAAGAAACTACAATCAGTAAAATGTTTGTAGTTTTTTTGGTTATATTTGATTGTGTTTGTGGGTACGAGCAAGATGCTCGCACTGGTAATCGGGGGAGAATTA
>JACCDH010670448.1_pt1 | contig 16602 bp, 12 predicted proteins | sample 7442481 | NCBI WGS metagenome assembly JACCDH01 (sample SAMN15323433, study PRJNA562643) | freshwater metagenome | isolation source: river surface water | place: USA:Blue River Watershed | collected 2017-08-15
ATGGAGGATACTCAAGATGTAGATAGGCTAGTAGCAAACGACACTAGAATACTATCAGAGATCACGGGTATAGAACCAAATGATTCAAGACCTGTGAAACTTAACAAAATCAAATCGTATCTTGAAAACTTTGAAATCCAAATATTTAAACTGAACTCAACACATCGAGACAAGCAAAGTCAAGCGTTACTAGATATGCTTAATCTCTTCATAGAAGAAGAAAATGGAAACAGAGAAGTTGCACTAGAACGAATCGAAGATGTCATCTGCAAAATGCATGATGGTATGTATCCAAATAATGTGTCCAAGAAACTGAAAGTCTTGATACAACAAATAGTTGATGTGAATACAAACCTCTCCTACATGGTGACAGAATCACTTCGTAGACTAACAGGAGTTCAGATTGAAAAGTTACCACCGTTCTACATGCGGCAACAGTGGAGTGGATTTAGAATTAGAGAAGAGATTGCAAAAGCTCTAGGTAGAAAGGTCAGCGATGAATTAGATTTATCAGTCGACAAACCCGCTAATAACATTCTTGATTCTATCACAAAGGACTTCTTCAATCTTCTAGATGTACGAGAGATGACAGCTCAACACGACTCTCATATTAATTCGTCAGGAGATATACCGTCTAATAACAGACAACAGTTTTCAGAAGCATTAAAATCTATAGACAACGAGGAGGAACAAAAGAAGTTAAGGAGACAAAAGGAACAACTTCTAACTAGAGAGATAGATAGAGAACTTGAAAACACAGATTTAAGAAAGGATCAACAACTAGACAATATCAGATCTATGTTCATAGAAGAGTTCGGAAAGAATGAGTCAACATTACAAACCTTAGCTATTGTATCGAGAGAAAACATTAACATTGAAAGAGCTGGAATCGTTAATGGTCTGAGAATTTTAATTAACGGAGTCAATAAACCATTCACCCATCAAACGCTGAAAGATATTTTCAAAAAGATGATTTTGAACTTCGGATACTCAAAAGACGAACGAAAACGATTCGATAAACCAAGCTTAGGAGAAAGAGTCTTTTTCTTCAAAGATGGGGTATCTTATAGATCTGCTACAACAAGGTTCTCTGACTATACAACTATGGCTGATACATTAGTCAGAAGTACAGATGCCCAGATAAAGACAATAGCTAGAAACAGAACTGTATATCCATACGGTCAAGATTTTAGAAGGTTATTTGATTCGTTCAGAGCAACTTACGGAATGAGCAATCGTAGAGTTGTATCACCAAAAGAAGATCAAGAATCAATGTTGGCTACAAACTCATTCATAGGTCTTATCAATTCTTCCTTAGAATATATATTTAACAATTCACCATACATTGAGAATTTTCAAAAATCCAAAACATTAGATAGATTGGAAGCATTAACATCTTTATCATCATTAGGAGGACTTTTCACAACTGTTCTCTCTTCCGACAGCATAGGATACGCAATAATGGCAAACAATGGTCTGATAGATACAGTAAAAGGATTCTTCAGATACTTTAAAATTCTTACGTCCCACATAGATCCAAAGGTGTTGAGAGCCGTAGCTGTTAGTGCTGATCATATATTCGCACCTGAAAATAAAGTTCACGAAGACGCATTCGCTAAAACAGGAGAAGTACTAAACAAATTCTTTGGTATAGATTTAGTCGACAGAAGAGGAAAATACGCACTCACTTATGCAATCTTCTCAGCATTAACAAACGAAGTTATGGCGAATAAAATGGGATTCATGTCCAAAAGATTGATGGAGAAAGGTTTCACTGAAAAGCAATTCAATTTCTTAAGAGACAATTTAGCCAAATATTCTTACACACAAGACGGTGAAACGATAATAGCTCCAAATAGTTTTGACAACAACCCAATCTTACAAGAGGTTGAAGCTGCTGTATTTAGAGCGATTCAATCTGTCATCCCGTCTAGGTCTTTAACCTCAAAAGCTCTCAGGTTTAAAGCTAACTCAACAGGAATTCCAGTTTTCAACTTCGTACTTACATCTATGCTTAGATTCTCAGGAATCACAGTAGAGCATATGTACAACCTCAGTATAGATCAATACCTTAGGAATGGATTCAAGGGTACAGTTATGTCTGTGTACTTTGTAATATCTATGATGGAGTCGGCACTGTATCACTTCCTGACAGATCTATCAAAAGGACAAGTTCCTTATTTCTACAACAAAAAAGGGGAATTTGAACCAAGTAGAATGATGTCATATTTCAGACGTATCCTACTAGACTCACCGAATTTCGGAATGTTCGGAGGATTGTTAGAAGCGGCGATAGGTGGGAATGTAACCGGATTACTTGGATACAGAGCTTTAGGCACTCTTAATCCCGTTGCGAAGGTAGCAAAAGCATCAGGTGAGTTAGCAACCTTCCAGTTTGGAAAAGCTATGAACACCCTAATCACAGCAGGGCAAAGTGTGAATCCGATAAGACAAACACCAATTTTAGGAAACTTATTTGACCGAATGATTGTTGATTCACTAAGGGAGTTTGTCTATGCGGATGCCGATAAGTACCTACAAGCTATAGAGAGATATCAAGGACAAGCTGGATTAATGTCATTGATGCAAGTAGCACCCGATAAAACTAAAAAGGAAAAGGAGACAAGGAAGAAGAAAGTTAAAGAGGAGGAAAACAATGAATAACAACACTGAGAGATTAGCAAACTCATTGCAACAAGAGTCAAATACCAGATTGCAAAGATATAATCCAACCTCTACAGCTTCCGAATATAGTGCGATAGCAACAGTAGCAACAGGAACAGTTCGAATACTAGGAAACATCAACCAATCAGTTGCGGAGATGGATCGTAGAGCTAGAGAGCATACAAAAGGTGATATCAACAATCTATTAGACTATGTTCAGCACAATCCCGACTTTGTGGCACATAACAAAACAAAAGGTGAAGCATATATGGCAACTGGTGATGCGCTTCAAGCTATCTCAGAGAATTCACCAAAGCACAACGAAGGTGTGAACATGGACATTGAGACAGCCCGTTCACAACTAAATAACTTCATTGAGGAATACTACGGTCACGCGAACGTAGTAAAAAACAAGTTGAATATATCAAAAGGTTTCAACGACCTAAAAGACCTCATAACTCAAGACGGCGAGAATCTTTGGGATCCAAAAGTTGTAGAAAAGGTCTCAACAGAATTAGATGAAAAGTTAAACGAACTAAACCAAGCATATGCTAACTCACCTGAAGAATCTGAATATATAGCCATTCAGACAGAAAAACTCATTGAGGCATTCGACAATGCAAAACAACAAACAACAGCAAAACACATCGGCGGTGTTGCTATGGATTTCTTCACAGGTCAGAACAAGCCATATCAGAGTTACAGAGAGATCATCAAGAGCAAAGAGGGCGAGCAACAAATGCAAGCTCTGAAAGGATACTTAGGAGATAAAAGGGCTAGCGATTTCATCAAAGGTCAATGGGAGACACATATCACGAGTGCCGCCTCAGATTTAACGATACCATTAGCAGAACTAAAGGATGATATTAAATATGCAGGTCTTAGTCCTGATCTATATGAACATGTTAGACAGATCAGAATGAACAAGATAGCAACACCACCAAGATTGACAACATTAGATCAAAAGAAGTTACAAATACAAAGTCCTGATGCGGCGATCCTTTCCACTCAGTTAACATCATCTTCGTTAATTAACGGGGGTTATGACTTCCAATATGGAAGGGAAAAAATGCTATCCCAAATAAAAAATGACGACACCTTAACTGATAGTGAAAAGTTGTATAAGGAGAACCTAATCAATCAGTTATACAACTTAAAAACCGCAAAGACGAATGAGAACCCTCTAGAAATGGCGATATCAACAGGAGTTGTAACACCTGACGGGATGACAAAAACTGATCCACAAAACAAGTTCTCAGATAGAATCAATGCCGGTGTTCTAGCTGGAAAAACATTCGGAAAAGAACCATCCTTTTTTACAAATGAAGAAGTTGAACAGCTAAGAACAAACGATCCACAATTCATGAACCCCGTAAGAGATATAACAAAGTTACAAAATGTCGGTGTGGATGAACAGATAGCATTGAACAAACAACTAAGATCAACAGGTACAAAATTAGACTATTACACGGACGCAGGACTAACACCTGAAGACATAGATCAAGCTAACAAAACACCGCAAAAGTCAGGTGTGACACTTCCTCCCACTGAGTTTGTTTCTGATATACTCCACCCGTTTAAAGCGGCAGTAAGTTCAATTGGTAGATCTGAGGAAAAGTTGACTGGTAGTTTCTCGTCTAGAATACCACTTTTTAATCCTGCAGAAAAAGAGGTAGGAAATCTAATCGCATCAGATCCACAACTATTTGACCGTGTATATTCAGTTTATGCTGCTAAGTCAAAATTGAGTACAAGTGGAAAGATTGAGATACCAACAGCATCACAAGTATTCAAGGATGCGGGTTTAGAATTAACTAAAGGGTATACCGGTCTTAGTAGTTACATCGCGAGTGGTTCGAAGTATTCTATATACCACAAACGCGGTGTAGATCCAAAACCGGCTATAAGGTCACTTACAGAAGATATAGAAAACTTAAGATCAAGGCAACGGTCGACACTAACAACATCAAATTTCACGATTAAAAACATTGACGCTGACACGATAGGAATATTTTCTACAACTACAGGAAAGCCAGTATATGACGAGTTAACCGGTACACAGTTAGTTGCGAGTTTAAAGAATCCTGTATCAATAAGAAAGAACTCAGCAACGGGTGCAACTAGAGGGCTCAGAGAACCTGTTATGCCAAGTAGGGTGAAATAATGATATCAGCAGAACAAAAGAAACAACCGTCATATCTTGATCAGTTCAAATTTGTAAAAAACTACACTGAGAATTGGAGAGATTCAGTCGTCAACACAGATAGCGATCTGATAGAGAAATATTCAGGGTTCGCAACTGAAGTTCTACAAAACGAGATAAACATAAGAAAAGCTCAAGGTGAAGATGTAGGAGACGAGTTCATCAAAGCTTTAGCTAAAAACGGCCAAGATATAGAGGATGGAGATTTAGAAACCTCAGGATTACTAGATAGAGTAACAACATTAACAAGTGAACGACTAGGAATAGACCTTCGTCGTGAAGATGTGAAATATGCAATTCTTCAAAAGTTCGTTCAAGACACTATACAAGCTCAACAGTTCTCACCCGATAGACAAGATTCAGGTTGGTTCGACACACCTGTCAACATGGCTGCAGGTATCACAGGAACAATAGCTGACGACTTAAGTAAGTCACCAGTTTCAGGTCTATCAGATGCTGCTAGTTCTGTTATCCCATATGGTGTAGGGTTCTATCTAGGATATAACACAGCAGGAAAACATCTAAACCCACTTGGTGTTCTAGCTCGTGCTGTAGGAGGAAGACTTCTAGGATTTGGAGTAGGAGTTGCGTCAGCTGTAACAACAGACAAAGTACTTGAGAAAATGTTCCCTAACAAACTAAAAGAAGAACTTGGAATACCATCTACAGAAACAAGTATATGGGAAGAAATCAAGAACTATGGAATGGTTGAATTAGGTTTAACAGCGTTGAGCTGGTTCTTTCCATTGTTGCGAGGAGCAACGCTCATCGGTAGCCTAGGTTTCGACATATTCAAAGCATTCAAAGCAAGGTCTTTAATACCAAGAATAGGAAAAGCTGTTGCTGATAGTGGAGCATGGTCACAGATTGGAAAGGAACTAACAAGTAGTGCTTTTTGGTCAAAGATATTCAATGCATCAACAAAGTACATGACAATATTAGGAAAGAAGATATTCAGAAATCCATTGTCTACAGCATTAGGTGTAACAGGTATAGCTGGTCTTGCAGTTGGACTATTAAACTCAGATGAGGATGAAGAAGATATAAATCCTAAACGTTCACCAGCGTACATAAACGATCAAAAAGTGAGTAGTGACACGTTTAGAAGAGAGCTATTACATATAAAAGAGTTACAGAAGTTGGAACCTACAAAATATAATGTCAATTTTGCAAAAAACCTATTAAATATATATGACGACGAACAAAATATAGATATAATCTCAAGGTATGTTGGTGCCACCAATGTTAAGACTTTGAAGCGAGAATTGGAAAAATTAAGAAGACATTATGAAGACTTTCTGCAGTGAAGTTATAAAGGATGAGGAGATAATCAAGTGGGCTAAATTGGGGCTTGGTAGATTATTGAACTCTGACAATACAGCAGATATATCAAAGGGTTTGAATATAGTTTTGAAATGTTTTGATGTATCCAAAAAAGGTGGTGATACAGATGAAGATGGTGAATATTCAAATTTACTAACTGATATCGAGTTCAAAACCAACCAAGAACAGAATGTAACTGAGGTACAAAATGACTGAAGAAAAAACACTAAATGAAGAAGAAAAAGTAACAATACAAGAATCGACTGAGGCCGATAAACCTCAAGAAGTAACTGAGGAAGAACAAGAACCTAAAGTAGAAACTTCAACAAAACAACCAGCACCTAAAAAGAAACCAAAACCTTATAAAGCTCCACAACCTCAAAAGTCTGAGTTTGATAGAGAATATTTCTCAGATGAACAATCAACTTCTGATATTCAAATGGAAAAGAAGTTTGAGAAGTTGTTCAATGAAAGACTCAACAAGGTACTCCCACAAGCTGTGGAAATGGCGATAAACAACCGAGATGCGATCGCAAAGAAAGAAGAAGAGTTTGAGAAGTTTAGACAATTAATTCAAGATGATGATGTTGTTGAGGTATTAAAAGCAGCCTTAAAAGATAAACCATTAGAGGAAATCACTGAAAACTTGAGCAAAATTGGTGGAACGATAAACAAGAAGATTAAAGAGCGGGAAGGTTACATTGTCGAGCAATTCAACACTACAAAAACAGTCACATACAACAACAATAGCATGGATGAGTTGATGGATCGTGAGAAAGCTATACAAACCTATACGAGAGGGCTTCAGTCTTTGATTCCAAATTTCCAAAAGAACAAATGAAAGTAAGAATAGAAATAGAGTCGTTTCAATCGATATTTGTCACTACTTTCTATAGCAGACAAAACTTGGATGCTCGACAAAGAGGGATACTAGTGTCAGATTTGAATTATGGGTTACGATCAATTGGATATGATTGCATGTGGTGGGAAGGTCGTTTATTCTATATATCAGATCAACATACCATATTGAAAGAAGTCTATATTGATCGTAACACATTGAAGTCATATATGCCAAACTTCAATAATCCATCAGGTGGGGCATTAAGACGACTACAGAACTGTATAGGAAAAGATGATATGTTGCGATTGATATCTTTCTTCTTGGAGAATGGTGCAAGACCAAACTTACAGAAGATTTTAGAACACCTAGGGTTCAAAAATGAAATTCTTAAACAAAAAGATGTTGATGGGTATAGTGGAGAACACTTCTCACCGGTATAACGTCAACACACCATTTGAAGAGATATACAATTCTATCAAGAACCTTCCAGACTCAGGGTTTAAAGTGATCGATTTCTTTAACGTCAACGAACACCTTAAACCTCTAGAGGCTACGACAAGTGAATTATTACACTCTTTAGTCTATTTAAACAACGAAATTCATCTGTTGTATGGAGTTTTTGAATCGTTGAGGGATTTAAATGACTTTGTCATACTACACCTCCTGCTAGATAAACCAATTACATCAATGATTAGAGATTCTACGGCTGTGTTAGCAACATTGAATTTGATGCACACAGGGGATTCTGAACAAATCCTACTAAGGAATTCATCGGTTCAACAATTAAAGCTGAGGGAAAAGGCTGAAGAGAGGATAAGAGAATTCACTTATAAAACATATAAGAATGTGATCTTGAGAGACGAGACGTTACCAAGAGAAAAGGTTCTGAACTTCTTATATATCAAAAATAAGCTAGATATGTACCGTGTAGTTGAAATTCCTCTTGACACTTATATATTTTTTTCAAGGAAACTTGATTTACTACCACATTTGACAACAGAACCATTAGATAGGTTAGAACAGAAATTTTTTAGAAAATTTTACAAATAACTATAATTTAAGAAACTACTATAAAAAACATTCATATAAAGTTAAACCTCCGACAATCAGGTGTATTTTAATTACACCTAAGGTTAACTATATATGCTTGCAACAAATGATGTATACAGCAACAGTGCAAGGGGTTATCACAACGCACTGAACAACAACCCCGATTTCCTTTTAAGTAAGATGCAAAGATTAGAGCCTGAAATGGATCTAGTCAGACAGTTCATCAACAGTGGAACAATGTCAACATCAACACTTAGTTCCGGTTCTTCAATATTGACAGCAGGTGGTCGTCAACTGTTATTCAGAGACGCTAGAAACATGCACAAGGTATCAAAAGCATTCCTTGCAACTAGTAAAGGGTCTTTGATATTTGAAACAGGTGAATCCTTCATGACTGGTTTTATTCCATGGGATACAGCCGCTGAAATCACTGCTGAGACAAAATCATATCCACACAAAGCACCAACAGTCCAATTCGTCATGAATTGGGGTAACTCATATGCTTTATTTGACACAATCAACACTGCTAGAGTTGGTGAAATGAGTGTTGGTGTGAACAACTTATTAGCTGATCCTGTCGAGCGGTATTACAACTTATCTTACAACATATTGAATCTTGCAAAAGAGCAAATAGTTATAAATGCGTACAACTCCGTCGAAGTGACTTACACAAACAACGATCCAACAATCAGTTTAGGTTTCAAGGATTTCAAAGAATTCTCTATTTACGGCGATTTACCTGATAGCTCACCTACACAATTTAAATACGAACGTATCAAAGACAAGAGAAAGGATTTAACTGCAGCATTCCCAACAAATGTGGACTTTCAGGAAATCAAAAATGATTTTGTGAGAAAAGGTTCTCCGTTTGCAAGTAATGCACCAATGTTAGTTATGTTACCTGATCACATATATCAAAAGTTTGTAGCTAATGAAGTCAAAATCAATCCAAACATATTTGATACATATAGAGAAAAACAAAGAGACAAAACCTACAAAAGTTGTCTTTTAGAGTACTCAGATCACGACATTGTAAGATATCTCTCCTTTCCAGCTGAATACTTTAAACTCGACAATGACGGTAATTACATCTGCCCAATCGTATCAAAATACTATTACGATGTGATGTTGCTTCCTAAAGTCGTGAACATCCCTGAACTCTCTTACTCACCAATAAGTCACCAAATGGGCAACTACTCAGGTGGAAGTTATCAAGTCACTGAATTAGCTGGTGGTATGTTCTATATAGCGGCGGAATACAGAGAATCATTCACAGGAAAGACGGAACCATCAATTCTTTCAAACTACTTTGTAAATGTACTCCCAGTGAAAGCAAACCACAGAGGATTCGCATTTGCCACAATCAAACCAACTTATTCTTAATATGAGGAACTAAATGACAGTCAATTTCAAAACAACTGTAACGAAGATAATCCCTTTCCATGAGAGCACTCTTCGATCTCTTGATATAGGTATAAACGATCCTGCAGGTAACCCAAGAGCTTTTGCCCCTACAGACACTATAGATTTAATCACATTAGCAAAAGAAGACGTCTTAGAGTCTTTTTCCATTGTTTTCACAAACGGAGTATGCCCAGCAACCCTTTCTTTCGGTTTGAAGACATATGATACGAAACTTAGTGAAGGTGTAGTTCTTTTCGATAAGTACTTTGCTGATTTAGCTCCAGCAGACCCTCCTTTAGACGCTCTGTATGATCGTGGTGTGAAAACACCATTTGATATCGCTAAGTTAGATGCTGCCATACTAGCAGTTGCAGGGTCTAATATAGATGGCTTACTTCATAACAAACGAGTTGGAACAGTAATGAACTTCTTTGCGGGTACAACATTGTGGAGTGAAGCAAAGAAGGAACAACTAGGTGTTAAAGAGAGAGTTCTTGAGTCAGTGACGTTAACATTAAAAGCTAACGCTATAATTCCTACAACGTTCCGGATCAACTTCAATATAAAGTTCAAACGGAACATTTAAACATTTCCCAACTTTCAAAACACATATATAATATCCGAATTGTCATTTAAAATAATAGGTTTATATGAAATTGAAAGTTGGGGAACTAAACAATGAGATTATTAAAAAACATTTACAAGAAGGAGAAACAACATATTTTGATATCTGTGAAAGGATATGCAAAGAGTTGAATATAACGGACAAAATAGAGAAACATCTTCCATTAGATGAATTCTTCAAATGTTTTGTCCCATCCTTCCCAGTCTTACACAACGTATATAAAGGTTCTAAGAAACTGCCGTTTGCATGTTATATCTTAGATGTAGATGATAACTACCAAGACATAATATATGCTAATGCAAAGATTGCGCATCTAACAAGATTAGGTGGTGGTATAGGTCTAAACGTAAGTAACATCAGAGAAAAAGGGGCAAAGATTAAGTCTTCAGGACAAAAAACAAATGGACTTATTCCATTTATTAAAATGTTCGAAGCCACAATAAACGCATTCAATCAAGGGTCAGAAAGAAAAGGATCGATAGCATTCTATTGCGACATAGATCATCCTGAAATCTTAGATTTTATGAAGTTAGATACGTTTGATGGTGGTGATCACAACCTCAAACTATCAATGAAAATAGCTCAACTAGGCGTGAACATATCAGATGAATTCATGGAATTAACTCAAAAATGGATTGATACAGGAGAAGATCAACAGTTCACATTGAAATCTAGAGCTGGTGAAGAGGATAAAACATTGAACATTCAGGACTTTTGGGAAACATTGATTCAACAACGAATCAGAACTGGCAAACCTTATATTATGTTCTCGGATACAGTGAATCGTGATGGAAAGAAAGACGGTTACTTGAAAGATGGTGAAAAGATAGCTTGTCCTAACCTTTGCACAGAAGTATTAATCAAGACTAGAAACCTTACAGATAATAGATCAGGTATAGGAATATGTTGTCTTGGTAGTATCAACCTTCCATACGCAATACCATTTACAACTTCAGATAAAGCTAAAAAGGATTTACACCAAGCTGTATGTGTATTCTTTGAAGGGTTACTAGCTTATTCCAAGAAGAAGGTTCAAGAGTTAGACTTAGAAGACTTGAAGTTCAAGAAGGATCTCCTAACTGCTATATCACAAAAGAACATAGGATTAGGATGCTTTGGTTTCATGGATGCTATGCAGTACAACATCTATTCCTATTTAGATGCTACAGAAAGTTGTACTGATAAAAAACCTCTTATCGGGAAGTTCAAAAACAGAACTCATGCTATTGCTCCTACAGCAACAACAGCTCGTATATTTACAGCGTCACCATCTATAGATAACCACCCTGCTAGTTCCTATAAGTATCAATCATTAGCTGGTGTGACCGATGTTGAAGTACCATATCTTGATAGTAAAGATGACGATATATTCAAAAGGTTTAAAACAATCGACAACAAAAAACATATTGACATTTGCGCATCTTTTACAAAGAAAATCGATCAAGCTGTATCCTGCTCATTAAGATACGCGAACAATGTTGATGTGAACGTGATATTCGAAGACATTATATATTCGTGGAAACAGGGTCTTAGAACTTTATATTATTGTGAAGTAGATAATAAAGACATCACTCAGGTACAGAATCCTTTAGATCAACAACAAGAAGATCTGAAATCTGCTTGTGATATTCGTAATTCGAATTGTGAATTTTGTGAAAACTAACAATTTTTTCGAAAATAAATAAAACACGCTGAAAATCATCGATGCTAGATATAATATATATGTTCCGTTGATTGTTTTTCAGTGTTGTTTTTGCATATGTTAATTGAGCCTGCGACAAACCCTTCTTCCCTCGACTTGTGGATTTAAATTCAATGTCGAAAGAAATGTCATTCTTAAAATACGTTGTATCAGGAGCACCTGTATTTGATGTGTTACTCCTTCTCAACCACCCATGCAATTCAGCAATGTTATTACAAGCGGTTTTAATATTTCTTTCTTCCATAGGGTTTTGAATGTTTAGTCCATTTAGGGAAGGTGAAGAGTTTGCAACAAAGATAATGAATCAAGCTCTGATGGAGCAGAACTTCTCACCAATCACATCTATATTTTACGATGAGACAGCAAATGTAGTCAAATATAGAGAAATGTTTCTGTTAGTTTTAGGGTCTTTAAGTGAGCGATCCTCACCAGCAGGAAGTATCAAGAATGTAGACCTTAACTTCAGAGAAATCAACGGTGTTATAACTGTTCAACTTCCACAAGACTTTGTAGCATTTCAAAAGATAGAGAGAACAATCGTTCTTGAAGATGGATATACAATTCACTCAAAGATCGATGGAATATATACTGAATTCTCAAGTAACAGACTAATCCTTCATTTAGACAGATGTACACAATACACAGAAAGGAGTGATGTTGCGCTAGTGGACTTCTTCTCAAACTGTCAATTTTGGTACAGAGGGTTGCCTTTGCTAGAAGGTGATGTCCTTCCGACATTCAAAATAGCCTTAATAGATGCTCTTAAAGTGAGACTCACATCATCTTATGATCCAAACCTATTAATCTCAGAACGTGAACGATCCATTGCGATAGCAAAGAATTCAGATGGGTACAATAGAAATAATAAGGTGAATACTGATGATGATCCTTATTGCAGACCAAAGATACCGTTTTCTAGCGATTGGAGTATCTAAATGAGCATTCAATCAAAAGCACCCCCAAGAAGTGAAGTTATAGAAGTACAAAGCAACTTCAAAGCTGGAATCGTTTCACTAGACACATTGGGACAAGATCAGTTCAACAAAGAGTTCACGTATTTAACAGAATCACTGAATGTTGTAGGTTCTAAAGGTGGATCACTTGTATCTAGACAAGGATTCAGACTAGTTCTAAGCACAGATTTAAAAAACCCTGATGTATTCTATTTATCAGATGCAGGGGAGATTTGGGTAATGTTTTGGACATCTGTACCAACACCAAAGATCATACTTGTACCCAATCCTGATGAAGACAATCCTAAACATCTAGAGTTCAACTTCACCTTCCATGATACGTTCATATTAAACGATCAAGTTAAGGTTTCTTCTTCCACTAAAGGCTCTTTAACATTGGTATCGAACGACCTTGTAAGATTCAAGATTAAGAACGAAACAGAAGTGGAAGTAGAGAACTTAACGAAGTTAAATACCACCCTTCCAGCACCAAACCTGATCATTAATGCTGATAGTATTGAACTAGGAACAGGTGCTACGTGTGATATAGAATTCATTGATCCATTAGGGTTTGCACATATTAAAGTTGGTGATATAGCCGGTAAACCTTATGAGATACAAAACAACTCAGGTACTGTTTTAAAGAACAACAACTTCAATACAAATCTATTAGATTCAGATGTCGGCATTCAAAGATTTAATTACATATCACAAGCTACAGGGATGTTATATTACGATAAATACATCGATATTCAGACTGTTGCTTACATCTCCCAAATAGCTTTTGCAGGTATGAATTTAACTGGGAAGTTTAAAATTAAGAACTTCATAGGTTTGATATATGACAATGTGGAAAAGAAACACAAGAAACTAACTACTGGAGAGATAGTTTTCTCAGGTTCTTATATTTCCATTAATGATAAGTTCAAAATATCTGACATAGTAATGAAACTACCTGCCGGAGTCACTTTAAACGACGCTTTAAACGATGGAAGAGGACGTTTAACAGAATACTATGTTCGAAATGCTGATTTCGGAGCTTATCATGTTAAGTTCTCTCAGTACGTTGGTAATGATACAAATCTCCATCTACAACTGAAAAATGATGTGAAGTTATCAATAGCAACAACTAGAATCGATACATCCGCATTAACGAACGATACACAAACAAATATCTTCCACCTCACAACAGCAATGTTGATACACAACCAAAGAGCTTATGTTGTTTTAGATGATAAGATAATCTATTCAAAGGTGGGGAAATACAACGATTTCGGAACTTATACGCTACCTAACTTTGCTCAAGAAGTTCTTCTAGACGGTGTGTCTAGATGTAATGCAATAATCCCATTTAAAGATGGTATTGTGTTTTCCAGAGCAGATGGAATTAGATTCTTTAGGTTAGATACACAACCAATAAGTGGTGTTGTAACAGAAGTACCTTATCTCTCAAAAGAATTGGATGTGACAGCAATAGATGATGGTTTAATTGAGATATCAGGAAAATTACTTATCGTTACTAAAACAAGTATTCTGATGGCTATTATAGCTACAAGAGGTGACTTATTCTTCTCAGGAGATCAACTACCAACCTTTTTAGGAACTGTAGACCTATCTCAGAAAGCATCACATATCTTTGCAGAAGGTATTGAATTCGTTCGACCTATTAGAAGATCAACCCCTATAGGAACGAAAGGGATACTAATCAAAACATTAAAGAACAACATGTATATCTTCTCTGTTAATGCTACAGGAGAAACAAACACACCTGATACATCATTCTTTCAGATGTCATTTGGTAGAAATGTCAAAATATCTGACGGTAACGGGGATCTAATACTGTCAGATTCACTAAAAACAAATGTGGGTATTGCTGAATATCCAATAGGGTTTAACAAGGATAACTTCATAGATTTTGCAATCTTCAATAAGAACATCAAATCAAAATTTTTAGATTTCTTTGTATCTAAACAAGTAGAAACAATACTAATAGGTACATTAAGCAAAAAAGACCCTGAGTTAAACGGGGTTATATTCAATGTTGATCAAACTAGATCTTTAGGTGGTATTCCATCTGATTTTTCAGACAAACTGTATGTTCTAAAAAATCCAATCAATGTTAAAAAATACATTGTAAAAATAATCACAATTCTTGAAAACACTACAATCTATTTGAATTTTATCACTGAAACATGTTGTTACTCAGATATAGGAAATAATCAAACATGGATGTTGATAGGAGAGTACAAAGAAATCGAACAAGACGTATTAACCTCTTATAAAGAGAAATTCTCAACCTTCGATGTACTTATCTTCGATGGAAAAGAACATCAATTAGTCAACTCAGTAGAGTTTGATCCAACCGTTAAGTGTGTGTCTTATGCATTAGGAACAAGATACAATCAGAGATTTGCAACATTCATAGACGCTCTACCTTATGAGGTAAATAAGAAGAGAATGCGCATATTTGGATTTGGATTTGAAAAATTGTGTTTCACATTCAAAAAGCAATTAGGATTCAAAGAGGAATTCCAACCATGCAATTTACAAAGTGAACAAACATGTATGTACACAGATGTTGTCTTGATGGAAACATTTGCAACAACACATTCACCAAACGTTGAGACAATGTCCTTTAATTTTAAACAAGGATTATTCACAGGAATTTCAAAAATAGTTTATCACTACGAGGTTATACGATGACACTACCATTTATCAATCCAAGAGAACAGTTACTAGGCAATGGTGGTGTTCGATATTTCTTTAAATTTCCATGGTTTGAAGAAAGAAACATAATCATTGAAAGATTTATTAACGGTGTAGGCACAATCCTACAACTAGGTGGAGATTATAGGATAGTTGCTGGAATAAAGGAAGATTCTAAATACATTGGTGGAACAATAATACTTACTGAAGATTTAGAGTATCCAAACTATTTAATTGTTAGAAGATTTATACCACAAGAACAACCAACACCAGCAATAGTATTCGCATCAAATACAGCTAAAACAGTTGAAACAGCACTAGATCGTGATGTGATGATGATACAAGATGTCAGCTCGTACATCATATCACTAGACGAATCGATCAATCTAAAAGGTGCATTACCGAATCCTCAATTCATGCCTCCAAACATGCCAGTTCTGACAGGTGGAAATAATGACTACAAACTAGGTGTTCCTTTCCAACAACCTGTAGGAATCACAGACGCTGAAAAGGTTGTGAAAGTGACAGATACAGGTTTAAGTTTTGAACTAGTAGAAACAACAGGTTTAGCAAATGCAAAGATACCTGATCCTGTTGTTTCTAAAAGACCTTTAGTATCTAGAAACAGTGTATACGAGTTAGACTACGAAGAAGAGGAATTCACTTCAGGAGATGTAGGATACATCAAACAATTCGACGGAACAAAGTTCAAGAAAGCTCTTCTTCCATCGAGATTTAACGCACCAATTCCCGATCCTTCCCCAACTGAAAAAGGTGTAGTCACATCAAATGGAACAAATTATTTTCTAGAGGATGATTTCTACAAGAAGCTTCCTATCTCAAACTCAGTCCTTCAGCCTATCGTAGTTACATTCACAGCACCGTCAACGATAAACATATCAGCCGGATCAGTGTTGTTCGTAAGAACACCACCATCAGGAACACCAACACTAATCCAAGAGAAGGTGTTCACAGCAACAACATTAGTCTGTACTTATGTTGGAAACAGAGTCTCTTACCTATATGCTAATTTTGATGGGACATACAATCTAAGCGACATCAGATCACCATTCACAAGAGGTGATAAGATCCTGATAGCAGAAATAGAACATCCAAACAACAACGCTATTA
>JACCDH011733569.1_pt1 | contig 16597 bp, 15 predicted proteins | sample 7442481 | NCBI WGS metagenome assembly JACCDH01 (sample SAMN15323433, study PRJNA562643) | freshwater metagenome | isolation source: river surface water | place: USA:Blue River Watershed | collected 2017-08-15
CAAGATTTTGGTCTTTTACCTTATGGAGTAAAACCTTCACAGCCGTTGCAGGCAGAAACCTTTGTTATAAGCACTGGTGGGCCTGCGGCAGAGCTAGCGCTACCTTCTATTTACGAGAGAGACAGCGGCTCTATTGCGCCAGTTAAGACAGGCGCTCCTGGAGAAAACTATCAGAGCTCAAGTAACTATCAAAGAGGAAACGACGTTAGCGATGGGTTTGGAGATGCAGGCCCAGTGTTTAACGACGATGAAGAATCTGCGGTAAACAAACTTAATCTTTTGGCCTCAGAAAACTTTGACTCTTTTAGCTTTGGTCTAACTGATGTTGCTTGCCCTATCTGTTTTGGTACAGGTATTGTAGGGGGATTTTCTGTCTATAACGGCCTACGGTTAGTCTTAGACAGTCAAGCCTTATCCTCCGCTGTGACCGTGTACCACGAAGAGTTTGTCCCTTTGATTGAACCTGAAAAAGGCGCCTTAGTTGAGTTTCAACCTGTAGTTCTACCCTTTGCATTCTCCATCGACTCCTTTAGAGTTTTTAATGGGCGCGAGACAGTTAAGGCAAGAATATACGCTAATGGAAATCTGCTTGCAAGTGAGCACGATCTTATAAGTTACTGTAACGGCAAACCTGTAGTCTTGGCTATTCAGTTGCTTACTGACAAACAAGCTCATGACACCTCTGAGGTTTTTACCCATGTGGAAATTCAAATAAATCAGAGTGCAAAGAGTGCTCTGTTCGAATTTCCAAAACTAAGTCAGAGTGAGGCTGAGACTTTTATTGAGCGTACTGACCCCTTTCAGCTTGTTTTACCTCCATCTTTACCCAATATAAAAAACGGAGATATAATTGTTGACAGCACTTATAGCAAGGTTCTTCAAGTAACCAGTTCTAATTGGTGGAACGACAAACGACGAGCTGTTTTAGGGTGGGAATGTAATGTTAGGCCTACCCAGCCGCAGGAAGTTTACTCTATACTGCCAAAGCGTAGACCTGTACAAAGCCAAAACTCCGTTGTTGTGAACCGGCCAAATATCACAAAAAAGTTTTAATTATGTTTAATTTTATAGTAAGAAAATTGACCTGGTGATAAAGGTAACTATATGCCAATAACTAAATTAAAAACAGTTGAAGAACTCCGCGTTACAGCTGTATCAGAAAAGAACTACAGAAGCTTAAAAGAGGCTGAGCGCGATATTGAAGCTATCAGTCAGCAAGTATTTGAGGAATTAGAGGTTCTAAAAAAGTTCCAACGGTCCCTTGAACAAGCTGGTAAATCAGCTTTTGTTATCGAAAGCCCTACACTAAATAAATCGCCTAAGCCTAAGCGCGGTAACGCGCTAAAGGTTTACAAGGCAGTAGAAAAGAACTTTCAGGTTATTCAAAGTCTGCATGACGCTAAGCAAGCACTTGAACTTCTTGAGGCAAAGATTAAAGCGGCTTCTCGTGATATGGGCTCCGACTCCTCTAAAGCTTTAAAAAGCTTAGTGTCAGTTCGTAAGCAGATCTATAAAGGTTTAGACGAAACCTTTGACTTCCTTAGTAATGAAGCACAGAAGTCAGCACCAGAAGAGTTTACAGAGTTTACCCAAAAGCTTGAGACCTTAGTATCAAGAGCTATGGCTTACCAAGATAGCGTTAGTAACACCTACGTCTTTACTAATGAAGACTCATTGTGCTACGCCCATTACATTCAGCTATCAGCTTTAATTGACGACAACGGTAGTGAAGTTCCCACTATGCTTGTTGTTGCTTCAGTTAAGGTTACTGAAGATGGCGCTGAATACTACCTTGACGTTCTTAACGAGTTTGAGCCACCATCTAAGAAGCTCTTTGTTCAGCCTATTCAAATTTTGAAAATGGCGACCGTAGCAGTTAGATTATCAGACTTGCTAAGAGTAAATCAGTTTGCTAACTCAATCAAGCGCGTACCAATCAGACTTTTGTTACAGCCCTCTACGATAACTCCTGAGTTGTTCCTTTACCAAACTTCAATAGCTAAAGTAGAAATTGACGAGTCAGAAAACCAAATTAACTTTGTTCTAAAGCCTACAGTAAAAGACAAAGAGTTGGTGGACAAGATCGTGCAGCAGCTATACGTTGATACTAAGGCTATGCTTGTAGCAACTAGAGCTAGACTTAGAGTTGCGATCACTGAGAAAAGAGTCCAACGAGGAAAAGCCTTTGTTATCTCCTTCTTCTTAGTTAGATCAGAGAACGCTCCGGCCGCAGCAGCTGACGATTTAGACTTTCTAAAAGATCGCTTTGCTTTACCTGACCAAGCAATTCAAGAGATTCTAAAAACAATCAACAAGAACTAAGGAACGCTCCTTATGAGTTTGCCTAATCCTAGAAACCCATCAGTAGTTTGTAAGTCTCAGTTTGAGGATAGGCAGATCATAATTGATTTAGCCTTCCTTATCCCTGTTACAAACACAATATCGTCAGTTACGGTATATCAAACATCTCCTATAACAACACCCGCACTTACGGTTAGCAGCGTAAGCAATGCGGGAGTTACAGCAACCGTCTTAGTTCAAGGTGGACTAGACGGTGTAAGTTACGGAGTAAGCCTTTTAGTCGTTGATAACCTTGGGGCGCAGCATCAGCATACTTTAGCTGTTTTGGTTCAGGATGATCTTGCAATAAAATATCAAGGGTACAACCCATTTGCTTTTCAATCTCTTGTTGACTCAATCGACGCAGGAGACTCAGCTATTGGAAAGGCGTTTTTTATACTCCCTTCTAACACTGGCCTAACTGATCAAGATATATCTAACGGGTATGTTCTTTGGCAACTTTTAGATTCAGCAGGCACGGTATATTCCTCAGGTAATTGCTACGACTATTTGCTAACAAAGACTTCAACGTACACCGCCGTAGAAGCTCACGCTGTTATTAACGCACCGTCGTCGATGCCCTCTTCAGTAGACAATCAAAAATATCAGCTGCGGTGGGAGTTAGTAGCCGGAGGTTCTAGTCAGTACAGCTACGAGACCTTAAAGGTTAATCAGGTCTTTACAGTGCCCCAAGGCGCTGAAGACACTGTTGAACTACGAGGTGATGCTGCAACCCTTTGTTTGGTTTTAGATAAGCCATACGAAGAAGTTTCAGTTACCGTATTTGGCTCAGGGGCTGCTGATTCTACTAAGGTAGTTGTTCCAGAGTTTAGAGTAACTAACGCAGCTAAGGTTAGCAGTGGTTGGTACTACCAGGTTGCTGTTGACACCTCAAATTTAGCAGCAAGTTTAGACCCGTATATTGTATCTTGGAAATATAAAAATCAGATAGGTTCCACTAACAGAGAGACCTCAAGAATGTACGTTGCTAATCCTTCAATGCTTAACTGTATGAAAAGCATTGAACAGGTCGTAGCAAAAGCAAAGACTACGCTAACGGGGTTTGAGGATGAGCTTTTTACTCCGCCAGTAATAATGTCGATGTTAGCTCGCGGAAGAGATTACTTTAACGCAGCCGGTGGCATTCTAACCTTCATTACTATGACTAACGCTGCTGGACCCATACGTGAGTTCTGCCTAAGGTACACCGAAGTTGCTTTGCTGCAAGCCCAGTATCTACTTGAAGGTGAAAAAGCATTTAACTTTTCCGGCCAAGCCATATCCTTAGACATTGATAGATCTCAGTATTACCAGACACTTGCTGACAGTTTAAAGTCTAGTCTAGACAACGACGTAAAAGATTTTAAGAAGAACCTAATTAAGAAAGGTTTAGGGGACGGGGACGGATCAATGTTGTCCGGAGGAGTAGGCAACATGGGTGCAGTAGGCATCAGCATATCCCCTGTTAGTCCCTACGGTAGATTTGGTTTTTACAGATAAAGGAGCTCGTACATGAAATACCCAATAACTGAAATGAGCGACCCTTTTGAAGGCGCAGAAGTTGGGGAGTACTCTTTTCTAGCTAAAACAAAAGATGAGGCTGAGCTTTTTGCTGATTTTGTAGTTTCTAAAAAAGGTAAACCTAGACTAGCCAGATACGTCGGTAAAGCAGGAAGAAGCAATCCGGGTTTTTACGTATTTTACAAAGGTTACGTTGAGCAAAGCGATTGGCTTAAATTTAAAAGAGATAAAAAGTCAACAGCAATGTCCTTAGAAGTAGCAAAAGATCCTTGCTGGGACGGCTACGAGATGATAGGTATGAAAAAGAAAGGCAAAAAGGATGTGCCTAACTGTGTAAAAGCTTCTGTTGAGGATCTCTTTCACAATAGAAACTTTATTGATGACAAGCCGGCGTATAAAAGCAGAGAAAAGATAGTTAAGATGTCTCCTGCTATTTTTCGCAAGTTAGCCAAACCTCTAGCTCTGCATCAAATTCAAGATGACAAAATATCTAGTATTGACTACGCAGTATCAAACAACGTAAAGCTTGAGTCCATACCTATTCTTTTGTTTCAGATGGATGGTAACGGCGGTGCAAAGATTACAGGTCACGAAGGGCGGCATCGTTCCTTCTACCTTGAGCAGATGGGTCACAAGTATATACCTGTAAGGCTAATTGGCAACATTAGATGGTCCCAGCAAGATGACCCAGACAACTTTGACTACATAGAAGACTGGCCTACTTACTTAGAAGCAGAGACTACTTCAACTAGAGTAAAGTTTCCAGTTAGTAGAGAAGACAGTAATAAGCCTTATTCTGCCACCAAGGTTCTATCTTCAAAGCTAACTCAGGCTTTAGTTGCAAAACTAAAACAGAGAGCCTCAGCCGGTTCAGTAGCTTTAGACATACTGTTGTTGACCCGGTTGCTTGAAAAAGCTAGAGAGGGTGTTAAGACTGACGCTGATTTACATCTGCTTTTAGAGTCTATCATCGCGGCGCAAGAGCTTAACAACGGCCCTTTAACCATGTCTAACTACGACACTATTGTTACTAAGCATGAGAAACTTAAGGCTGAGAATCCTTCTCTAACTAAGAGTGACTTATGACTTTTGACAAGGCTACCATTTTACGAATAAGCAAGACCATAGTCTTAGCAACGCAAACTAGGCCAGTTAGATCAGTGTACGATGACTCCGGTATAGTATCTCACGTAGTACACACGCTTCGTTATAAAAAGCCATCCTTTGTAAAAGAAGATCGTTTCAGTAAGAGTCTAAAACAGCGTTTAGCTCTAGAGTTTAAAGGAGAGTACGCAAGACTTGAAGTGACTGAGTCTTTAACCTTAACTTACCCCCCTTTCTCAGACGATACTTCACCTGTTCAGTCTCGTTATTATTCAGGCATAATTGTTTTAACCAGCACCGGTGTTGATCAAAACTTTGTTTTTAGTCTTGATCCTGTTGGGACTTTAACAGTAAGGCACATAACAAAAGCAAGTTACGACTACACGGTGATCTGATGCTAAACAAACCTTTCGTAAGAAAAAGAAAATCCGGTGTTAGCAGAATAATCCGAGATAACTACGGCAGTGACTGGTACAGCACAAGTAGCAAGGTTCAAAAGAGAGACAAGCGTTGTTTACAATGTGGGTCTACTGAGCACTTACACTCGCACCATATAAAACCCTTAAGTAAAGGTGGCACAACTTCTAAAGCTAATTTAATAACGCTTTGTGAAACCTGCCATTCTAAAAGACATAGACATTTTTAACGGAGAACACGATGGCAATACAGGTTTTAACTGCAAGCTTAGCTGACCAGCCTCAACAAGTTAGTCAGGACCTTGAACTAGCAAACAATTTTAAAGATAACTTAGCTGACTTGTTAGCGTGCTACTTTAAAATCAACGAGTCCCCGTCAGACGCGCAGGTTCATGCATTAGCCACTTCAATTGGTTTTGAACCAGAGGGGCTAGAACAAATAATCTACTCTATGTTTGGTGAAGAGATATCAGACGAAGAGCCATACGAAGAACACTCCTCAGATGATCTTGGTTCAGATATACTAGCACCAGCTGACGAAGGTTTTAAGGACTTTACTATGGCTAAGCAGGCTGCGGCGGCGATTACCATTGACAAAGACACTAAGGTTAAAGATCTTTTAGAAAATTTAGATGAGGACCTAACCGAAGAGCTAGAGACAGCTGACGATTTTCTCTTACCAATGAGCTCGCTTGAGAACGCAAGTAGCCCACAAACCATAAGCGACGACGAAGTTCTTATTGACGACGGGTCACCTATTGACGATCTTATAGACGACGCTGAGCAACAGGCCTTAAATAACGACGGAGACCTAGTGTCTAAAAATGACAACGACAGCACGCAAGATGCTCTAAACGATGACGGCGTAGACGTTTCTGATCTGCCAAAATAACAGTAACTAAGCAATCTTTAAAATTTAATAAGGAACTAAAAATGGACTTTCTTAAAACTCTGCAAACTGCCGCTATTCATGAATACGAAATGGTTGCTCCTACCCTTGCTAAAGTTACAGTTAGCGTAACATCAAACATGTCTAAGGAAGCTGCAATTACTTATCTGCGCAAACAGCTTAAGGAAGCTGCTTCACCAGTTGTTGACTCTTTTCGCTGGTTAGATCAAAACACCGCAGTTGGTTTTGTTAGTTCACTGCGCGAAACCCGGGTAATCTCCTCAGTTAAAGAGATCGCTAATAACTATCGCGTTATGGCTTCTAATATCTATCTTGATAACGAAGATCGTAGCTTGTGGGAGATGAAAGACGGAGCAGCTGGAAAATATCTAACCCGTAAAGGTTCTGATAATCTTGAAGCGCTGGTTCAAACTGCGCGTGTAAGCCCAACGGGTTCAACTCCTCGCTTACGTAGAGTTCTTAGTGCTAGCGTAAGCCGCGCTGACTTAGTTGCCTTTGTTGACACGTCAGGTTGGCAAGCTGAGACTAACTACGGTTTCTGCGTGGCCTCAACCGAAACCCACCTAAAGATTGTTACAGACAGCGCTACCGTAGTTGTTCCTCGTGGTGCAGTAGTAAGCTCTCATGAGATTGACATTCCAGCGGTTAAGCCAGGTAAAGTAAACGCATCTGAATACAATGAGCCCGTTAAAAATTCAGAAGAATACTATAAGCTTGCTTATGGCTACAACCCAGAATACATGGAAAAGGTTATTGAGCAAGTACGTCAAATGGCTGCAATGTAATATCCTTTAGCCTAGAAGCGTTGGAGAAAAACATGCCCGACATATTTGACATAGCTCAAGAAAACAATCTTGAAAGAAACGAAAATCTAGTTGCTTCTCAGCTATCACAAGCTAAGGTACTTGAAGCAACTGGGTTTTGCTTGTACTGTGAAACGCCTATTGCAGAAGACGCTGTTAACAAGCGCTTTTGCAATAAGGTTTGTCGTGATGACTACGATAGAGAACAAAAGTTGATAAAAGATGGGGGTGGGTAAGGTGAGTACCTTAAAGAAAGCGGAAGCTGCTTTAGTAGAAAGAGTTACTGCCGGTGCTAAAGCTCCTTACAGTAAACTTAAAAACGACTTGTACTTTGACGAGATTTTTATCGAGTTTTTTGAGAAGTTTATGCTAGTGCTAGGTGTCCCAAGGGCAGGTTATGCTAACGCAACCTGCGACGCTCTAAACTCTTCAGAAGGCGCTCAAGAAATTCAGATTTCAAACATTAAAGCCTCAGTAGACATGAATGTTTTTAACGCTTGCAAGAAACTGCACAGCTTACAAGCTAAGAGTCTATTTGACGCCGAATTAGAGCTAACTGGGAAAACCTTTGTACTGACAGTAGGCGCCGATAGAGGAATTTGGGAAACTATACCATGAGCAAACTAACTGATAAACAACGCAAGCTTGACGTTAACATGGACGGGGAGATTGACTCAACCGATCTTAAAAATCTTAGGGAAGGCGAGGAACCTGATGCTGATTATGTTAAGTCGGCTAAGGCTATTGCTGCCCGTCTACACGAAAAGGCTAGTGCGGTAGAGACTAGCTACAGTGAGCTCAAGACTCTTGTAACTCCTCAGTCTCTAATTGGTATTGATAACATCGTAAAAAAGGCAATACTTTCAACTTCTTCTTTTGGGGTTGAGGTTAGCAAAGAACAAGGTTTAGTTACGATAACCGCTTTAAAGGGTGTTTACGTAACTATATCAGTCGATGACTTGTACAAGTACAAGAAAATTGGTGGCTTCTCCTCAGTTGAACTCGAGGTGGCTGGTGGCGATTTTAGCATCATGTTCTTTGGTGTAAACTTTAAATAGCATTATGTCTAAGGACCTTGAAGTGCTCTTAATTGAACGTGCTTACGGTGACCAAGAGCCTCGTTGGGATTTAGTCTACGAGGTTGTTGCTCTTTTAGAAGCTAAGTTAGCCAAAGGAAGAAGTACACCACCGTACGGCTTATTCTTTAGTAACCTCAATAAAGACCTTGTGTGCAAACTAAAGAACCTAACTAAAAAAGAAAAAGAGGAGGTTAGATTGTTTTTAAATCATAAAGCTTATTCAACAGAGTTAAAAGATAAAGCATGTCAGTAATTAAGAAAAACCTAGTGCCGTATTTAACCAATTTAGGTTTTCAAGGCGCTAAGTTGCAACTTGCTATTGACGATGTCGCTGCGTACGAGTATAGCAAGGCTGACTTTACACAGTTAGAGTTAGAGCTTGGGGATCCTACCGTTGTTTTAGGTGACGATTTTATCTATCAAATAAAAAACAAAGGTGCGGTTGTTGTTAACCATACCCGTAAGCTAGTTACTTTGCTAAACAACAAGTCAATCTACAAAGATATTAAAGATGTTAAACTTCTGCATCGTACCCTAAGATTGCCAGAGTCAGTTTATAAGAAGTTTTTAGCTGCTCGAGAATTGAAAGGCGATGCTAAAATTCCAGTGCTTAACGAAATCTGGGAAGTCTTCAACAAGCTAAAGTTCGATAGTAAGCTAAAGACTCCAAACTACGTTATAGAAGAGAATCTAGGCTTAGCTTCAACTACTAGAGGTAGTTGGACCCCTAGTCTTCGTAGACTTAAAATAAACGAAGGAACCTTTTACGCGCCTGTTGATATTATAGCTGAAACTGTACTGCACGAAATGTGCCACCAAGCTGTGACAGAGATTGATCTTATAACAGAAGATGATGGTGAAGGTGGTCATGGGCAACCATGGGTTAATTGGATGAAACGCGTAGGACTACCACCAGAGAGATATTCAAAGGAAGACAAGGTTTTATTTTTAGACGAAGAGCAAACAAGGCAGCTTGATGACAAGCATAAACAGCAAATACCGGTTGGTTACTCTAAGCTAAATAGGTCTAACTTAAAGTTGCCTAAGTTTATCTATTACACCGTTGAAAACACAGAGACAGGCCGTAGCTTTATAGTACCTGCTCTTGCCTTGTTCACTAACGAGTTTGACAGACTTAGGGTTTTAATATCTGCCAAGATAAACGCGCCTAGCGGGTACTCAGTAGATAATTCTACCTTGTTGTTAGAAAAACCTGGTGAGTCCTTTGAAGAGGGTAAAAAAGAATTCTTCATAGCGTCTAAGTTGTATGGGTACCCTTATGTGCAAGCTAAAAAATACATGGTTAAGGCTGTGCAGGTTGCAGCCTATGAAGACGGACATATTGACGACGCTACTTATTGGGTAGACTGGATTGAGAACGAGCTATGAAAACTTTAAGAAAAGTATTGTCCGCACTTGAAACTTTATTTGACGCTGGCTGGTTTAGCTATGTAAAACTGTCAGACGAAACAGGTGTTATTGTAGAAAAGAAGGACGGGGTTACTGTGTTGCCTTTCATCAAAGGTGGGGTAGAAAAACCATTTTATCTTTTGCACGAACGCATGGCAGCAACTTTAAGCTTAGCTCCAACATTATGCTCTTTAACAGGATCAATTGACGGTGACGACTCACCCTTTGACACCGCGCTAAGAGAGTTAAGGGAAGAAGCAGGCTTAGTTATTTTAGCCTCGTCTCTTTACCCGTTAGGGGAATACATACACACTTACAAAGGGTGTACAAAGAAAACCTGGATGTTTGCTGCTAACGTAACTAACGCTTATCCAGTTGAAGCACAAGGTGACGGTTCAGCTGTAGAGAAAGAGGCCTTTTGCCAGTACCATACCTTAGCTGATCTTGTAAACTGTCAAGATGCCCTTTTGCTAGCTTCCTTAGCGCGCTTTCAGAATATGTACCCCCGGGACTTCCAGCAAACTGTTAATTAAGCAGGTACCTTAATAAAGGCCTCGTACGCTATGAAATTCAAAACCTCAGTAAAACCTGGTAAGGCAAAGCCACCAGCTTTACCAGCCCCCAAAGGTCATAAGGTAGTTACTAAGAAAGATGTAAAGGAAGGCGCAGCAAATCAGATAAGCACTGAGGTTCTTCAGTCTCATTTTGGAAAGCAGGCTGATACGATAGTTGAGATGATAGAGATGAACAACAGCGACGGCGCCTCGTCGCTTATCGTTAAGTCACTAATCCAATCCTTAGTTGGAATACTTCCGGTAGCTGAGCACAATGTTAGAGCTACCAATGCAACCAAAGGCATATACGGTTTTAATACGCTAGTTAGTTCAATTAGAGAATTGCTTGGGGACTTACAAGCATTTAAGGATCGTTCTAACTTGGGCCAATCAATAGTTGATAGGTCAGTTAGACCAAGCTATCAGGACATCGCAGTTCAGATTGTAACGTCTCTTACGATAATTCAGGACGCCGCAAAAAGTAGAATGGAAAAAGAAGACTATCGAGAGTTTAGAACAACAGTTGAAGAGCAAAAGAAAGCTCTTGCTCAGTACATAACTGCGCAATATCAAGACGTATCTGATCAGGTAGTTAAATCATTAGGATAAAGGACTTAAATAATGACTCTGCAGGTTGTAAAGACAACAGAAACAGCTAAGTCAAATGCTGTTGACTTGGAGCTCTTAGGTATTGACGCCGCTAAAAAGCCAACAGGGGCTAGGTATCCTAAGCTCTATAATCCAAAGTGCCATAAGATCTGGCAAAAGGTTATTGAGGAACTTAGCCAAGAAGAAAAAGACACCCAGCAATTGTGGATGACTAGCATTCGCAAATTCTTAAAAGAGTGTAAAGACAAAGAGCTAGATCCTTTTGACAAAAATTTGGCTGAAAAAACTAACGCCTCAATTGAGTCTTGGTTGGCCTCAAATCGTGTAAAAGCTGTAGACTACTGTAACAAGATACAGCTTTTTAAAAACATGGCAATAAAATCAGTTAAGCGAACTGCCGAAGTTAACGAAAAAAACTTTACGGTTCATAGCCAAGCAATAACAAAAGTCTTAGTGGACCCTACCTTAGGTTCTTGGCTATCTACAAACCCAATTCCCGGATTTGCTCTAAGAGAATCTGGCTGTTACGAAAAACAGATAAACGCAGCAACAACAGTTAAGATCAATTTTATTGGGAACTATGCTGAGATCAACCTTAGCATCTTCTGTCACTCTATTCCAAATATCTTAAATGCAAAGAGCTCAGTTTCCCGTGCTAAACTTGCAAAGCATATTGAGAAGAGCATCTGGACTTCGCTTATTAAGAAATATAAGTTTAACGGAACACAAAACAAACTATTTTAAAAAGGAACTTCAAATGTTACAGATAGTAACTGCGAACAAGCCAAAAGTAAACCTGGTAGTTCAATCAGGTTTAAGAAAGGCTGGATTGCTAAAACAAACTGCCTTAGTTAATTATTCAGGTAAGCCAAAGCGCCCTCGGTCAAATCTGTTAGTCGACAAGGGTTTTAACCTAGCACCAAAAGACATCTCAAGCTTTGTTGCTTTTACTAAGTTGAACTTGCGTGTATATCGAGACGAGCAACTTTGGGTAGCTATGATGGCTGAAATGCTGTACCCTAATTTGCAGCAAGCCTCAAGTCTAACGTCAGTTAAAAAACTGCGCAAGGATTTTATTGAGGTTGTTGCCCTGTCTTATCTTAAAGCGGCTTGTCCACAACAAACCTGGATTAAGAAAAAGGAAACGGGGTTTGAAATTCTTTTGCCAGTTATGGCAGTCCTTATTGATGCTGAGAATAATCTAAACGGATTTAGAACAGCCTTAGGTGCGCTAGTTGCTAAAGGGGAAGAAGCGCAACTTGGGGAGATACCTGAGGCCCCTTTGCCTTCTGCAGGTGTTAGCACTAACGAGCTAAAATACAACTACCTCCCAGCACAAGTTCGTAAGATTTTTAGAGCCCTAAACGCAACCTTTGTGTTTAAGCGCACTATTCTTGCTGACGTAATGTATCTTAAGTTTGAGGTAAACAAAAAGCAAGCTGAATACCTGGGCCACACGCCTTGGGACGAACTTAGAGGTATTGACATCTACGGGCTAGCCAGAACATGGGCCAACGCAAAACGAGATTCTTCAATAAAGCCTCCTGCTTTTACTAGGCCTTTGGCTGACATTGCTGCAACACTCCCAGCAGGTGGTGAGCCAAGAACTAACGAAGACGGTATTCTCGTTGACCAAGACGGTTCATTCTATTATCTGCCAAAAGAAGTTAATAACATTTCAGCTTTTGACACTACGGTTGCCTTGTCACTTTCAGGACCCGATGGTGTAGTTGCTCAAGTGCAGGGTGAAGAAATAAAGAAAATGCCACCTCCGCAGATGGTGCTAGTAGACTGGGTAAACATGAAGTGGAGTTTCGTTACAGAGTCAGGCAACCTCAGGGTTATGGACATTAGCCGAAGCATACCCGCCACTATCTCCCACGTTAAAGGGTTATTGTCCACACCGATAGTTAATGAAAAGGTTGGAGCTTTTGTAACAAAGGTTAACTCAATCTTTGTAAATCAGCTGGGCGGTAAAGGCGTAGACATTAAGGTTATGCTTAACAATACGGTGCCAGCCTTAAATAGGTTTGAGGATTTCGAAGGGACTGTTCTTCAGGACGTTCGTTTGCACCACCTGTTTTTCTTAGCAAAGAACATCAAGACTAGACCTGAGCTTAATCAGTACCCTGAGCTACAAACCTTTGGCGTCTTCGTAAACGATGCTATGCCTAAGGTTCTTAAACTCTTAGAAACTAACGTAGAAAAATCTTACCAAGATTACTCTGTAACTGGTATAGCTGAACTTACTGCTATTCTTAAGATATGCTCTAAGTACGGACATGATTACGATTCAGTACACACGCAAGACAGAGCTGCAAAGGCTAAGTACACAGCACCTAAGGTAGACCCTAACTATCAGATGCCTGCTGTACCCTACATGGCTCAAGATAGAGCTATGTTGCCACACCAATTTAAAGCAAACAACATGATGCGTGATAGCCCAGACAACGCTATTCTTGCAGTTGACGCTGGTGGAGGAAAGACGCCACTTGGTGTGTTTGACGTACTAAAGGAAATGAAGGACGGGCTAAACGGACCCTTCTTAATCATGTGCCCTTCGCACCTTATACCTCAATACGTAATTGAGTTTGCTTACTTCACTGAGGGAAGAGTAAACTGCGTTCCTGTTACAACCTATTCGATCAGGACTAACGGATTTGATGGTTTGGAAGCCATGATTGAGGCAGCGCCAGTTAACACAGTGGTGCTAGCGGACTACAACTTAGCTAAAGGTTCCTCTAAGACTAAGGTAGTTGGCTACGGTACAGCTTCAACCGCTGTTTTTGCTGTGGTAGATTTTTTACGGCAGTTCAGATTCAACTACATTCTGTGTGACGAAGCTCACTTGTTGAAGAATCTAAACTCAGCACAAGCCAAAGCGGTTGGCCAGCTTAGCGCTGACATTAAGAAGAAGCGTTTAGCTTCTGGTACATTTATTGCTAACTCAGAAGTTGACGTAGCAACCTTGTTCTCTTATCTAGATCCTACAGTGTTTGGCACTAAAGAAGAGTTTGCAAAAGAGTTTAGTGCTTCAGGTACAGGCGGAAAGATTACTTCGCTACGCCCTGGTGCTGAGCTTGAGATTAAGCAACGTATGCAACAAAACTGCCGCTACGTTCAGATTAAGCGCAAAGAGTGGGCAGCTATTCTCCCACCAAGAGTAGAATCTTTTAACAACATTGTTGAGCTTACACCTGCACAACGTAAGGTGTACGACATGATTCTAGCTAAGACAAAAGACGAGCTGCTTGAGGCTGCAAAGTCTAACTCTAAGCTTGCTATGATTTTAGGATTAGTTAAACACGACGAAGGCGATGAAGACGCTATTGATGAAGAGTCAACAGCGTTGATGGAAGGCGGTATCGACGAGTTGCTTAAGCCCTACCTGTCAAGACTTGAAAAATTCTTATGCGCACCAGCAAAAGATCCTCTTGGTGATTTAGAGCTTACTGGGTCGGACAGAATTAGTCCTAAGGTTGCTAAGTTTGCAGAGATTTGTATTAACCACCTTGAAGCTGGTATACCCGGTAAGATTTTGGCGTTTACTAACCAGGTTGAGTCAGCTATTGAGATATACAGCAATCTGCCGGAGGAGTTAAAAAGTAAGACACTTCTTTACGCGGCTGCTGACAAAGAAGCGCTTGGTGCAACTTTTGAAAACGACGACACCTATCAGGTTATGATTGGTGTGGGGTCTTCAATGGAAGTTGGTTTAAACCTTCAGTTCTGTAGTAGACTTATTCGTTGCGAGACAGTTTTGTCTCCAGCTGCCCTTGAACAAGGTAACAGCCGTATTGGGCGTCCAAACGTTAAGAAAGCTGAGACGCGCCCAGCAACCTACTACGATTGGATATCCGTAGACAGTTCAATTGACATGACTAAGGTAGCTTATCTGCTGACTAAAAAGGTTCGCATTGCTTGTGTTGAGGAAGCTGACAATCCAGTCTACGCACCACTAATAGCTGACATGCCTCCTTTGTTTAGATTGTCCTTGGACAACATTGCAGAGAATAATACTCGTGCAACTTTGTCTGAGTATCTAAATCCCCAGTCGGGTATGTACAGAAAATATCTAATGTGCGTTGCGCAGGACTACGAAGAGTTTAGAAAACGTAACCCTTCTTACCTTACACCAGACGGTAAACTAAAGATGGTTCCTTTAGAAAGATCTGAGGACCTTGAAGGGTCTAAGATCATGCGTCGTGTGCCTTACGTACCAGGTTTGCAGCTTTACAAAGCTAGGGATCTTGGCTTAGTAAGAACTGACGACTTTTTACGTGAGGACGTTTCCGACTCTGGTGACGATGAAGAAGAAGGTGTGGACGTCGACGAAGCTGAAGTAGGTGATGACCTAGCTCTGGCTAAAGCTAAAGAAAAAGCACGAAGTGTTATTGGCCTACCAGTTCACACTGAATACGGTGAAGGTACCATTGTTGGTGTTAGCTTTGGCAAGAAAGCTCTTTCAGTTAAGCTAAACAGCGATGGGCGAAAGGTTAGAGTTAAGATGCTATCAGCTTTTATCATAACTAAGCCTCAGACTAGCGGTAAAGACATTCGCAACCTTTTAGCTAAAGCTAGCGGAACAATACCTCTTGATACGCCCTTAGATGTTCAGGATAACAAAAAGGTTGTCCCTATTAAAGGTAAAAAAGGTAAAGTGGTTGAGCCTGTTAAGCCAAAAGCTAAACAGCTATCAGTAAGTCTAAGGTTGGTTGTTAGCAATGACTACATTGGCTTAGAGCTGGACAACGAAGAAGATAACAAGGATGCTGCAAAGGCTCTACGTCTTATGAAGTTTGACGATGTACCAGCCCACTATTTTGCGTTGTTAAAAACTCCTCAACACTTTACTAGGCTCATGAAGGCTGCTGCAAAAATTGGACTCACCCCAGCTACTGCGGCAATTGAAAAGTCGTTAGTTGCCTTTAACGACGCTTGGTTAACGATGGGCGCTAAGGCAAAGACTATGTTCACTATACCTACAATGGTTGGTTTGCGTAACTTTGCTCTTATGAACCATAGACCAAACCCAGCTCGTAAAGAGTTTAGTGCTTATGTTTCTGTTGAAGGTGAGGACGTTTACCTATGCTTACCAGCAACCGGTAACCCTGGCAACAAAGCCTTTGCAGCAAACGTTAAAGCGTCAGGCGTCCAGATTCATTTGGCTGCGCCCCAGCTTATCCGGTATTTTAAGGCGCCTTCGGATCTTGTTGGTTTTATTAAACAGCTAATAAACTCTGGTATTGAGGTGACCAACGAAAAAGAACTGCACGATAGTGTTAAGAAACTTTATCAGCAGGTTCGTAAAGCCACAAGACAAGAGCCTGAAGATTGGTTTACAGAAAACAAGAGACGTTAATTTAAATCTAGCTGGGCTTTTAAAAGCTCAGCTAACCAGCGGAGAAAAATATGTCACATCACAGTATCGTAGCTAAGTTTTTGCAAAATTACACTGGAAGAGAAAACGATGACCTGCCTCTAACTCAAGAAGACGTAGGAAACTTTCAAGCACTTTTAGGTTACAAGTTTTGTGTACCTTACCAAATTTCTGCCGAAGCAATTGGTGATTTAGCCAAACTTCCAACACAAGCTTCTACTTGGGTTCAGGAAGTAGCTGAAATGGAAGTTCCTGTAGTAGCCTCAGCGTTAGTTGTTGAAGACGCTGTTGACACCGAAGACAGTCTTGAAGTTACTCAACAGTTAGACGTTGAAGAACCAAAGGCTGGGGACCTAGAAGACCAAGTTACGGGTACTGAGGAAGTTCAACAACCAGCTGACGAAGTTTTCACTGAAGAAGTAGCTGAAGAAACTAACGAAGCTGCTGGCTCTGCCGAAGACAACGGTGAAG
>JACCDH010151059.1_pt1 | contig 16592 bp, 22 predicted proteins | sample 7442481 | NCBI WGS metagenome assembly JACCDH01 (sample SAMN15323433, study PRJNA562643) | freshwater metagenome | isolation source: river surface water | place: USA:Blue River Watershed | collected 2017-08-15
AGACCCGAAAAGGCTGTGGGTTTCATTTTGACCTGAATGGTCGGGGTGAGAGGATTCGAACCTCCGGCCTCTACGTCCCGAACGTAGCGCTCTACCAGGCTAAGCTAACCGTAGTAGGTGCATTTTTCGATTTTTAACGACAGTTAAAAACAGTTGGCACAGCGTAAGCTAAAAATTCTAGCCCGTGTTTATAGCGTGGGGAGGGTGCAGGCCACTTGGGCCAGCACTTCCAATCACTTGCCAAAGCCTGCACGGAGCTTGCTCGACGCTGTATCAATCGCCGCATCCAGTTCCCCATTCAACACCGCCGCTTTGATTAGCTCCAGCGTGGGTACAAGCTCCTTGTCGCTGGCAATCTCCACCGAAAACTTTCCCTTTGCCAGTTCCAGCAACCTAGCGCCGTAGCGCACTCCGAGTGCCAATTTGCCGTTATCTGCTGTGAACCACCACTGCTTAATGCGCTTATTGACCTCAACTTGCTTTCGCAGGCCAGTATCTTGTTCAACAACACTGCGGAACTTAGTGACAAAAAACTGGGCTCCAGCTTGTTGGGCTTTGGCCAGTTCTGCTTGTTCCCACAGTCGTTTTGCCAGTTTGTTGCGCCGCACTTGGATGGCCGGTACGTTGGTGGGTTTGACGGCGGAAGTGAGCTTGAGACTTGCGAGGGTTGCCATGTGCTTTTCCTTTCAGAAGTTGTTAAAGCACAGGAAAGTATGTTTTCGGCTGGCGCGGATGGGCAACCTGAGTCCGTCCAATCTGGCGGGTCATTGGCGAAGATGTCGTGTAACACGACAAGACGTGTTGGAGTACTGCATTTGGTAAGTGCAATGTTCAGCTACGTGTCATGAATTCATTGTCATAATGATGCGGAATCAATTGCAAGGCATCTAAGTATGACCACCACGCTAAAAGTCACAGCATTTGAAATATCTCGTTGTGGATATTATCTTCCTCGAAAAAAAATGCCAGAGTTTTGTTCTCTGGCGCAATGCTTGGCTGATCTTCAGCAATGGACGAGTGGTAAAAATTTGGAAGATACCCTGACATTTGCAGTAGATGGCGAGGATGTGCCTGAAACGTATTGCTTTGAAATGCAGAAAGCTAATGCAAGTGGCAACTATCTTTTGACAACTTGGAACAGGGTGCCAATGGTTGAGGGTGGTGTACCAGCCGCAAATGGGTCAGCCAAAGTTGGCAATGTTGATGTGGCGCTTGCTCATGTTGCAAATGGGAATATTCCCGGTTATCCAACTTATTTCTATTTCATTCCTTCGAAAAGAATTGTCTTTGCCATGCGATCTAGTTGGCAATCCCACAATGGTCATCAAGGGCTAATCAGAATGATTCGGGGATTTTTAGAAACTGCATCCCCATATGTCGTAACAAACCCAGTTGGGACGGATGGGGAAGTTGAAATATTAGGTTTTCGAGAAAAAAATGATACTGGCTCACCCAGAGAGCTGGTGCCGCATTATGAGTCTGCTTTGCGAAGATTGGCTGGTCGTGTGGAATACTTGAAAAGTCACCATTCGATGATAAGAAAAATTGTATTTCGAAATACATTGGATATAAGTGTTGCGACAGAGAAGAGTTTCATGTTTTCTATGCTTCAGGGTATTGGTTTGACCAACTACACTTCCAGAAGTCAAATGATCTCATTCGGCTATGAAATGCAACTCACGCCTACGTTGTCAGAGCTCGACGCATTGATTGAAAAGTACAGTAGTGATACGGAAAATAAAGAGCAGATAGGATTTCGTCTTTCGAAAAACAGCTCTGAAATTGTTTGGCTAAATCACTCATATGCAAAGGACAATATTGACGTCAATGTGTCCTCCGACGAGCAAGGGGTTATTTCAGGTAGGGAATTGCTCAACGAATTGGAAAATAACCAACTGCCGCGATTAAATAGCTTGGCTCAGATTTGAAATGGAGCTGACAAATGAACAGATGCAAATCTTTCGGAATCTCAGCAGTCGGTGCAAGCTTGGCTTTTTCTGCATGCTTTTACTTTGGAGGAAAAATTACATATGCAAGTCAATGGCCTCTTTATGATGCATTGAGATCAACGGCTTCAATAATATTTGCGGTTATAGGGGCTTGGTTGACCATTTTGTACCCCGATGAAATTAAGAGAATATTTAAACGAAAGGATGCTGGCATGGGGGCCAAATCCGAAAGTATTGAATTACTTGTGACCAATATTCAGTACTCTACGTTCATATTGGCATCAATAATTACAGTGGGAATAGTTGGTCAAATTCTGCATCATGTTCAATGGGCCTTGCAAAACATTGAGCTACTTAGGCGACTGTCTTTTGGGTTTTTGGGATTTTTGACATTTATCCAATTTTGGACATTGTTGATGACGCTAGCTCAAGCTGAGATAGCAAACAATGATTTAGAAGAAAAAAGTCAACTTCATAAAAAGCAAGGCGAGTATTTATCGGCAACCCAAACCTACAAAGACTCGTCGAGTGAAGAGCAACGAAATGCTTAGAGCTTGTGATTTTCGAACTGGATTCATGCAGACTGATTAGTGCGCAACAATGCCTTCTGCGCCCTCGCCATCCTCTGTCGTTGGCGCTCTGCTTGTAGTGCAATGGACGCACGTTGCTTTGCGGTCTTCAATCCCCTTCCCGTCCGACTTTGGCGTTCATTGGTGATGGCGATAGCGGACCGGAAACATCTGCATGACATTGCCTTTGCCGAATACGTACTCCAGCAACCTGAACGCCTGAGCAAAATTTGGGGCGCGAAGTTGTGTGCGAACGATGGGCGTGTTGTTGCCCATTTGCAATCGAACCGCCGCAATGAAGGTCTGCATCTGATCTGCCACTTCAAATAATTGTGAGTCGCGCTCACACTGCTCCTGGACATTGGGCCGTCTAGCTTGATGGGCTTGCTGAAAATTCCGGTTCGCTTGGCGTTGTGCTTGGCTGTACACGGCAAACGCCATCGCTTTGTCATCTGGCGTGGGCTTGCGTATGGAACGGCGCACGGCGATGGCAGTGGCCATTCTTTTGATCAGGTTGGCTCGTTTGACTTGATCGGGTTCGACCACATAGGGCTTGGGCATTGGTTGTGTGGGGCGTACAGGGGCGAATTCGGTGTATCTCATGCAAGTATTTATCGCCAGATCAATTTCACCAAAACACCTAATTTCGCCAGTATTTTTTGTGTGATTTCTTTGTCACGGCATAAATATTTACGAGTTGCGATGAGTTGCTAAGGGGTCTCGAAGAGACAACGTTACTTGTTGTAAGTTGCTAGTTACACGTCACTTGTAACAAGTTGCGCATTTGGAACAAATGGGTAACTGCGACTAGTGACTGCGAAACGAGCAACCACGTGACACGTGACGTCTTTTGGGATCTGCGACTAGGAGCAACACCAGCGACCAGCGCGACAACAGCGACACATCAGCAACTCCAGCGACCACATTGAAGGAGAAAAAATGCTGAACACACAAAACAACCAAACCGAAATTGCAGTCCGTCTGTATGACAACCAAAAATTAGGAACCACGTACGGCAAGGGGCTGTACCGCAAAGCCATCTACAACGGCACTGTTGACGCCAAATACTCAGGAGCCAAGTATCTTGTGGACTTCTACACCTACGAGGACTGGGCCAATCAAGCGAAAACTGATGACCAAATGAACCTTATCAAGGACACATCACCTATTGATGACACCCTATTCAGTTGGGTCAAGCTCTATGACGGCAAGACCCAGACGAAATCACACGTGATGGGAATGTGTCTTATCAACTTAGACACAATGGAGGTCCGAATCGGCATTGTGGACATGGAGCGGGGTGTTGACGATGTTTGGCATTTGACCGCACATCGATGCCGTCAATCTGAGCACGGCAAACGCAGCCCCCAGTTGCTGGCGACAAACGGCGACCTGCTAGATTGGTGATGCAGTAGGAGCAAGTGGGACTTACAAAAAATGTTAGTGCCACCCGCACAACCGCTCACGCGGGATTCAAATCCGCCCTACAACGGGTTCAGGATACGTCGGGACTACTCGGGTAGCAGGACCAAGCCGAAAGCCCTTGTAGGGGCGCATTGAGCGTTAGCGCAGTTGATGTCGCGAGATCACAACGGCCAGCACTTGGGAGGCATAAATAGATGAACCAAAGAAAATAACAATTTCCTTTGGTCCGCACATAAGTCGTTGATATTGAAGAAGAAAAAATGACCCGATGAATTGGACGGGTTCGGTAGCCCTTTCGAGCTTAAGAAAACACACTTGCGCATGTGTATTTATTTATCGAAAGGACCTTAATAAATGGCGCAAGCAAAAACATTGACCCCAGCAGAACTGGACCAGACACTGGCCTACATCGCTGCTCACAAATTCGCATACCGCAACCGCGTGATGCTGCTCACTGGCATGTGGTCAGGCATGAGGGTGGGGGAGATCGCTAGTTTGAGTGTTGGTGATGTCGTCAACATTGATGGCTCCATCAAAGCCGAAGTGCGATTGTCAGCGGAGCAGACCAAAGGGCGTCACCCGCGCACGGTGTTCCTGCCACAGAAGCTACGAGAAGAACTGGCCGCATATCTGACATTACGTAAACCCAGCAAGATGGAGCATCCTTTGTTCGTCACAGCGGGGGGACGCGCCTTCAGTGCCAATGTGCTCACGCAGAACTTCTTCTATCTGTTCAAACGAGCGGGCATTGCAGGTGCTACCAGTCACTCAATGCGCCGGACGTTCATCACCAATTTAGCCAACAAGGGCATTGGTGTACGGGTACTGGCCAGTCTTGCAGGCCACCGAAGCATTGCGGTCACGCAGAAATACATTGACGTCAATGACGACATGAAGCGCAATGCGGTGGAACTGGTTTGAGGTGTCGTTTTACACGACACTATGCAAGCAGGTCTGATTCGCCAGCAATGAACTTGGGTAAGCGTTCCTGCATCTTTGCATCAATGGCGCTCATCCCCATCAGATTATTTTTCCTACGAATCAGCGTCACCAAATCTTCGTGATGTTCCAGGTGCAGCCACTCATCCCAAGGCGAAACAGCGTCAATGCGCCTACCCGTGGCTTCCAAATATTCGCTGTGGTGTCGCTTTCCAAATGGTTGCTCAACTGGAGTGACTTTATTGGCGTTGGGGAAGGAGTCCTGTTCAGCATTCCACAGCGTCCATTGCGCCTTGTATAGGTAGCGTCCAATGGTGCTGCTCATCCTTGTTTGAGGACTGGTGGTGCGATTGCGCTTCCACCTATCCAAGTCCCGCAAGTTCAGCCCAGGAGCCAGTTTCAGCCTATCGCCCACTCGCCACGCTGCAATGTCAGGGTAGAGCATGCGATACAGCAATGCCCAATACTCACGCTCCAGCGTCTTGAGGTTGAAGCGTTTGGTGTGTAGTGCCCATTGAGCGGTGCTATGGGACATGACTTTGAGCCCGCGTCCAGGGTGCTTGTCTGCCAGGATTTCGCGTATTTGCTTGTTGATTGTGGCTTGGCTAATCGTCAGCGGGATTTCAATCACTATGCTTTTGCCAGGGGGGTAGAACACAAACTCCCCAAAGTTCTCTTCGTCCACCAGCCGTGTCTTTCTGGGACGGGTTTCCTCCACAAATAACCTCGCCCCTGTGTCTCGCCACCAATGCGAGAACTCACCCTGCCCTAAGTCGCCAGCTGCGTCATACACACGTGCCAGCACAGGGTGCTTGGGGGCAATACCCGTGGTTCTGGCGAACCAGAAAACAGGGCTCAAGCGCAGATAGCGCCACCACCAGCCATATATGCCGCGCTCTGCTTCCCACCAGAGTTCCTCCTCGCTTTCGCGGGTAAAGCCTGGAATTCCCTTGTAAAAGCCTCTTTTTGAACTCTTCATAACTACTAATATAACAACTAATTTGAATTTGATACAAGAATTGTTATGTATTTTCTAATACCAACTATCAGCAAAGCAACAGACATGTCGTCCAAGCCTACTGCTGGTGGCTCAATGAAAGGAAATACCATGAGCAACATCGCAATCTCCACCCCCGTCCTTAACTCTGTTTCTGCTGTCGTGCAAAACGACACCTCGCTGCAGGCACAGCCCGCTATCACGTTGGAGGGGCGCAATTATTCCGTCAACGTAGTTACTGAAGAACAGCCTGCAGAAAAGCCTTTGGAGCAATTGAAGTCCCTGGAGGCTGCACGCCGCGGCTGGGAATCGACTGAACTGCTGGCCTCCAACAAGCGCCTGTATGCCATTCTGACTAAGGCTTTTGCGTACTACCTGACGATGAAAGGGGATCCCGTCAAAGAAACCCGTACCCAGTATGTGGCCGATCTGGCTAATTTCATTGCGGAACGTGGCTATGCGTTTACGCCCAGTTCGCATGATATGACGCGCGTTGTCAAGTGCGTGTTTGGCGTGGATCGTCGCCGTGTCAGCGCCTACAGCATCGCCCTTCGTGAAGCCCTGCGTCAAAACGTTTGTGCAGATGATCTCGCCGACTTTCTTGAACAGAACGGTGGCGTGGAGCAAGTGCGTCTCGGTGGCACCAAACCGTTGTCTGTGACCAAGCGTGCGGACAAGATCAAGCATGACGTCATCTCGACTGATCTGGGTTCTATCAAGCTGAATGCCGCAGCTATTGGTGCCAACTCTGATTGGAATGACAAGCAGGTTGTGATCGTAGCCACTTATCAGCCTACTGGTGAATTCTTGATCAATGCCGTTGTTCGCCATGACACGGCGGTCAACGCTGCGCTGGCAGCCTGCTATTCCAAGCAACAGGCGGACGTTCGTGATGAAAAGAAGGCTGAGCGGGAAGCTGCTGCGATTACAAAGGCGGCGGAGGCCTTTAAGGCAGAGCAAGAAAAGCTGGAGGCAGCAATTGCAAAGCAGAAAGCTAGGGTTGAAGCGCTTCAGACTCAAAAGCAGAGTCATGCTGCCAACAATTCGCACGCTGAATCTCTTATGGAGCCCGTTGCTGCCTAACGATAAGGTGGGGGGAAGTCGTGCTTCCTCCCGTCACATACCAACTCAGAAGTATTTGGAAAAAATTATGAATGGACTAATCCCTAATTGCATTGACGATTTCATCTTTTCTAACCCTCTCGAGCGGGAATTGCTGGAAATGGTTTTGTCACGCCAATTGCCTTTTCCCCTTGCGGGCAAGAGTGGCATCTTGCTGCACGGTACGTGGGGTTCTGGCAAAACCACCCTTGCCAAGCTGTTGCCAGATCTGTTTGAAGTTGCACATTCTGGTACTTGGACTATGGGGCAGGGTGTTGGGCAGATGCCCGCTCCCAATCCTGGTGGAGCTCACTATGAATTTTTCGGATGTGGAGGTGGGGTGAGTGGAGTGGCGATCAAGCAGAAAGTCGAGTCCATTAATTTGTTGATGCCTCTGCACCATCACTCACGCCATGACTATTTCATCATCGACGAAATCGACCGCCTCACGCTTGGCGCACAGCAGGGCCTGCGTACCACTATGAACCTGCCTCGTTGTATGTTCTTTTGCACCACCAATAACTTGGGCAATCTTGATCGAGGCATCGTCAATCGCTGTCATTTGATCGAGATGAACCAAGCTACCAATGCCAGTGCATATCAACCACTGGTCAACTCAGTGCTGGGGAATATGGGCGTCGCAAGTTCAGTGATAACTACACCGACTTTGGCCACTATGGTTAAACAGGCACGTGGCTCCATGCGCGACTTCATCAACGCCGTTGCCATTGAAGGTATCAAGCATGGTGGAGTTGTGAAGTAATGACAGGTGTCGTGTTACACGACACCTGTTCACACGTGCTCGCCACCGCGTGGGATTTTTTCGTTCTAATCGGCACGAACTTTGAGACCAGTCATTAGTGACGAGTTGTAACTTCAATATTTGATTACTTCGACATTACTTAATGCATTCCCAGGCTGATTAAAGCAGCCAAGTGGTGGTTGCCCAATATAGATTTTTATCTCCTTAATTTGTTCAATAGCCTTAGGGTTCATGTATGTGCTATAGGTTACTCTGTCAGAGGCACCGGGTGCCAAAAATAACTTGCCGAAAGGATGCAGCCCATCAATCTCGAAGCCAGATCGATCATAGAAGCGTGCGCATACATATTGATCCACTCTGCTAGAGCTTAAATTTTGTACATCCACTATAAATGAATATTGTTTTGCTTCTCGCTTTACTTTCGCATCTATCTTTACTTGTGCCTGAGCTTGAGTCCATATAGACATGGATAAGATCAAAAGGATGAATTTCATAATTTAATGTCAATGATAATGATGGTTTTAAGAAATAAAAGAATTATTTTACATATTCAAGTGCAATATTGCATTGAGCGAAAAATGCTGGAGCAATTCCATCCATAGGAATTCCTGGATACATGTCATTTGCTTTTCTAAATGGTTCCCAGCAAAGATCTTCCATTTGCCCTCCAATCCTTTCTCGTCTCAATAACAGCCAGGCTCCCTCTAAAGCATCAACAACGGATTTTCTATTCTCGCAGTTCACATATATCGGACGCTGTTGCGGATTCATTCTCTCATCTCCCTTGCAAATTAATTCATAAGAATTTGCAATTGAAGCTTGTAAGATTGCTATTGTCAGAATGAATTTGGTTGTGTATATCATTTTTCCAATTCGAATTTATTGATCGTTAAATGACTTTAATTAGTATATTGATCGCGTAACCAAATATCATCCCAAGTGTTGAAGAGAGCGCAATTTTCAAGTTATTTCCGAGTCGACTCTCACCCTGCCACAGTCGCAATACTGTTATCTGCTGAGCGAGAGATTTTTCTGCCGAATCCCGCCATTCATTTGAGTCGGTTCGACTCTTCATTATTTCAAGATGTATCGATTCCAATTGCGATAGGCAATCTTGAATTTTCTTTTCTCGAATTTTCGAATCAATCGATCGCATAATTTTAATTTATTTCAGATTGATCTTATTGTTATCAGGATTTATAATTTACATGCCAATTTTAAATTGCTGATATTTATATATTGCCAACTCAAAATTGGCTTATGCACGTTTGAAATGCACACAATGAAATTGTGCAAGTTCTACGTGCAAAGCAAATTTATTGATGGCATCCGATTACAAACCCGAGGAAACAGCTAGTCGGGATGCCTTACGACTGAGATTTAGTGATGCTCTCAAAGCGGCACTGACCATTCGTATGGGCAAGCTTCCCAGTGCTACCCACTTGGCAAATCAGTTCAACTTCAGGGCGCACGGAACCACTGCAATCACTAGGGAAACGGCTCGAAAGTGGATGACAGGACAAGCCATCCCAGAGATGCAGCGGCTCAATATCCTGATTGAGTGGTTAGACTTAGACCCACAAAAATTCCTCTCGCATGGTGCCAGTCAAGCACTAGTACGTGAGGGCGGCACCGGTGATGATCTCATCATCGAGACCATCGTGGAACTGCTCAGGAAGATGGATGCCAAGACACGTTCCGTAGTCCTGATTACGGCTTGGGCATTGCGGGAAACAAACACTACGCCTTTGAGCCAGTTGAACCTGCAAGCGTTGAAGCGAACGCTGCTCAGCTCGTTGAGGCATGATGCTGGCGAGAAGTTGTAGACGGTAGATGTCGTGTTACACGACAGTCCATGACTGACACGTTCAATGTCTAAAAAACTGCTGTATTGCTGCCCATCACCGAACATGAAAAGTAAATATGGGATTTGAAATATCAATCACATTTCAATTATCAGTAATGCGATGCCCTTTTTCTATTACGCCTGTTGAGCATCAACTGCTTCAATTGCTTTCCGGCGAAATAGAAGTGGGTCATCCACCATGCGAATTGGCTCATGAGTTGCACCGGTGCCCACAATAGTCAAAGTCCCATAGCCAAATAGACGTCCTAGAATAGACTGATCAATTTTAAAGCTTTCAATCTTTGAGTGATTGAGTTCAAGAGTATTTCGAGAAATCAAGCCAGTCTTCACGATGACTCGCTTATTAGTAATTGCTATTTCAATTGACCAAGTAGCGATTAGCGCTTTAACTCCAATCCAAAACCCAAGAAAGGTCAATATACCGCCCAGCGGACGCAAATCGTGCTTGCCGACAAAGAAGATCGTGCAACCTATGAGTAATAGGAAAATTGCTGGGGCATAGATAAACCAATGCAATTCAGCTCGATGCAGTATTTGTTCGCCATTAATCAGATTCTTCTCAACATAGCTCATACTGATCACTCATCTTGATAGTTGAATTCTGGAAATAACCGCTTCGAGCGTATAGTTGCAGTCCCATCATACACGCACTGTCGTGTAACACGACACATCTTGCCCGCCACCGCGCGGGCTTTTTTTCGTCCTAATCGCCACGAAACCAGAGTCCCGTCATCACGGACGGGTTCAGGTTGTCCTTTCTGTTCGTTGATCACAAACTTGTCCTTAGTAGCAACCAAGCAAGGATACAGTAATGCCCCAGTTTGACCCCGTTGTGCTCGCCCAGTTCACGGGCACTGAACACTATTACCGGCTGAACCGCAAATGCGTTATCACTGATGGCGTCAAGTATCTGGCGGAAACAGCGGGCGCATACTGGCTGTTGGATGCGGCAGTCAGCTACCTTCTGGAGCTGGACACAGTTGATTGGTTTGTGCTGCTGCGATTGGTAGTGCACGAAGGCACAGCCTTGCTCACACTGGAAGACGGCAATGGCGGAGAACTCGCTCGCCAGCAGATACCCTACACGGACTTCCCTGAACTTGAGCAGGTCTTATACGCCTGCTGGGATGGTACGCATTGGGTGTTGATGCTGCCTGGGGAGTATTGATGGTCGGTAACATTGCTATTCCAGTATGGCAAAGTAAATTTTAAAAAGCTCTGCTTTCCACTTTGGCGCACTGCCCTAGAGCAAAGTTAGCACCGCTCTTTCCAGATAATGTGAAACTTCCAGAATATCGATTCAATTGATAGGAATAGTTGCCTTTGAAAAAAATGATTTCACCCTCTTTAAATATTGCATCATCAAATCCCACCACTTTCGAATTTGCCTCATCAAAAATAAAAACCCGTTCCAAAAGTATTTGGCCATCTAGTGTTGATTTCAATATACAGTTCAATTTAAAAATTTGAGTATTTCTCTGCGGATTATTCGGCAAGGAATCATTTGATAGATTGGAATTTTTGTATTGCAGCATCAGTGGCGCAAAGAATGGAACAACGTAATCGAAGGCGTCTCCTTTTTGCTTCATTCCTTCTTCAAAAACTCTTACCACGTACCTATGTATATACTCCCCGTCACTGGTTTTATTTAAAGCCATCCAGCTTGTTAATGAATGTGACTCTTGTATATTCATGGATATAGAAAAAATTGCAGAAGCAATCAACGAATCTTGAATTAACTTAAAATAACTTGAGTCTATTGCAAAATTAATATTTTCGGCATTTTTCATCTTAAAGGTGGTAATTCCTATAAGCTCGCCTCGATCATTGAACAATCCCCCGCCACTATTTCCGCTAGATATGGCCGCCGTTGTTTGTATTAGACTAACTCCATTTTTCTCTCTTTTCCCCGATATAATTCCTTCGCTAATGGAATTTACCAACCCCAAGGGGGATCCAATCGCATAGACTTTCTCTCCTATCTTAGTCTCTATGCCATTCACCCCTCCTTGGCCATTCAACGAAGTCAGCAAATCATTATCAACTACCAAACTGGCAACATCATTTATCTCATCAATATGTGCAACCCTGGCATTATATTTGACGCCTTGACTTTGAATTTCAATATTACTCAAATTGACTATCACATGGGCATTTGTAATAATCCAGGTTCTGTCAGGCTTTCCATTTTTATAACCGTAGCCAACGCTTACTCCACTCCCTTGCGATAAGCTTGTTTTTGTAGAGCTTTTAACCAGCACAACAGATTTCGACACTTTTTCGTAGACCTGTGCGGCAGAAAGCCCTTCGGCATTTATTGCCGGTGAAATTGTTGCAACCAAAATAACAAGCCAAAGATTAACTAGATTTTTCATTTTGATGTCAACGATATTAGATTGCTCAAAGAGGTTTGCTTTATGATCGACTCAGATAGGAGGTTAATATAATTCTCAATTAACTAGCAGAAGGAGTTTTGTGATGGATTGGAAAATGTTTAAATGATTGGCGGAATTTACTTGCAAATTATCTTCCACTCATACTGATTCGTATAAGGATTAAGCACCTGACGCGGGCTACATTGACTTGTGCCAACTGGAGGGACCATTGGAACCCCAATCGGCGCAACAGAGGGCGGGACGATTTGACAAACCGTAGGCGGACAAATTGGCGGCACCTCCAGTGGACTTTGGCAAATAGGGCGCATTTCGCCACCAACGCAGCGACAGACACAATCGGCGTAGGCAGTGCTGGCCAATGTCATCACTGCCATCACGCAGCCAACAAACCTAATACACATCCGCAATGCCCCCATTTGTACTGTAACCATGCCCATCATATCGCTATCAAATCAACAATCAATGAGGTAGCCTAGCAAATGATGGGAAAACGATTCGACCATTGCCCTCCGAGTAGCACACGTATTAAACTGGGGAATCTTTAGGAGGCATACGGCTGGTGAAGAGGCGACGAACGGACAGTGCTGCAGCGTTCACTACCGCGTAAGCGGTCCTAACCGCAAATACTGGGCTACCAAGCCAACTGATAAGTCAACTTCTAACCGCGACACCAACTCGCGTAGCACCCACCGCCACACCGCGCGAAAGGAGGCATCTATGGTCGGATTGAACTTCAACATGAAAACCAGCATCCGTTTTAGCTTTGTGGCACTGTCTGGTTACTTCGCCGTAGCAGCCGCCGTGCATGGTCCTTTGGGAACCCAGCCGTATGCCCCTAATACCTATCGTCCAGTTGCTGGACGTTCATGAGTTTGTGGTCACTGCGCCAGCAAAGCGCAGAACAGTCATGTAACACCTATGCACAATTCATCTAAACAACTTCCCTCTGGTACGGCGCTCAAAGGCTTCGCCCAACTTATGGCAGATGGAACGTGGGGCGGACGCTGCCTTGTTACGGCGGACAAAAGATACGAAGTTCAAGAACGAATCCTGACTACACCGTTGGTATACGACACCGAACAAGAAGCCTGTGAAGCTGGATTGGAGTTAGGCAAGGAATGGTTGGTTACAACGTACCCGATGGACTGAGAGCGTCCCGTTACTGGAAGTTGTGTCTGTCCACGTACTGTCGTGTAACACGACACCTCAGCATTCAGCCCAACGCCTCGCCCCATCCGTTCGGCCACTGCTTCACCCAGTTCAGTCACCAGCGTCGCGCAATAACTGTCGTTTTGCATGACACTAGAAACTGGCTGGATCGCTAGAACCCAGCCAGGAAACCCATTACTTGGATTTCTTTTTCAGCTCAGCCTGCGCCAATGCAGAAGCCGCAGTCTTCTTTGCTGCCTTGCTGGCTGTGGGACTCTTGAGCTGCTTGGAAGCCACTTTGGCAACGGGCTTGCTTGTTTGCTTCGAATTTAAAGGCATATATTTCCTTTCAGGGTTACGTTCAACGCTTGCTGTTTGGTGTCGTCTTCACCGGTACCCAGCCGTGTCCTGGCTTGGTAGTCGGTGGCAACGGTTTCCCATCAGCCACAGTCGCATAGTTCGGCTGTTTGCCGCCCTGTGGACCGACTTGTTGAAAGATGCCGCCGTTGTTACCGGTGGACGAACCGGGTTTCAGAATTGCCATTGGAATACTCCTTAAAAGTAGGCAACAGTCCCGGTCATTGAAAACCCTGAAGGCTGATGTAAGCGAACTCATATAGACTTCGCCACGTCAACTCTTAGCGGAGAGGGCGGTAGGTTACGCCGGGAGATCGGTCTCCTACCAAAGGTCGCATCGGGCTCGTACCCCCTTTGCGGCCTTTTTCTTTTTTAGCACTCCAATACTGCGAGTACTAGGCTGACACTATATCTGGTGTTTTGTACAGTTGCAAGGCACTACAGGTAGTGTTCTGACCTTTTCTTGCTGTCATTGGCCATCATTGGCAGCTATCTCAAAAAATTCCTGCTCTTTGCTGCCAAGCAGGGCTGGGCGACTTCTGCCTGCCAAGTACCGGTCGTTCTTTTTCTCTGATGCAGCAGCGGTCTTTGCTGGAATGCGGCTGAGTTCCTGTAAGCGTGTGACCAATCCGGCAAGGTCATACCGAGTGACCGTGAGCCGTGTATCCCCCGGCACCACCTGATTCCGCATCCTGCTGATCAGTCTTTTCGTTTCCAGTTCCTTAATGTGACGTTGGACAGCCCTTACGGACAAACCTGTGCGCTGGGCAATGGTCGTAGTTCTCGGGTACGGCAGGTTGTCTGCTGTCCACCACGCTGCAATCAAATTCAGCAAGACGACGACTTCCTGAGGGTTGAGTCCCAACTCGGCCTGTCGTGTCACCAACAGAGTGGGCACGCTGACGAAGCCAGATGAGAGGCCTGAGCCCCACATTGCCTGTCGTTGTGTGATCGCTTGGTGGTTTTCCATTTGGCCGAATGTACGGCAAAAAAACAAGAAAAGCAATATATTCTATTCAATACGACATTTATGACGCTTTTTATGGAGCCACAAAGCCCCGCAGCCAACGTCAGCAATTGCGTTGAGACACGCTTTTACTGGCTAGGAGAACGCTGCTTCATCCGCTTCGCCACTGCTTCTCCCAACTCGATCACCGCCATCGAGTAGTAGCTGCTCCAATTGAGTCGGAAATTGTGCTGCCGTTTTTCACGACACCATCAGGCCAATCTGTCCGCCGCCATCGTTGCAGTCAATTTGCTTTAGTGCCGTTCAATCATTGCCGCTGAGTTGCCCATCTGCTTGCTGAGTGTGTGTATGTCAGCACCACCATCCATCAATGCCAGTGTGGCGTAGGCGTGACGCAGACTGTATAGAGTTCCCCCCCCCGTTTTGTCGTGTGACACGACACCGCATCACCGCCGCCCCTGTAGCAAGTCGATGTTCATCTCCGCTGACAGGTTGGACGAATAGAACTTCTCAATCATTTCCACGCTGGTTCGGGCATTCCGTGCCAGCGTCAGCAGGTCAATCTTCCCCCCGTACAAGAGCCTCAGCGTGATGGCCGTGTGCCGCAGGCTGTACAGGGTGCGGTTCTTGCCGTTGGCCTTGTTCTCGCCAACCCCAGCCACTGCCTGCACATGCTTGAACTGCCAGCCCAAAAATTCCAGCGCCTTGCCCCTGTCTGGCTGGGTGGGCATGAACACGTAGTCATCAGCCCCGCCCATGCCCTGCGCCTTTTGGTGTGCCAGCAACCGCTCGTAGACGCCCACAGCACTGCGAAGGGTAACGATGGGCTTGTCGTGTAGCTTGCTTTCGGGCAGGTTCAGACGCAGGTAAGTGTGCCGGCCCCGCACCACAGTGACATGCTTGTGCTGGAGATTTTTGATATCGCTGGGCCGCACAAAGCTGTTGACCATAAAGCGGATGAGCCAGTGCAGGTCGTGTGTGATCTCCGCGTATCGGTCCACGTGCTCCTTGCCCCTCTTGCTTCGCTGGGTGGTCGAAATGGGCACCCGTTGCCCAACCAATCGGCGAGCAGTGCGAACCAGCAGGCGGTATTCGGCAAGGCTGAAGCTCCCACGTGGCTTGCTGGTCACTTTGATGGCGGGGAACTTGGGGATCGACGGAATCAGGTTCACGCTGTATGCGTAGCTGAAAATCTTTCGGGTGGCGACCACGTGTTGCTGGATCGTTGTGCTGGTCATGCCAGTCGCACCCAGCTGTTGGATGAAGTTGCTCAGCTGGGTGTAGCTAATGCGGTTCACAGCCATCTTGCCGAAGTAGGGAACGATGGTCTTATGCAGTCGGTTTTGGAAGATGCGTAGACCCGCACTGCTCAACTCTCCGCGCTGGACACGGGCCTGCTGGAGCGCCAATGCCGCAGGCACAACATCTGCGAACAGGGTTTCGCTGGCCCTTTGCTTGATCGCCTCCCCGTACAGCTCGGCTGACTTGATGTGGAAGAACTGCTTGGCAAGACTGACAGCGCTGGTCTTGTTACTGGTTCTCAAGCTCTGGCTGTAGGTCTTGCCCTTAAAGAAGCATCGCACCTGCCAGAAGCGCGACGCATTGGTCATGTAGATGCGTAGCTTGCTGGGATAGTTGGCAATGGGAGTGATGGTTGCAGGGATGGGCAGGGTGCGGTGCCTGTTGGGGCTGTAGGCCCCGTCATTTGCGGCCCAAATTTCGTACGTGCTCAGCATCAGCACAGCGTACGAGTAGCTAACCTGGTCGAGCAAGAAGCAGGGCGCGGTCAGGCGCGAAGCGCTGGCCTCCGCTCGCGCCGTTCAGGCGCCAGCACTCACCAGTTGTGCCCATTGCGGAAAAAGAGCCTGCGGCGTGCTGAAAAAGCCACATTGCATGAATTTTTGTAGCACAGTGCGAACTTAGCTACTCAGCGTCGAAAAAAATAAACCCACCGTCGACTTGCGTGAACGGTGGGTCTATGGATTCGACCTGAATGGTCGGGGTGAGAGGATTCGAACCTCCGGCCTCTACGTCCCGAACGTAGCGCTCTACCAGGCTAAGCTACACCCCGAAGTGTCCAACCGTAAATTATAGCGTAGCCAATCCAAACTGA
>JACCDH010754085.1_pt1 | contig 16591 bp, 4 predicted proteins | sample 7442481 | NCBI WGS metagenome assembly JACCDH01 (sample SAMN15323433, study PRJNA562643) | freshwater metagenome | isolation source: river surface water | place: USA:Blue River Watershed | collected 2017-08-15
GTTCTTCTGTTAACCTTTTGGCACAGAACCCAGATTACAATACCAGTAGCACTAGGTTCGATGGTTTGATAAAAGATTTCTTTCCGTATTGGAATGTTGTAACCAATGGATATTGGACACATGCTGAAATTGATGCTAACAATGATAATATCAATGATAAATGGACATGGACGAGTTTATCTGAGATGATTGATCAGAATGGTAATGAGTTGCAAAGTATAGATGCTTTTGGAATTCAGTCGGCGGCTCTCTATGGTTATGGAAAAAAATTCGCTATTGGTGTAGCGCAGAACTGCAAACAAAATGAACTATTATTTGACGGGTTTGAGGAGTATTCTACTGCCCCGTTGTATGCATGTCCTCCAGCCTCTTATGCGGCATCTTCAACATATTTAAACTATAACAATACAGCTTGGCATTGGTTGCTTTGGCCTAATTTAACAAAAGGAAGAGCTTCTATAAACACGAAAGAATCACATACAGGGAAACAATCTCTTGAACTAGGGCATGGCTTACTTGAAATTCCATTCAACTTGCCAAGTGAGCCTAGTTATCCATCAATTGGCACCCTTCAAAGTAGATTCTTTTTAGATAAAACCAATACCATCAGTGGATTCTATCCGGATTGTTACAAGCCTCAAGGTCAGAGTTCATATTTGCTTACATTTTGGGCTAAATTCGATAAGAAAAAAGTTAAACCTTTATACTTTTTACAATATAACAATGGTACTAGCTGGGTTGATATCCCTTTTAAAAATGATGGCGATATTATTTGGGTAGATGGTTGGGGTAGAATTACTTTAAAAGTAGTTATACCTCAGGCTGCTCAAGGGAAAAAAATGCGATTGCAGATTGCAAAAGGAATTTATGACACAAATAATAGTTTTAAAACAGAGCCTAGCTACGCTGAGCTTACCAGTGCACAAAACTATGTGTACATTGATGATATCAGAATTATTCCCGAGTACTCTAATATGAAAAGTTTTGTTTATGACAACTTTAATTACAGATTAATGGCTGTATTAGACGAAAACCATTTTGCTACTTTTTATGAATATGATGATGAGGGTAATTTATCTAGGACAAAGAAAGAAACTGAAAGAGGAATCATGACTATCCAGGAGTCAAGAATTAACATAAAAAAAAGACCATGATTAAATTAACGATTTTTCTGGCTTATTTATTTGGTTCTGGTGCGGATACATCACATTTAAAATCTGATTTTACTCTTTTAGGAAAATCAATGAGTTTTGATTGTTATTCGGCCAATATGCAGTATAAAGTATATCTAGATAAAAAACTGGCTGAGACCAGTCATTCAAGCATAAAAATGGACGGAGATTTTTATCATATTACCTTAGGGACTGTGACAAAAATTAATGGCAAACAATATAATGTACTTCTGGATGAAGTTAACAAAGTGATGGTTGTTTCGAAATCTGAAACGAATTTAAAGTTGTTATCCCAAAGGCCACCAATTGATAGTTTTTTAAGTAAGGCACAAGAAATTAAAGAGTCTCAGATTGATAGTGTTACAAGGCGTTACAGCTTTACCTTAAGTGATTGCAAAGAAAAGGCAGTTCAAATAGATATTGATTTAACAACCTATCAGATAAAACGAATTTTTATGGTTTTACAAGAACCATTTGTAGATTTTAATAATCAAGAGCATGAAAAGTCAATTGAAATTAATTATCTAAAATATTTAAGGCAAGATCATATCCTGGAATCGGTTTTTTCGACCGAAGCATATATGAAAGTAAAATCAAAAACCATTAGTGCATCAGATAAAACAAAAGACTATTCGATAGTAGATCTTTTAAACGAAAAACAATAACATACAAGAAAGTTATGAATAAGAATTGTATAACTATTTCAATAAAGAAAATTGCATTGATCTTAGTGCTTTTAGGATTTGTGTTTCAATCCTTGGAATTGAAAGCCCAAAATCACGTAACACTAACGAATGTAAATTCAAGTAATATACTGGTAAATGCAGTTGCCACTGCATATGAAAACAATTATTTTGTTTATTCTAGTGGCTCTGGGTCTAGTTTTAATCAGACTTACAATACTGTTTTTAGATATCGCAATGCTAAGAATAGAATTGAATTAAAAATCGACAGGACTGCTTTTGGTAACAATTTTACCTCTTTTTCGACGGCTCAACAATTGGAAATAAAATTTGATATAGTATATGTTACCTCATTATCTAATGGAACTCTATCCTCAGATCAGACTATTTCAGATCAGATTTTAAGTGTTAACTATGACCCATCTGCAAATGCTAAGGAAAAGGAAATAGATGTATTTATTGTTCCAGACGCGGTTTACTCTAGAATTACTATTAAAGAAATAAAATTAAATTCCACTATTCTTAATTCAGGTATAAGTATAAACAGTCTACCAGTTACCTTTACAAACGAAATAGACGTAGAAATAGATGAACATTTAAATATTGGAAATTTTAGTGCTAGTGCTGTAAGTTTAAATCACAATGCAATTTTATCTAATGGTTGTCAGAGTGAAGTAACAATTGGGTGGAATCCTTTTTTTGGTGCAAAGTACTATGAATTAGAATGGGTGTTTGTTGATTACTGGGTTCATACAAAGACCCAATACAATTACGATTTCAAAAACAATTCAACCCGAATTAGGGTTTCTGGCAATTCATATACCTTGCCATTAATTTATGAGAAAGGTTATATCTTATATAGACTTCGTGCGGTCGGATTTGCCTCTGATAATGATTGGCAAGAGGTTTATACACCCTGGACGATTGGCGATCAGCCTAGTGCAGGTTCAGGATGTCAAGGACCAGTAGATTTGACAGGGACTATACCTTCAGGCTGTGGATTAAGGTTTTTTGCTCTTAATTTTGGATTCCAGGAGAATAAAAACTGGCAATTTTCGGTAGCCTATACCGAGCATGAGAAAAGTAAAGGTGCTATAAGTTATATGGATGGAACTTTAAGGCAAAGGCAGTCCATTTCAATGCTTAATTCGGAAAATAAAGCATTGGTCTCTCAAACAATCTATGATTTTTTAGGTAGACCAGCCATTCAACCCTTGCCTGTGCCAGACTTAACAGGCGATGGAACATACTGTTTTAGACCTGATTTTAATAAAAGTAGAGCTTCACTTGAACAATATAACTGGAGAGATTTTGACGTCGATAAATCTAGTAAATGTACTGAGACCAGAACAGCTGAAATGGATTGGCAAAACCTTAATACTAGTGCAGGAGCCGCTTGGTATTATTCACAAAGAAATAGTTTAATCAGTTCGGGAACCGCACAAACCTATGAAAAGTTTATTCCTGATGCAGAAGGTTACCCTTTTGTTCAAACTGAATATACACCTGATAATACTGGCAAGATTAAAAGAGTTTCAGGTTTAGGTAAGTACCATCGATTAATTGGTGATGATGATTTGTCCAATTCGTATATGTCTTCTCATGAAACAAAGTATTTGTATGGTAAACCAACACAGGAAGAATTGGATTTGTTGTTTGGTAATGATGTTGGCAAACGAATGCACTATGAGAAAACTGTAGCGATTGATCCAAATGGTCAGGCAAGTGTATCTTATACGGATGCTTATGGTCGAGTAATTGCTACAGCGCTTACTGGAGATCCTGCTCAATCTCCTGCCTACAAACCCTTATCTACCAATTCCAATAAGAAAACAATAAGCACATCATATGAAAATACCTTTATAAGAATGGAGGATAATTCATTGGTGACCAGCGAGGATGTAATCTTCACATCTTCATCTGTTCATCAGATTCAATATGCCATGATTCCAGAGATATTAAGTCAGGAATGCATGCCTAATGGAGTTTGCTTTACTTGTGTTTACGACTTAGCAATAAGCATTACCAATGAATGTGGCGAACAAATGCTTAGTGGTGGTGTAATTACAAGAAAAGTAGGGAATATTGTTAATTCAAATATCAATAACGCCTGTTCGGCTGTTCAATTTACTGTTTCTAATTCCCCATTACTGGTAAATTTACCTGCTGGGAAATACCATATAGAAAAGACACTTACAGTAAACAAGGAGGCATATGAAGCTTATAAGGATCAATATTTAGCTAATTCTAATTGCGTAAAAACTTTTGATGAGTTTTTAGCTGAGGAAGAGGCGAAAATTAACAGCAGAGAGTGTAATTATGATTGTAATACCTGTCAACAAGATTTGGCTTTTTACGATGCCAAAATTGCAGAGCATCAGCAAAGAATACAGAATTACTCAAATAATGATCCTATTTCTTTAGAAGCGCTAACGGCTCAAAAAGCGGAGATGGAGCGCATTAGAGAGGTTACAAACCAGGCTTGTAGCACGCTTTGTAAAGCACCAAATACATGTGATCAGTTGTATACAATGATGCTATATGATGTAGCGCCCAATGGTCAATATGGATTAGTTGCTGATGCAAATGGCACTTTTTCGGAGACAATGGCTTATAGTGTTTATAATAATACCAACAATCACTGGCGTTCTCCAGAGTTTGATTATAAAGATGAACTGGGCAAAGTATTTTTAATTGAAATTAAAAACAATCAACCCGAGCAAGTCAGCGGCGCAAATTACTTTGATGCATTGGGGAATGCTTGGGCAAACAATGGTCCAAAATTTATTAAACCACAAGGTCTAAAAAATTTAAAAGATTTTTTGTTCTACTATCAAAACTCTTGGGCTAAATCTTTGGCTATTTACCATCCTGAATATAGTTGTTATACTTCATGTCAACAAACAAGTGCTTTTTATGATTACGATAACTTGATGTTTGGGGTTTCGACATTTGCTCAGGCAAATTCTTTAGGAATGATTAATCCAATCAATTCCGTCAATCAAGGGTCAAATCCCAATAATCAAAGTGTCTATTTGGGTTATCTTTCTGCTAATAATGTTAATGAAAGAGACCCTGTTTTTAGTTCTACTTTAAGCATAAACGGGGCATCGCTAAAATCGTTAATTGATGAAAAATTACACAATGTTATCACCCATAATGGAGTTACCTATACAGCATGGCAATTAATGGAGCTTTATCGAGCACAGATTGATGAAATAAATGGTCATTGTGCTGATGATTTGCTGTGGTACTATTTTAGGGCATTGTATCAAAATGCTAAATCAGAAGTACTAAGGCAGTATTTTGATGCAAGTGCATGTAGTGTACCCTATGAGGACATCAATGCTATTGAGCCTAAGGATAGAAGATTCTTTAAAACACTTAATGTACAAGATTTTGTCAAACAAGGGCTTGAGCAAGCCAATCAGGGTTTAATGAATGGCAATCCTGAATATATAAAAAACAATGTGATTCTTGCCGTAAATTCAGGGGAAATAGCAAAAAAATGCGAGAAGAATTGTAATTTATATGCCGATCAGTGGATGGTTAAATTAGCCAACTGTCAAAATGTGGATCCTAATTTTACTCAAGGAAGTACACTTTGGAATTCGGTAAAATCAAAGTTGATAGGGGTTTGTAAGGATGGATGCGACCAAAGTCATCCTTTTGGATCATCAAGTATTAATCCAGTAAATACAACAGCAACTCATACTTCTTTCAAAGATGTTTTGATGGATTTGAATATTTTCCAGCTTGGAGTGTGTGATGATATCGCTATTGATTGGCCAATGCCATATGGGCATGATTATTTCGCTTATGAGTCTGCAGATGCTGTCAATTGTGCTTGCGACAATTCAAAATACTTACCTCAGAATATCAATAAGATTAAAGAAAAATGCCCAACTTACGAGCCAGCCGGTGAGCCTTTTGATGATTGTGCCTGTGATAAAACGGATGATCAAAAGAAACACCTAATTTTATTAACCAAAGATATTCCTAAAGAAAATCGATGTAATACCTGTTACACCTGCGTAGAAATTACAACTGCAGCAAAAAAATATAATGAAGAGTATGGCACAGTCATTCCTGTAACTCATGATGCATTTGCCCAAACAGTTACTAACTATTTAAATAAGTATTTAAGTTTAAATATTTCATACAGTGAATACACCAATTTTTTGGTTAAATGTTTAAATATAAAGGAAGATGATGCAGGAAATTCAACCGCTATTTGGGAATCGGCTATTAATAACCCAATTGGGTTTAGTCAAATTAGTACGCCGTTTGAATTAGATAATCAGTTGAAACTTTATGATCAACCATACCAATACATCAATTCAGAACTATGGTATGCCAGTATGAATTATGGAAAATATGATTATCCCAGGTATATAGAGAGCAATTCAACTTTACTAGCCTCTACGGATGGGACAATAATTCAAGGTTTGTCAATGACAAGCTCAACCCAATCAGACAATGTAAAGTGTAATTGTAAGAAAATTTTAAATGCTTGGAAGACAGCAGAATCTTCTGGAAGGCCATTTCAGGATGTAATGGCTCAGATGTACCCAGGATTTACCCCAGTGTCTACCGCTGATGCACTTAAGTTACAATGCCTACAATTGTATAACGGCTATAATCAAAATAATGCTGGAGGTTTTACTGGAAGTATTAATGATTACGATCTTAATGGTAAATGGACTCAAGCTGCCGAAAATGCTATCAATGATGATTTGCAAGGCAACACCTTAGATGATTTGGAAGATAAAACTTGCACGGATGATACAGATGATGGTGATCAAGGTGATCTGGCGCCATTGGATGATTGTGCTTGTAAAAAAATTCTTGAATACAAAGCTGAATATGATGCTCTTCCACCAAATTCATATACTAGTTTTAATGAGTTTATGAATCAAGTTAAAAGGGTGTCCTCAGACCCAGGTTTTGATAAACTTTACAAAGAGTGTTTAAGGTATTACCAAACATCTTTAGGAGAAGATGCTAATGGTAATCCTGTTCAATACAATCCTACAATTCCGTTTAATCAAGAAGCAAAAGACCATTTAAAGAAGGATGTAAATTTCTGGGGGTATAAAGTAGCGAAGAAATTGTTATGCCCTACAGGACCAACACCTCCAGGTCCAGGAACAAATTGCAATTTTGACTGTAATGAGATCAGAAATTGGTTGTCTAATTATTATTCTAATCATTGGATTCCAGAGCAGTATAGAAATCAATTTTCGTTGTATAGGGCTGTAGAACAGGTCTATTTGATGAGCAAGGATAATGCAACCAATCCAAATCAAGAGGCCTCCCAATGGTTAACTGAAATGGCCAATCAGTTTAATATGGATTATGACAATAATCCTAAATTTAACAAATGTAAACCATTTCAATACACTGCTACTCAAATTATGGAATTAATGGCGCCATGTATGCCGCCTTGTCCAGATTTAACTTGTGAGGCACTAGACAAAGCGGTTAAAGATTTTATTGCAGGTAAAATTGCAGCCAATAACAATCCTAATCCAGTTTTTATACCAGAGTCGTTTACAGATTTTGAAAAATGGGGGGAAACTATGGCAGATGAGTTAATCAATTATTACAATCATACTCAAGGAGATTATACCGAAGATAGAAACTGGACAGAAATGACTTCGTTTATGAACGATTTTATTAGTTCAATGAATACTTCATTTAGCAATGCACCATTCTGCTCCCGAAATTTTAACATTAAATTCTTAGCAGATATGCTTAGGGCTTGTCACCCAAGCGCTCCTGTTGGTAAAACCCAAAGTCCTTGTGATGTGTGTTTTACTTACAACACCAATATTAAATTAACAGATTTGCAAGCTTACCTCAATCAAATAGCCATGGGTGATGGCGGGCAATCTAATACGGGGTATGATAAGTTGGATATAAGTAATTGGAAGTTGAGCAATACTCCTAAACAAGATATTACAACATATTATAGCCCTTTAAGTTCTCTTTATACAAATGGCAACGACCTGCCAAACTTGCGTTATTTCACTGCGGGTTATCCTACCCCACCTCAACTTTTTGCAACTGTGCAAGACAATAATGGACATTTGTTTCAATATGCTTTGTACATGCCAGGCTCTCAACCTTGGTTGCATTGGGGCGAAATCATTAAATTTAAAAATATCAGAATTATTGACCCTAAAAAATGCACTGTGCCAAATTATTTTGCCATGGACGTCGATATATTCATATCCCCAACCATGTATAAGTATTTTAAGAGTGTTACAGGGATTGCTATAAATGAGGATAATCCAAATAAGACAATAGAAAATGTAGATGGATATTTACATTCAATAACAATAACAGGTTCATTAGTCTCACAAAAAATCGCTACAAAGGTGCCATGCCCTGGCCCTTGCTATAAATTGTGCAATAAGCCTGTGTGGCCTGAAGCTGATGTGCAGGATGTCTGTGCAGCTTCTCAATTAGAATGGGCTTACAATAACGCCAGTATTAGATATGAACATTATTTGAAAACCAAACTGCAGGAATTTGAAAAAGCCTATTACAATAAATGTTTAGGGGTTCAGGAGACCTTTACCGATCAGTATGATTTAGAAGATTTTCATTATACCCTTTATTATTATGATAGGGCTGGAATGTTAACCAAAACGGTACCTCCTCAAGGAGTAGATGTACAGTTTTTAAACACTACGCAAATTAATTCTAGACTATCTGGTGCAAAATTACATAGAAATAATTCTACAAATCCATATCAATTAACGACACATAACCTAGAAACTTTTAATCTATTTGGCAGTTTGGGGAATGTTATTTTTAGTCATAGTCCTGATGCTGGCGCCTCAAGAATGTGGTATGACAAATTAGGTAGATTGGTAGCGACGCAAAACTCAGTCCAATTCAAGCGTTGTAATCCAATACCAGGATTAAAAACCAATGAAATTTGTGCCTATATCCAGTACGATGAATTGGGGAGAAATAAAGAGGTCGGGGAAAAAACATTTGTTTATAGTCCACAAGTGGGTATGTGCACTGGCGTGTTGTTAAATACTTGCTTATTTGCCGGGTCTACTGCCAAAATTTTAAATAATTTCTATCAATATGGAACGAATACACAAGTAACTAGAACCGTCTTTGATAAAAACACAATAGGATATTTTAGTGATAAACAACTCTCAAATCTTAGAAATAGAAATGCCTACATTGAGTATTTAGAAGATGGTAATAACCTTAATTCGGGTACCTATTTTTCTTATGATTTGTTAGGAAATGTAAAAACACTATGGCAATATTCAGCTGGATTAGACAGGTTTAATAATCAAGGGTATAAACGCATAGATTACTCATACGATTTAGTGTCTGGTAATACCAATCAGGTGAGCTATCAAAATGGAGAGATAGATCAATTTTATCACCAATATGTATATGATTTAGATGACAGATTGACAGCTGTAAAAACTAGCAAGGATGGCGAAATATGGCAACAAGACGCCTCTTATAAGTATTTAAAGCATGGACCAATGGCGAGAAAGGTGCTTGGTGAATTTGCAGTTCAGGGTGTTGATATGGCCTATACAATTAACGGCTGGTTGAAAAATGTGAACAGTGATGCCATGGATGCCGAGCATGATATGGGAGCAGATGCGGCTTTAAATGGTGTGAATTCAGCGAGAGATGCATATGGGTTTAGTTTGCATTATTTTGATGGGGATTTTAAATCAATTGACTTAAGTAAACAGAACTTAAATGTTTCAGCTATTAGCGGATTTACAGGTAGTGATCTTGGGCAAAATAGGCGCAATTTGTTTAATGGAAATATCAGTGCAATGGTAACAACTCTGCCATTTAAGAACAATTACCAATCATCGGGTATTATTCAAGCCATGCCTATGGCATCGGTATATCAATATGATCAGTTAAATAGGTTAGCTGAAGTAAGAGTTTTTGAGAATTATAATACCAGTAGTAACACCTGGGGTATGAATGGTTATAATGGTTTAAGTCAGTATGCTGAACAATTTGAATACGATGCAAATGGTAATATCACACATTTGAAACGTAATGGGCATAAGATTGGAGCAACAATGCCAATGGATGATTTGAGTTACAATTATTTAGTTCAAAATGGGCGATTAATTAGCAATAAATTGTATGCAGTGGATGATGGCATAGCTGGCAGTAATTATACTAATGATATCGATGATCAGGCTAATTTCAACAATAATTTATCGTCCTTAAATACGGCGAATAATTATGGCTATGATGATTTAGGGAATTTAATTAGAGATAATGCTGAAGAAATTGCTGAAATTAAATGGAATTTGAATGGCAAAATTGCGGAAATAAAAAGAACAACAAATTCACAGAAGCCAGATTTAGAGTTTGGTTACGATGCATTTGGAAGACGTCAGTATAAATTAATTAAACCCAAAGACAATACAGGAAATATAAAACCAATGAAAGATTGGATAAAAAATTGGTATATTTGTGATGTTGATGGCAATGTAATGGCTAACTATGAACAAAGTTTTGAAGACAATGCAGGGGTATTCAATGAAAAGTTGAAGGTGGCTGATCATGCTATTTATGGTTCAGAAAGGCTAGGTAGTTATGTTAAAGATGAAATGCTCGCTACTATTTCATATCCAATTTCAGGGTATAATTCTTCTACAGGTTTGCCACAGGTAAATGGAGCTTTAACACAACAGACATTTACATTAAGTACTAGCAACTTTAGTTTTGTATCTGGTTATAAGAATTATGAGCTTAGTAATCATTTAAGTAATGTGTTAGCAGTGGTACAAGATAGAAAACTACCAATTGATGATGTGGTTTATTCTTCACCTGGAGTTATTGACTATTATTTACCTGTTTATAATAGTTTCGGGGTGTATTACGCCTTTGGGTCGTCTATTGCAGAGAAGGGATATTTAAGGAACTCTTCGCAAGTATATAAATTTGGATTTAATGGAGTTGAAAATGAAAATACGAACATCACTCAATTAGATTTATATTCCACGGATTTTAGAATGTACGATTCTAGATTAGGAAGGTGGTTAAGTATCGATAGGGTTGTAAAAGTTTTTGAAAGCCCATATTGCTTTAGTTATAATTCACCAATTGGATTTAATGATCCTTCAGGCTTAGATCCTGTTGAAAGATGGTCTTGGCTTAGAAGGAAGTTTTCTGCTGATTATAAGGTAAAGGCAAATGAGTATGCTGCCGATAATGGAATTGACGAAAAATTGGTAAATTATAACAATGTTGATATTAGGACTGAACAGGATTTTGCAGAGGTCAAACTGCGGTCAGATGATGGATATGGAATAAAAGCAATTTGGTTTTGGGATGGAGGTGATAGATGGGAAAAAGCTAAGTCGCCATGGTATTCTACAATTGGAGGCAGCCCTGGAGATGAAGAGCTTAGCTGGGAACCTGATTGGATGAAGCCAGGTCATTCAGATGTAGTTCATTCTGCAAGTGATGTAAAAGGGAAAAATGGACAGCCACCTAAGGCTGTTAAAATTGCTGTAGTTTTTGTTACACCAGTCCAGATGGTAAATAGTGTATCTACAATTTTTACTGGTAAAGATATGTATGGGAATAAACAAGAAGGTTTTTTCGATAGAGTCTTATTCCCTGTTATTGAAATTTTTGGAGAAGGTTTACAAATTTATCGTGCAACATCATTAACTAAACCAACAATGCTTGACGTTGTTTTAGAGGGCGGAAATGAAGTAGGCGATTGGAAAGATTTACATGAAATTGCTGCAGAATAAAATTGCATATAAATTAATTGAATACAATAGAAAGGGTGTATTGATCTGTAATAAAATTAAAATTATTATCTTGAATTTTATAGTTATCACTTGTATAGTAGGAGGATTATTGGAAATAATTTTATCTTCTTTTAGTAATTATAAATTATTTATTCCTGAATATGTTTATCATATGTATGGTGTACTGGCGATAATGGTTGTGATTGTGGGAATTGTGATTGGATATTATGAAAATAAATGGGTGCAAATTGGTAGACTGGAGATTACAGAAACAAACATAAAAGTTGAAACGAAAACAGACTGTAAATTTTATGAATTTGAAAGTTTTAAAATTGTTTTTTTAGATAATAGTTATGAAGGCCGTAGCAATTGGAGGTTTCCTTCAATGGTAGGTATGCTTTCAGTTTCCTCAGGAGTCAATGATATTTATTTTAAACGAAGAAAAGATGAAACGGAAGTATATCAATATAGCTTTTTTATTGAGAATGAAGAAAGACTTAAAGAACTAAAAAACAAATTAAGATACATAAGAAAAAATTATGATTAATTACAAAACATAAAACAATGAAATTTCAAATAAAAACAATACTTTTATTCATGAGTTTTTTTCTATCTAAACTAGAATTAGTGTCTCAATCTATTATATCTCCTGGTTATGTCTCAGGCACTTGGACAAAATCCTCAAGCCCATATAAAGTAACGGGCGATGTAACTGTTCCTAAAGATAGCATACTCACAATTGAGCCTGGCACTCTTATTGAGTTTCAAGACAATTATGGAATAAAAGTAGATGGCATATTAAAAGCCGATGGAAAATTGGGGGATAGTATAGTGTTTAAAGCGGCTTCAAGTAAAGCATGGGCTGGTATTAATTTTGTAAATAATAGTCAGTCTGATACAATTCGTTTTAAGTACTGCAAGTTTGAGAATTATAAGAACGGATATAAATTTGGGATAGTTAATTATGCTCTATATATAAAAAATAGCAACCCTGTAACAATTTCAAATTGTTTATTTAATTATACTTATAGCGATGACAAACAATGCGGAAGTATTTATATTCTCAAAAATGTTGCTTTTGTAACCGATGTTTATTTCAAAAGTAAAGCAAATTTTATCAATTCTATAGCAACCCTTCGAGTTGATTCTGCAATTTATTTTGAACTAAGAAGGCTTGAATTTGATATACCTGAAAATGCAGGTAAGAATGGACCAGATTTAGTGATTGCAAATTTCAATGGTTTAAAAGGGATTATTAGCGATATTAGTAATAAAGGAAAAACTTCATTTGTAATGGGAATCCAAGACTCAAAGAATGTCGAACTTTTAAATTCTACTTTGCAATATAAATCTTCTTTAGGGATAAGGAAATCGAAGTGTTATGTAAAAAATGTACATTTTGAAAATATTTTTATTACTGCTATTAAAACCTTTGACAACTGCACAGGCACCATCTTTGAAAACTGTGAAATAAGAAATTGCGGGTCAAATGTAAGGGATATCCAATGGAATATGCGTTATATGGCAATGGATTTGCAAAGCAGTGGTCCATTATTTAAAAACTGTAGAATAACCGACAATGATGCGGGCATGATTATTTCACAACAGTATGGTGCAGGAACACCTGTGTTTTTAAATTGTGAGATAAGTAATAATGTTTACTACCCAATTTATATCGAAGGATTCCCAACTTTTATTAATTGTAACATTTTAAGCAATTCAACATTTTTAAGACATCCTGGAGATACATTAAGGGTATTACCTTATTCAGGAGGGGTTATTGTGGCAACAGAATTTTATCCTTCTAGACCATATTTTTACAATACTATTTTATGGGGCAATAGAGATAGTTTAGGCAATGAAAATAGTATCGTTTTTTATGGGAACAACACAACTGTAAAAGCGGATTTAAAGAATTGTATTTTACAGGGGGATAGTTCAAAAGGAATTGTTGGCTATGATGAAAATGCCTACAAGAAATTTCAAATAAATCCAAACTATTTAAGTTATATTAATTCAAGTGGCATCCCACCTGGCTTTAAAGATTCATCAACAGGAGATTACTTTCTAACCAATACTTGCAGCCAAACTGCATATGCCATCAATAGAGGTCAACAAGGCAATCTACTGACCCAACACCCCTTTAGTATGCTCAAATCTCAATATGGAATAGATATTTACAACTCAACAGATTTAGCTGGTAATCCAAGGGTAATGGATGATACCATAGACATCGGTTGTTATGAAAGCTCAGGTACTAAGAAAGCGCTGACTTTAAGAGGCTCCTACCTTGACTCAACCGTTTGTTATGGTGGAGCCAATACTTACGATTCAAAATCTTTTGGCACCATTCAAAACTACCAATGGCAAAAGAAGCAAAATAACACCATTACAACTGTATCCGCCCAAAACAAGCTCAACTTAATTAATCAAAGAACCGATGGTATTCAATATAGATTGAAAGTGTCTAACACAGAGTGCATGCAACTCTCAGATAGCTCGAACTGGTTCACCATCACAGTTAACAATCCCAATAAAAAGGGCATTACAAAAAACCCCAATAAAGACACCATTCAACTCAAAGAAACCATGGTGCTGTCAACCACTGCCAGTGGTTACTCATCTATACTGTGGAGCGACAATAGCAATAAAGCAACAATTAGCTTTAAGGGCAGTGATTTAGGCGCTTTAGGAACCTATCAATTCAGCATAGAAGCCAGAAAGAGCAATGATTGCGTGGAAACCGATACGGTTTATATTACAACCAAAGCCAACGTTGGGATAGATAATATCTTAAATGAGGCAATTAAAATTTACCCTAACCCAAGCAAAGACATCATCCACATCACCAACAAAGACAATCAATCTTTTAAATGGATGGTTTATAATTCCAGCGGTCAGGAGGTTTTAAGTGGTAATGAGTCAGAAAGCATCAATATGGCAAATGTTCCTTCAGGGGTGTATATGCTGAGAATTCAGTCCAAAGATTTGGATCAGGCAGTAAGAGTTAGTAAAGTAGAGAATTGATTTGCTTGAGATGTTTGTTATTGATAGCTCTTTCAGTCACCTTTAGTCTTAAAGCTCAAGGCTTTAAGACTTTTGTTCAGAAAGATTCATCGCATTCACAAGTTTTAGATTCTGCAAAGAAGGCATTTCAATCAAATTTAGATTCTAACCTTGTTAATGGTAAGAGGCAAATAGGATCACAACTTCAATCAAAGAAAGAGGGTTTAAGTACTGCCGCTAAACAACAATCGCAATCGCTTAAATCATCTATTGTAAAGGCTCCTGACAAAGCCAAGACGAGGTTTCAGACAACACAAGCGTCTTTTAAGGAGAAGTTCAAATCCAAACTACCACCCAAAGACAAGCTTTTTAAATTCTCAATGCAGCTAAGGTCTGAGTCGTTTGCTACTAATGCTCAAAACCCCATGCAAAGAAATGAGATGATGTATAGCAGGTTGTATGTTAGTCCGACCTTTACCTTGCTTGGACTTCCATTTACGTCGAACTTGTTTTATACTACCGAGGCCAACAATACCTACAAGAACAATTACTTTGCCTTTAGGTTGGATGTTAATAGCCTCAGGCAAATGGCGACTCAGCAGATGCAAAAGGAGTTAGATGAGATGTATAAACTGGATAGGATACGGCAGATGGGCATTAATACCAATGGGCTGGCTTCAGATAAAATCCAAAAACAAATGGAAGCGCTTAAACAACAAGTGCCCGATTACGACAATTGGCAACAAACACTTAAACAGGAAGCAGAAAGGAGAGTGAATGAAAAGCTGGAAGCAGAGAAAAAAGCTATAGAAGAACAACTCAAGACGGCATCAGAACAAGAGAAAGAGAAACTGCTGAAAGCCTACGAACACAAAAAAGATTCTATGCTGTCGACTTACAAACAGTCCGTAAATGACTCAATAATCGATTTTAAAGCAAGATCTGGCGAAAAGCTTGATACTGCCAGGTTGAACAAATTGATGGCATTAGAAAGGCAGTATGAGCAATTGCAAAAACAAAAAGATCAAATAGAGACTTTAAGAAAAATAGATACTACAGGCATGGCTTCTAAAATACAAGGTATCAGACATCCAAAAAATATTAGAGATCAGATGTCATCCAATGCACCCAATCAAGGTTTGTTAAAAAGTTTACTAGCGGTTGACAGATTTGGTATTGGCATTACTGGTGCCATGTATACAGATTTTACTTTGAGTAACCTGTCTCTAAAAGGGATTGATATTGGCGTTAGCAAAAAGAAGTATTTCTGGGATGCCACTTTGGGCAAAGCACCCAAGCAATTTGTTGGTCCATTCTCGCCAGAAAAGGTGACCTACAACCGACCGATAGGCGCTTTTAGATTCGGGCTAGGAGTAAGAAATGCAGACTATATTGCTGTCACCTATTTTAATGCCAAGGATGTCAATTCATTCGATTCGTTTGTGCCCAATGTCAGTAATGCCATCATCAGTGTAAGCTCTAAAGTGAAACTATTGAAGGGGATAACAGTTGAAGGCGAGTGGGCTCAAAGTCAGTATAGAGAGCAATACTATTTCAGAAACATCAGTGGCAATACATCTAATAATTTAACGGTTAATGCAACGATGGCTTATCAGTTGAAAGCTACACATCAAGCAGGCAAGAACACCAAATTAGAAATTAATGCCAGGCAGGTAGGAGCGGCATTCAGAACCATAGGCAATCCATTTTTAAGACGAAACTTTAGAGAATTTGATTCTAAATTGGAGCAGATGTTCTTTAAACAAAAGCTTAAGCTAGTCGCCAGCTACAAAGAGATGCGCGATAACCTCATCGAAATAAACACAGCTACCAATCGAATGAAAGGCTACGGATTAAAACTGAATACCGCTTTTGAAAAGTACCCAAATATTGGTTTGAGTTATAGTCCATACCAGCAAGGCAACAACCATCCCGATAGTTTGTA
>JACCDH011538517.1_pt1 | contig 16588 bp, 14 predicted proteins | sample 7442481 | NCBI WGS metagenome assembly JACCDH01 (sample SAMN15323433, study PRJNA562643) | freshwater metagenome | isolation source: river surface water | place: USA:Blue River Watershed | collected 2017-08-15
CGAATTCGGCCGTCGCTATCTCGACGTGGTTCGACAGGCGCTGCGCACGCTGACGGATTTCCCGATGCCGCGCCGCGCCGCTTCGGTGCAGCCGCGCGTCAAGGTCACCGTGCCGCCTACCTTCGCGCGCTACATGCTGGTGCCGCAGTTGTCGTCATTCACGCGCCTGCACCCTGAGATCGCCATCGAGATCTATCTGTCGGTGCCGCTGTATGACCTGTCATTGGCGGAAAGCGATGTCGAGGTGCGTTTTGGTCCCGGTCGCTATCCCAATACCCAGTGCGAAAAGCTGTTCCTCGAGCCGACTTTCGCGGTGGCCAGCCCGGCCTACCTGGCGCAGGCCGGCGAGATCCGCGAGCCGGCCGACCTGCAGCATGCGTCACTGATCCGATCCGCGCTCGAGCCCTGGCAGCCTTGGTTCGAGGCACAAGGCCTGGACTGGCCGGAGCCAACCACCGGCATTCGCGTCGATGATCTCGGATTGCTGCTGGAAATGGTCAAGCACGGTCATGGCGTGGGCCTCGCACGTGCGCATTTCGCGCGCGAGATGCTGGAGTCGGGCCATATTATTCGGCTGTTCGAAGAGAAGACCGGTACCCCGCCACATGGTTATCACGTCGTCTATGAAAAGTCCGTGCTGGAGCGGCCCGAGGTCGCACAATTCTTACAGTGGATACTTGACACCTTTCGCCGTCCCTGAGCCCGACCGGCGCCAGCCAGCGCTGACTTGTCAGCCACGCTGAGCGCCTGCCAGCCAAGCCAAAAACTTTCAACAGTTTCCGCAAAGCTTTTCAGGCGAAATCCCACCATTCCGCAGTCCGGCTGCGGTGCGTTTCTATAAACTAGCAGCCTTTCCCACCGTCGCCGCGTCAGCGGCAGCCGTCCCTGGTTTTGTCATCATGAACGCCCCCATCGAACCGGCATTTGCCCTGTCGCGCCAGCAGGCCGTAGTCGCCGCGCTGCGCGCCGTGCTGCCTGCGCAGTCCGTGCTGTACAACGAGGAAGACACACGCCCGTATGAATGCGATGGCCTGTCGGCCTATCGCCAGTTGCCGATGGTAGTAGTGTTGCCGGAGAACGAGGCACAGGTGATCGCCGCGCTCAACGCCTGCCGCGAACTGAGTGTGCAGATCGTGCCGCGCGGCGCCGGTACCGGCCTGTCTGGCGGCGCGACGCCGATCGCCGATGGCGTGGTGCTGTCGACCGCGCGCCTGAACCGCATTCTCAAGCTCGACGCGTATGCACGCACCGCCGTGGTCCAGCCCGGCGTGCGCAACCTTGCGATTTCCGAGGCCGCCAATCCGCACGGGCTGTACTACGCGCCTGATCCTTCGTCGCAGATTGCCTGCACCATAGGCGGCAACGTTGCCGAGAACTCGGGCGGCGTGCACTGCCTGAAGTACGGCCTGACCGTGCACAACGTGCTGCGTGTGCGCATGGTCACCATCGAAGGCGAGGTGGTCGAACTGGGCAACGAAGGGCTCGATGCGCCGGGCTTGGATCTGCTGGCGGTGTTCATTGGCTCCGAGGGCATGCTGGGTGTCGTCACTGAAGTCACCGTCAAGCTGGTGCCCAAGCCGCAGGCAGCGCGCGTGATCATGGCGTCCTTCGATGACGTGGTCAACGGCGGCAATGCCGTCGCCAACGTGATCGCGGCCGGTATTATTCCCGCCGGACTGGAGATGATGGACAAGACCAGCTCGCGCATGGTCGAGCCTTTCGTCAAGGCTGGTTATGACACCGAGGCCGAGGCCATTCTGCTGTGCGAGTCGGATGGGACGCCCGAGGAAGTCGAGGAAGAGATCGCGCGCATGACCGAGGTGCTCAGGAACTCCGGGGCGACCGCAATCGCCGTCTCGACCAGCGAGGCCGAGCGGCTCAAATTCTGGTCGGGCCGCAAGAATGCCTTCCCGGCCGCCGGCCGCATCTCGCCTGACTACTACTGCATGGATGGCACCATACCGCGCAAGCATCTGGCGCAGGTACTGCTCGGTATCGCCGAGATGGAAAAGACCTGGGGCCTGCGCTGCGCGAACGTCTTCCATGCCGGCGACGGCAACCTGCATCCGCTAATCCTGTTCGATGCAAACACGCCCGGTGAATTCGATCGGGCCGAGAAATTCGGCGCGGCCATTCTCGAGCTGTGCGTCGAGGTTGGCGGCACCATTACCGGCGAGCACGGCGTGGGCATAGAAAAGATCAACTCGATGTGCGTACAGTTTGCGCCCGAAGAGCGCGAGGCTTTCTTTGCCGTCAAGCGCGCATTCGATACGGCCTTCCTGCTCAACCCCGACAAGGCGATCCCGACCCTGCACCGCTGTGCCGAGTACGGCAAGATGCACGTACGTCGCGGCGAATTGAAACACGCGGACCTGCCGCGCTTCTGAAAGCAGATACACAAGATGGAACAGGGATTGCAGGCGTTCAGGGACCGCATTGCGTCAGCCAGCGCGCAGAGCCCGTTGCGCATACGCGGCAACGGCACCAAGGACTGGTACGGTCAGGAACTGCGCGGCGAGGTTCTCGACACCCGCGGCTACAGCGGTATCGTCTCTTACGATCCGACTGAGTTGGTGATCACTGCTCGCGCTGGCACCACGCTGCGCGAGATTGGCAAGGCGCTGGCAGAAAAGCAGCAGATGCTGGCCTTTGAGCCGCCGCGCTATGACGGACTGGCCACGATTGGCGGCATCGTCGCCAGCGGCCTGTCTGGCCCGCGCCGGCAGGCAGTAGGTGCGGTGCGCGACTTTGTGCTCGGTGCCGTCCTCATGGATGGGAGGGGCGAGGTGCTGCATTTCGGTGGACAGGTAATGAAAAACGTCGCCGGTTATGACGTCTCGCGCTTGTTGGCCGGTTCGCTCGGTACGCTGGGCCTGATACTCGAGGTGTCGCTCAAGGTGTTGCCGCGCCCGTTCGCCCAGCACTCGCTGCAATTTGCGGTGGACGAGGCCGAGGCGCTGCGCCTGCTGAACACCTGGGGCGGCCAGCCGCTGCCGATCTCGGCATCTTGCTGGCATGACGGCAAGCTCGCCGTGCGCCTGTCCGGCGCGCAGGCGGCGGTTGATGCTGCCATCATCAAGATGGGTGGCAGCGAACTGCCCGATGCCGATGCCTACTGGGACAGCCTGCGCGAGCAATCCCATGCCTTCTTCGCCGACACCAGCCAAGGGCTGTGGCGCGTTTCCGTACCTACCGTCGCCAGTACACTGAACCTGCCGGGCAGCCAGCTGATCGAATGGGGCGGCGCGCAGCGCTGGTTCAAGACCACGGCGGATGCCGCCACCATCCGCGCGGCTGCATCCGCAGCCGGCGGTCACGCGACGCTCTATCGCGGCGGCGACAAATCTGCCGGCGTGTTCCATCCGCTTGCACCCGCTGTTGCACGCATCCATCGCCACCTGAAAAACGCTTTTGATCCGGCCGGTATCTTCAATCCGGGCCGCATGTATCCGGACTTCTGACGATGCAAACCAATCTCGCCGACTTCATCAAGGACACGCACGAAGGCAAGGAGGCCGATGCCATCCTGCGCAAGTGCGTGCACTGCGGCTTCTGCACCGCCACCTGCCCGACTTATCAGCTGCTGGGTGACGAGCTGGATGGCCCGCGCGGCCGCATCTACCTGATCAAACAAGTCCTTGAGGGCAAGCCAGCCACCGAAAAGACCCAACTGCACCTCGACCGCTGCCTGACCTGCCGCAACTGCGAAAGCACCTGCCCGTCGGGTGTTCAGTACGGCCGCCTGGTCGACATCGGTCGTGGCATCGTCGAGAAGCAGGTTAAGCGCCCGTTCGCGCAGCAGCTGGTACGTACCGCATTGAAAGAGGGCTTGCCGAACAAGGCCTTGTTCGAGCCAGCGATGAAGGTCGGCCAGCTGGTGCGTCCGCTGCTGCCGGGCGTGCTGAAGAACAAGGTGCCCGAGGCGCGGCCTGCGGGTGCCTGGCCCACGCGCAGCCATGCGCGAAAGATGCTGATGCTCGAAGGCTGCGTGCAGCCGGCGATGTCGCCCAACATCAACAACGCAACCGCGCGCGTGCTGGATGCGCTCGGCGTGCAAGTGGTCGTTGCGCCCAAGGCTGGCTGCTGCGGCGCCATCCGCCACCACATGAATGATCAGGAAGGCGGGCTGGACGACATGCGTCGCAATGTCGATGCCTGGTGGCCCTACGTGGAAGCCGGTGTCGAGGCAATCGTCATGAATGCTTCGGGCTGCGGCGTGACCGTCAAGGAATATGGCCATCTGCTTGCGCATGATCCGGCTTATGCCCAGAGAGCGCAGCGCATCTCCGAGCTGACGAAAGACCTGTCAGAGATCATGCCGGCGTTCGAGAAAGAACTTGAGCAGAAATTGGCCGGCAAGCTGAGCAAGCGCGTCGCCTACCACCCGCCGTGCACGCTGCAGCACGGTCAGCAGATCCGCGGCAAGGTCGAAGGTGTGCTGAAGGCTTGCGGCGTGGACGTCAAGCTATGTGCCGACAGCCACCTGTGCTGCGGCTCGGCTGGCACCTACTCAGTGACCCAGCCCGAGCTGTCCTACAAGCTGCGCGACAACAAGCTGAAGAACCTGCAGGCGACCGACCCGGAGATGATCGTGTCGGCCAATATCGGTTGCCTGACCCATCTGCAGTCCGGCACCGAGACGCCGGTGCGGCACTGGATCGAACTGATCGACCAAGCGCTCGCACGCTGAAATCCCCGGTTCCTGCCACATTGCAGGAACTGGCCTCCATCCCGTCCCCTCCCCGCTTCCCATCCCGCTTTCCGGCGGCCTCCCGGTCACGGAACCGCGTTCGAATAGTGTGTCACTACCTCCGGGTACTGCACGGTAATTGTAGTCGTTCACAAAGTCATCCGGACACATCAGTCTGCCATCAGACCGCGCAGCCGACGAATGCTCAGCCTGGAACATTCGTTCACAACCTATCAGGAGACACCCCATGATGAACGAACTTGATTTCAGGCGACTCGCTGCGGCCGCAGGTGAGCTTATGGAATTACCGGATCCCGAAGGCTTTGGGCATGGTGAGCCGACGGATATTTCCGGTGTGATCGCCGAAATCTATCTAGACAACGATATGCCGAGTCGGGCAATTCTGGTGCTCGAGATGGGTCAGGTGAAGGCAGAGCACAAAGCAGAGGCATATGAAGTACTGCTCGCCGTTCAGGGAATGCTATACCCGACGCATGATTGTGTCTTCGATCATGACGGGATCGACGACATGGTGTTGCTCCGGTGTGCTCTTCCTTTGTTCAGTGATTCGACTGCCCATGATCTGGCTATCGTCATCGAAATTTGTGTACAGCAGGTCAGAACATGGCGTGAAACGTTGATGTCGGGATGGCTGATAGGACCTGAAATCGGGGTTATTAAGCCATCATCCGCCACACCAGATACGGCGTCCATTTTCTTTGCCTAGGAGGCCATCATGGACATTAGCAGCCATAGATCTAACACGTCGACCACCAGCTCCTATGCGGGCTCGTATGCCAGTGAAGAGGAAGATCAACCTTCGGTACGCGCGAAGGTTCCCGTAACGGGTAAGAATGATGACGATGATTCCCCAGTCGAGGAGCGGCAAGATCGAACAGGCAGAGGACATTCACGTCGCTTGAAAAAAACGGTTGTACGAAACAAAGAAATGGACGGGGTAGGACTACCAAAAAAAATCAACGAGGACCGCTTGAGGAAGTACCCGAGTTGCGACAGCAAATTGAGCTTGGGAGTCGGAATGACGGAAGAGCAGTTCCGAGCCTATGCGAAGCAGATCGGCATGTCTGACGATCTATGTGAATCCCTTCTGAGAAGTGTGACAAAAGCCGTCGAAGATGTATGCAAGGGCTACGCATCTGATGAAGAACAAATCAGTAAAGCGAAAGAATTTGTAGAAAATCAGAAAAAGCTTCCCGTCAAAGCAAGTGCGGGGCGTGTTTGCTCTACGGTAACCATGGCAGGATGGATCGGCTACCTCACGTCATTTTTTTTGGGAAAGGTGTCTCAAAGCTTGGCGACCATCCCTACTGATTGCGTTCATGGAGGCTGGGTTTTCCCTCTTATTGCAGGCGTCTTGAATGCAACTTTGTCGGAGCCACTCACATTTGGTTACCGGTCAGGCGGGGCATCATATCCGTCGCCAGATGGGAAAGCATTTGCTGATTACCACACCGCTCGATTGTGGATGCAGCAAACGAAGAATGACAAGACGGAGTGTGAAAAGTGGCGCAAGGAAATGGCCGACATCGTCAAAGGTGTTTTGGCGCGCGAACTTAGAAGGGTGCCCGAAAAATATCGGTCTGGCATCAAGGAGGTGATTTTTGATGATAAACACTATCCAGTAAGCGCCAAGACTCGAAGCGGAAATGCCATCGACGCTCGAGTGGCCATGGATCAGGTAATTACGGCGGCACGGAATCGGGCGTACCTGACCGATGAGTTGCCATTTCTAAGTTTCACCTTCTTTTACCTCGTTTCCGGGTACTCCGCGCCACGACTCAAAGCGACATTCAAGTCAGAACATTGGAAGTTCCTGGGGGCAGATCTTGGTCTTAACTTCGCCTGCGGCAGCGCAGCTGGCATCAGCACGGCGCATCTTCAGGCCATCTCTCGCGCAAGTATTCAAGGTGCAAGCGCCGTTGAATTGTCCGCCTATAGCAAGCGTGCGAAGCAAGATCTGATTAATGTCGAGATATCAATCATTAATCGCAAGCTCGTCGAATTAAGGGGGATCCAAGCATGCTTGGAGCAACAGCAAATATATTTGCTGAAGAGGGGAGCGGAGGGGTACGACGTCACAAAGCAAATCGAGGACATTACGTCACTTCAGAAGGAGGCAAAAAAAGCTCACAAGGCAATGACCAAGCAGTACAAAAAAGCCAAAGAAAGACGTAAAAAACATCAGTCTTCGGAAGCGCAGCGAACGCTTGCGATCGAAAATTCCCTGGCTATCGCCAGAAAGGGCGCTTCGAATGGTGAAAAAAAATATCAAGAAGAGGCCACGAACATTAGGTGGTGGTCCAAAGTGATTGCCTATCCGTTAACGCTGCTGCCAGTTGTTGCTTACACTGCATATTACATTCCGACGGTTGTCGATTTGCTTGGCAAGGCAGAAATGCAAGCCGCCTTACTCCACAATGCGACGATTAGCCCGAACCCGTCGAACTCGACGAATTCGGTGGATTTTTCCCCGCTTAGATTGGACTTCCAATCGGGTCTCTCAGCTTTGTTTGGCATACCTCTGATCCTGCCTTGGACAGTGCGAAATCAGTTTGTATCAAGATGGATTGAAACTGGTCTCGTCAAAGCCTTCGGTTCCGCGCCCAAGCCGGCGCAAGATGACGACGATAGCGTCGTCGAGATTTCCGAGGAGTCGGTGCGCCAAACTAGCTCGTCGCAAGATGAAGACGTGAGCGGTGTCCATATTTCCGGGGGGGCAGTTCGCGACGCCAGCTTGTCGCAAGATGAAGATGAGGGCGTGGAAGAGGCTGATGAGGAGTCAGCAAGCGAGACCAGGCAACAGCAAGGTGACGACAACACCGCGATCGAGACTGAAAGCATCATCATTGAAGTCAGTGATGAAGAGAATTCAGCGGAACATGCTGGCCGGGCAAAAAACAAATTGATGGAAATACAAGAGGGTGAGGGGAGTGTCGTCGTGTAAATGGAATCAAACACTCTCCGCAGTCACTTCAAGCCTGGTTCTAATCAGCCGTCACCAGCAAAGACTGAATCTGTTGTTGCAGGTTTAATGGTGCAGTAGTCGGCGCATGGCGACCGACCACAGCGCCATTTGCCGACACCAGGAATTTGGTGAAGTTCCATTTAATGCCCTCGGTGCCCAACACACCGGGGGCATTATTTTTTAATACCTCGAACAATGGGTGCGCATTTGGCCCATTAACGTCGACTTTGTTGAACATAGGGAAGCTGACACCATAGTTCTTTTCGCAGAAGGCGCCGATCTCTCCAGCTGTGCCAGGTTCCTGAGCACCGAACTGGTTACAGGGAAAGCCCAGCACCGCGAAGCCGCGGTCCTTGTATTTTCGATACAGTTCTTCCAAGCCTGCGTACTGTGGCGTAAACCCGCAGTGACTGGCGGTATTCACGATAAGCAGCACCTTGCCGCGCCACTCGGCAAGGGTGGTTTCGCTGCCATCCAGACGGCGTACCGGAATATCGTACAGAGAGCTCATCACGAATCCTTTTCATCGATGGAGGGTGCGGTGGGGCCGGAGGCCGCCTTTGCCATCACGCAGAGAAGCGCCGATGCTAGCACCCGCCGCCATTTCCTGCCGAAAGCTGTGATGAGGGATAATCCCGACTCATGTCGATCGCAGAAAATATCGCCGCCGTCAAACAGGTAATAGCCAAAGCCGCTCTGGTTGCGAGCCGTATGCCTGGCGATGTGCAATTGCTGGCCGTCTCCAAGACCTTCGGTCCGGAGGCAGTTATCGAAGCAGCACAGGCTGGCCAGGCTGCGTTTGGCGAAAACTATTTGCAGGAGGCGCTCGACAAGATGCAGGCTGTGCGGGCGCAGCGGCCGGATTTCGCCCTGACATGGCATTTCATCGGACCGATACAGAGCAACAAGACGCGCCCTATCGCCGAGCATTTCGACTGGGTGCATTCCGTGGACCGTGAAAAGATCGCGCAGCGCCTGTCAGACCAGCGGCCTGATAGCCTGCAACCGCTAAATATCTGCCTGCAGGTGAATGTCAGCGGCGAAGCCAGCAAGAGCGGCGTGGTTCCGGATCAACTTCTGCCGCTGGCGCGGGCAGTGGTGTCCATGCCACGACTGCGCCTGCGCGGACTGATGACGATTCCGGAGCCGGCCGAACCATTTGACGCGCAACGTCAGCCATTTCGGCAGCTGCGCGAGTTGCAGGCGCAGCTGGCCGCGCACGGTATTGTCACCGACACCCTGTCGATGGGCATGTCGGCCGACATGGAAGCCGCGATCGCCGAGGGCGCGACCATCGTGCGGGTCGGCACTGCGATATTTGGAAATAGAGATTATGCAAAGTAATGTGAAGATCGCCTTCATCGGCGGCGGCAATATGGCGCAGGCGCTGATCGGCGGTCTCGCGGGCAAGCTGACTAAGGCGACCAATATCCATGTGGTCGACATCAACGAGGCGGCACTAGCCGCGCTGCGCGACAAGTTCGGCGTGACGACAGCCACAGCCGCAGGTGCAGAAGTGGCCGCAGCCAATGTGATCGTCCTCGCCGTCAAGCCGCAGCAGATGCGCGAGGTCGTTGCGACACTGAAGCCGCTGGTAAGCCGCCAGTTGATATTGTCGATCGCCGCCGGCATCCGCGCAGCCGACCTTTCGCGCTGGCTGGACGGTCACACCGCCATCGTGCGCACGATGCCGAATACACCGGCACTGGTCGGCAAGGGCATTACCGGTGCCGTTGCGATGGCGGGCGTATCGGAGCAGCAGCGACAGACGGCCGATGCGATCCTGCGCGCGGTCGGCGACACGGTCTGGCTGGATGACGAGGGCAAGATCGATGCCGTGACTGCGCTTTCCGGCAGTGGTCCTGCCTATGTGTTTTATTTCATCGAGGCGATGCAGGCGGCTGCGGTTGAGCTGGGACTGACCGATGCGCAGGGCAGGGAGCTGGCGCAGGCCACCTTTGCCGGCGCGGCCGAGCTGGCGATGCGTGCCGATGAACCGGTATCGCTGCTGCGCGAGCGGGTCACGTCCAAAGGCGGTACGACTTACGCAGCGCTGACCTCGATGGAGGCCAGTGGCGTAAAGTCGGCGATCATGAAAGCACTGCATGCGGCAGCGGCGCGCGGCAAGGAATTGGGCGACGAATTCGGCAGGGATTGAAGCGGCCTCACCCTTGTTGCGCCAGCTGACCTAGGTCCCACAGCGGCAGGAAGATGCCCAGCATCAGCACCAGCACCAGTCCGCCCATCACCGCCAGCAGTATCGGCTCGATCGCATCGCCTAGCCGGCTGACTTCATATTGAAGTTCTTCCTGATACATCTGCGCGACCTGTTCCATCATCTTTTCCATCTCGCCGGTCGCCTCGCCGACGGCGATCATCTGCAGCTCCATCGGCTGGAAGATGTCAGCTCCCTGTGCAATCTGCAGCATGGTCTCGCCGCGGGTGATGCCGTCTCGCATACCCTTGATGCGGCGCTCGAAATAGGCGTTGTCCACCACCTTGGCCACCAGCGTAAAGGCCTGATCGATCGGCACGCCGCTCTTGCAGGCAATCGAGAAAGACAGGCAAAAGCGTGCAATGCCGGCCTTGTTGAAGATGCCGCCAATCAGCGGCAGGCGCAGCTTGGCCTTGTCCCAGCGATAGCGATTCTCCGCTTGCCTGAGCGCGATCCGACAGCCGTAGAACACGGCCCCCAGCAACACCAATACTGCCCACCACCAATTGACCGCAAAGTCCGATACGGCCAGCAACACCCGCGTCAATAGCGGCAACTCGACCTTCATGCCGGCATAGACCTTGGCGAACACCGGTATCACGAAGATAGTCAGGATGCCGACGGCGATGGCGATCGCGATCACCACGAAGCTCGGGTAGCGCAGCGCGCCCTTGATCTTCTGTCGCATGTCGCGCTCGAACTCGAGCTGTGCGAACAAGCGGGTAAAGACTTCATCCAGCCGGCCCGCGCCTTCGCCGACACGGATCATGCTCACGTAGTAATCATCGAAGAAGGCCGGGTGATGCGCCATCGCAGCCGACAGCTCCAGCCCCTGATCAAGGTCCTCGCGCAGCTTGCCCAGCAGTGCGGCGAGCTTCGGGTTGCCGGAGGATTTCTGCATGCCGCTCAGCGCCTGCATCAGTGGCAAGCCGGCGCGCACCATGGTGCCGAGCTGGCGCGTGAACAGCAGCAGGTCGGTCGGTGACAGCGAGCCTTGCCCGTTGAGCTTGGCCATCAGCCCGGACTGCTGTGCTGCCTCCGGCTGTGGATGTATCTTCACCGGCACCAGACCGCCATCCAGCATCCATTGCGCCACCGCCTGCGTGTTCGGGGACTCGATGCGTCCCTTGATCAATTCGCCGCTGCGGTTGCGGCCCTCGTAGATGAAATGACGCATACGCTTACCGTGGCTTATGGCTCGTCACTACTGACGATCTTCATGGCCTCGTTCACCGTGGTCTTGCCGGTCAGGACCAGACGCAGTACACGATCGGCCATGGTCGCGCCTTTCAGCTGTGCCTGTGCAGCCGCCTCGAACTCCTGCAGCGAGCCGGTGCGAAGTGCGCGCGCCAGCGGCGGGGTGATGGCAAGGATCTCATGCAGGCCAGTGCGTCCGCGGTAGCCGATGTGGTTGCAGCGGTGGCAGCCGCAGGCGCGCATGAACTGCGTGCCGGCGCGCAGCGTCTCGTGGCCCAGCGTGTGCTTTACCCAGGCCAGCTCATCTTCGTTCGGGTCCGTGGCTTGCGCGCAGTGCGGGCAAAGCACACGCACCAGCCGCTGCGAGACCACGGCCAGCAAGGTCGAGGCGATCAGGTAAGGCGGTATGCCCATGTCGGCCAGCCGGCCCGGCGTGCTGATCGCATCATTCGTGTGCAGGGTAGAGAGCACCAGATGCCCGGTCATGGCAGCACGGCTGGCAATCTGCGCGGTCTCGTGATCGCGGATCTCGCCAATGAAGATCACATCCGGGTCTTGCCGCAGGAAGGAACGCAGCACGCGCGCAAAATCCAGACCGATCTTGTCATTGGTCTGCACCTGCACGATCCCCGGCATCCGGTATTCCACCGGGTCTTCGCAGGTGAGTATCTTCACGTCCGGTTGGTTCAGCATCTGCAGTGCGCCGTACAGCGTGGTGGTCTTGCCCGAGCCGGTCGGGCCAGTCACCAGCACGATTCCGTGCGGCGCACGTATGGCCTGCTCGAATTGGCGGAATACTTCCGTATCCATGCCGGTGTCAGTCAGCGCCACCAGTCCCTGCTGCTGCATCAGCAGTCGCAGCACCACGGATTCGCCATACAGCGTGGGCAGCGTGGACATGCGCACATCCAGCTTGTGGATACCGGAGCGCACAGCCAGCCGTCCATCCTGAGGCAAGCGTTTTTCAGCAATGTCGAGTCCGGCCATCAGCTTTAGCCGTACCACCAGTGGCGAGGCGATCTTCAGGTCGGCCTCGGCCTGTACATGCAGCGCGCCGTCGATCCGGTAGCGCACCACCAGCCGCTTTTCCTGCGGCTCGATATGCACGTCGGATGCACGTACCTGCGATGCATGATCAAAAATGGTCTGCAGCAGCTTGACCACCGGTGCATCTGCATCATCAATCACGGCGCCCATCTGGTCGAGATCGACCAGACCGCCTTCGCGCTCGATATTGCGCTCGACCGCACGCGCGAACTCGCCCAGTTGGTCAGACTTGCCGTAGACACGGTCCAGCGTCGCCATCAGCGCATCGCGCTCGACCTGCACGATGTCCACCGGGCGGCGCAGCAACTGCGAGATCGCATCCTGCGCGCGCAGATTGTTCGGATCGACCAGGCCGACCAGGCAGCTCTCGCCCAGATCTTTCAGCAGGATGGCCTGGCAGCGCCTTGCCTGTGGCTCCGGCAGCGTACGTGCCAGCGTCACATCGATTTCCTGCCGCATCAGGTCAAGCATGGGCATGCCGCCTCCTTGTCCGCGCAATGCGTCTGCTGCCGTCATCTTGCGGTGCGTCCGCCAGACAGTTGCTGCATGCGGCGCTGCGTCTGCAGCACATCATCCTGCCACTGGCTGTCGTTCGTGATCACGGTCGGCTTGAGCAGGATGACCAGCTCGCGCTTTTGCGCGTTGCGACTGCTGCTGCCGAACAGCTTGCCTACACCCGGTGCGTTGCCGACGCCCGGTACCTGCGAGCGATCACTGCTGGATGCTTCGCGCATCAGACCGCCGATCACGACGACCTGCCCGTTTTTCGCGCGTACCACGCTGTCGGCTTCCGATGCGCTGCTTGATGCCAGCGGCAGCGTCAGCTGTCCGCCCACACCGAGGTTGATGTTCTTGTTCACTGTGCTGACCTGCGATACCGACGGCCGGATGTGCAGCATGATGTTGCCCTCCCCATCAATCTGCGGCAGCACATCCAGTACCACGCCTGAGAAGAAGGGGCGCAGCGTCACGTTCGGCATGGTCGTGATCGCGCCGCCGCCCGAAGGTGTGGTGGTGCCGCCGGTGACGCCGGTGACGAAAAATTCATCCGTGCCAACCTTCAGTACCGCTTGTTGATTGTTCAAGGTCGAGATGCGCGGGCTGGACAGCACCTGTACCGCGCCTTGCGTCTCGAGGAAGCTGATCAGTGCGGCAAAATTGGTGCCTTGCACTGCCAGTCCGAACAGGGTGCCACCGCTGCTGGCGACGGTCGAAATCGCCGATCCTGCCACCGACGACAGGTTGCCATTGCCGATCGGCGTGCCAGGCGTGTTGTTCAGGCTGGCGCCAGGCTGTATCACGCCGGCGGATGCGCGCGTGCTGCCGGTGCCGAACGCAGACCAGTTAACACCGGCCTGATAGCCGTCCGACAGCTGCACCTCGATGATCTTGGCTTCGAGGATGACTTGTCGCTCGACTGACAGCTGTGCTGCCTTCAGATAGGCGGTGATGTCGCGCAGTTCGCGCGGCATGGCTCGCACCACGATCACGCCGGACTGCGGGCTGATCACGATGCTGCGGCCATTGCCAGCCGGTGCTCCGGCAATGCCGGCGATCGCTTCCAGCGAGGCCTTCAGCTCCTGCCAGAAGTCCACCTCGCTGGTGGTGCTCACGCGCGAGCTGTCCGGCGAGCGTCCGGGCACCGAGGCCGGCACGCTGCCAGGCACAGCTGCGCCCATCGGCATGTCGGCCAGCGAGCCGCCGGCCACGCGCGTGTCGGAGTTGCCCTTGCGCTGGCCGGTCGGATAGTTGACCTGAAAGACACGACTCTCGAGCATGGGCTGACGAACGGTAATCTTGCGGCCTTCCATCGTGATGTCGATGTCATACATGTCGCGTATCGCTTCCAGTGCTTCTGGCAGCGACACGTTCGATAGCTTGGCGGACAGATTGCCTGTCACGTTCGGGTGTACCAGCATCGTGTACGGCGTGCCCGCCGCCAGTGCCATGAAGAATTGTCTTGCCGGCACATGGTTCATCGACACGCTGATGCGTGGCTCATCCGCTGGTGCAGCGGGCAGCGGTGCGGGTCGGCTCACTGTGGGCTCCGCCTCGGCAGGTGCCGGCGATGGCCGCGGCGTGCCATCCCGACCGGCATCGGCCGGTGCCGGCGTGGCGAGTGCCTGATTGACGGCCTCGCTCAGCGGTATGTGCACTGCCTTGGTCGGAGTGGATGTACAGCCGGACAGCGTGGTGGCCAGCGTCGTACCTAGCAAGGCGACCAGCGCCAGTACAATCGCCGTGCGGCTCATTATGTCGATGCAGACTGCCTCGGCTGGTGGAACATCATGAACAGTCTGAAAGGCAGCGTCAGCAACAGCTGCCGGTTTGGGCAGGACGGACGTTCCGCCTTCTCCGTTACCAGCCTTGCCGATCAACATGGTTGTGGTCTTCATCATCAGTTTCCTTGCATCTCGGCGGCGGTCGACAGCGGCAGCGTGCGCGCGCCATTCGGGGTCTTGAGCACGACTGATTCGTCATGAACAGCCAGTATCGACATGCCGCGTAGGCTGTCGCCCACGGCCAGCAGCTCACCGTCAATGACGGCATAGCGACGGTCGGAAGCGGTCAGCACCATCTGCAGCTGAGGCAGGGTCGCGGGCGTTGTTATACGTGTTGTTGCAGGTGCGACGTTACCGGTACGCGGTGTTGTTGATGCCAGTGGTCGAGTCGGATCACGCAGCACCATCTCGGGCTGACGCCCTGCGGCTTTCCTGGTCATGGCCTTGGCATCCGGCGCGTTATTGTTTGCTGGCATGTCGGCAGCAGTCCGAACGATGGGTTTGCCTGCCAACGGCATTTCTGGCGCCGGCTTGTCCAAGGCGGGCTTGTCGAGCACACCACGCTCGCCGGCATGCGCGGGCAGGCAGGCCAGCGTGATCAGTACCGTGGCGGCAATCACCAGCAACAGCGTGGCCACAATCACCGCAATCGAGGCTTCGACCGGCAGCACGACAAGATAGGCAATCAGGTTCTTCATCAATGTCTTTTTATTCGATCGGTGCCGGCTTCTGGCCGGACAGGGTAGTGATGGTCAGTCTCAGCACCGAATCCGGGTGCTTGACCACTTCCAGCGCGGCCGAGATCCAGAACAGTCGCTTCGGGTAGCGGCGCAGCTTTTCCATGTAGGGCAGCAGCGCGAGATAGTTGCCGCGCACCGCGATCTCGACACCGTGCTGGTGCACCGTGATCGGCGGCGGCGCGGGTGCTGTCTTGCCGCCGCCCACTGGCGGAGAAGGCTTGAGCTCGGTGCCATCGGCGGCCTGCGGGCCGCGCGGCAGCAGCGGCACCACCGGCAAGGTCTTGAGCGACACCAGCTTTAGCCCGGGCGTGGTGCGCAGCATCGCGCCCAGTAGCGCGGAGAGTTTCAACGAGCCGCCGTCATCTTCCGACAGTAGCGCATCAGCTTCGGCAATGATGCGCACCAGCTCATCCAGCTCGGTCTGCTTGTCGCCGGCATTCAGTGCCGCCAATTGCGCATTCAGGGCACCGACCTGCTGCTGCACGCGCTGCAGCTCGGCACGGCTGAGCTCGGCTTGCGTCTGCGACTGACGTATGCGCTTCGCCTGTGGCGAGAGCAGCGTCAGGTCGGCCACGAAGTAGCACAGCGCCAGCAGCGTAGACAGCATCAGCAAGCGTTCGCGCGGGCTCTTGGCCTCGAACGCCCGGCTGGCTGCCTGCCAATGCAAGCGCAGCGAAAAATTCGTCATCACCAGTCCTCAATACAGCTTGAACGTAAACACCGGCGCTGCTGCCGGTTCGTCTGCGGGATGAGCCTGCATGGGCGTGACTTCCAGCTGGTTTAGCTGCGCGCCATAGCGCGCCATCGCTTCGTTCAATGCACCCGCATACGGCAGCACGTCTTCCTTACGAAGTGCACGGCCTTCGACACGCAGGCCACGACCGGCATTCGAGATCGATACCAGCGTCACCCAGACGCCTTGCTTCGGCAGTGCGGCCAACTCGGTCAGCTGCGCGCCATAGCCGTCGAGGCTGCCCAGCTCGCCGGCCTTGAGCCGTGCCAGCAGGTCGCGCGATACGCGGGTCTGCGGCGCCAGCGCTTCGATCTGCGCGGCGATGTTGTTAGGATTGGCGGACTCGCCCAGTCGGGCCTGCAAGGCCAGCAGCAACTGCTTTTGCTGTTGCAGCGCCAGCTCGGCGGCCTCTGCTGCTTGCCAAGCTTCGTCTGCCTGTTGTGATTGCCATCCGGTCTGTAACGCAATGGCTGCTGCCCACACCAGCACCAGGATCGCAGCCCGCGTGGCAGACAGCAGCGGCGCACGCGCTCGGCGCGGTAAGAGGTTGATCTGCTGGCTCATCCGGCGGACTCCATGCCGCGCAGCGCAGCGCCGATGGCGTGGAGATGGCGGATGAATTCCGCCGGTTCGCACAATGCCGGTACCTGCGACAGATCGAACAGCTGTTCCGCATCCAGCGCCGATACCGGATCGCC
>JACCDH010979743.1_pt1 | contig 16587 bp, 12 predicted proteins | sample 7442481 | NCBI WGS metagenome assembly JACCDH01 (sample SAMN15323433, study PRJNA562643) | freshwater metagenome | isolation source: river surface water | place: USA:Blue River Watershed | collected 2017-08-15
CCCAGTCAGCACCCCAACCAGATGCAGAGATATCTTTCTGCTTGGCAGGATCCATGATGGTTGAGTAGTAACCAGAGCTGATGATGTTCCACTTCACCTTGATTCCAACGCGAGCATATGCTGCTTCGTTGATTGGAATGGTGTCGTTAAGAGTTGCTGATTGACGGACGTCAAATGTGATTCCGTCTTCAGTTGCCTTCTTGTAGTCAGCAGGGCACTTGGTCTTTGCTGTTTCAAGAAGTTGCTTAGCCTTAGCAACATTGCCTTCTGGCATGAAGTCAGGGCTTCCTGGGCCAACGACCTTGGTAGGTGCGTAGTCAGTTGCAACCAATGGGCTGATTACGCCTGTTGCGTATGAACCAGCAAAACGTGGTCCGCCTGCATAGTCAAGGAGAGCCTTTGCGTTACGTGCGTAGTACATCGCTGCACGTACTTCGTAGCAAGGCATCGCCTTTACGTTAAATGCAAGGTAGATCGCGTATGGGTCAGAGTTATTCATACGACGCTTTGCAAACTTAGGATCATCGAAGAACTTCTCCTTATTTGAAGGAAGTGGTCCACCGAAGTTCATTGCAGTTGGGATTGTGTCTTCGAGAATAATCTGATCGATTACTTCTTCATCCAAACCAAACTGGATAACAACCTCATCTGGGTATGGTGTTCTGAAGACGTCAGTTGACTTTGACCAGTACTTGTTGCGAACGAGCTTGAGCTGTGTCTTGCTGTTCTCAATGATCTTGTATGGACCAGTAGCCTGTGGGCGTAGGTCGTACTTGTCGCCAGTGTCCTTCTTAGCCTGGACTGGAGAAATTACTCCGTATGTTCCAAGGTAGTTAAAGTCTGCAACAGACTTGTTGAGGTTGAAGGTAATTGTGCGATTGTCCTTAGAGCAAGAGACAGCCTTCTTAAATGCTGCTACACCTTCTGGTGTGTTCTTGTATGGACCTGTGTAAATCGAGTTGCCATCTTTATCTTTTGGAATATCCAACCAAGCCTGTAGGTAAGCAGGTCCGCCTGTGATGACATCAGTTGCAAATACGCGAGAGACACCGTACTGAACGTGTTCGCAAGTAATTGCTACGCCATCTTCAAACTTTGTACCTGGGCGAAGTGTGAACTTCCAAGTCTTCGCCTCGTTACTTGGGATACCTGTGTTTGTTGCCAAGTCTGGAACAAGGTTTGCACCTGCAGCTCCTGGAACTGGGTTATATGCAACCAATGTGCGAGTATGGAATGAATTCATAAACGCTAGATCGCGGCCGGTGTAGATACGACTTGGATCAAGGTGATCAAGGCGTGGTTCGTGCTCTAGCAGTGTGAGGATTCCACCTGTCTTAGGTGTTGTTGCAGCATTTGCTGGACCTACTCCAGAGACCAGAACGGTTCCTAGAAAAAGCGCAGTTGCTGAAGCAACCACTGTGGCACGTCGATGAGCAGAAATTGCTCTCATTACGTAGTCCTTTCCGTGGGGATGCCAATGGCATCACAGTCGGGTGAGAGTCAATCAGAATTTGTCCGAATTGTGAATACCACTCGGTAACTATTGGATTACTTTTAGTTGCGGTCTGAGCGTGGATCTAAGGCATCACGGAGGGCATCGCCCACCAAGTTAAAGGCCAGAACCACAATAACCAGTGACGCTGCTGTGATTAAGAAGAAGCTCGGCATCACCGTCACGAAGCGGGTGGAGTTCGAGAGCAGGATTCCCCAGGTAGAAGCTGGTGGTTGAACGCCCAATCCCAAGAATGAGTAGACCGCTTCTGTGGCCAAATATCCGGGTAGCGAAAGTGAGACAACCACAATTACTGGAGCCCAAAGATTTGGAATCAGCTCTTTGGAAATAATTCGCCAACGACCTGCTCCCATCGCTTGGGCGGCAGTGACGAATTCTCGTTCGCGAATACTTAATACCTGCGAGCGAATAAGGCGAGAGAATCCTGGCCAGCCAAAGAAAGATAAGAAAAGAATCAAGAATAGAATGCGAGCGCCATTACCTTCGGCGACCCCCATCTTTTCAATGCGATCCACCATTGGTTCGCTCAGTGCAACGATCATAAAGAAGGCTGGGAATGCAAGAAGGAAGTCGGTGAAGCGACCCAAGTAGCCATCGACGCGACCGCGGAAATATCCACCTGCGATACCGACAAAGAATCCAATTGTTAACGCGGTAAATGTGGCTAGAAATGCAATCATGAAAGAGATACGCGATCCGTAAAGCAGTTGTGCCAACAAATCGCGACCAGTACCCGGAATTAAACCGAGTGGATGTTCGCGGCTAAATTTCGCAGCCTCACCCTCGGGGATACCACTTGCATTCAATACATCTAGATTTAAGGTATCTGGATTAATTCCCAAAATTGAACATACGACCGGTGCGAAAATTGAGAGGGTCAATAAGACAACGCTCAAAATGGCTGCTCCCACACCTACCTTGTTGCGCTTAAAGCGGCTCCACGCAATTTCGCGCGGGCTGCGACCTTTAATCTCGCGAACTTCAGCGGTGGATTGATGTGCAACAGGCGTTGTCATGGCGCCTACTCTATACTTGGCAAATACCGAAAGTCACGGTGGGAATTGAACCCAATTTTCTGGAGGAAACATGAAAGCCCAAAAAACTCTGATCGCTTTTCTCAGCACCTTAGCGTTGGCCGCCAGTTTGAGCGCATGCGGCGGCGAAGATACGACTGCCAGCACCGATGATCAGACTCTGGTCGAGACAGTTGAAGAGAAGCCTCAGGCGAGCGGCGGTTTTGATACTCCCGTAGTGACACCCGACAATGTCAGTTACACACTGACTTCTCCAGCGAGCTTTACACCTGGCAAGTTTGCATCAGGAATGCTCCCTGGCTATAAGAACGAACGATTTGATGTCACCGTTGTAAATAACTCTGGAAAAGAACTTGATTTGGCAACGCTCATCGTCAAGGGGTCTACCACTTCTGGTGAATGTGTAGATATCTTCGATGGTGATAACCAGATGGAAGGCGCACCGATAACACCACTAGCAAACGGTGCAACCGCCAAGTTCTCATGGGGCCTTTCTTGCAATGGCAAGAGCGGTGACGAGCTATCAGTGGTTCTCACTAACGGAACAACTGCCCTCATTGAGGTGACAGGAAAAGTAGCTTAAGAGTTAATTTGCGACAGTCGCTTCATAGCCAGAAATATCGGTATTGAAGCAAAGCATCCAAAGAACATCGTAGCTACCCAGAGTTCGGGTAAGTCTGCGCCCAGCATCAACCCTGTGATGGCTGGGCCAAGAACGCCAGAAACGCTCCATTGCAAACTCATCCACGCATTTGCCCGTCCGCGAATATGTTCTGGAGCGATTTCATTTGCCAAAGTTGGGATAGTTGGCGCTTGCACCATTTCACCGAATGCGAAGACTAATTGGCTCATGCAAATCGCAATGCCTGAAATAAAGAGCGGCAGCAAAGGAGAAATTCCGACAAAGATCCAAGAAATTGCCCAAATGATTCCAATTGAAATGAGTGCGGTGAATTTGGAATAACGTTCCAGAATTCTCATCACCATTGGTTGGAATGCGACGATGGAAATCGTGTTCACTCCAAAAATTACGCCCAGCCACTTTGGATCTAAATCCAGAAATTGGGTCGCAAATATTGGTACACCGGCTTGGATAGTGCCGTAACCAAATGTGAAAAGAACAATTCCGCCAATACCTAAGAGCATCAATGGCTTGATCTCAAAGAGATCGCGATATGTGCCGCTCTTAGGTTCATGCGCCTTTGGAATATAGCGATTGACGTTATCGCCTCTCAACGTCAGCACTATCGCTAAATAAAGTAAAAAGGTTGCTGCATCTACCCAATACATAATCTGAAATGAACGCAGATTGCCCTCTTGAATAATGAGTGAAGAGATCAGACCACCTAGACCAAGGCCGAGATTGAGCAACATAAAGTTAAAACCGAAGATTTTTGGACGGTCTGCTTCAGGCGTAACGCGGGTAAGAATCGTTGTTTGGCTCGGCCATATCGCTTGCCCAGCAGCATTGATAAAGGTGATAGCAAGAATTGCCTGAAAATGTGTCTCGACTTGCGATAGCGAAAAAGCTGCCGCTGAATTTACAAGCAGCCCTCCAATCATTACTTTCTTCGGTCCTACGCGGTCAACGAGCGCTCCCATAGGAGTACTTGTCAGAATCGAAATAATTGACCCATATGCAAGTAATAATCCACCAAAGGTATTGGTAAACCCACGCATATCGTGGAGATAAACCAAGAGCAGTGAAAGGGTCATTCCTCCGCCAATTGCGTTGAGGCAGATACCAAAGACTATTTTGCGAGACTGCGGGTTAAGAAGTGTCGTAAATTCTTTAAAGAGCATTTATCCCAAAAACTCCAGCGCTTGCTTCAGAATTTCGGGCTTGTATTTTTCACCGAGCGAAATATGACCGTGGCCTGGGATAAATGAAAGTCGAGCTGTTGGGATGTGCTTTTCCAACCAGTACGAGTGGGCATGAGGAACCATAAAATCATCATCTCCTTGCCAAAGAATTACTGGCTTAGTGATTGCTGAAAGTTCGAAACCCCAAGGTTGTACAAAGACTAAATCGTCATCAATCCAACCATCAAAGCTCACAGCCAATCCGTTGCGCATTGTTGCTGCCATTTCATTGGCGACTTCGCCTTCAAGAACTGCTTTATCCGCATTACCAATAAGTCCGCCAAAAGCTTCACGAATATCGTTGCCAGTTACGTTCTTCATCGGCCCAGCGTTCTCATTCATCCACTGAGTAATAGTTGCCTCACCTTGTAGCGCTGCTCCAAACTCATCATGATTTTCTGGCCCCATACCTTCCAAAAAGTTGAGATCAGTAGCACCGAAGGCACCTACTCCGGCAAGTGAAATCGCGCCAACGTTTCGATTGTCAAAGGTGTTGGCGAGCGCATGTGGGCCTCCGCCTGACCAACCGATGGAGACAAACTTTGTAATGTTTTTAGCATCGAGGATCTGTGAAATATCGCTATTGATACTGATCACCCTACGCCCAGGATTTCGATCACTGGTTCCGTAACCTGCGCGGCTGTAGGAAATCGCACGAATACCTGAAAGCGCTGCCTCTTCCAACCACGATGTCCAGGCGCTGGCATGTCCAGGTGTTCCGTGGTGGAAAATAATGGCGCGTTCGGAGTTGACTCCATTATCCAAAATCTCAAGTTCGCGACCATCTTTGAGTTTAAATTGAGGCATTTGGACAGTCTATTACTCTGCCACAATATGCAACATGGATTCAGCTGCGAAAATTAGCTCCAATACTGGATTCGATTTCGCGATCAAATATGCGCCTGAATCAGGACTTGCTCGAGTTGGAACAATTTCAACTCCGCATGGACAGATTCAGACCCCTGCCTTTATCCCAGTTGGTACTAAAGCAACTGTAAAGACAGTGCTTCCGGAAGCAATGGAAGATCTTGGTGCGCAAGCTCTCTTAGCAAATGCGTATCACCTTTATCTGCAGCCTGGGCCCGACGTGCTCGATGAAGCCGGTGGATTAGGCGCCTTTATGAACTGGGATAAACCCACTTTCACAGATAGCGGTGGCTTTCAGGTCCTTTCACTCGGAGTCGGATTTAAAAAAGTTCTCGCCATGGATGCGCAAACTTTTCGCTCTGATCAAGTGATTGCCCACAATAAAGAACGGCTTGCGCATGTTGACGATGAAGGCGTGACATTTAAAAGCCATCTCGATGGTTCTATGCATCGCTTTACCGCTGAAGTTTCTATGCAGATTCAGCACAAATTAGGGGCCGACATCATGTTCGCCTTCGACGAATGCACCACGCTGCACAACACTCGTCCATATCAAGAGTTAGCTATGCAGCGAACATACGACTGGGCCATTCGGTGCCTCGATGAGCACGCCAGACTTACCGAATCTCGAGTAGGCAAGCCCTATCAAGCTCTCTTTGGAGTCATTCAAGGAGCTCAATACGAAGATTTGCGAAAGAAGGCGGCTGCAGATTTGGGGTCAATGTCTTCTTCAGATATTCAATTTGATGGATTTGGAATCGGTGGAGCGCTCGATAAAGACTCACTGGGCACGATTGTTGGCTGGGTAAATTCAACTTTGCCCGAGAATAAGCCAAAACACTTATTGGGAATTGGCGCACCCGAAGATTTCTTTATTGCTATTGAAAATGGCGTTGATACCTTTGACTGCGTGCTTGCCTCTCGAATTGCACGCACTAGCGCCGTCTATACGATGTCAGGTCGATTTAATGTATCTAACCAACCATTTATCCGCGACTTTAACCCTATTGACGATGAATGCGATTGCTACACCTGTACCAATTACACTCGAGCTTATCTTTGCCATCTCTTCCGCAGCAAAGAGATGCTGGCCGGAACGCTTGCCACAATTCACAATGAAAGATTTATCGTGAGATTAGTTGATCAAATTCGACAATCAATCATCGATGGAAATTTCTATGACTTCAAAGTAGATTTCATGGGGAGGTACTCTCATAAATCTGGTCAGGCGCGAGATTAACGCTTAATTATTGATGTAAATCTTTCAAGTTCTCGGCTTCAGTTCCTACAGGTGCCCAACCGCCAGGAACTAGTTCTTGTGCTGAACGCGGCCCCCAAGTGCCTGCTTCATAGGACTCAACTGGGTGTGGATTCTTCAGCAAGTCTTCCAGAATCTGCCATGAGTGGAGAACAGCATCGATGCGTGTAAACCTAAAGTGATCTCCCAACATAGCAGCGCGCAATAAGCGCTCGTAGGGTCCCTGGCGATCACCAAACTCTGCAACAAACTCAACAGAGAGATCAACGGTTTCAGTCACCAACTTAGTTCCTGGCTTCTTTGCCTGCAGCGAAATATCTACACCATCTTTGGCGCCCAATCTAAATCGCACCTGGTTAGAAGCTCCAGTTCCAAAGAGGGCTCGTGGAGGTTGCTTAAATTCAACAATAACTTCTAGAACTGTTTCAGCTAATTTTTTTCCGGTACGTAGATAAATGGGAACACCTGCCCAGCGCCAGTTATCAATGAATAACTTCATCGCAACAAATGTTTCAGTGTCTGAGTCTTCGGCAACTCCCTCTTCTTCGAGATAGCCCTCGAATTGTCCGCGCACAACATCGCTCTTGTTGATGTCACGAATAGCAGAGAGGACTTTGATCTTCTCGTTCTGCATGGCTTCAGAGCCCATATCAATCGGTGGCTCCATAGTGAGCATAGTGAGGACTTGGAGAATGTGATTCTGTAGGACGTCTCTGGTAGCTCCTACTCCATCATAAAACTTACCTCTACCATCAATACCAAAACTTTCCGCCATGGTTATCTGGATATTGGAAACATAATTGCGATTCCAGACGGGCTCAAAGAGCGTATTAGCGAAACGGAAGACCAATAAATCTTCTACCGCCTCTTTACCTAAGTAGTGATCGATGCGATAAATCTGTTCTTCCGGCAGAATTTTCTTCAACTCTGCATCCAGCGCTTTCGCACTATCTAAATCACGCCCAAAAGGCTTCTCGACAACTACACGTGCGCGGCGGGTAATGCCAACCAAGGCCAGCGCTTCGGTGATACGTGCAAAATACTCAGGAGCGATTGCTAAATAAATGACTGGAAGTTTGTAATCTTTGATTGCTTCTGCCAAGGCTACAAAAGTCTGTGGATCTTCATAGTCTCCAACAATCAGTTTGATTTCGCCCAACAATTTAATAAGAGCTGCCTCGTCGACATCTGGTTTTCGGGCGCGAACTGCGCTTTCCACATTCTCTTTAAAAACTTCTTGAGTCCATTTAGATGATGCGACCCCCACGATTGGCAGATCCAGTTGCCCTAAATCTTGCAGGTCATAGAGCGCAGGAAAGAGTTTCTTCTTGGCTAGATCACCGGTTGCACCAAAGAGGACTAGTGCATCTGCCTTCATTTATTTCCTGCCTGAGGCTTTTCATTATGTCCACCAAACTTATAACGCATCGCGCTAAGCACTCGATTGGCAAATTCATCATTATTACGTGAAGCAAAACGGGCGTATAAGGATGCACTCAATACATGTGCTGGAATTCCGGCTTCAATCGCGGCCTGAACTGTCCATCGGCCCTCGCCACTGTCACTTACTTGCGTCGAGTATTCACTTAATTCTTCTGATTCAACGAGCGCCTGCGCAGTCAGATCTAGCAACCAGGAGGCAACAACACTTCCACGTCGCCAGACTTCAGTGATTGCTGGAATATCTAGATCGTATGCAGGTGACATTTCGTCGGCAGCTTCAAAGATTGCCAGCCCTTCAGCAAAGGCTGCCATCATGCCGTATTCGATTCCATTGTGAATCATCTTTACAAAGTGGCCAGCACCCACAGGTCCACAGTGGAGATATCCATATTCTGCTTGGGTTGGTTCACCAGAGCGCCCTGGTGTGCGCTCTGCAGATGTCACTCCTGGGCAGAGAGCTTTGAAGATTGGATCGAGTGATTTCACGACAGCGGCATCGCCGCCAATCATCAATGAATAACCACGCTCTAGCCCATACACTCCACCGGAGGTACCGACATCAACAAAATTAATTCCTTTAGCCTTGAGCAACTCAGCGTTCTTGAGATCGTTTTTGTAATAACTATTTCCACCATCGATGACTGTATCTCCTGGTGATAAATGCTCTGCAATTGCCGCGATAGTTGAATCTGTAACGGAAGCCGGCACCATCACCCAGACTGTGCGAGGCGTAGTTAACTTTGATGCGAGCTCTGCCATATCTGCTGCAGGTACGGATCCCTCTGCCGCAAGTGATTTGACTGCATCTGGGCTCACGTCATAAACAGCTGAAACTATGTTGTGACGAGCAAGACGTCTGACGATATTGGCGCCCATACGCCCAAGACCGATCATTCCAAAATTCGTTGCTGTCATGAAATGCCTATTCGCTAAAAAATACGCTCAACGTTGAGGGCACCAGTCTATATGAACTTCTGCCTATCTCTGAAATATCTACTCTTACGAAGGTTTACTCCGTGAAAAAGGCTTCCGTATCCACGATTAAACGTGTGTGGGAATTCCCTCGAACATAACTAGCTGGTATGGAAAGTTCACCTTCGATTAACTTTGTAACTGCATCTGCTTTGCTTTCACCTGCTGCAACAATCCACACTTCTTCAGCTGAGTTAATCATCGACATTGTGAACGAGACTCGTTCTGCTGGTGGTTTAGGTGAATTTTGCACAGCAATGACTTTTCTAGGATCGTCAACATCGGTCATTCCCGGAAATAGTGATGCCACATGTCCATCAGGACCAAGGCCCAAAATGTTTAAATCGATATCCACATTTTCAAGCGCCAGTTCGTAGTCACTGACGGATTCTTGGAGAGTTGCCACTTTATCGCTCGGCAGCGCTTCATGAACCACGATATTGGAATTCCTTAAATTTCCATAAAATGGAAATGAATTTCTCTCGATACTGTCTGCAGAAACAAATCGCTCATCGCTCCACCAAATATGGAGACCGCGGAAGGAGTCACTATCTGCATTAAATTCATTCACTAAAGCTTCTGAGATCTGTACTCCCAGAGTTCCGCCAGTGAGGACGAGATGAAATTGGCTCTTCAGTTTTAAACCCTTTTCGATTGCAGCCAGAATCTGAACTGTGACTTCTTCGGCCAACTCAGTGGCATCTGCGTACAGTGTCAGATCGAGTTCGTCATCAATATCACCCATGATGGAATCAAAATCATCGCTCATCGAGCTGCTCCCCACTGAGTTTTGAATCTTGCTGTACTCATCTCGTAGATATCTTCTGGGCCATCAATTTCATCCAACTGTTGGCCCATAAATTCAAATCCAAAATATTTAATCACTGCAATAGAAGGAAGATTATTTGGGCTCACGGTATATCTTAAGGAACGCACCTCTGGAAACGTAATTGCCCAGCCCCACATTCCCAAGAGAGTTTCTTTGGCAAACCCTCGATTGTGAAATGATTCCTCGATTCCAAGACCAATTTCAATCATGCCGCTTTCATCGGGGGCTCCATGAAAACTCGTGCTCCCGATGATTTCTCGCGAATCTTTCTTCACAATAAAGCGGACGAACCATTTGTTTATAGCTGGATTTTCTTTCACCTCTGGGACGCGCCAAGCAAGGGGTCCCGGAGAATCAAGTAGGACTCGGTATGGGTTGAGGATATTTCGGCCAGCTATCGCGGTGGCATCGGACTTTTCTTCAAAGAGCTCGATAATTCCTTCTGGACAGATATGGTGAAGTTCAAGCCTCTCAGTTTCCAATACCGGCTCAAACATATGCCAATTATCGCACGTGCCTTACAGGATGAAGTTTGCCTTGGCCTTTTCTACTGCCTGCGAGCGGTTTTCTACATTCATCTTGCGATATAAATTCTTTAGGTGTGTCTTCATCGTATTTATTGAGATGTGCAAAGTTGCCGCTATCGCGCTAATGGGGCGATCAGTGGATAGGTGCCTAAGAACTTCAATTTCTCTCTTCGTTAAAGATGAGGCGAAATCACTCTGATTGTTCTGCTTTTGCTTAATTCTCTCGGCTACTGCTACAGCTAGATCCTCCATATAAACAGTGTGTTTTTCACCGGCAATTTTCAGCATCAAATTACCAATCTCCTGCGATTGCCGCAAGAAAGTCTCTTTGGCTCCGACCAAAGCACCAATTTCAAGAGCTTTTTTCAACTCCTTGATTGCTAAATTCTCTTGATCTATTACTTCACTGGCATCTGCTAAATGCTTCCAAATCTTCTCGCGCGGAGTGCGAAACGGTAGTCGCCGTACATCTTCGCGAACACTTTTTCGGCCAAGTTTTTCATCTAATGAAAGCTTTATCTGCTGGGCGAAGCGAGCTTTATGCGCCCTTTTGAGCAAAACCTCAAGGCGATCAAAGTCTTTAACTTGATAACGAATAAAAATCTCACTCAAATCAATCAGGGCATCTAATTGTTGAGTAAAAGGTAGGTTTGCTACCTTCATGTGTGCAGCTCTTATTGATTCTAAAGACTCGACAATTAAACCCTTAATGGCCAAATCGCGTGCCAGATAACCATCTGCCATGCAATACCAACTCCATTGATTCCATTGTTCTGCCATCGAACGTATCTGGGAAAACTTTTCATTTGCTTCCTTGCCTCGAGAAAATTCCAGCAGACATCTAGCCATGACAAAGAGCGACTCTAGAGGCCCGAATATCCCAACATAATTACCTTTTGTGAACTGGGAGTATGCGATAGATGCTGCCTCATAAGCTCGGCGATAATCACCGATTTGAAATAACTGCATGGCTTGAATGGAAGAGAGAATGAGATGGTTCTGTGAAATCCTCGAAGATGTCGCCAATACCCTAGATGAATCAAGAATTTCTTCCACTTTCTCAGTCTCATCCACGATGAAGTAGCGCATTGCTGCAAGGCGATGAAGTGCAATCTGCTCTTCAACCCCAAGTGCGAGTGAACCTTCGATGGGCTTCATCGCAATTTCGAAATGTCTATCAAACTCATCAAATTTACCCAGTGAAAAGTCAACGTAGGCTTCGGCGCCATGTGTAATCTGAGAAATGAATCCCTCTAATTCGGTATTTTCTGCATCGAACCGTAATTGTTTTATAAAACTAACTACTGAATGGAAGTCGTTGCTAGCCAGTAATCCCGCCAATTCAACAGTGCCACGCTTAAGTAAGCCTTCACGCGAGGTGTCACCAGCGAAAACAGACCATCTCACCAACTCTTGGCTTTTACCCGTGACCTGAAGCATGCGCGCTGCGTTTGGGAATAGTTCAGAAAGTTTTCCATAATTATTTGAAAGAAAAGCATGTTCTAACGCTAAATGGGATTCGTTTCTATGTTCATGATATTCCAGCAATCTGGCGTGAATTTGTGTCTTTAACTCGGGATTCGCCCGAAGATCAGTGAGTAGAACTTCTCGTACCAACTTAGAGAATTCAAAAGTCTGTTCAGGATTTCCTGTTTGCATGAAGTAATTTCCGTCTAGAGCAATTTGATTAATCTGATCATAGGAGTAGCGCTCTTGAAGGATAATTTCTGCTTGTTCATGGGTGAATTCTTGAACAACAGATAATGAAGTAAGCATGGAGTGTAAATCTGGTGGCGCGCTATCTATAACAGACTTAACCAGAGCTCGAATCGGCTCAGATTCCGATGCAGTTATCTTCTCAAAATCTATTGGCCTCTGATTCTTTGAGATTTGATACATCAGCATCGAGACTGCTGATGGCCATCCTTTTGCCGCTTGGATGCATTCGAAAATTTCTTGCTTCCTGAGATCAAGGTTATGTAACGAGGCGAGAGCTTGAATCTCAGATTCTGAAAATAGAAGATCTTGTTTGCTGATTACCTTGAGTGGCCCGCGTGATGAGAATGTTGCATATACATTCTCGATTGAGTCTCTTCGAATAGTGATAAATTTCAAGTTCGATGGGAACTGTTCGACGAGGCGAATGGCGATATCGACATCTTTAGCGGTATGTTCTCGAAAGTTGTCGATGATGAAGATAATTTCTTCTTCAAGAGCGAGTAGCTCATTTCCCCATCGACGTACGATTTCAACTGGTTGCATACTTGATCGATTTACAAACCACTCCCCAAATCCTGGGATGGCATTTCTCGTAGCTTGTATAAAGAGCGCCGACATGTCCGCAATAGAGTCGCTCTGCGTTAAGGTCAACCAGATGACCTTTTCTTTCCTTTTACCTGCCCATTCAGCGACAAGAGAGGTCTTTCCGTAACCTGCTGGTGCAATCAGCACAGTCGTTCCGGATGCCTGCGTTTCTAGCAAGGGAAAGAGATGGTTTCGCGAAAGATAATTCGGGGGCAGGACAGGGATGAGTGTGCGCGAGAGCGTCACGCCCTGTGCAATCTCGAAAACCTCATCACCCTTTTTCTTTGGCACGGGGTTAGGGTGATACAGATTTATGCGTAACGGAAGGGCAAATCACCCCTGATGGGGTGATTAAGCGCGGTGATTATTAGAGCTGCGCGAAGCCTTCGGCTAGGACAGCGAGTCCATCTTTTAGAAGCTCATCAGTAATGACAAGCGGCGGCAAGAATCGAATCACATTTCCATATGTTCCAGCGGTCAGGATAAGTAGCCCTTGGCTATGGCAATACTTAACAACTTTCGCCATTGCTTCTGGATTTGGATCCTTTGAACCTGGCTTTACCAATTCAATAGCCACCATGGCGCCACGACCGCGAACATCTCCAATGACTGGGTACTTAGCTTTGAGTGCATTGAGAGTTTCGAAGAGAATTTTTCCGATGTGAGCTGCGCGCTCAACCAGCTTCTCTTCTTCAATTGTCTCTATTGCTGCAAGTGCAGCAGCGCAAGCAATCGGATTTCCTCCATAAGTACCACCTAGACCACCGACATGAGAAGAATCCATGATTTCCGCGCGCGCTGTTACTGCTGCAAGAGGTAAGCCTCCTGCAATGCCCTTTGCGGTGATGATCATGTCGGGAGCCAAATTCTCGTGCTCGACTGCAAAAAGTTTTCCAGTGCGAGCAAAACCTGATTGAACTTCATCGGCAATAAACACAATTCCATTTTTGGTTGCAAACTCTTGCAGACCTGGCATGAAGCCTTCTGGATGGACCATGAATCCACCTTCGCCAATGACTGGTTCAATTAAAATTGCGGCAACATTCTTTGCGCCAATTTCTTTTTCAATCTTATGAGTTACTAACTCAAGTGCATCCTCCGTGAAGGTCGCAGGATTTCCCAGCCAGCGATATGCATAAGGCAGGGGCATGCGATAGATCTCATTAGCAAATGGACCAAATCCATCTTTATAAGGAATATTTTTCGCAGTGAGAGCCATGGTCAAGTTAGTACGTCCGTGATAGGCGTGCTCAAAAACAACGACTGCTGCGCGCTTTGTGTAGTGGCGCGCAATCTTGATGGCATTTTCAACAGCTTCAGCGCCAGAATTTTGCAAGATAGATTTCTTTTTAAAGTCACCTGGGGTTAAACGGTTAAGCGCTTCACATACTTCGATATATCCCATGTATGGCGCGGTAGTGAAGTTGGTATGTGTAAATGTGGCGACTGCATCTTGGACTGCTTTCACAACGCGCGGCGCAGAGTTTCCGACGTTGACTACACCGATTCCTGCACCGAAGTCGATAATGCGATTGCCATCGATATCTTCAATGATGGCATCTTGTGCACGTTTGACGATTACCGGTAGCGCAGTTCCAAGTCCCCCAGACACTGCCTCTTTACGTCGCTGCATCGCTGCAGTCGATAGCGGCCCTGGAATCTCAGTGGCCAGATGGCGTGATTGCGGGAGAGGATCTTGTGCTGTCATGGTGATAATTCTAAGCCCCTGCAAAGTTTGTGCGAGCCGTCAATCGGCTAAGTACAAGTTAGGCTTGCCACATGGGTAATCTGCGAAAGAACGCACCACTGTTAGATGCCTATCTTTCGTACTTTGAGCAGGCGCGAACACCGTTCACAATTCCTGGCCATAAGCAGAAAGCAGGCGCGCTAGATTCTGATCTAGGAGCAATTGTTGATTCAGATACTCCGCTCTATGGTGGATTGGATGAAATCAAATTAACAAACCAGACGCTCAAGCAAGCCGAGTCGCTAGCTGCGCAGTTGTGGGGCGCTGATTACGCCCGTTTCTCTACTGGTGGTTCAACCCACGCAAATCAAGCAGTCATTTTTGCGCTTGGACAGCCTGGAGACAAAGTCGCAGTCTCACGTACTGCTCATCGCTCAGTACTGAGCGCTCTTGTCCTTGCCGGTCTCGAACCAATCTGGATGAATCCCGAAATTGATGGTGCAACTGGGGTACCTATCGGAATAGGAATTGCAGAATTAGAAAGAGCGCTTGCGGAAGAACCTATTGCGGTTTTGTTAACCGAACCCGGTTATCTCGGGACCATCTCTGATTTACCGGTTTTGATTAAAGCAGCTCACAATAAAAACGTTCCGGTTATCTTTGATGCAGCATGGGGAGGCCATTTTGGTTTCCATCCCAAACTGCCGAAGCATGCATTTCAATTAGGTGCTGATGCGCTAATCACCAGCACACATAAGGCACTTCCGGGTTACAGCGCATCTGCCCTATTGCTTGCTCGCACCAATCTGCTCAGTGCTGAGAGATTGGAACAAAGTTTTGAGACCACGCATACAACTTCTCCGGCGGGTGCACCTCTCGCATCAATTGATGGAGTGCGCGCTCTTTTGCAAGATCGAGGTGAAGAGTTAATTGGCCAGTTGCTTGACAATATTCACCGCTTTAAGGAGATGGTGCAGGCAGAATTTCCACTACCTATCTTTCTCTATCCAAGCGACTTTCCAACTGGACGCTTCGATCCTTCAAAGTTAGTTCTACGAGTGCAGCAGTTGGGGGCATCGGGTGTTGAGATTGAAGAAGACTTGCAGGAAAAGGGCATCCGCGTTGAGATGGCCGATCGTGACACCATCGTCTTCTTAGCAACTATCGCGGATAGCGCAGCAGATTTCGATCGATTGGCCGATGCGCTCATTCCAATCCTGAAGAAACGTCAAGAACAACGCCGTGAAAGCGCTACCGCCCTGAGCTGGTCTGTTGTTCCTCAGAAGGCGACTTCTATGCGCGATGCGTATTTTGCGAAGACCGAGATGGTTAGCGCTCAACAAGCGATTGGAAGAATTTCTGCGGATTTGATTGCGCCTTATCCCCCAGGTGTAGCAGTTGTCGCCCCAGGTGAAGTTTTGACAGAACAGATTGTCACGGGTTTACAAGCGTCTCGAGCTGCGGGAGTCCGTATTGCTTATGCCAGCGATTCAACTCTCAATCAATATCGTGTGGTGGTTCAGTAAAAGTTATTTAGAGTGGTTGACGATAGACCTTATGTTGCGCAGCTTGTGCCAATGGTCGAATTGTCATTGAGTCAATATTGAAATGATCGGGCAACATCACAGACCAACGAATCGATTCGGCAACATCTTCTGCTGTTAGTGGTCGCGTTACACCTTCATACACTTTTGCAGCTCTGGCTGAGTCGCCATTAAAACGAACCTTCGCAAACTCGTCTGTCTTGACCATGCCAGGTGCAATCTCTGTCACTCGTATCGGCTGGCCGTTAAGTTCTAGGCGCAAGGTCTCTGCGAGTGAAGTTTCCGCAAACTTCGATGCCACATAACTTCCACCATTCTCATAAGCGCGATGGCCAGCAGTAGAAGAGATGATCACAATATGGCCTCGCCCATGGCTGAGCATTGCGGGCGTGAGTGCTTTCACCATACGAACAGAACCCACCACATTGACATCAAAAGTCTTCTTCCATATTTCAGGATCTGACTCTGTTACTGGATCAAAATCGAAAGCACCACCTGCACAGTTGACTAAAACGGCAACAGGCTTGCCTGATACATGTGCAGCGAGCGAATCGACACTTGCTTGATTAGTCACATCGAGTGCGATTGCTTCTATTTCTGGGTGGCCCTGTGCAAGTTCTTTAAGTTTTTCTATACGACGTGCAGCCGCAATTACATGATATCCATTTTCAGCAAGTAATTGCGCAGTCGCTGCTCCAATTCCACTACTTGCTCCAGTAATGACAGCATATTCTCGTGTGCTCATA
>JACCDH010018901.1_pt1 | contig 16579 bp, 21 predicted proteins | sample 7442481 | NCBI WGS metagenome assembly JACCDH01 (sample SAMN15323433, study PRJNA562643) | freshwater metagenome | isolation source: river surface water | place: USA:Blue River Watershed | collected 2017-08-15
AATTCGCCTTCAATTTTTGCCAAAGATGCCAACATCTCTGGAGTACGGCGCACAACCCAAACAGGCTTACCGCGCCACTCGACTGTGCGCATTTCGCCAGGTTGCATACCACTGATGTCCATTTCAACTGGCGCGCCTGCTGCCTTAGCCTTCTCTGAGGGAGCAAATGTGCTCACCAATGGCAACGCTACAGCTGCCGTACCAACTCCACCCGCAACTGATGTTGCAATAAGCCACTTTCGACGGCTGCTATCCATGCTTTGTTCGCTCATTACTGAAATTTCCTCTTGAAAGGCATATTGATGACGTCAATTAAAGATTATAGCTAATTCGTCATATCGATTTAAAGCCCATCAACTCAAAAACCAGCTAAAAAGCGCAAAAATTGATCAACTTACAAAGTTGTAAAGTGTTAAGCACTTCAAACTGGATTCGGAATATCCACAAACTGATGATTGAGCCTGTATTTCTGGGCCACAAATTCACCCAGAGCCGCTATGCCATAACGCTCAGTGGCATGATGGCCAGCAGCAATATAAGCCACCCCTGACTCTTGTGCAGCGTGGAAGGTTTGCTCAGACACCTCGCCACTGATGTAAGCGTCCACTTTCATTGAAATGGCTTCATTGATATAGCCCTGTGCACCACCGGTGCACCAGGCAATGCGTTTAATGGGCTTATTCAAGTCACCAATCACCAGAGGGTCCCGACCCAGACGACCAGAGATACTCCTGGCCAACTGGCCCAAGGTCTTTTGAGAAGCCTCAGGACGCCCTTCCCAAATCAGACCATCCATGAGTGAGGTAGAGCCCAAAGAAGCTCTCTTAGAGCCCATCAGAGCCTTCCAACCCATCACTTTGGCCAATTGGGCGTTGTTACCCAAGATTGGGTGAACATCCAAAGGCAAGTGATAAGCAAACAAATTGATCTCATGGTCTATCAGCAACTTCAGGCGACTGTGCAACTGCCCAACGACCCTTGCATCGTCGTTTTTCCAAAACCAGCCATGGTGAACCATGATGGCGTCCGCCTTCAATGCAATCGCCTCTTCAATCAAGGCCAAGCTGGCAGTCACCCCGCTGACCAAAGTTTTGATGATGGGCTTACCCTGAACCTGCAAACCATTGGGACAGTAATCCTTGATACGAGCCACCTGCAAATGATCATCCAAGTACAAAGACAAATCATCCCGAGTCACAGAATGAGCAAGTTTGGCTTTTGGAGTTTTCAAAGATTTCACAGTTTTCTTGCTTGGCTGAATTTTCTTAGTCATGGTTTTTTAATTCTCTTAAATATTTTCTCGTCTTCAATGCAAATAGATTAACCTAACAATATGTTCAAACATCTTTGGTTACTCTTCGCTCAAATAGTCACAGGTCTATTGGCCGTTCTATTTATTTTGGGCACATTCAAACCCCAATGGTTAGATGGTAGTCCTTTTAAATACTTTGGTGATTCAATCTCAACTATCACCCTCAAAGAATCAAGCATTGATCCAAGCACACCTAACCCAGGCTCACATCATGAAGCCGTTAAAAGCTCCATGCCAGCAGTGGTCAACATTTTTATCAGCAAAAATAATTCTAATAAAAAATCAAAATCAAAATCAAAAGCATTGCCACCACAGCATCCTCAAATACCTAATCCTGAAGACTTCAACCCCAACTTAGGCTCGGGCGTCATCGTCAGCGCAGAAGGATTGATCCTCACCAATGAACACGTCATCGAAGGTGCGGATGTGATTGAGGTTGCTTTGGCTGATGGCAGAAAAACCACAGCAACTCTGATTGGCAGTGACCCAGACACAGACCTTGCTGTTTTAAGAGTACAAGTACCCAACTTACCAAAGCCCATCACCTTCGGAAAAATAGAATCAGTCAAAGTGGGTGACGTGGTTCTGGCGATTGGCAATCCATTCGGCGTTGGTCAAACAGTCACATCCGGAATTGTTTCTGCATTGGGCAGAGATCATTTAGGCATCAACACCTTTGAAAACTTTATTCAAACAGATGCCGCCATCAACCCAGGTAATTCGGGTGGCGCTTTGGTTGACACCCGAGGCCATCTGATTGGCATCAATACAGCCATCTACTCACGAAGTGGTGGCTCAATGGGCATTGGCTTTGCCATCCCGGTTAACACCGCCAGAGATGTGATGGAATCCATCATCAAAAATGGTAGTGTTGTCAGAGGTTGGATTGGCGTTGAACCCATGAACATCTCTGCAGAGATGGCTGACACACTCAAAATCAGTGCTGATGGTGTATTGATCAATGGCACCCTCAAAGGTGGCCCAGCTGATAAAGCAGGCATTCAACCAGGCGATGTTTTAAAAACCATCAACAACAAACCAGTCAACAACATCACTCAATTGCTCAAGCAAATATCCGAAGTACCACCAGGCGACAAAATCAAAGTAACGATCAATCGCAAAGGTAAAAATTTAGAACTAGAAATACAAGTAGGCAAGAGACCAGGGTCTAAAAAGCAGAGATAGTTTAAAAACTAATCTAATTATTTATCCATGTAACGATATAAGGTACTGCGACTAATGCCCAATACTTTCGCAGCCAAACTAATGTTGCCATTAGATCGCTCAAGGACTTGCATCACAGTTTGCTTTGAAACATCTCGCAAGCAATTATTTTCTGGCCTTGCATCAGTCACATCAGCGGCACATGTTTGATGCTCTGACTCTGGAGCATTTGAGTTCACGATTCCTTTATAGCTTTTACTAAAGTTCAAGCGCAAACAAACTTGCCTACCTAAAAAAGTCGATAGACTTAAGACATCATGACTTGGCTTGCCTGCTTGAGTAAATAACTCACTTAAAGAGCAGCGAATAAGTTGTTGGATCTTAACCATGCCAATATCGAAGCCTGTCAATCCAAGGTACGACAAGGCCATTCGATCTGCACCAAGAATCAAACCATCCTCTCCAATCCCCAATAAACCTTCAGCGATAGAATTGAGACCTTCTCGAGTTGGGTGTATATGAATAATTAAATAGTAGTCTGACTCTTTGTGTTGGAATAATTGCTTCTCTATTGAATGTACAGCCGCCATTACCAAACCCATGGTGTGATTACAGTGAACATTTTTATCATTAGAAATATCCAACACACCTGAAATCGATCCATCTGGCATAAAAATTGGCGCAGCTGCGCAACTTAGAAAACTATTTGTGTCAAAAAAGTGCTCCGTACCATTTACAAAAACTGCTGAAGTTTCTGCAAGCGCAGTACCAATGGCATTGGTTCCTCGGTCACACTCCAACCACGAAGCCCCTGTTTTTAATAAAACTTTGTCGGCTTTATCCACAAAATCGGGATCACCCAAAGACTTGATGATCGTACCCTTGTGATCAGCAAGCAAGACCACCCCTCCCAAGCCAGCAATTAGACTGTAAAGATAGTTCATTGTTGGATTGGACAATCGAATGAACTCTTCATTTTTTTCAATCTTGGATTGAAGAAGAGAGCCTTCAATAATTTGACTAAGCCCTGTATTTTGATTGGCAGATAAACCTAAGCTTATGCATCGCTGCCATGAACGATAAATCGCAGAGGACAATAAGTCTTTTTGCTCTGGAGTTGGCAAAACCCCATTCTGCAACCAGCTTTTGCGAATATCTCTTATCGTCATTTGCTTCATATATGACAATAATATAACTATTTAAGCGAAAAGAAACAAAGAGGGCCCTGAAAATTTCAGGGCCCTGACATCAATTCAAGTATTTCTATTGAGTTTAAAAAATCAATGGTTTTATCAATTTAAGGCAACATTCTTTGAAAAATTCCATCCTTATTAATAAAGCGATGCTTTAAGGCCGCAAAGATGTGCAAAATAACGATTGCAATGAGTAACTTAGTTAAGAACATGTGAGCATCACTCATCATATCTTTCAAAATAGCATCCGGTTCAGCCAACCTTGGCAGTGGCGTACCAAAGAACTTGATTGGATATTTTGAGTAAACAGACCCCATGAATCCAGTAAGCGGTACAAGAACCATCAACAAATACAACAGATGGTGTGCGGCTTTTGATAGCTTCAGTTGCCAAGCGCTCATAGATGCAGGTAATTCTGGTGGACGATGAGTGGCGCGCCAGAAAACTCTAAACACTATCAGGGCAATCAATGTGATACCAATTGATTTATGCAAATTGAAATAGTAGGCTCGTATTCCAGGGGGATCCTTTGGTAATTCAACCATCCATAAGCCTAAAGCCAACTCTGCAATGATGCACAAGCCGATTAACCAATGTAAAGCAATAGCCACCCTTGAATATCGCTCACTGCTCTGAATGTCCGCCATAAGACTCCTTTTGGTAATTAGTTCGTAATTGAACCATAAAACGTCAAAAATTATTCAACCCACCAAGCCGCAAGAACAAATGTCGCACAGCAGCACGAGACGGACATTTAAATTTGAATTAATTGTTATATAAAAAGTTTTTGATAATTCAGGTATATTGAAAACAAGTCATTGCTTACAACTGACTAATTTTCTAATGCAAGGTGGATTGTGAAATTAAGCCAATTTATTTATTTCCCGAGCTTTAAGCGCCCTCAAGTAAAAACTTCTAATCCAGACTTTAATTTAAAAGTCGAGCCTCTATTCAATTTGTGGACGGCCTATTTTGGGCTGTTAATTTTTGCCTTTTATATTCTTTATGTAAAAGGTATTTGGGCTTCTTTATTTGCAGCAGATCCGACATATTTAACTGCTTTGATTGTTGTTCTTTTTATTGGCTCAACTATTTGGGTTGGGTTTAGATCTCACCATCTAGCCTGGCAATATGAGCAAATTTCTAAATTCAAAGAATTGGTTGAAAAAAAAGCTTCAAAAGAATCTATTCTTCAAATGGAGCAATCTTGGATCAAAGAGCTCTTCATTAGTCTTGTTGCCAAAAAACAAGATTGGCGAAACAACTCTCAGCTTATTTCCTTATTTGCAGAAAAAGCTTCTGCCGCACATGAAATGCCATGGTGGATCAATGGCGTTCTTCTAAAACTCGGCTTACTTGGCAAGGTGATCGGCTTTTCCATCATGGCCCTACAGCTTGGATCTCTTGAAAGTTTTGATGCGAGTCAGACATCTAATATTCTAAAAACGCTTACTGGTGGTCTTGGTATTGCGCTATTAACTACAATGACAGGCCTAGCTGCCAACATGCTCTTGGGTTTACAGCTAATGCGCCTAGATCGATTTGCTGATCGCTTGACTTCTCTGGCCATTGAAAATATCGAATTAGATCTCGAGGGTAGCTTGGCTTAACACCATGGGTATTTCAAGGAAAACACCGCGAGAAACGGAAACAGATCCGTTTTATGACATGTTGTTCAACATGTTGATTGCTTTTGTATTTTGTTTTGTCATAGCCATACTAGCCTTTAATCCAAAATCAGGTAAAAGTGGGGATATACCCGCGCACGCTGAATTCATTATCTCCGTAACATGGCCAGATATGGACCCAAATGATTTGGACACCTGGGTTCAAGATCCAGCAGGAAATGTTGTTTGGTTCAGACAACGTGATTCAGGCTTAATGCACCTAGATCGTGACGATCGCGGCCTTGCCAATGATACGATTCTCGTCAACGGTCGGTCAGTCATTAACCCTCTGAATCAAGAGGTGGTGACTATTCGCGGTTTTGCTGCTGGAGAATATACGGTCAATGTTTTTTACTATGACAGTAAAAATCAAAAGCCCATCGAAGCGAGTGTATCGGTTGTAAAAGTTAACCCTCGAGCAGAAGTTATTTTTTACGGCAATGTCACCTTACCCAAAAAGGGTGATGAAAGAACTGCTGTTCGATTCAAATTAAATGAAACCGGACAGGTATTGAATATCAATACATTACCAAAAACGATTGTTGAAAGGAATTCCAAATGAACTCATATGTCATCTTAATCTTATCAATTGGCTTTGCCATATTGAGTTTTTTATTGGTCTGTATTTGCCTATTTGGCTCCATCAGCAAAAAATCTAAACTTTTGTTGGTTGTATTTACCAGTTGCGCCTACTTTCTGAGTTTTGACGCATTAAAACTAACTCAAGGCTGGGCAACAGCTGACTCTATTCCTCCTAAATTTATTCTTTTAGCTGCAGTGATTGAGGAACCCATTAAAGATAAGACCAAAGGTGAAATTTTTGTTTGGCTTCAAGAACTCAAAGACAATAAACCGCAAGGTGAGCCAAGAGCATTTCGCTTTCCTTATGAAAAGGGATTGCATAGTTTGTTTGAAGAAGGCATGAAAAAAATTCGAAATGGTAATTCTCAGATTGGAAGTTTAGAACCTCGTCGTGGCCCAAACAGTAATAACTGGTTGAGATCTGGTGGCGATGAACCGCCAAAAGTAAAGTTGGGGGATTTGCCATCTCCACAACTTCCAGAAAAATAATCTGGCTTGCATCTATCAACCCAAGCTCACAAGGCTCATAAATAATGAATTCCTTCTTTAAATTCTTACTTAAACTCCTACCACTCACGGCCACTCTGTTGTTGTTTGCATGTGGTCAATCTGGTTTGGACTCTTCCGACTATTTCCCCCTAAAACCCGGAAAAGCTTGGGTTTATGAGCTCAATTCTGATATGAGTGATCCGGAAATCCACCAAACCATCACGCTATCAACCGATAGGGAAATTAGTTTTGATAGAGAAACCACATGGGTGAGAAGAAGTGCTGATGGCGTTGAGTACTACATCAGAAAGGATGACACGGGTATTTATCGGATTGCTAGTCGCTTAGATAATCAAGAGCAAGCTGAGCTTGATCCAGAGAGAAGATACATCCTTAAGAACCCATTGCAAGTTGGAACCACCTGGGACTCGATCACAGTTCCTTACCTGGTCCGTCATCCCAATGCATACCCTTATCATTTAAAAAATTCTCATAAATCAATCATGACCTACCGTATTGAAGCGATGAACCAAGAAGTTGAGGTTCCATATGGAGTATTTAAAGATTGCATTCATGTCAAAGGAACTGCTTTTATAAAGATCTTTACGGATCCAGTGAACGGATTTAGTGATATTCCTTTGGTGACCAATGAATACTATTGCAAAGGTTTAGGCCTGGTTAAGTTTGATCGCGAAGAAACAGTTCCAGGTTATGCCATGACAGGTGGCAAAGTTACCTACCAACTGATTTCTATTCAATAGGCCAGCCTGCATCAAATTTTATTTGGTCATAGAATGCTTTAAAGCAGTACTTCTTAACATTCTTTAGTGAGACTTTTATGGTCAGCGAATCAGTGATGGTGAGTCTGTTAATTGCAGCATCCAGACTCTCTGGATTACCAGCAGTTTCAATCGATCAAATGGCTGCCGTTAAAAGTATTAGTCAAGAAGAGATTGTTGCCTTGCAGTGCCCAGAGAGCCCTAAAGATTGTGATGGGATGATGGCTTTTTATGACATCCCTAAAAATACTATTTTTTTGAAAAATACTTTAGATCTTGATTCAACAAGAGATTTATCTTTCCTTCTCCATGAGATGGTCCATGTTCTGCAACACCGCTCTTTAGGTGATGTCATTTTTAGTGACTGTGAGAACACCGTTCGATCAGAAAGAGCGGCATATGCTGTTCAAAACCGATTTTTAATTAACAATGGTCTTTTTGATAGATTTGGGGATAGCTTAGCCTATATGACTTGCTCTAATACTCAGGATGCCAAGGAAGGTAATATCAAGATTGAACCGATTTTAGTGAAGTGAATAGCATAAATTTAAAATTATGGGCTCAGTTTAGGGAGCCCATAATTTGTTTATCCAAAGTCATATTACGCTCAACTATGCAACTTCTTTTTTTGCCATCTTTTTTCCCAAGACTTCTGATAAATAACCTAAAGTTAAACCAGCGAGCCAAGATAAAATTACATAAATGATACTGTCATCAGGTTTCCCGCCAGAGCCAAAAAATGTTGCAGCCCCCAAAAATGCAGCTGGAGTGTATGCAAAATAACTAATATCAGCAATTAACACCAAAATTAAAGCAAGAATTGATACTAAGATAATAAGGGATGTCAGACTGCCACCCGCTACGCCAACTCCATACATTGTTAAAGCTGTTAATAAAATACCAGCCAAACTTGCCCCTAAAGGTTTAATAAAACCTACCGTACCACCCCCGCCAGCAAAAAATGCAGCCCAAGCCACAAATCCTATCCATGGATAAAATTTCAAATCTGGCAAGCCAATACTAATGTAGACCCACAAGCCAACAAGTAGGGCAATACTTACAGCTAATGCATGTAGTAGTTTCATTTTCTCTCCAAGCGTCATTTAAATTGAAAAATCGGGTTATAAGACCGATTCGCCTAACAAGCAAAAAATAATATGCAATTTGTGTGCCCAAACTTAGTATGTTTTAACCAATTGATTTATATGTACATTTACATATATTGAAAATATTATTCACCACATGTAGCGATTCAATTTATCAGTACAAATGAAACATATGTGTCACAAGTGCACATTAAGGTTTGAAACCTGACAGGTTCAATAGGTTTTTGATTTTACGGCTTCTTATGTTAAGGTGGCACAAGAATAACTAAATAATATTTAACAAGTGACATATAACTTTGGAGTGACTAATCAATGATGTTATCTAGACTTATTTTTTTTAGAAATTTCATATTACTTTTAATGTTATGCCTAACAAATCTGACATCTGCAGAGGCCAAAAATGATCAGGATGCAGACTTGATCAAAACAAGTTTGTTATTTCAATGTGCTAATGGATTGCAAATTGGCATCAATAACATCGTAAGAAAAGGGCCTTGGGTATTTGAATTTACTGGTCCACCTGCTCACGCAAAAATTATTGATAGTTATCAAGCGAAGTTTGAAACTAGAACTCAAAAGCTAACTTGGCTGGACAAAGAAAAAGAAAATGAAATTATTCTCAAAAAAGATAACGATCAAGAAGTAGATTTCAACACAAAATCTTTTGATAAAAAAACGCAAACCACCACGTTATGCAAGTTAATAAAATAATTTTATGGTCTTCCAAATGAAAAAGTGCGTACTAGTTTTTTTGATCTTTTTCACAAAGATTGCGTATGCTAATAACTGGGTCATTTTTGATGATGATGCAGGTACAAATTACTACGACTCATCTGCTATAGAAATCCACGGATTTGATAGAAAAGTAAATGTGTTGAATAACGCAAGCGAGCCAGAAGAGGGGGTGACATCTACCTTATCTACAGTTCAGATTGACTGTCGCCTAGGCACTATAGAAGTACTATCTTGGCAGGCATTTTCAAAAAAAATGGCTGCAGGTCAAATGGTTAAATCAAGTCAAAAAGCCTCTAAAGTTTTTTTTATTCTGCCTGGAACATTAGAGTTTGAGCTAAAGAAAAAGGTATGTAGCTAATTTAATGCCTCAAACTTTTATTTTGGCGCACAGGAGTTTGGATCAAATGTCCTGAAGATACTATCTATGATGTCAATATTGCTTTTAGATAGGTCTTGTAATATCACTTGTATTTTTGAAGATTTTGAATTTATTGAAGAAACAATAAATGTCATTATTTTTTTACCATCAGGAAGCATTCCATCTATAGTACCTATAGATGGAATATCATCAAATTTATCTTTCCATATATAAGGTGTGTATCCCATAATTCTAGGCTGACTTACAGCCACACGATCTTTAAGGGTTCGAAATACACAAGAACTTTCGCCCACATAGTTAAGAACTTTATACGTCGTCATATCTTCATCACCCATGGCAAACTTTGGCAATATCAACGTAAGCAATATTATGTGCTTTAGCAATAACTTTAGTGTGCGAGTGAACATAAATAAGTCCTCAAAGGGTGCCAAATGAGATAACACAAAGAATTGACGTACTCATCACTACATAAGCAAACTTTACATTATTACTGTACCATTTTATTGAGTGGTATTTAGTAAATTAACTACAAGGATGAGCACATGACAATAACTTTAGATACGGTTTTATACACCGCTAAAACATATACAACCGGTGGCAGGGATGGAAAATCAGTGAGTAGCGATAAACTTTTGGAAATCAATATGACTCCGCCTAAAGAAATGGGTGGCTCTGGTGGCGCTACAAATCCTGAACAACTATTTGCTGCTGGTTACTCAGCTTGTTTCATTGGCGCAATTAAATTTGTTGCTGAACAAAAAAAAATTACGGTGCCCAATAATGTTGCAATTGATGCACAAGTTGATATTGGCACGATCCCACAAGGTTTTGGTATTGCAGTTAGGTTAATAGTTGATTTACCAGGGCTAGATAAATCCATTAGCAAACAATTAGTGGATGCTGCACACCAAGTGTGTCCATACTCCAATGCAACAAGAAGAAATATCACAGTAGATATTTCAATCAAGTAGCTTTCTATCCAATAAGAAGTTGGGGGATTTATGCGCTATAAAAATAAAGTTGCTGTCATTACTGGTGGCAATAGTGGAATTGGCTTAGAAACAGCAAAAAAACTTAGCTCTGAGGGCGCAAAAATTGCAATTTGTGGCAGAGACTTAAAAACCCTAAATCAAGTTGCAGATAAATATGGATTTCTAGCAATTAAAGTGGATGTTTCAAACTTATCGGATATTGACAACTTTTACACAGAAGTTACCAGCTCACTAGGAAAAATTGATTTATTGTTTGCGAATGCTGGGATCTATAAATCAATTCCACTAATAGAAACTACTGAAGCGTTATACGATGAGATTGTAGACACGAACATTAAGGGATTATTTTTTACAGTGCAAAAATCCATTCCTCACATGAATTCAGATGCAGCAATTGTTTTAACCAGCTCCGTGTTAAATCAAAAGGCCTGGGCAGGTAATAGCATTTACTCCGCCACAAAAGCAGCAGTAAGATCATTTACCAGAACGTTTGCTGTAGATTTACTCGATAAGAAAATTAGAGTTAATGCGGTCAGTCCGGGGCCAACTTTTACGCCTATTTTTGAGCGTTTAGGATTGCCAGACGATCAATTAAAAAATGTTGCTGATCAAATTATGTCAAGCATACCCTTAAAGCGTTTTGGAACAACTGAGGATATAGCTAACGCCGTTTTATTTTTAGGTTGCAGCGATTCTGCTTTTATGACTGGCGCAGAAATTGTTATTGATGGAGGGCTGGGGCAAGTGTAGAACCAGCACCCAAATAACTAGATATGTACATTTACCCATTATTAATTATATTTATTGTCACGCTAGCGCAAGAGAATACTCTGCCCACAACCAAATTAATACCACCCGCCAATAACCCCCATGAATTAAATGGTGATTTAGTGCAAGAGTCTACCGGTAGTGTAGGTAGCAAAGTATGTAGCTATAACACCAGCGAAGGTATTAAGTACCTCCGAATAACTCGAGATAAAGAGTGCCAAAAAAATTGGGTTTTTTCTCGTTAATAGCATGCAAACATTGATTAAACTTATGTCCAAAAATATTTGAATAAAAAAGTACAGACGTCGTCTTTTAGAGTACACTAAGTTATCTATTTTTTAGATAAAAGCTCGGGGTCCCGTTTTGCGCAAGCAAAATAGGTGAGAAAAACCCGTTGAACCTGATCTCGATAATGCGAGCGCAGGGAAGCGTCCAAATCGCATCCCCCAACTCGCCATCGTATAACATTGAGGAGATAACGATGGCTTACACGCCTAAACTAAGCAATATTGCAGTTGCTTCTACACTAATTTTTTGTATCAACCCTTACGTTTCAGCAGAAAGCGATACCCTATTATCACCAGTGGTTATTACTGGAGAAAAAGGTACTGGCTATGTTGCTAAATCTGCAATGATCGCTGGTCCTGGTGGTACACAGGAAACTCAATTAAAAGATATACCCACATCAGTAACTGTAATTACAAAAGATTTCTTAGATGATAAACATGCTAGAACGATGTCAGATGCGGTACGTTCAGATGCATCTGTTGGCGATTATTACGCTCCTGTTGGGTACTATGAAAATTTATATATTAGGGGGTTTCCATTAGACCTGGCAACTAGCTATCGCATCAACGGTATGTCAGCTACTGGCGAACAAAATATTGCGTTTGAAAATAAAGAACGGCTCGAAATACTTAAAGGCGTCGGTGCCATGCAAGCTGGTGCAGCCTCTCCCGGGGGATTGATTAATTTTGTCACCAAAAGGCCAAAAGAAGTAAGCTCTGCAACAGTTGGATTAAGTGAACGCGGTACTCGCTATGCCGCCGTAGACTATGGTAACTATTTGGGGGAATCGAAATCTTTAGGGTTTAGAATTAATGCGGCAACTGAGGACTATCAACCGTATGTAAAAAATGCAAAAGGGGAAAGAAATTTTTTCAGCTTAGCTGCTGATGCAAAAATTGATAATAAAACAAATATTCAATTTGACATTGAATACCAAAAGAAAAAGCAACTTGCCGTACCTGGTTTAATGCTTTTGGGTGACACAGCGTTACCAAATGTAAAAGCAGACATAATGCTATCCCATTACCCTTGGGTTTTGCCGACAGAAATCAAATCTTTAAATACTGCAATCAGAGTTAATCATGAAATTAATAATGATTTAAAGATGTTTGTAAACTTAAGTCGTAGCCAAGCAAAAATTAACGATCGAATTGCCTACCCATATGGCAGCGACAATGGCAGTGGTTATACATTTGGATCTAACGGTGATTTTGATGTATACGATTTCAGAAGTGATGGTGAGTTACGACGTAACGATCAACTTCAGTTAGGTTTTAATGGCTCTAACATTATTAATAATCTAAAACATAATTGGACACTTGGAATTTCAGAACTTAAGCGTACAGTAGAAAAAGGTTCTTCTGTTTACGGAAGCGACCCCAATGCCCTAGCACGCAATGGCTACGACAATATTTATAGCCTAAATAGAAATATTTCACCATCAACCTACACCACTGGTCCCATATTTAGAATTCTTGATCATTCTCAAACAAGCCTTTTTGGTCACGATCAAATTAACTTAACAGATAAGATAAAGCTATTCTTGGGTTTAAGAGCCATGAATATGAAACAAACTGCCTATGATGTGTATACAGGTATAGAGCAGACCAGCTTAAATAAAAATTGGCTATTACCACAAATTGGTACAAGTTATAAAATCACTAATCAATTAACAACCTATATTAGCTATAGCGAAGGCGTAGAGCCAGGAACCATTGCTCTCCCTGATAGCTTCAGAAACTCTAGAGTTTTAGATCCCAAGAAAACAAAACAAATTGAAATTGGCAGCAAATTCTCTATTAACACTGATTCATTATTAACATTTGCAGTATTTCAAGCAAAAAGGCCAAATGAATTCGCAACTAACTATGGCAACGATTTTAAATATGATTATGTTCAAGAGGGTCACGTCAAGAACACTGGATTTGAAGCATCTCTCTCACAAAAAATCACTAAACGTTTGAATATTCTGGCTAGCATGATGTACATACAAGCCAAACAGTCTGGGGCATCAGATTCACTTCAAAATGGCGCGCAGGCAATTGGCATCCCCAAAATTCACGCAACGGCATATGCTGATTATTTGCTACCCGATATTGAAAATATGAGCATTCAAGGGGGCTGGACTTACACATCCAGTAAAGGCATTACCTTAGATAATAGTATTAAAGCTCCAGGCTACAGCAAATTTGATGCCGGAATTAAATATTTTGCTAAAGTGGGGGGCACCCAATCAACTTATAGACTATACGTGGAAAATATTCTTAACAAGTTCTACTGGCGCGATGTAAGTCAATCATTTGGATCGAATACTTTATACCCAGGCGCACCAAGATTATTTAGAGCAACAGCAACATTCGATTTTTAAATATTATTGTATAGGGGCATTTCATGAGATAGAAATGCCCCATCAGAAAAGATGTGTTTAGTTTAAATCATTCTTAATTGCATCAAGGGCTGCTTGCGCACATATGCCGTCTTGCTCTGCAGTTGCACCAGATACACCAATAGCTCCAATTAACTGGCCTTTTGCAGTCAAGATTGGCAGCCCCCCCTCAATGATAGACACCCCTGGAATTAGAGCAACACCAGGGAGCTTGGTTGCTATCTCAGCGATCGCCTTAGTTGAAAACGGAAGTCCTGCTGATGTTATTGCTTTTTGCTGAGCCAACTCAACACTTTTTAAAAAAGAATGATCTTGACGGATAAAAAATTTTAAATTTGCTCCGTTATCAACAACTGCAATATTCATTTTCCAGCCTTCTTTTATAGCCAGCCTCTCACATGATTCCGCCATTTTTTTTGCCATTGATAAAGACAACACGGGCTGATACCCAATCGCAAATACGCTCGAAATATTTAAAATTAGAAAACTCGCAACGACTAACTTTTTCATTGATAACCTCTATTAATTTTTAAATGAATTACTTAGATAATTTTTTGCCTATAATTTTTTCAACACTTTGGACTTTTCCTTTTATTCTACCGACCCTGTCTTTACGATAATCTACTTTAATCTGCATAACAACTCTGTCAGATTCTTTTGACATTACCTTGAAGCACTCATCGACCACACCCATTACTTTTAACCAGTCCCCTTCAATAATGGTGCCCATTGGAGTCAACTGATAATCGAGCCCACTATCGTCAATAACTCTCAATGCTTTAGCAACATATTCACTTACACTAGATCCTTTATCAAAAGGCGCTATAGAAAATTCCAATAAGACCATTTAATCTTCTCCAATTTTAATAATTTGGTTAGCCAACTCTTTTATGAATAATTCTTTAATTACGTTTTTACTTAAAAAATCTTCATTTTGAGAACTAAATAGTGTACAAAAATCCACAATCGCATCAGGACTATAGAACTTATCACTACCTAGTTTTTCCTCATATTTATTTAGTAAATCACATAGTTTGTCATTGTTAACATTTATCAAAATTAATGCATGCGCAAGAACAACGTATGTTTCGTTATATTTTTTCCAGTACTGCGCTGTACCAACTATCTTTTTAACTTGGTCATTATGTATTGCAGCCAAATTAAATCTACCATCACAAAATGCTCTTGGCACTTCCTGATAAAAGGTTTCAACCCCAAACTGACTAAATGTGTTTTTTATTATCGAACCCAAATGCTGATATACATCATTAGATATTTCTGAAATATTTGATTTTGTTTTCCAAATAAGGCTTAGATTTAAAATTCCATCACCCTGTGGAACTAAGCCCCCACCAGACTGCCTAAATCTTGTCGCAAACCCGTAACTAGATGCTAACGTTTCTGCGTCATCTAATTTAGAGTATTTTTTATATGATAGTGGCTGAACAAGTTCATTGCGACCCGACCAAATAATTGCGATTGCATCGAGCTCGCCGAGCCCAATTCTATTTGACCATTCAGCCTCTATTTCTCCAGATACTGGCTCGTCAATAGTTAATAACCGTATTGATTCATAATCAATACGGTTATTAAGCTCTTGCAAACCAGCCAAAGTGCTAACCACTTATATGATCGATGATTAGCTTATTTACTTCATTAGCTTTTTCCATTTGCGTCATATGTCCGGCATCTGAAAATACTTGAACCTTGGCGTGACTAGGTGCATTTTTAACATGCTGCGAAGGAATGATTTGATCTTTTTCACCAACAATAATCAAAACCTTATGGTTACCTGACAACTCTTTCACAGGTTGTTCGGTTTGCTTGCCATTACCAAATAATGCTCCCCCCAACTCAAGTAGCAAGTTAGTTACACCATCTAAACGTTTATATTTCAAAACGTCATCAATCATTTGTCTGCCAACTAATGAACTATCGGCAAACAACAACTCTAAGAACGGTTTTAATTCACGCTTAGACTCAGAACTTGCAAAACCATGCGTATATGATGAATTAATATCTTCACCCATACCTGCAGTACATATCAGATTTAGCGTATCAACCTTATTAGAGTCTAATAATGCAACTTTAGCTGCTACTGCACCACCCATTGAGTGCCCAACTAAGTGAGCCTTATCAACATTGATAGCCTTCATAAAATCAATAACAAAATTACCTAAGGCAGTAATACTTGCGCCAGGTAATTTAATTGCCGACTGACCATGCCCAGGTAAATCTAGTGCAATCACAGGATGCTTATCTGCAATTGAATCAATATTAAATAACCAATTATCTAAATCACCACCAAATCCATGAATAAAAATAACTGGTACACCGCTGTCTGCTCCACGCTTAACATAGCGAACATTGATTCCGTTTACATCAACGAATAGATTAGCAGAAACTTCCTCAACCCCATCATCATCTGATGATGGGGTTACATAAGATGCTATGTATTCATCAATTTCAGCATCCGTCACATCACTATCAGCCATCACTCCGAGTAAAGCCTTGACGGGCAATAACTCGCCATCTGATGCCACTTTCCGTCTTAATAAACCTGGATCAGGAGCCTCAACTGCATTAGCAATCTTATCTGTCTCTACCTCAAGGATTGGCATACCAACTTCAATTTGAGTACCTACCTCGACCAACCATGAAGTAACTGTTCCCTCTTGCATTGATAAGCCCCATTTAGGCATAATAATTGGAGTGATATTAGACATTTATTTCTTACCT
>JACCDH010830954.1_pt1 | contig 16578 bp, 13 predicted proteins | sample 7442481 | NCBI WGS metagenome assembly JACCDH01 (sample SAMN15323433, study PRJNA562643) | freshwater metagenome | isolation source: river surface water | place: USA:Blue River Watershed | collected 2017-08-15
ACACAACAATTGGTGCGCAAATAAAAACGGGGAAACTGCATCCACTGCAAAATTTCCCCGCTTATCTATAATTTATCAAATTGCGAACACAATGGTCGCAATGTGTTTCCCTACTATGGGAAAATACCTAATTCAGCATAAGAAGTTCCCACTTTGTTAATTGCACAAACATAGGCAGCTGTTCTCATATCTGGAATAGATGGATTTTCCTTCCAAATATCCATGATTTCTCTTGTAGCCGTAATCATAGTTTCTTCTAAACCGCTATGTACTAAATCAATTTCATCTGGGCCATGCGCAATATTTTCTTTTGCTGATTGTTCCAATTTTTTACCAGTCAATGCTTCCATTTGATTTAAAATATTAATATTGGCATTTTCAGTAAAACGCTTTTCTAAACGACCATAACGCACGTGGCTTAAATTCTTTAACCACTCAAAATAAGAAACTGTTACACCGCCTGCATTTAAATACATGTCTGGTATCACTAAAACTCCTTTTTTAGCAAAGATATCATCCGCTTCTGGTGTTAAAGGACCATTTGCTGCTTCGCCAATAATTTTAGCTTTAATACGAGGAGCATTATTTCCATCAATTACATTTTCCAATGCAGCTGGAATTAAAATATCACATTCCATTTCGAGTGCATCGGCACTTTTTTCAATATTGGTAGCACCAGGAAAATTTAAAATACTACCTGTTGCTTTACGATGTTGGAATACCGCTTCTTCATTTAATCCTTCTTTACAATAAATAGCCCCTTCAAATTCTGCAATAGCAATTACTTTAGCACCATGCTCTCTAAAGAATTTAGCAGTGTAATATCCCACATTCCCTAAACCTTGTACAATTACATTTTTATTTTCAATACCCACTGTCAATCCAACTTTTGCCATTACATCTGGCATTAAACAAACTTCTCTTACACCATAAAATACACCCAATCCAGTCGCTTCCTTGCGCCCTCTTACACCACCCAATGAAATAGGTTTACCTGTTACACAACCAGCAGCATCAATCTCTCCTGGCTTTAAGGATTGATAGGTATCTACAATCCATGCCATTTCTCTCTCGCCAGTTCCATAATCTGGTGCAGGAACATCAATACCAGGACCAATAAAATTTTTCTTCACTAATTCCGAAGTATATCTTCTTGTAATTTTTTCCAACTCATAGGTGCTCAAAGATCTTGGGCTAATTTTAATACCACCCTTTGCACCACCAAATGGCACATTTACGATAGCACACTTATACGTCATCAAAGCAGCTAAGGCCATAACTTCATCCTGATTCACCGCTAAGCTAAAACGAATACCCCCTTTACAAGGTGACTTATGTTGAGAGTGCTGTACTCTATAGGCTTCAATAACTTCAATACGACCGTCATCCATTTTTACTGGAAAACGCATACTGTAAATACTATTACATGCTTTAATTTGTTCTAAAATTCCGGTTTCCCACTTTGTAAATTTTGAAGCCTTATCAAAACTTCTTTCTACACTCTGAAAAAAACTATACTCCATACCTTCTGTCATAACTTTCGTTTTAAATGATGAATTTTTATTTTTTTTCTAATTGACTTACTTTTTTATCAATACTTGCCACATAAACAAACAACCCTATTAAAATGATGGATACAATGGTCATGACTAAAAAAATTTTACCATTTTGAACCATGAACCCTTCATTGTTGGCCACCTGTGTTTGTAATAATTTGAACATATACTTTGAATAATTGTGATTATAAAATTAAAGCTGATTTAACATAAATAACTATAAAAGGCCATCTTTATTTAACTGTAATAATTGAATTCGGATACGAAGGGTGCTTATCCAAACCCCCAATAAAGTCCACCCAATCACAGCAGGATAAAATACAGTGCGCATGCTAGCAGACATATCCTTTCCATTGACACCAGGGTTTCCTTCGCTACCCTGTCCACCTGGATGTAAGGACTCAGTAAGTCTTGGTAAAATCCAAAGTGTAGGAAATAACATAAAAAAGGAAAAAATATTATACACTGCAGACAAACGGGCGCGTTTTTCCATATCCAATAAGCTTCCTCTTAATACAAAATAGGCAAAGTAGATAAGCAATGCAATGGCTGCCCCATTTTGTTTAGGATCACCCACCCATGGACTTCCCCACTGGTAATTTGCCCATACAGCACCCGTGATAATGCCTAAGGTTCCAAAAACAATACCCATGGAAGCATAGGCATGTGAATAAACGTCATCCACTAAATGGCCAGTACGTAAATATTTAATGGCATAAACTAAGGAAATCAACAACAATATCATCATACCAAACCACATGGGTACATGGAAAAAGAAATTGCGAATGGATTCTTTCATTCGATCATCCAACTTAGGCACTTTTACCAAAAAACCATAAGTACAAGTGTACAATAACAATATGAATGACAACACCTTCCACCATTTTGCTCTTAGCATAATTAATTGTTTTAAACCTAGTTTTTGCTTAAACTAACAATTGTTTGCAAAAATAGTGTTTTTTGCATTATTGGCTAGTTTTTTGACTAAATACTTGTAACACAAAATTACTGCTAAAGTTGTACATTTGCGTCCATAATTTTCATGCCGTAACATGAAGCGAACTGCCCCGTAAGGCTGTAGTAAACTTAATGTGGCTATCATCAAAAATCATAGACACAATGAAACTTTCACAATTTAGGCACGATCTTCCTTTAAACCTGATCGCACAGTATCCAACAAAACGTAGAGAAGACAGTAGACTGATGGTGGTTAACCGCCAAAATGGTCACATGGAAAACCGTCATTTTTCTGATTTATTAGAGTATTATGATGACAAGGATGTTTTTGTAGTAAATAATACCAAAGTATTCCCAGCCAGAATGTATGGCCGTAAGGAAAAAACAGGTGCAAAAATTGAAGTATTTCTTTTAAGAGAATTAAACAAACCAAACCGTTTATGGGATGTGATTGTTGATCCCGCAAGAAAAATTCGTGTAGGTAATAAATTATATTTTGGCGACAATGAAGAATTGGTAGCAGAAGTAATTGACAATACCACCAGCCGTGGTCGTACGATTCGTTTTTTATGGGACGATGACGATGCAAGCTTCAAAAAAATGTTAGAGTTTTTAGGCGAGACTCCTTTACCTAAATATATTAAGCGCAAGCCCGACGAAGAAGATAAGGATAGATACCAAACCGTTTATGCTAAACACGAAGGCGCTGTAGCTGCTCCTACTGCTGGATTACACTTTAGTAAGGAATTGGTAAAGCGTGCTGAGATTATTGGAATTCGTTTTGCTGAAGTTACTTTACATACAGGCTTAAGTACATTCCGCCCAATTGAAGTAGAGGATTTAAGTAAACATAAAATGGATGCAGAGTATTTTAATATCAATGAAGATGCTTGTCGCATTATTAATACTGCAAAGGAAAATGGTCGTCGCGTATGCTCAATTGGCACAACTGCAATGAGAGCAATGGAAAGTAGTGTCACTGCTCAACGTTTATTAAAGCCAGCAGAAGGTTGGACCAATCACTTTATCCACCCACCTTATAACTTTAACATTGCAGATAGCTTGGTAACCAATTTTCACTTACCAAAAACAAGTTTATTAATTATGACTTGTGCATTTGCAGGGTATGAATTAGCAATGGAAGCGTATAAAAAAGCAATCAAAGATAAATACCGTTTCTTCTCTTACGGTGATGCGCTATTATTTATCTAACATTTTCTGTGAAAATAAAGTTAGATAAATAATACTCTTATGATTGTTCAATAATATCTTTTTATATTTTATAATAAAGATATTATTATGTATTTATCTAACATTTTTTGAATTTATAATTTTAAGGCTCCGATAAATCGGAGCCTTTTTTATTCCTACCAAATACGTTTCATTTATTAATTAGGGAATTAAATTTCCTGATAACATAAATTGCTTTTCCTGAATTCAAAAATGCCCCATATTGATTGATACTAAATTTGCGGATATAATTAAGGATATGCAAAAAATAGTCGCTTTTTTTATTTTTTCTCTGCTTTTTATTGAACAAAATGCTGCTCAAAATACAAGCAAGGATTCCGCCCAATGGAAAAATCTGCCTGATGTAACCGTGGTAGGCAGAAATAGCAAAAGCGACTATCAACAAATGCCCGAAATTGTAGGCACCAATATATACGCAGGTAAGAAAAATGCATTAATTGTACTTGAAAATGTACAAGGCAATGTGATTAATAATACCATGAGACAGGTATTGGCAAAAGTACCAGGTATTCACATTTGGGAAAGTGACCCAAGTGGCATCCAAATTGGTATAGCTGCCAGAGGGTTAAGTCCCAATAGAAGCTGGGAGTTTAATATAAGGCAAAATGGATACGATATTGCTGCAGACCCATTTGGTTATCCTGAAGCCTATTATAACCCGCCTTTGCAATCGGTACAAAGAATTGAAATTGTGAGAGGCCAGGGTGCTTTACAATATGGTCCTCAATTTGGGGGGATGATTAACTATATCATTAAAAATGGAGCTGATATTAAAAAACCATTTGAATTAGAATCCCAACAATCTTTTGGATCTTTTGGATTAAGAAATAGTTTTAATGCTATTGGAGGCAAAAAAGGAAAAATTAATTATTATACTTTTTATGACCAAAGAAATGGTGAAGGATGGAGACAAAATAGTAATTTTTATAGCAAAGCCGCATTTGGAACTATAACTTACCATATAAGCCCTGCCCTATCCTTGTCCGTTGAAGTAATGCAATCCAATATTAGAAGTCAACAACCAGGTGGATTAACCGACCAGCAATTAGCCAAGGATTCAAGACAAAGTGGTAGAGCCCGCAATTGGATGGATATCACATGGACTACTCCTGCAATAATTTTAAATTATCAAATCAATGATCAAACAAGATGGAATACTAAATTGTTTGGAACCATTGGTGATAGAAATAGTGTAGGTTTTTTACAACCCATTAATATAAAAGACAGTATTCATCCCGCAACACAGCAATACAGCAATAGGATGGTGAATATGGATAAATATAGAAATTATGGAATTGAAAGTAGGCTTATCACCAATTATCAATTGGGCAAGTTTAGCAACACCATTTCAACAGGAATTAGATTATACACAGGAACTACTCATAGGCTCACCGATGGAAAGGGTACCACTCAATCAAATTACGATTTATCTATTGAAGGCATTTTCCCAAAAGACATTCAATTCAATTCCAACAATATCGCTGGTTTTGTAGAAAATATTTTTAGGATAAACAATCGGCTTTACATTATTCCAGGTATTCGGTTTGAGTGGCTGGAAGGTTCCGCTGCAGGTAGAAACGGAATAAATAACGGCATTGCAATTCCATTACAAAATATCAAAAGAAGCCGGACTTTTATTTTAACTGGGATTGGTTCAGAATTTCACGTAAACGATCAATCCGAATTGTATGCTAATATTTCACAGGCATACCGACCTATCCAATTTGCCAATTTACAAGCGCCCCCTTCAACTGATTTGGTTGATCCAAATTTAAAAGACGCTAAAGGCTACAATATTGATTTTGGGTATAGAGGTAAATACCAAAGTTACCTTCAATATGATATGAGTGTATTTTATTTACAGTACAATAATCGGATCGGCACAATCACTCCTACTGGCACAAACTATCGTTTAATTACTAATGTAGGTGCAAGTGTGAGCAAAGGCTTTGAAGGATATATTGAATTTAATCCAGTTCGTGCTTTTACAAAAAGTGAAGTGTGGGATTGTATCATTTTTGCTTCTTATGCTTACACCAATGCCAAGTATAGCGCTAACCATATTGATGCAAATACGAAAGGAAAAAGAGTTGAAAATGCACCAACTGATATTTTCAGAGGAGGAATAAGCGTGGGAATTAAAAAATTACTATTGACAATGCAAATGAGTAAAGTAAGTGCATGTTTTAGTGATGCTAATAACACACTTACTCCTAGTGCAAATGGGAATACTGGATTGATTCCTGCTTATACGATTACAGACCTTACCGGATCCTATAAATTTTCATCATTTATTCAAGCCAAAGCCGGAATAAATAATCTATTCAACGTCAACTATTTTACACGACGTGCTGGCGGATATCCTGGTCCAGGCGCCTTACCTGGCGATGGGAAAAACTATTTTGTTACAATAGGTATTAAGCTATAAATTAAATAAACCTTTATTCACCAATTGTAAGGTTTTTGTTTTATACGCACTTGGTAGTAATAAGGAAATATTATGTGGACTTCCTCCATAACTTACCATGGTCACTGGCACTTCATTGATTGCTTCAAATAATTTCTTTAAAATAGAATCGGTTTTTGCAATCTCATTGCCCACAATAGTAACAATGGTTTGGTCTTTCTCCACTTCGATGGAAGCAAAATTATTTAACTCATCAATAATTTCAGACAAATACGTATCACTATCAATGGTAACAGATACGGCAACTTCTGAAGTGGTAACCATATCAATGGGTGTTTTATATTTTTCAAACACCTCAAATATTTTTCTTAAAAATCCATAAGCCAATAACATTCTGCTACTTTTTATTTTAATAGCAATTATCCCGTCCTTGGCAGCTACGGCTTTCACCCCTACCGTCCCGGCTTCTTTTTTAATAACCGTACCTGCAGCCATTGGTTGCATTGTATTGAGTAATTTAACTGGTACATTTTCCTGTTGTGCGGGCCAAATACAAGTAGGGTGTAAAATTTTAGCACCAAAGTAGGCCAACTCCGCAGCTTCATCAAAACTTAATTGTTCAATTGCCACCGTTTTATCTACGACACGAGGATCATTATTATGCATGCCATCAATATCTGTCCATATTTCACATACCGATGCATTCAGTGCTGCGGCAATTAAAGATGCAGTGTAATCACTTCCCCCTCTTTTTAAATTATCTACCTCCCCTTTTGAATTTCTACAAATATAACCTTGTGTGATAAATAATTTTTTTGTTGGATGTGCAGCCAATACCACTGCAATTTTTTCTTTGATCGCAATCAAATCTGGCTCTTCATTTGCATCCAAACTCATAAATTCCAAAGCAGGAATTAGTGCATGGTCAATATTTTCTTGCTCTAAATACAAGGAGAATAATTTGGTGCTCATTAATTCACCTTGTGCCAAAATATCTTTGTTAAGTGCATCACTGATGGAAATGCGCTGTGTAATTTTCAAAAATTCAAAATGCTCGTCAATAATTGAATTTGCTTTTGCTATTAATACATCCGATTTCAATAAATCAATGATAAATGCACGATAATGCTTTTCTAAATTTTCAATATGTTGCGTTGCCCCTACTTTATCTGATTTTCCCAATAAATCACTTAATCCTACCAACGCATTGGTGGTTCCACTTAAAGCACTTAATACCACTATGGTTGCCTCTTCGTCCTTTGTTATTAATTGAGATACCTGGTGCATACGCTCCGGCTTCCCTACACTAGTGCCACCAAACTTCATTATCTTCATAATCCACTTTTATTGTTGTAATTTTTTTGCACCTCAAAGGTAAATAGGATATCTCAAAACAGGTGTTAGTCTTCTTTAAAATACAAGGCTATAGAAGCAATTGCACTAAAAATCAAGTTTTAATTTTTCTGCAAGTTGAATTAAATCCTTTTCCACCTCCATTACCAATGGAATACCATTTTGCATTCGTTCCACTTCCATTGCTCTTTCAATATCGCCTGCTACATAAACTTTATCTTGCCCTGTTGCTGGTTTTGTATTTCTAAATCTATTTAACCAAATATCCATATTGTGTTTAAAATCAACGGCGGGTCTAAATGCATCTATACGCATGGCGCCTAGAAAATGCCCCAAACCTTCACCTGGCATATTTTCGGGCATGGGTACATAAGCGGGAAAAGGAGGGGCCCATGGGCCAAAACTCGCACCACTTAACACAGCACTAAATATATCTACAATACTCCCTAAAGCATACCCTTTATGACTTCCTAATTCCTTTTCGGAACCCAATGGCAATAAAGCCCCGCCTTGCTTTAAAATATGCGCATCATTACTTGCATTTCCTTCTGCATCCTGCGCCCAACCTGTTGGTATGGATTCATTTTTTCTTTGCGCAATTTCCAACTTACCATTGGCTGCTGTAGTGGTGGCAAAATCGGCCACAAAGGGTGCTTCATTTCCAGCGGGTACAGCAACCGCAATTGGATTAGTGCCCAGCATTTTTTCAGCTGCATAAGTAGGTGCAACAAGTGCACTTGCATTGGTCATTGCCATGCCAATCATATCCTGCGACAATGCCATCATTGCATAATAGCCTGCAATACCAAAATGATTACTATTTTTTACACTTACCCAACCAGTCCCAACTTGCTTTGCTTTCTCCATAGCAATTTGCATGGCTTTTGGTGCCACTACTAAACCAAGTCCTTTATCCCCATCTACCACAGCAGTAGAGGGCGTTTCATGGATAATTTTAATATTAGGTGTTGCATTAATTCTGCCTACCTCCCATAAACGCACATAACCCACCAAACGAGCAATACCATGACTATCTATTCCTCGCAAATCTGCTGATAACAATACATTGGTTGCTAATATTGCATCCTCATTGGAGCATCCCATTTTTAAAAATGCATTCAATGCAAATGAATGTAATTGTTGATAGGAATAAATTTTGTCACTCATAGGGAACAAATTTACGCATAAAAAAAGGTGTACCGAAGCACACCTTTATAAATTTTGCTTTTAATACTAAAAGGGTAAATCATCCGCCATGCCATCGTCACCAGTGGAAGCGGCATTGGGCGTGTAAGTAGCCCCTGCACTTTGATCGGGCGCAGGACTATCCCCACCATTTGATTTACTTCCTAATAATTGTACCGATGCGATTCTTAAAGTCAAGGATGCTCCATTACGACCATCCGCAGTAGTATAAGTTCTTACATCAGGAGTACCTTCTACATATACTTGTGTTCCTTTTTTTAAATAAGGCGCTACAGCGGTACGATCTGTCCAATAAGAACAATCTACCCAAGTAGTTCTATCTTTTTGATTGCCTTGTGCATCTTTAAAACGTTCTGTATGTGCAACATTAAAGTTGATTACAGACTTTCCATTCACATTGTTTACTTGGGCATCTTTGCCTAAATTTCCGATTACTTGTAATTTGATCATTTTCTTAAATTTTGTCGTTATATGACAGTGAAGATAGTATTTTTCGTTTTTCAACAATAAAAATGGGCATGACAGTTACCCCCAAAATGAAAAACTTAAGAAAATAAGTTAGTTTTGTGCCAAGCCAACTTTTAACTGGCCAAGCATATGAGTAAAAAAGGTAAGGTTTTAGTCGCTATGAGCGGCGGAATTGACAGTACAGTGGCAGCCCTTATGCTACACAATGAAGGTTACGAAGTGGTAGGAATTACCATGAAAACCTGGGATTACTCCACCAGCAATACCAATGGAAAAGAAACAGGATGTTGTAATATTGACTCCTTTAACGATGCACGTTTAGCTGCCGTTAACAATGGCTTCCCCCATTATATATTAGACATTAGAGATGAATTTGGTGATTTTGTCATTGAAAACTTTGTTGAAGAATATTTAGCAGGACGTACACCCAACCCATGTGTGATGTGCAATACACATATTAAATGGAGGGCTTTATTAAAAAGAGCCGACGCATTAGGTTGTGATTTTATTGCAACCGGTCACTATGCAAAAGTACGTCAACATACCAATGGACGCTATGTGATTTCAAAGGGCTTGGACGAAACCAAGGACCAGAGTTATGTTTTGTGGGGGGTAGATCAGGATTTATTAAGTCGCACCATTTTACCATTGGGTGGTATGCATAAAACGGATATTCGTCAAATGGCCATTGATATGGGCTATCCGGAATTGGCTAAAAAAAGTGAGAGCTACGAAATTTGCTTTGTCCCTGACAATGATTACCGTGGATTTTTAAAAAGACGTGTAGATGGACTAGAAGAAAGAGTAAATGGTGGCTGGTTTGTGGATACCAATGGAAAAAGATTGGGCAAACATAAGGGCTATCCTTTTTATACCATTGGTCAACGCAAGGGGCTAGAAATTGCATTGGGTAAGCCTGCTTATGTAACTGCCATTGATCCCGAGAAAAATATTGTGGTGATTGGTGAAGAAAAAGATCTAGATTCAAACGATATGTTGGTATCCAAAATAAACTGGATCAAGTATGATCATTTAGAGGGCCCTACCGATTTAATGGCAAAAATCAGATACCACGACAGCGGTGCTTTGTGCACCCTATCTCATACCGATAATGGTGTGCAAGCAAGGTTCTACGAAAACGTAAAGAGTATTGCTCCTGGACAGAGTGCCGTATTTTATGAAGGAGAGGATGTTGTGGCTGGAGGAATTATACAAAGTGGATCACTGATACCAAACTTATCTTAATAGTAGAATTTAGTATTAATTTCGAATCATTAGGAATGGGTTTATTGCTCAAGCAATTTGACGCATCAATTTTACTCAGCTATTTTCTCCAACAAGGCGCCAAACAAAGTGTCGGCCTGCTTTTCATATCCAATAAAATATTGCTGTTGAACCACTTTAAATTTTCCGGTTGCTACTAATGCTTCTACATTATTTTCGTTTTCAGCTGCATAGACAGAACAGGTAGCAAATAATAAATGTCCATTTAATTTTACCGCAGGAATAATATTATGTAAAATTTTAGCTTGTAATTGTGTGTACTTGTTTAATTGCGCTTCCATGAAATAAGCCAACTGCTCGGGGGTTCTACCCCAGGTTCCACTTCCAGAACAAGGAACATCGGCAAAAACAAAATCAAAAGGCTTTTTAATATCAAAAGCCTGGGTCAAATCAATTTCCTGTACACTGGCTGGCCTTATTCCTGCTTCTTGCAAACGCTTGTCCGCATTGTATAAAATACTTTCCCTAATATCTGATAAATGCATTCTAATATTTGACATGGTGTCAAACATTAATATGGTTTTACCCCCACTTGCCGCACAAGCATCCCACACTTGAATGGGCTGCTCCATACTTGTAGGTACTAATTTTAGCAACTCCCCAATAGCTTGAGAATTAAAATCCTGTATGACCGCTTCCTTATTTAATTCCAACACATTTTGAAGTTGGGTCGTATTAGCAAAGGCAAATGTATTTTCAGCAAGCACTTGGTATTCAATATTCGCTGCTTGTAATTTTTGGACCACTTTTTCCTTTTGCCAAGGACGAATTCGGATAAATAATAATGGCTGAATTTGATGCGAAGCCACAAATTTACCCATATCAATTTGCGCTGATATTTTATCGGCTAATGGAAATGTATTCGCTTGATTTCTATAATGCGCATAACAAAGTGCAGTAATATTTTTACGATCCTTGCTTCCATGCTTTTTATTGGCCGCAAAATATTTTTTCAAATAGTTGGCAAGCGGCTCTTCTCCATGGTAAGCTGCGATTAATTTATTGGCTACTTCTTGGTGTACTGCGAAATGCATTACAGTTCTAATAAGCTTGCTACTGGATCTTTACCAATTAACAACAAGGAAGGATTTTCTAATAACTCTTTTACTCTTACCAGGAATCCAACACTTTCACGTCCATCAATAATTCGGTGATCATAGCTTAATGCCAAATACATCATTGGCAATACTTTCACTTCGCCATTCACCGCCATTGGTCGATCTTGAATTTTATGCATCCCTAAAATTGCAGACTGTGGAATATTAATAATAGGTGTGCTCATTAAACTTCCAAATACACCCCCATTGGTAATAGTAAATGTCCCCCCTGTCAAATCCTCGGTAGTTAATTTTGAATCTCTTGCTTTACCTGCCAATACAATTACACTTTTTTCAATCTCCGCCATGCTTAAACTTTCTACATTACGAATAACAGGCACAGTTAGCCCTCTTGGCGTACTAACGGCAATGCTGATATCAGCATAATCATGATATAAAATTTGGTCACCATCAATAAATGCATTTACACTTGGCCATTCCGTTAAAGCAATTGCACAGGCTTTTGCGAAGAAACTCATAAAGCCTAAATTCACTCCATGTGCTTCTTTGAACTTATCTTTAAATTGTTTTCTTATTTGCATGATGGCAGTCATATCAACTTCATTAAAAGTAGTTAACATGGCCGTTGTATTTTTTGCCTCTACCAAACGACGGCTAATTGTTTTTCTTAGGTTACTCATTTTCTCTGGGCGCACATTGCGAGAAAATAATTCCTGACCAGCAAACTGAATTTTGCCTGGATTATTCAAAGCTTCTAAAACATCCACTTTGGTAATTTTTCCTGCATAACCACTTGCTTTGATTTGAGTAGTATCTACTTTTTTATCCGCAATAATCGCCGCAGCCACTGGAGTTGCTTTTACATTATTAGGTACCGAAGTAACTGGTGCTTGACTTGCAGGAGCAGCCGTTGTTGCAGATGCACTAACAGGTGCTGGCGCAACTGGCGCTTCCGCTTGCGCTGGCTTAGGTGCTGTTTCGTCGATATCCGCTAAAACGTCCCCAATTAATATACTATCGCCTTCCTTTGCTTTATGAAACAAAACACCTGCTTGTTCGGCATTCACTTCAAAAGTGGCTTTTTCACTTTCTAATTCTGCAATTACTTCATCGCGGTCAACCCAGGCCCCTTCGGCCTTTGTCCATTTTAACAAAGTTACTTCTGTGATTGACTCTCCTACGGTTGGTACTTTTATAGATATCATAATTGAAACTAATTATTTATTAAATCGAAAACGCGGTTGTTAAAATATCAGCTTGTTCTTTGGCATGCACTTTCATGTAGCCAGTTGCAGTGGATGCACTAGACTGTCTACTGATTACTCCAAATTTTATTGCTTTTAAATTCATTTGTAAGAAACTTGCTGCACCCATATTCAAAGGCTCTTCTTGCACCCAGAACCAAACCGCCTTGTCGTACTTTTGTTGTAATGCTTTAATTTGATTCACTGGCAATGGATACAATTGCTCTAATCGCACAATGGCAATATCGTTTCTATTTTCTGTTTTTTGTTTCTCTGCTAGTTCGTATGATATTTTACCAGAACAGAACAATACTTTTTTCACTTGCGATGGATCCGCAACAAAATGATCATCAATCACTTCTTTAAATCCACCCTCTGAAAACTCTTTAATATCACTAAAGGTCCATGGACTTCTTAAGTTCGCTTTTGGCGAAAAGTTAATCATGGGCTTACGGAAGTTCCAAGTTAATTGTCGACGCAATGCATGGAAAAAGTTAGCTGCAGTTGTAATATTGGTAATAACCATATTATACTCCGCACACAATTGTAAATACCTTTCTAAACGTGCACTACTATGCTCTGGACCCTGACCTTCATATCCATGTGGTAATAACATAACTACCCCATTTTGTCTTTGCCATTTTTGTTCACCAGCTGCAATAAACTGATCAATGATGGTTTGTGCACCATTGGAGAAATCACCAAACTGTGCTTCCCAAATAACCAAAGCTTGTGCATTGGCCAATGCATAACCATACTCAAATCCTAATACACCATATTCACTTAATAATGAATTGTACACTCTAAATGGTTGTTGATTCTGTGAAATATGGTCTAATCTGCAATATTGTTCATTGGTATTTTCATCAAATAATACAGCATGTCGGTGACTAAAAGTTCCACGCTTCACATCCTGTCCGCTCATTCTTACTGTTTTGCCTTCCGCCAACAAGGAAGCATAAGCCATCAACTCACCAGTTGCCCAATCTACTTTATTTTCCGATTCAAATAATTTTACTTTCTCTTGAATTAACTTCTCTACTTTCTTTAATGGAGAAAAACCTTCCGGCCACTTCATTAAAGCATTGAAAATATATTTTGCTTTATCAGCACTTATTGTTGTATCAGGTGAGGATTCAAAATCGTTTGGCATTGCTTTTTGCATTGCTTTCCATGCCAACTCTGGTGCCTGGTATTTATAAGGCAATGGATTTTGTTTTACCTCATCCAAACGCGCTTGCAAGTCAGACCAAAACTTTTGCTCCATTTCCTTTGCTAAGTTTTGTGCATCTGCTGTTCCATTTTGCGATAAAAACTCTACGTACTTTTCCCTTGGATTCTTATGTTGATCAATTAATTTATATAATTGAGGTTGGGTATATTTTGGATCATCCCCTTCATTGTGACCATGTTTTCGATAACACACCATGTCCACGAAAATATCTGACTGATAGGTTTGTCTGTATTTGGTAGCAATCACTACTGCCTTATATACCGCTTCGGCATCATCCCCGTTCACATGTAATACGGGTGCTTGCACCATAGCGGCAACCGATGTACAATAGTTGGCACTTCGTGCATCATCAAAATCGGTTGTAAAACCAATTTGATTATTAATCACAAAATGTATAGTACCTCCAGTATGATACCCATTTAAATTACACATTTGCAAAATCTCATACACAATTCCTTGCCCCGCAACCGATGCATCACCATGAATTAAAATCGGCAATACTTTGCTAAAATTATTCTCGTATAAAACGTCAGCTTTTGCGCGCGCAAATCCCAATACTACAGGATCCACCGCTTCCAAATGAGAAGGGTTTTGCATTAATTTTAAATGCACTTCTTTATCAGATGAGGTTTTAATGTCTGAGCTATAACCCATATGGTATTTTACATCCCCACTTCCCATAGTTTGATCCAACACTGCAGTTCCTTCAAACTCACTAAATATTTGCTCATAGGTTTTACCCATGATATTTGCCAATACATTTAATCGACCACGATGCGCCATTCCAATCACCACTTCTTCTACTCCATTTTCTGCACCTACATTAATGATGGCATCCAATGCAGGAATAGTGGACTCTCCCCCCTCTAATGAAAAACGCTTTTGTCCAATATATTTTGTGTGTAAAAACTTTTCAAAAATTACACCTTGATTTAACTTTTCAAGAATTCTTCTTTTTTGATCAAGGGTAATTGGTTCTGAAAAACTTTGTTCCATTTCATTGGTTAACCAATCTACTTTAGTTTGATCTGAAATATATTTATATTCTATTCCAATATTTTTTGCATACACATTTTGCAAATAATCAACAATGTTTTGTAAAGATGTTGCGCCCAACCCTAGAAAATTACCCGCGTAAAAAGTAGTGTTTAAATCCGCATCACTTAATCCAAAAAAATGTAGTTCTAAATTGGCATTTCTGTCTTTTCTTTCTCTAATAGGATTGGTCTTTGCAATTAAATGCCCTTTATTTCTGTATCCTAGTATTAATCGATATACATTAATTTCTTTTGCCCAATCAATTGAACCACTATCCCCAATTAAGGGCATATGCTCCATACTCTTGTTGTTTTGACCTGCAGCATTGGATGCACTTGCAACTGAATGGCTTGCACCATTTTGCATGGCAAAATCAAAACCTTCAAAAAACTTTTTCAATTCTGGATCAATTGAATTTGCATCTTGTAAAAACTGCTGATACATGCCTTCTATAAAGGAAGGGTGAGAATTGGTTATGTAAGAAAAATCCTTCATGTAGATTACTTGCTTTATTTTAAATTCTAGGTGCGCAAATATCGTGCTAATTCATTGATTTAAAAGGAAAATTTAAGCAAAAACATTTTAGATTTTAATACTTTTCGCATTTCAAAAATCAGGGAAATCCAAACAATTTCTTTCTTACCCAATATAAATACATAAAATTGAACTAATTTATTGATAATCAATGCTTTAAAACGATTTTTTATTTTTTTTGATTTTAATTTCAATAATTAGCCTTCTTCCCTTACCTTTGCCCTCCTGAAAATTAATTAGTACATGGCAAATCATTCGGCTACCAAAAAAGATGTAAGACAAGCAACTAAGCGTCGCGACAGAAACCGTTATTACGGTAAAACAACGCGTAATGCAATTCGTGATTTAAAAACAATCGGCGAACAAGCAACTTACAACGAGAAATTACCAAATATCATTTCTCAAATTGATAAATTAGCAAAACGTGGAATTATCCATAAAAACAAAGCGGCTAATTTAAAGAGCAAATTGACAAGACACACTGCTGTTGCGCCAGTTACAAAAAAGAAGTAATTAACTAGCTTAGGCTATTAATATAGGAGTCCTGCCCATGCGGCGGGACTTTTTTTTGCCCTTTCCCACCCACTGCTAAAAACTTGTGTATTATTCCTTAAATCCCGATAAATTATTCAATGTATCTTCGCGGTATGACTGAAAAAATACTCATCCTCGATTTTGGTAGTCAATACACGCAGCTTATTGCTAGAGCTGTAAGAGAAGCCAATGTGTATTGTGAAATCAAGCCCTTTAACTCCTCCATTGAATTTGATTCAACCTTAAAAGGGATCATTTTAAGTGGCTCCCCTGCCAGTGTCAATGAACCTGATGCCCCCAATGTGGACATTCAAGCAATGCTAGCTCATTTGCCTGTATTGACGGTTTGTTACGGGGCCCAATTAAGTGCAAAGAACTTTGGAGGAAAGGTAGAAAAGTCAAATAAGAGAGAATACGGTCGTGCACAATTACGTATCCTGAAAGAGGATATCAT
>JACCDH011021631.1_pt1 | contig 16574 bp, 6 predicted proteins | sample 7442481 | NCBI WGS metagenome assembly JACCDH01 (sample SAMN15323433, study PRJNA562643) | freshwater metagenome | isolation source: river surface water | place: USA:Blue River Watershed | collected 2017-08-15
AAAGATACCAGATTATAAGTCTTTTGTACATCGTATTTATTTGTTTCTCTGTAATCAATATCAAGATATCGGTATTGGATTCTAATATCTATACTATTAAATCCTTCCAATCGCTTGAGAAAGAAGAATTGAAAAAGGTGGCCATTAGTAATAAGATTATTACAGATAACCTACCTATCATTAACAAAAGCCCTAAGGCGGTTAGCTATTTAAAAATCAGATCTAGATTGGTAAAAAGCTATGATGTTGTGAATAGTGTTATACAACACGTTGATAGTGAGTTCGTCAAAGAGAAGACAGACATTTTTAAGCAATTCAATAGTAGAAATTTAGTTGAGAAGATTTTAAAAAGCGAAAAGGGCGTTGTTTTATTAGATAAAGACCTGTTTGAATTGTCTGATTTCATTAAAAAATCACCTTTTAAATTAGAGTCAACTTTAGATGAGATCATTCCTTTAAAGAGAACCGTCACCACAATTAAAGGTAAAGAAGAAGATTGGCAGTATTATTTGTTCATGCATAAACCTACTGCAATTAGCTATATGCAATTAGAGCGTATCAAATTATTGATCACTAAAACCCAATTACTTTACCAAGAAGCTGCATTGGCTGAAATTGGCTATATGCCAACCTACTTTTCGCAGTTCAATCCAAAATTATACGTGTTGAAAGCATCTGTGAAAGAGTATAAAGAAGAAGATATTATTAAGCCAGGACAGAAAGTAGTGAATATCACGGACGAAGTATATGACGAGTTATTTAAAAAGATCCTCAATTCATTGCATACCGAAAACATATTCGTCGGCTTAAACAATACTTTACTAAAGGATTTTGACTTTATGATGGGAAAAGATTTTGATGTAGATATTTCTCCAAAAGTAAATCTTGTAAAAGGGGACAAAAACTATAAAGTTATTTTTAATAAAACTGGCGAGTATTTGCTTCGTTTCTATGATACAAGAAACATGAACAAGAAAATTTTATTTGAAAAACGTATCATGGTAAACCCTATTCCGGATCCTGTTGTAAGAGTTAAAGGAGATAATTTGAGTAGTTACGCCATTAGTGTTAAAGACTTACTTGCATCTGAAAGATTAGAAGCGAAATTAGAAATCAACAATTTAAACTTCTTCCCTGGTCGTATCAATAGTTTTAAAGTGATAAGAATTCACAATGGGAAAGAAGAAGAATCTGTTAGTAATTATGGCGAGCTATTTCAGTCGCCAACACAAAAAGTTCTAGGGGCATTAAAAAAGAATGACATGTTAATTTTTGACAATGTCAATATTTCTTTAATCGATGGTTCTACAAGAACGTCTGCACCTATTATTTATAAAATCATTGATTAATGAAAAGGATTTTTGGTTTATGTTTTATAGCATGTTTGTCTCTTAATACATCATTTGCACAAGATACCCTAGCGGGCAATTATGATCAATTGACTATTGCAACTGGTAAACACGTCATTAAAGATGTGGTGACTGTAACAGGCAATTTGGTTGTAGAAGCAGGTGCAAAGATTGAATTCATTGAACCTGGTGTATTAGTATGTGAGCGTGGCGTTGAAATGATAGGTCGTAATTTCGATATCGTTTTATCAGGTAAAAATAATAAAGAGGGAGTTGGACTAATTATAAAAAACGTAGATGCTAATCCAGTAAATATTACCAATGTGGTTTTTGCAGGTTTGCAATTGCCTATATTTTTTGACTTTGGATGGAAACGTGCTAATGTAAATATCAGTGACAATCAATTCATTGCTAATACAGGTAAAATTTCAGTGATACAGGTTTTAAATCCACCTTTCAACTTTAGTCAATCCGAAGAGTTTGTCAATTTTAGAATTGCACACAACTTATTTACAGGTAATAATGCTGCTTTGTATTTTGAAGACTTAAAAAGTGATCATGTAAAATATGAGATAAGTAATAACGCCTTTGTCAATAATACTGTATATGGCTTCAAGAACTATAATATTTCAACCAATCTGATTTATGGAAGAGTCGATCAGTTGTTTTCTAAATATAGTGCTAAGTTGACTGGCAATTCTTTTGTGGCAAATTACCTAATTGATAACCTAACAGATACTATTGTTCATGTAGCCAATTTCGGCATCTATGGAACCGATAAAACCTTTGAATTAGCTAATAACTATTGGGGTGCGACCACTAAAGAAGGTTCATTTAAAGGTATTTATGACCAAACACTTAATTACAATTCTCCCAAGATTAACCTGGAGCCGTTTTTAACTGCTCCAGATGCTAAGGCCCCAGCGCATGTGTTTTCAATCTTAAATGGAGAGACTGAAATTGAAATTCCTGATACCATTGCTGTTAAAGAAAGTTTTAAATCATTTAAATTATTGTCTAATAATAAGCTTGATTTTAATAACCTTAAATTGGGCTATAGCTTTTTCAAAGACGATAGTACGCTGAAAAGAACGGATACTACTTTAACTGTTTCAGTTCAAGCAGTTAATGATCTTTCAAGTAAGATCACGATTACTAAAACAGCGAATGCAGCTAAGAAAATTGGTTATTACAATTTGTCTGGAATCGTTGATGTGAATGGAAAAGCTACACCTGAGATCAGAGTGGGTTATGCGAGCTATCTTAAAGATTTTAGAAGAAGAAAATTAATTGCGGATTTAATTAAAGAAAAGAAGTCCGAGGATAGTTTAAAAACGCCTCCAAGAGCAACCGATTCATTGAAAAATATTTTTCAAAAAATAGAAGCACCTTTAAAAAGCAAATTGGAAGTTGGCTTATTAAGTGGCGGCGCCATTTTTACAGGCACCATCAGCAATAAGAATTTATTGAGTAATGATATTAATCTATATAATGCTCTACAAGTTAATTATACGATTTATTCTAATTTAAGTGCATCTTTAACTATCGCAAGTTTTAAATTAAGTAACTCTGATTACTTATCTAACAACAATGATCAAATTGCACGTGGTATGAAGTTTAGTACTTCTATGTTGAGTATTTCTCCTTCTGTACAATATGATTTTGTAGATAATAGATTGTATTCAAAAGCCAGAAGAATCAGACCATCAATTGGTTTTGGTTTAGACATTGCAACTTTCAATCCTACTGGTGTGTATAAAGGGAAAGCCTATAATTTACAACCACTAGGCACTGGAGGTCAATTTATAGATAGTGCAGGTAAGCCGTATTCTTTAATGGCTTTAGGTTATTTTTTCCATTTTAAAGTTAAATATCAATTGTCAAGGTTCAATAGCGTAGGAATACACTTTGCCTTCCATAAGAGTATGTCTGACTATTTAGATGATGTGGGTCCAGACCCATACCCTAACGCATTGACTTTGCTTGAGAAGACCAAAACGGATGCAGCGGCTGCCGTTTATTTCTCTAATCCAACTTCAAGAGCAGTAACCAAAGGTCAATTGCGTAACAATCCAACCAAGCCATCAGATGGATGGGTAAACTTTGGCATTTTCTTTTCTAGAAGATTATTTAAATAGTAATGTAATTGTATGAAATCGATTTTTCCCTTTATTCAAATTTCTAACATAAAATCAATATGCTTCTTTTTATTGATGGGATGTTTTGTTTCTTGCTCCAAAGAAGAAGTAGCAAGTAATATTGATTTTCAAAGACATTTAATTGGAGGAACTGGAAGTTTTCAAAATACGTATAAAATCTGGAAACTTGATTCTTTGGCAGTAGATGGTAAAGCGTATGCATTAACAGCCAACCAAAAAAAGTATACTAAAAAGTTTTATCATAGCGGTGCGTATATAGATAGCGATGGATTTTCAGGAACTTGGGAAGTTCCCGAATTAAATGCCTTAAATCATGTGACCACTGGAACATTGGCAACTACAAAACTCACAAGTAAATATGAAATAGTAGAGGTGAATTCTGCACAATTGAATTTAAAATTGTTAAACACCACTGCTAAATTTGAATACTTTTTTATTATCTCAAATTAATAGACAATAGTCGATTTAAAGCGATATTTTTACATTGCTTATCAAGTATTTCGATTCATATTATGGAAATTATTAATAAAATATATTTTTCAATTTTTATATTTTCAATTATAGTCTTTGTGGATTTATTGGTTAAATTCAAAAGACCGCTGATTTTAAAAATTTATTTAGCACTAATCACATTAAGTGCTGGGTTAAATGCCCTAATTTTTACTGTAGATTTACCTTCTAATTATTTTTTATTTACAACCTCCTTACTTAAAGGAGTAATGTCTTTCTCCATCATCAATGTTTTTACCATTCTATATATTCCTAATTTTAAAAAATGGGTTAATCTTATAGGAATTTTCTATTTGATTTATGAAGTGCTATTATTCAATTTTATCTTCACGAATCCTAACTTATTTAATGTAAATGAGCATAAGGCTTTGTTTATGTTAATGAAGACTAAAATCGAATTCCCCCTATACCTCAATTTCTTCAGAATTATAATCACATTTGCCTTTTTAGGGGCAATGGGCTATTCGACTACTTGGATCATTATAAAACAACAGCAACATAATATTTACTTTGATAAAATTAAAGTTTGGTCAAAAATGCTTGCTTTATTTTCGGTTTCAATGACTTTGATATTCTTGCCTATGTCATTTTTTACTATTTCAGAACTTGTTTCTTATATAATCTCTTTTTCAGCTTTCCTAATTCTTTTATTTTTTGTTTTTTACCGCCCAGTTTTTTTAAATCGATCTGCATTAAAAATTTCACTAGGAACAAGTTTTAATAGAGATTCAGCCTATGCAATTAGTGAATTAGAATTCATCAATGAATTTTATACAAAGCTTTATTTTATCCAAAATGATGCTTCTTTAGAAAATTTAGCAAAATTGTTACATATTAGTAGCAATGATCTTTATAAGTTCATTTATTATAAATATTCAATGACCTTCAACGATTTAGTCAATAAAAACAGAGTGGATTATTTTATAGATATCATCCACAATCCCAAATACCTCAATTTTACGATTGATGCCTTAGCTAAAGAAGCAGGTTTTTCTTCTAGACAACATTTATACAAGCCTTTCAAAAAGTTTCATGGTGGAAACCCTTCAGATATCATGGATGCTTTAGAGGTTTAAGCACACCCATTTTTAACCGTAATATTACTTTTAACATGTTTACATATCATTATCTGATATGTTTAAATGCTTGTAGTACAAGGTATCACATACGTATATATCAATTTATTGTAGGTTTCTGTTTGTATTTGTTTTTCCTTTTTAAACAAACAATATTGCAGCTCTATTTGAATATAAGCTTATGCAATTATTATACCTATTGAGGTTGTTTTACATTAAAAAATTTGGAAAAAAAGAACAAAGATTTAAAATTCTTTTTGATCACCATTTTTTTGTCAACAAATACTATTTAAATAAGTCGGCTTGCTCTGATGATTTATCACGCATATTAAACATTCCCAATATTGAATTAGAGCAATTGGTTTTATGTAATTATACTCTAAATTTTGAGACTTTAAGGGATATGTACCGTTTCCAACATTTTTGGGATGAATTTACAAATCCAGTTAATGCAGAATTACCTATTCAATCGATTATCTCACTTTGTGGGTTTTCTTCAAACAAAGAGTTTAATTCATTATTGTCCGATCATAAAGAAGCCAGTAAAGATATTTTAAGAAAGAATTTCTATTAAAAATTACGCAATAGGGATAATCATATTATAGTATATATATTATTATAAAATATTGAAAATCAATGTTTCATAATATATTTCTTCAATTTTTCTCCTGTTTCTTTTACTATTTGTTAGAAGATAGATATTGATGAATCTTCAATTTTATTTCAACATTCACAGCATTTTCTTTCTATCTGAATACATTAAATCTATCCTTTGAAAGCTGCCTTTATCATATTGTATTTATTTATATGCTTCGCATTAACTGCTCAAATTAAAACGAGTTATTCTATAGGGAGTATAGGTGGTTCCATGAAAACTGCCACTTACAGCAATTCATTTTTAATTTCTGGCGAAAAGTGTTTTACCATCTCTAATGCACTAAATAAGTTTTGGGCTACTAATTCGGGTGATTTTTTTACCAATTGTGTAGTTGACATTGATTTTATTAGATACAGCATAAAAATCAATCCAAATCCAGTTGTCAATTATGCAATGGTTAAACTAGTGAATAAAATTCAACAAGATAATAAAATGAGACTTTCCATTTATAGTAATGCTGGTGTTCCTGTTACTAGTTATGATGTTTCACAAGATCAATTACTATCGGGTTTCAGGTTAGAGATGTCAAGTTTACCTAGTGGATATTATTTTATTCAAATTTCATCCACCTCCATTTTACAGGTATTTAAAATATTAAAAAATTAGTACACATTGAATTATGTATAAAAAGATAAACCTATTCGTTTTTTTAGTTATTATATCATTTAATAATTATTTAAATGCACAAATCACACCTGAAGGAATTTTATTTCAAGCTGTAGCTAAAGATATTAACGGCAATGCCGCGGCTGGGAGAAATATATTTGCTAAAGTAAATTTGCTAAAAGGAACTGCAAATGGTTCAATTGCATATGCTGAATCATTTAAAGTAGTTTCTTCTGATGATGGTATTTTTACCTTGATCATTGGCAAAGGTCTTCGCACAAGTGGCGCAAGTGGTTTGGCTGCAATAGATTGGGATGCAGATTTTTATTTTATCAATATTAAAATTGCAATTGAGCCATCTTTGCCAATGCCGGGCTGGTCAGCTGATAGTGAATATCAAGACATGGGCACCTCACAATTATGGTCAGTACCTTATGCTTTATTTGCATCTAGGTCATCTATTGCCGATTCTGCTTTGTCTATTAGCACCATTGTCCCTAGTGCAAAAGGGGGCACAGGAGTTAATAATAATGGTAAAACTATTTCAGTTGCACAAAACATTTCCTTTAAAGGTGTTGGAGATATTTCATTTAGTACAACAGGGGCAAGCAATATTAGTTTACCAACGACAGGCCTTCTAGCCAATACACAATATGTCTCTGATAGATTTGCATCTGACACCATTTCGCTCTCTAAAAGAATTGATGCTTTAACAATCAATACGGATACGAACACCGCATTGAAGTTAAATATTGCTGATACGGGCGTGATGTTGGCTCCTTATTTTAGAAAGGTGGATACGATTAATATGTCCAAAAGAATTGACGTTAAATTAGATTCCGCACAATTTCCACTTTTAATTGCACCCTATTTAGAGTCCATATCAGGTGTCAAGTATGCAGATACAGCAGCCATGTTGTTGCCTTATGCTAGAAAGGTGAAGACAGATAGTGCGCTTGCTTTAAAGTTAAATAGTTCAGATACAGCAGCCATGTTGTTGCCTTATGCTAGAAAAGTGAAGACGGATAGTGCCCTTGCTTTAAAGTTAAATAGTGTAGATACTGCAGCTATGTTGTTGCCTTATGCTAGAAAAGTGAAGACGGATAGTGCCCTTGCTTTAAAGTTAAATAGTGTAGATACAGCAGCTATGTTGTTGCCTTATGCAACTTTAAATAATGTAGAAGCACTCACAAATAAAACAATCAATGGTATTACGCCTACTGTACTAGAAAATGGTTTTCAAATCTCTGGTGGAACAATTACTAATACGACTGTGAGGGTGGTAGGAGATGTTACTATTGGAGGTGTCAATTCAGGGGATCAACTTATTACTTTAATAGGAGATGTAAGCGGAAGTGGTACGGGTATTTTCAATACTACGATTAATAGTGTTGGTGGAATTGCTTCTTCGGTTATTAGTAGTATGCCAACAGCAATTGCTTCAAATACATTAAGCATTACAAGCAATACTACGAATATTGCAACGAACAGAAGTAATATTACAGCTTTGGATACAAGAGTGGCAACCAATACGACGAATATTACGGCGGAGATCACAAGAGCAACAGCCGCAGAAACAACATTAGATACTAAAATTGCGACCAATACAGCGAGTATCACAGCGGAAATCACAAGAGCTACCAATGCTGAAAATGGATTAGACGCAAGGGTAACTAATAATACCATTGACATTGTAACCAATAGAACAGGTATAACAATGTTAGATACAAGGGTTACATCTAATGCTGCTAATATCGCTACCAATACCACTGATATTACAACCAACAAGAGTGACATCCTTTCATTAGATACAAGGGTAACCTCTAATACGTCAAGTATCACTTCTGAAACGATAAGAGCTACTGCAGCAGAAACAGCATTAGACACCAGGGTGTCATCCAATACAGCAAGCATCACTACGAACACAAATGATATTGCAGTCAACAGAATCGACATAACTACACTAGGTATAAGGGTTGCATCTAATACTACAAGTATTACAGCTAATACGGTAGATATTGCAACGAACAGAAATAGCATAACCGCAATGGATGCTAGAGTGGCCAATAATGCAAATAATATCATAACCAATACAAATGATATCGCAACGAATACTGCTGATATAACCGCATTAGATACAAGAGTTACTTCAAATACTGCGAGTATTACAACCAATACAAATGATATCGCAACGAATACTGCTGATATAACCGCCTTAGATACAAGAGTTACTTCAAATACTGCGAGTATTACAACCAATACAACCGACATTACAACGAATAGAAATAATATCACCGCTTTAGATACAAGGGTAACATCGAATACGGCAAGTATAACAACCAACACAACTAATATTGCAACCAACAGCAATAGTATCACCGCGTTAGATACAAGGGTGACATCCAATACAGCAAGTATAACAACTAATACAACTGATATTGCAACCAACAGCAATAGTATTAACGCATTAGATACTAGGGTGACATCGAATACAGCAAGAATAATTACTAATACATCTGATATTGCAACCAATACGTCAGCTATTACAACGAATACGAATGCTATTGCAACGAACACTGCTGATATCACCGTGTTAGATACTAGGGTGACATCGAATACGGCAAGTATAACAACCAATACGGCAGGTATCACCGCATTAGATACCAGGGTGACATCGAATACGGCAAGTATAACAACCAATACGTTAGCTATTGCATCGAATACGGCAAGTATTACAACAAATACGGCAGGTATCACCGCATTAGATACCAGGGTGACATCGAATACAGCAAGTATAACAACCAACACAACTGATATTGCAACCAACAGCAATAGTATCATCGCATTAGATACAAGGGTAACATCGAATACAGCAAGTATAACCACTAACACAGCTGACATTGCAACGAATACTGCAGGTATAATTACATTAGATACAAGGGTTACATCGAATACATCAAATATTACAGCAGAGACAACTAGAGCTACTTCTGCTGAAACCGATTTGGATGTAAAAATCAATGCCAATACAGCAAGTATTACCACTAATACAATAGATCTTGCTACTAAAGCGCCTATTAATTCTCCAAGTTTTACAGGCATTCCAATTGCACCGACTGCTGGTTTAGGAACAAGAAATAATCAAATTGCTACAACAGAATTTGTCAACAATGCTATCTCAGGAAGTTCTGTAGATTTAAGTGGTGGCCAAATAACGGGTGTGATACCCGTTGCAAATGGTGGTACAGGACAATCAACTTATACGGATGGTCAGTTGTTAATTGGAAATAGTGCTGGTAATACTTTGGCCAAATCTACCTTGACTGCTGGTGCGGGCGTTTCTATATTGAATGGAAATGGAGCAATTACAATTTCTGCGACAGGTAGTGGCGGAACGGTTTCAAGTCTTAATCCCATTAATATTACCACCAGTGGTTCAAGTATTTCTTCGTCTGTCATCAGTGCTACTTCGACCCCACAATTAACAATGAATATACCTATGGCTACTTACACAAGTACCACAGGTGGCTTGTTGAGCAATGCAGATTATGTATTATTTAAAAATAAACAAACTGCTTTGTCAGCTGGATCTGGTATTTCATTAACAGGCACTACCATTGCTGCAACAGGATTAACAACAAGTAATTTATCAGGTAGTGCAGGCATACTAAATGCACAACTTGCAAATAGTAGTGTAACATTAGGTATATCAAATTTGAGTTTGGGAGGCACTTACACTTCTTTGGTTGGGTTAACCTCTATTTCCTCTACTGGATTTACAGGAGCATTAACAGGTAATGCTAGTACAGCTACTGCATTACAAACAAGTAGAAGTATTTATGGCAATAATTTTGACGGAACAACTGCATTAACTGGATTGATCTCTACCACTTATGGTGGAACTGGAACGGCTAGTGCAACACAAAATTATGTATTTGCCGGTCCTGCGACAGGTGCAACTGCTGGTGCTCCAAGCTTTAGAGCTTTGGTTCCTGCAGACCTGCCTGCGAGTAGTGGTAATTATATTTGGAATGGAACAGCATTGCAATCAAGTGCTAATTTTAATATTAGCGGAGCTGGTATCATTGGAACGACTTTAAATGTAGGTACGTCGATTAGTGCGGGCACTTTAAGTTTAACAAATGCATTGAGTGTAGTCAATGGAGGTACAGGAGCGAATTCAATAACTGGTTTAGTGAAGGGCAATGGTATTGGTGCAATGACATCTGCCATTGGAGGTACAGATTATTTAATGCCTAATGCTTCAATTACAGGAAGTACAAAAACAAAAATAACATTTGATGCAAAAGGATTAATCACAAGTGGAACAGATGCGACTACTGCTGATATTACAGAAAGTGCAAATAAAAAATATGTAACAGATGCACAATCGACTATCCTATCCAATACTTCAGGTACAAACACAGGAGATCAAACTTTTACTTTAACTGGGGATTTAACAGGTACAGGTACGGGTACAATTTCTTCTACTATAGCAAATGGTGCAGTGAGTTATGCAAAAATGCAAAACATGCCAACTAAAACTTTGTTGGGTAATAAAACCACCACCACCTCCACAGCAGGTCCAATTACATTAGGAGCAGGTTTGTCTTTGTCAGACCTCGGAATTTTATCTGCAACAGGTACTGGAGGCACTGTCACAGGTACAGGAACAGTTGGAGAAATGCCTTTTTGGTCTACCGCAACTGGCTTGTCTAGTACACCAAATTTTATATGGGACAATACGAATAAGAATATAAAAATTGGTGAGAATGTAGATATGGTGGGGGTAGATGGTGATTTGCCATCAGGTGTAACAACACCAATCATTGGCATTGTTGGAAAAGTAAATGATCTAACTGAACAAACGATGTTAAGTATGAAGCGTCCTTTAAACTACGGTAATTCTGTGCCAGGTTTCGTAGATTTTGTAATGAAAGGGGGTAATAATTCTACAAAGTTTGATATAAGAATGAATAACTTCACCAATCCTACAACTTTGGTGAATGTCATGACAATTTTGACTCCAGGAGGCTATGTAGGTATTAATAATTCTGCCCCAACAGAAAAATTAGATGTTACTGGTACTATTCGGTTTAGCGGTGCATTAAAACCAAATAACCTTTCCGGAACTGCTGGACAATTTTTAACAAGTCAAGGTGCTGGTACGCCAACATGGACAACGCCTTCTAATGCTACTGCATCAAACAATGGCTTTTTATCAAGTACTGATTGGACAATTTTTAATAATAAGTTTAGTTTACCTGCATTGACAAGTGGCTCTGTTTTATTTTCAAATGGTACCACCTTAACCCAAGACAATACCAATCTATTTTGGGATAATACTAATAATAGACTAGGTCTTTTAACTTCTTCTCCCCAACATACATTTCAAATAGGTGGCGAAACTGCAGAAAATTTGAAGTTTGGATTAATGGATACCTATTATAACACAATCAAGTTGGGTTATAGAACCACTGGATGGGCATTGAGGGCTTCCAATAATTCAGGCGTTGCTACCGATTTATTATTCTCTTATGATGATGGAACTACCAAAACGGATCGTATGACAATTGGTACAACTGGTGGTATTGCAATCCCAGGGACATTAAATGTAACTGGAGCAATGACAGCAGGGACTGGTAACTTAGCCAACTTAAATGTAAATAATGGAAAATTGTATTATAACGCTACAAACGATAAGTTTGGTGTATTTACTAGTGCGCCAACTTCGATGTTTCAAATTGGAGGGGATGGCAATTTTGATAATCCATTAAAATACGATTATGGTGGAGAAACAAGCTCACTTAAATTTGGTTTCAGAAGCAAAGAGTTTAGAATTTCAACAAGTACAAATAGTGGAGTTTTATTAGGATTGGTTTATTCCTATTATAATGGCACCACTAATACTGAATCTATGAGGCTTGGTTATGATGGACTTGTTAGTATTGGAAATTTATCTACAGCAAGTTTCAAATATACAGGTGGTACACCTGGAGCTGGTAAAGTATTAACTTCTGATGCAAATGGAGTTGCGACTTGGGCTGCAGCTGCAACAGGAATTGGGGGTGCTGGAACTGCAAATTATTTACCTAAGTTCAATGCGTCAACTTCTGTATTGGGCAATAGTATTTTATATGACGATGGGACTAGCTTATTTGTAAATGGAACATCGGGATCTGGTGGCACTAAACTAGTGGTAAATTCTGGCGCAAGACTATTGCCTACAGCTGTTGCGAATGCAACTACTCAAACGGGAGCTGCACTTAGAATAGCCAATACTAGTAATGACATAATGGATATGGGTACGGGTTCCAATAATGGTTGGATTCAAGTAGCTGATAAATTAAATTTAGCTTCAAATTATTCATTGTTATTAAATCCTAATGGAGGAAATGTAGGCATAGGGATGACAACGAATCCTACTAGTAAGTTGCAAGTGAATGGTGATATAGTTGCAACTTCAATCAATGGTTTGGTTGTAAAATCAAATGGTTCAAATGTGGTACTAGGGCAAGGCAACGTACTTGCGAGTTTGTCAACAGGCGCTAATAACGTTGCAGTTGGACAATATACCTTGAACTATCTAGAAACAGGTTCAAATAATTTAGGAATGGGCTATTCGGCCATGTATAACACAAGAGGAAGTAATAACGTTGGTTTGGGTCACGAAGCTTTGTATACGAACAATGCAGGAAATTACAATACGGCTCTTGGACATTCAGCTGGTTATGCCAACACGGGCTCTAATAATACCTTTTTGGGTTATCAATCAAACTCCTCAGGAGCAATTACCAATGCTACTGCTATTGGTAATGGGGCAACCGTTACAGCAAATAATACAATTCAATTAGGTAATGCAAGTGTTACAGAAGTGAAAACAAGTGGCGTCTTTTCATCTCAAAGTACTGGTACCTCTTCTGTTGCAGGTAAATTTGTGGCAGGAACAAATACCGCCGCTTCTGCATCTGCTGTGTTAGAAGCGAATTCAACTACCCAGGGATTTTTACCTCCAAGAATGACATTGACCCAAAGAGATGCAATTGCGTCTCCAGTGAAAGGCTTAATTATTATGTGTAGTGATTGTGGTGTAGAATATGGTGCCCAAGGTGAGGTACAAGTTTATAATGGTACAGCATGGAGAAATATTGCAGGCACGCAAGCATCTGGAACAACGGTAGGCATTTCAGCGCCTGCCATTGGATCTAATTATGAAGGAGGTGTTGTTGCTTATATATTAGCCCCTGGTGATGCAGGCTATGAAGCAGATAAAATAAAAGGATTTGTAGTAGCAGCTTCGGATGTCTCTTATTTTGGGAGGTTGAATGGTGGAACAAATATTGCTGGCATTACCAATACTGATTTAAGTGTTGGAGGAGGTTTGTCCAATTTTGAAAAACTAGTTGCGGCATACGGAACTGTAAATACAGGCGGAACGAAAGCTGCGTATGATTATACCGTTACAGAGAACGGGATTACCTATGATGATTGGTATATACCATCAAGAGGTGAATTTTTGAAATTATATGCAAATAGAGTTGCTATTGGAGTATTGCCAACTTCCACAACCTATTATTGGACATCCAATCAGTGTAATGGAGCTAGCACTGCAGCAAACTATGCAAGATATAGTGATGGCTTTGTTCAATGTGATGGAACAGAAAGAAACGGAGCATTGAGGTTAATACGTAATTTCGTCATTGATCCACAAACTTCAATCACGGCGACTAATTTTAAAGGAACTGCAACAAAAGCAACCAATATTTCAGGTGGCTCAGCTGGTGCCATTCCTTATCAAACTGCAGCAGGTGCAACCTCCTTTAGTGCAGCTGGTAATACAGGACAAATATTTACTTCTAATGGAGCTTCTTCGCCTACTTGGGTTACAACATTGCCCATTGCTAATGGTGGTACTGGATCCTCCACAAAAAACTTTATTGATTTATCTACTAGTCAAACAATTGATGGTTTAAAAACATTCACTACAAGCATTGTTTCAAATTCTGTTACAATTGGCAAAGGCGCAGGACAGGGTAGTGAAAATACAGCGGTGGGTACTGGTGCATTAGGTTCCGGTAATGGTTCAAGGAACACTGCTTTAGGATATAACGCATTGAGTTCATATAACGGTGCTGGATTTGACAATAACACAAGTGTTGGGTATGCTAATATGTCTGGAGTAACAAATGGCACTCATAATACCTCTATGGGTGCTGAATCTGTTGCATCCCTTGGAAGTGGAAGTCATAATACGGCTATTGGAAATCATACATTAAGAATGGCAACCTCTTCTTACAACACTGTACTAGGAGCAAGTGCTGGGAATATTATTACTACGGGTGATGGAAATACAATCATTGGACGAGGTGCGGATGTGAGTGTTGGTACTTTGGGTAATGCTACTGCAATAGGATATGGAACAATTGTAAGTGCAAGTAACACAGTAAGAATTGGGAATACATCTATAACAAGTATTGGGGGTCAAGTGGCTTGGACTGCAGCTTCAGATGCGCGCATTAAGAAAAATATTGTTAATTCAAAATACGGATTAGAAACGGTATTAAAGTTAAGACCGGTTGAATATAATTTACTAAGTAACGATTTAAAACAAGTTGGATTTATTGCACAAGAAGTACAAAAATTAGTACCAGAGGTAGTGACAGGCAAAGAAGGTGATATTAGTAAAGGTGAAGTTTTAGGTATTACTTATTCGAATTTGGTTCCTGTATTGGCTAAATCTATTCAAGAATTAAATGCACAAAAAAACGAAGAGATTGCTGCATTGAAAATTGCCGTTTCTAATATCACTTCTGGCGAAAGTTTATCTGTGAAACATTTAAAGGGTACATCTGCTACTCCTGTAATTGAAGCTGCGGAAGGATCAGGTAATAGTGCAACAGTAACAATTACTGGAACAGACATGAGTGGTGTGATTGAAATCATTACAGGTGATGCAACAACTGCAAATGCCGTATTGGCTAGCATTGAGTATAGCACAGCCTATAGCGGTACACCGGTGGTGATGATCACTCCAGGTAATGCGCCTACTGCAAGTTTAATGGGGACCTCAACGGTATTTGTAGGTAAGCATACAAATATCAATTTTACGCTGAACACAAACGCAACACCACTCGCTACAAAAACAACGTATAAATGGTATTATCAAGTAATTCAATAATTAAAATCATTTAAAAAGCACATACACGCCCCAACTCATTACATAGGCAAGGCCGGTCATCATGAAAAATTGTATGGTCGGCCATTTCCATGAGCCTGTTTCTCTTTTTACAATAGCAAGTGTACTCATACATTGCATGGCGAGTACATAAAAAACCATTAAGGAAAGGGCTGTGGCTAAACTATAAACGGGTTTGCCATCGGGCCACACAGAAGCACGTAGTTTTTCTCTTAAACTACTATTGTCATCTTCCTCTACACTGTATAAAGTGGCCATCGTGCCCACAAATACTTCGCGTGCTGCAAAGGAGGTAATTAAGGCAATGCCAATTTTCCAATCATAACCAAGTGGCTTAATCACTGGTTCAATTTGTTTCCCTAATAAACCTGCATACGAATTAGCAAGTTTGTCGGTATGGTATTGTTTTTCTAAAACAGCTTGTTGAGATGGATTGGCTTTAATAGCCATTGCATATTGTGTATCCAATTGCTCCATTTTATTACTAGGGCCGTATGAACTTAAAAACCATAGTAATAAACTAATCACAATGATCACCTTACCTGCATCTACCACAAATATTTTTGCTTTTTGAAGCATCGTCATGCCCACATTGCCCCAGCGCGGTGCACGGTATACAGGTAGTTCTAAAATAAAATAACTCTTCTCTTTAATCTTGATAAAGAATTTTAAAATAAAACTTGCGGCCAATGCCATCACAATACCTAACAAGTATAAGGCCATCATCACCAATCCTTGTAAACTTAAAAATCCAAAATACATTTTCTCGTCTATCACCAAGGAGATTAATATCGTGTACACAGGCAACCTTGCACTACAACTCATGAATGGTGTTACCAAAATTGTAAGCAGACGTTCCTTTTTATTCTCAATATTTCTTGCACTCATGATGGCTGGAACAGCACAGGCGAAACCACTAATCATGGGCATCACGCTCTTGCCATTCAACCCCACTTTACGCATAAGCTTGTCACTTAAGAAACTAATCCTAGCCATATAGCCCGTGTCTTCTAGCAAAGT
>JACCDH010300613.1_pt1 | contig 16569 bp, 7 predicted proteins | sample 7442481 | NCBI WGS metagenome assembly JACCDH01 (sample SAMN15323433, study PRJNA562643) | freshwater metagenome | isolation source: river surface water | place: USA:Blue River Watershed | collected 2017-08-15
GGTAAATTTATCTACATACTCTTCTAAAGGCACACCGTATTGTAAACCTAACGATACTGCAATAGAGAAGCAGTTCATTAACGAACGAAGTGTTGCACCTTCTTTGTGTAAGTCAACAAAAATTTCACCTAACGTTCCATCTTCGTACTCACCTGTGCGAACGAAAATAGTTTGTCCGCCTACGCTTGCTTTCTGTGTAAAGCCTGTACGTTTACCCGGTAATTGCTTACGCTCTACAATGCGCGCTAACTTGCGTTTAAACTCAGTATCGTGGCTGCGATTTAAAATCGCTGTAGCAGCATCTAAAACTTGTTCAGGAGTTAACTCACCAACCGGTTTGTTTGCATCAGCACCTAAAACAGATTCAACTGCTTCTTGCACTTCTTCCTCATCCTTAACGTCTGATTTGTTGCTAAGTGGTTGAGATAATTTGCAACCATCACGGTATAACGCGTTAGCTTTTAAGCCCATGCTCCAGCTTAAGTGGTAGCACTCTTTAATATCTTCAACTGTTGCCTCATTTGGCAAGTTGATGGTTTTCGAAATCGCACCTGACAAGAATGGTTGTGCTGCAGCCATCATACGGATGTGGCCTGTTGCTGCGATGTAACGCTCACCTTTGGTTCCGCATTTGTTTGCGCAATCAAACACCGGCAAGTGTTCTTCTTTTAAGTAAGGTGCACCTTCCAATGTCATGGTACCGCATACGTAATCGTTTGCAGCTTCAATTTCAGCTCTGGTAAAGCCTAGTTTACGCAATAAGTTAAACTTAGGATTGTTGTACTCGTCTGCAGTAAAGCCTAAACGTTGTAAGCACTCTTCACCTAAAGTCCATTGGTTAAATGCAAAGCTAATTTCAAATGCACCTGATGCAGCTTTGTCTAATTTTTCAATTTCTTCAGCTGTAAATCCACGGAAAGCAAGACTTTCCGGATTGATGTGTGGTGCACCGGTTAAGGTTGCATGACCAATAGCATATTTAATAATCTCATCTGTTTCAGATTCGCTGTAACCTAAGTTATTCAACGCTGCAGGAACAGATTGGTTGATGATTTTGAAGTATCCTCCACCAGATAATTTTTTGAATTTCACTAGTGCGAAATCAGGCTCAATACCGGTAGTATCGCAATCCATTACTAAACCAATTGTTCCGGTTGGAGCAATTACGGTAGTTTGAGCGTTGCGGTAACCATGTTTTTCACCTAATTGTACTGCATTATCCCACGAAGTGCAAGCTGCACTTAGCAAGTAATCAGGGCAGTATTTAGGATCAATACCCACCGGTTTAATACTTAAACCTTCGTATGCATCTGTTGCATTGTATGCTGCATAGCGGTGGTTACGCATTACACGTAACATGTGGTCTTTGTTTTCTTCGTATTTAGGGAAGGCTCCAAGCACTTTTGCCATCTCTGCCGATGTTGCATAAGCTGTACCGGTTAAAATGGCTGTAATCGCTCCGCAAATAGCAAATGCTTTTGGTGAATCGTAAGGAATACCTGATACCATTAATGCAGTACCTAAGTTAGCATAACCTAAACCTAACGTGCGGTATTCGTATGATAATTGAGCAACCTCTTGTGAAGGGAACTGAGCCATCAACACCGAAACCTCTAATACGATAGTCCAGATACGTGAAGCATGTTCGATGCCTTTTACATCAAACTCACAAGTTTCAGGATTAAAGAAACGCATTAAGTTCAACGATGCTAAGTTACATGCGGTGTTATCCAAGAACATGTATTCTGAGCAAGGGTTAGATGCATTAATTCTTCCACCTTCAGGGCAAGTATGCCACTCGTTAATGGTTGAATCGTATTGTACACCCGGATCAGCGCAAGCCCAAGCAGCATCGCCAATCATATCCCACAATTCTTTTGCTGGAATTGATTTCATGACGTTGCCTTTGGCACGGCCAACCAAATCCCAGTTTTTACCTTCCTCTAATGCTTTGAAAAATGCATGCGGAATACGCACGGAGTTGTTTGAGTTTTGACCCGAAACGGTAGCGTAAGCCTCACCTTCGTAATCGCTTGGATATCCTGCAGCAATTAAAGCTGCAACTTTTTTCTCTTCGTCTTTTTTCCAGTTAATGAATTCAACAATTTCCGGGTGATCTAAATCTAAGCAAACCATTTTAGCAGCGCGTCTGGTTGTTCCTCCAGATTTGATTGCACCTGCAGCACGATCGCCAATTTTTAAGAAGCTCATTAAACCGGATGAAGTTCCGCCACCCGAAAGTTTTTCGCCTGCACCACGTACACGGCTAAAGTTTGTTCCAACACCTGAGCCATATTTGAAGATACGCGCCTCACGAACCCAAAGGTCCATGATACCACCTTCGTTTACCAAATCATCATCAACAGACAAAATGAAACACGCGTGGGGTTGTGGACGTTCATATGCCGAAGTTGATTTTTCTAATTTACCTGTGGTTGGATTTACAAAGTAGTGACCTTGTGGTTTACCGGTAATGCCGTATGAGCTGTGCAAACCGGTGTTAAACCATTGTGGTGAGTTTGGTGCAGCATACTGCCCGATTATCATAAATACCAACTCATCGTAAAACTTATTTGCATCTTCCGCAGAAGCAAAATAACCGTATTGTTCACCCCAAGTTTTCCAGCAATGCGCCATTCGATGTGCAACTTGCTTAATTGAGTTTTCACTTCCTGTTGTACCATCAGGCATCGGAACTCCGGCTTTACGGAAGTACTTTTGCGCTAATACATCAGTAGCTACTTGACTCCAGAATTTTGGAACTTCTACGTTGTTAAGTTCAAATACTTTTTCGCCATTTGGGTTTTTAATAACAGAGGTGCGAATGTCGTAGTCGAACAAGTCGAATGCGCTTACACCATCTTTAGTAAAGAAGCGATCCACGCGAAGGCCTCTTTGCTCAGATTTTTTAGATGATTTGGTGCTCATATTATGGAACAATGTTTTGGGTTTGTGTTATCGTTTTGTTAATCCCGCTTTTTTTACGGGGTTTTTCATCAAAAATCATCTAGAAAAGATTCCAAATCAAACTGCATTTTCCACACGCAAAATTTTGCTAACACATACAAGTCTTATTTAATAAGGCTTGAGGTATGTGCATAACCTAATTATTCACATCATAAATCCTTATTTTGTTGAATTTATAAGGCTTTTTAATGCGCTCAAAATGAGGGTCTTTGTTGCTAAAAATAGACAGTGAGGCAGTTACGGAACTTGATTTTTTCGGACTCCCTTATTTTTCGGCACTTTAGCTGTTAAATGATTCTTACCTCGGTAATTTTTAAGTGGGATTTCTCGGGTAATCGGCAAAAAGTGCTTTATTTGTAAAGATGCACAACGCATAACACTTGAAGGCTTCTATTTTACATACGTTACAAAACAACCAAGCTAAAGGTAAAAAACATTTAGCGGTACTCATCGACCCTGATAGTATTGCTCATGAAAATGATTTGGTGAACTTATGTAAACTAAGTAATGAGGCGCAAGTTGATTTCATATTGGTGGGCGGTAGCCTAATGACTAACGGTTTTTTCGAACGTTGTATTAGCATTATTAAACAAGAAACTGCTATTCCGGTATTGTTATTTCCGGGCGATGTGATGCAGGTGAGCAAACACGCTGATGCTATTTTATTTTTATCGTTAATAAGTGGTAGAAACCCCGACTTGCTTATCGGAAAACATGTAGTGGCTGCACCCATGTTAAAAAAGAGTGGGATAGAAGTTATACCCACCGGTTACATGTTGATTGATGGAGGTAAAACTACATCGGTAAGTTACATGAGTAATACCACACCTATACCGGCACAAAAAAGTAGTATAGCGGCTTGCACGGCTTTGGCCGGTGAAATGTTAGGCTTACAAGTTACTTATATGGATGCAGGAAGTGGAGCGCATGAACCGATATCAACCAAAATGATTGCAGCTGTGCGTGAGCAAGTGAGTGGACCTATTTTTGTTGGTGGAGGAATTTCGACTGCAGCAGGTGCAGAAGCTGCTTGTGCAGCGGGCGCAGATGTTGTTGTGGTAGGAAATGCATTTGAGAAAAATCCGGAATTGGTGAAACAATTAAGTGCAGCTGTTCGTGCACTCAACGCAGTGAAAGCGTAATTTAAAAATCGTCTTCGATTATTTCTTGTACACGTCCAATTTGTCCGTCTTCCAAACGAACTTTTATACCTCTATGGTGTTTGGGAGCACTCGTTAAAATATCTTTTACAATTCCTTCCGTTAAATCGCCTGTGCGTTGGTCTTTTTTTAAAACAATAAGCACCAAATCACCACGCTTGATATTTGCTCTTACGGTTCCGTCCATTACTTGTAAACGCGTCTTAGTTTAAACTCCTTAACCGGAGCAATAACCATTGGTACTTTTTCAATTGTTACTGAGCTGGTATCTAAACCGAATGCTTTTTCTTCGCTCAAACTTAATGAATCTAATACACTGTAAGCATCCATAATTAAACCTTCGTATACGCTCAAGTCGTTCTCGTAACTTAAGTGACGTTTCAATACCACAAAGCGGAAATCACCGGTAATATTCAACTTACTTAATGATGCATAACGGCTCGTTACGTCTACCTCGTGATTTTTCATTAGCTCTTCTACTACCTTACGGAAATAGAAGTTAATTTTTTGCTCTACACGGAATCCTAAACGGAAATCAATTTTAATAATATCGTGGCTGGCAATGTGGTCTACTTTATACTCCATGGTGTAGGGTTGATCATCAACATGAATATGAACGAACCAATAAATATCTGCACGTTTGGGTTGCTTTTGAAGAATACTATATACCACTTTATTCTCTACCTCCATTAGATTATCAGCGCTGGTTAAATACACTAAATGGGTTGCGTATTTAGGTATTGAAGTATCGTTACTTAGTTGTTGAAGAATAGGAATGTAATCGCGCAGGTTCACAAATTCGGTAAGTCTGTTTTTAATTTTACGCCCTTTATACCACACCCACATCACGATAATAAAAATGATACTGATGAGAACAGTTACCCAACCACCGTGTTCAAATTTACGCAGGTTGGCTAATAAGAATGAAAGCTCGATTGGCAGATAAATCAATAGTAAACCGAAAGAGAAAATACGTGGTGTTTTAATTTTACGCAGGTAGTTCACCAATAAAATGGTGGTCATTAACATAGCAATAGTAATAGCTAAACCGTATGCTGCCTCCATTTTTGCCGATTCTTCGAAATATAATACCACACCAATACAACCTGCCCATAGTATCCAGTTTGCGCTTGGTACATAAAGCTGACCTTTGGCTTCAGAAGGATATTTAATACGTACCTTAGGCCACACATTTAATCGTAAGGCTTCACTAATAAGCGTAAATGAACCACTAATTAAAGCTTGGCTGGCAATAATAGCTGCTAAGGTTGCAATGATGATACCCGGCAATAAAAACCATTGTGGCATCAACCCAAAAAACGGATTGATTTCATGAAATTTTTGTCCTTCGAACTGAAGTAACCAAGCGCCTTGTCCTAAATAGTTTAGAATCAATGTAGCCTTCACAAATATCCAGCTTGTTCTAATGTTTTTTCTACCACAATGACCCAAATCGCTGTACAAAGCTTCGGCACCTGTTGTACATAAAAATACTGCACCGAGTAACCAATATCCTTCCGGATAATTAACCAAAAGGTTGTAAGCATAGTAAGGGTTTAATGCATGCAAAACGGTAGGAACTTTTACAGCCCATATAATACCAAACGCAGCTAACATACTAAACCAAACAAACATAATTGGTCCGAACGCTTTACCCACTATACTAGTGCCTACGCGTTGTATCAAAAACAAAGTGGTGATAATACCAAGTACGATTGGAATAGTTGGAATATTAGGATTAAGAATAAGTAAACCTTCAACTGCAGATGAAACCGAAACGGGAGGTGTAATAACGCCATCAGCTAGTAATGCGCATCCACCGACTATTGCCGGAAAAATCAAAAACGGGCGTCTTCTGCGTATGAGTGCGTACAAGGAGAAAATACCACCCTCACCGTTATTGTCTGCTCTTAAGGTGATGATTACATACTTTAGTGTGGTTTGAAGGGTTAATGTCCAGAAGATGCAGGATAAGCCACCAAAAATTAGATCGGTGGTAATGATTTTATCTGCAACAATGGCTTTTACCACATATAAAGGTGATGTTCCAATATCACCATAAATAATTCCTAAGGTAACTAAGAGTCCCGCCAACGAAACTTTTGACAGGTTACTGTGATGATGATCGCCCACGTTTAGTTTTATCGATTGTTGTTGTCTGTATCTTGAAAATTAGAATGCAAATTCGGAAATAAAATGCAAACGGAATAGCTGCATATCTTCTTTGCTGAAATCACCGCTAAATTCATTTACTGCAGCATCCAAGTTGTCATCTTGTGCACCACGGAAATAATCCATTACTTCATCCTGCAAGTCCTCATCGGCAATATCGTTAATGTAGCTTTTTAGGTTTAGTTTGGTGCCTGATAGAATGATGTTTTCCATTTCTACCAATAAATCATCCAACTTCAATCCTTGGGAGCGAGCAATATCCGGTAAGCTTATTTTTTTATCAATATTGGTGATGATAGCGATTTTTTTGGCTGATTTGTTCACAACAGATTTCATGACCATATCTTCCATTTTCTCGATATCGTTTTCCTTCACATACTTATCAATTAACTCAATAAACGATTTGCCAAATTTGGTGGCTTTGCCTTTGTTTACGCCTGATATCTTCGCCAACTCATCCATGGTGGTTGGATACTTGCTGGCCATTTCTTCAAGTGAAGGTTCTTGGAAAATAACATACGGAGGAAGGTTATGTTGCTTACCTACTTTTTTGGTTAAGTCTTTAAGCATGGCAAACAAAGCCTCGTCATACACATTTTCTACCTCTACATCACGCTCATCTTCATCTGTTACTTTTTCAAATTGTTGGTCTAATGCCACTTCAATTTTTACTGGTTTTTTGACAAACGTTTCGCCTTTTTCGTTCACACTTAATAAGCCGTAGTTCTCAATATTTTTGGTGATATAGCCGTTTAGAAGTAATACACGAATAAGAGATTTCCAGAAATTCTCATCGTGTTCTTTTCCTTTGCCAAAGAACTCTAATTTCTCATGCCCACTAAGAGTAACTTCATGGCTTTTCTTACCCATTAAAATGTCAACTACATGGCTAAGAACATATTTACCCTTAATGGTTTGAATGGTTTTAAGTACTAGTGCCGACTCTGCTTTTGCATCAATTTTTGTTTTCGGGTGACGACAGTTGTCGCACATGTTGTTGCAGTTTTTGTCATTAAACTCTTCGCCAAAATAATGAAGTAAGAATTTTCTACGACAAGCTGAAGACTCCGCAAATGCTTGTGTTTCGAATATGAGTAACTCACCAATTTCTCGTTCAGCAACCGGTTTGTCTTTCATAAACTTTTCAAGCTTATCAATGTCGGCTGGGTTGTAGTACAACAAACAGTCGCTATCAATACCATCTCTACCTGCGCGTCCGGTTTCTTGGTAGTAACCCTCAATACTTTTAGGCACATCGTAGTGAATTACAAAACGAACGTCCGGCTTATCAATACCCATTCCAAACGCGATGGTGGCTACAATAACGTCACACTCTTCCATCAAAAATGCATCTTGGTGCGAAGCACGTGTTTTCGCATCTAATCCTGCGTGGTAAGGCAATGCTTTTACGCCATTTGCTTTTAACACACCGGCAATTTCTTCTACTTTCTTACGGCTTAAGCAGTAGATAATTCCACTTTTCCCTTTTCTGTTTTTGATGTACGATACGATGTCTTTTAGTACATCGTTTTTCTTTCCTTTCGGACGAACCTCGTAGTATAAGTTGTTACGATTAAACGATGATTTGTATACCAATGCATCGTTCATCTGTAAGTTCTTTTGAATATCTTGTTGAACCTTAGGAGTTGCAGTTGCGGTTAAGGCCATCATCGGTACGTCTTTGATTTCCTTAATCATCTGCTTAATTCTACGATATTCCGGTCTGAAATCGTGTCCCCATTCACTAATACAATGAGCTTCGTCTACCGCTACAAAAGAGATATCAATTGACTTTAGGAAATCAATGGTCTCATCTTTTTTCAATGTTTCAGGGGCAATGTAAAGTAATTTAGTATCACCACTGCTCACATCTTTTTTCACTTTAGTAATATCACCTTTGCTAAGAGATGAATTCAAGAAGTGTGCGATATTTTCGGTGCCAAACGATCGGAGTTGATCCACCTGATTCTTCATCAAGGCTATAAGCGGAGAAATAATGATGGTTACTCCCGGAAGCATAAGCGCAGGAAGTTGGTAGCATAAACTTTTACCGCCACCGGTTGGCATAATTACAAAGGTGTCATCGCCATGTATTACGCTGTTTACTATCTTTTCCTGATCGCCTTTGAAATTGTCGAAACCGAAAAATTCCTTTAAGCTCTCTTTTGCACTCTTCCTAGCCGCTTTCATGTACCGAAATTTAGTGTTAAGTAATTGATTTTTTGTTAAAAGGGGCGCTAAATTACTGCGTAGAATCCTTTTTTGAAAATTTGCTGATTAAAAACTTAATTTGCATGAGCTAATTTAAGTTTTCGCCACAAATTTCGGCATTAAATTGATGTTAGCATCAAACATGATTTTTATCAACACATGGAGAAAAACAGAAATCACTACGCCATAATTATGGCTGGTGGAATTGGGAGTAGATTTTGGCCTTACAGTAGAACACAACGACCTAAACAATTTTTAGACATACTCGGTACCGGTAAAACTTTGTTACAAAGTACCTACGAGCGTTTTGCTAAGACGTTTGAAAAAGAGAATATTTACATTGTAACTAATCAAAACTACATTCCGTTGGTAAAGGAGCAGTTGCCCGGAATAGCCGATGCTTGCTTATTGGGCGAGCCTTCGGCAAAAAATACTGCAGCTTGCATTGCTTATGCCAGTGCAAAAATTCATGAGTTTAATAAAGAGGCGGTTTGTGTGGTTGCACCAAGCGATCACTTGATTTTAGATGAAGTTGCATTCATGAAGAATGTAGAAACGGGTATTACCTATGCAAAAGGGAATCAAGCGCTTATTACACTGGGTATAAGACCAAGTAGACCTGACACAGGATATGGTTATATACAATACATGGATAGCCAGGATACAAAAGAGGTTTATAAGGTGAAAACATTCACTGAAAAACCGTCTCTTGATTTGGCTAAAACGTTTATTGAAAGTGGTGACTTTTTGTGGAATGCCGGTATTTTTATTTGGAGTGGTTCAACAATTCGTGAAGCCTTCAAGCAATTAATGCCTGAACATTATGAATTATTTCATGAAGCGTCAAAGCATTTTGGAACAACTGAAGAGGCTGCCACTATTCAGTCCATATATGAGCAATGCCGTTCAATTTCCATTGATTATGGTATTTTAGAGAAGGCAGATAATGTGTATGTCATTCCGAGTGATTTTGGCTGGAGTGATTTAGGGACATGGACTTCTTTGTACGAGAATTTTGACCACAAAGATGAGCATAGAAATGTATTAGATGGAAAGCATGTGCACGCATATAACTCAAACGATTGTATGGTGAGTGCTCATGCAGGTAAAGGAAAACTAGTTATACTAAATAGCGTTAGCAACCTTATTGTAGTTGATACAGAGGATGTGTTGATGATTTGTGATAAGAGTAAAGAGCAAGAGGTGAAGCAAATGGTGGCTGACGTGAAGTTGAAGTATGACGAGAAATATACCTAATGACTCGCATAAGTCCGCCCAAACTAAAGTCTGGTGATTTGATTGCCATTGCCGCAACTGCGCGTAAAATTTCTTACGAAGAGTTGGAGCCAGCTATTCATACTTTCGAAAGTTGGGGTTTAAGAGTGTTGCTTCATCCTCATCTTTTTGATGTAGACCATCAATTTGCAGGCACAGACGAGATGCGTTCCAACGTGTTTAATGATTACCTGCGCAATCCCGAAGTTAGGGCAATCATTTGTGCTCGTGGGGGGTATGGAACTGTGCGAATGGTTGATAATTTAGATTTAGAGGCTTTGCAAGCTAATCCCAAATGGATTGTTGGATACAGCGATGTAACTGTTTTACACAATCATATTCATCAGCATACAAAAATCAATACTATTCATGCCACAATGCCAATCAATATGCAAGCGCATAATGCAAATGCAAAGAGTATTGATGAGTTGAGAAAGGTGCTCATGACGAATGAAGTTCAAGTGTTAAAACTTGACGCACATCCATTAAACCGATTTGGTGATGCTGAAGGCGAGTTGGTTGGAGGCAATTTATCTGTAATAGACAGTCTGCTTGGAAGTAACAGCGATATTAATACGGGCGGTAAGCTACTTTTCATTGAGGATTTAGATGAATACTTATATCATGTGGATAGAATGATGCAAGCATTGAAACGTTCAGGTAAGCTAAGAAATATTAAGGGATTAATAGTTGGAGGGATGAGTGATATGAAAGATAATACCGTTCCTTTTGGGGAAGATTCCTATCAGATAATCCGCAGAACAGCAGACGAATACCTGTTTCCTATACTTTTTAACTATCCGGGTGGGCATGTAGATATTAACCTTCCTTTAATTATTGGCAATTCGTATAAAATATCTGTAAATCAAAATGTTAGCATGATTATTAGGTTATTCTAATTAAATTAGATTAAAATTAATATTAATTAAGATTTAAAATACGGAATTAATTTTATAGATTCGTACTGCATACCCGAAAGAAGTAGTGCCAATATATATATGAATTTACCTTACTATCCGTTCAAAAGCGAAAATGCGTTTGGTCTTGTCAAGGCCAGGATAGTTTTATATTCACTACTTCAGAATTATTTATCGGCAGAATTATTAACGGCATTGCTTCGAAAGCGTGTGTTCTGCACCACTTGTTGGAACGAATAGTTTTTGCTGTTCCTGCGCTCTTGGCGCTTTCCTGCCTTATTTCACTCAGAAACATCTTAACAATCTCATATGGAAAAACAACTCTACACTACGAGGAGGCTATGGACGCACATAGCCCTTGCATTTCTGCTTATAGCAGGCTTAGCAAGAGAAACAAATGCGGTTACTTGCGCTAGTGCAATTAACATCACATCTCAATTGCCAATTTTTAGTATGGCACTTACCTGTGGCACAACGAATGACTTAAGTGCTACTTCCGTTCCTACTGCTTGCGGTGGTGCAACTAATGCTTACAAAGGCGGTAATGAGGCTTTGTATTACTTTACTGCTCCATCAACAGGTAGCTACACTATTTCTATTTCAGGTCAATCCTGGACAAGTATCTTTGTTTACCAAGGTTGTCCAACCTCTGGTGGTACTTGTGTGAATTCGATAGGAAATTCGTTAACCTCAAAAAGTTTAACAGTAACATTAACTAGTGGGTTAGATTACTACATTTGGTTTGATACCTGGCCTTCACCTAACAGTCCTTGTGCAGGTACATTCTCTATTAGTTTACCTCCTGTTCCTGCAGCTCCAACTGTGTTAACCGGTTCTAGCACAGCAATCACAAATGCTCAAGCAACACTTGGCGGCTCTATTCCAAATCCGGGATACCCGGCAGTAACTGCTAGTGGAATTGTGTTAAGTACTTCTTCAAGTCCAACTCGTGGTTCGTTTGGAGTTATTGATAGTCCTACTTCACCTCTTGTAGGTAATGGTGCATACACTAAAACGTTCACCGGATTAACAAGTGGCACAACATACTACTATAGAGCTTACGCGGAAAACGGTACTGGTATTTCATATGGTGCTGATAGTACATTTACAACAAATGCCTCGGCCTCTTTAGCCACAGTTTTAAGAAACTTATCTACCAATGTGCAAGCATACACAGCAACTATTGGTGGTAACATAACATTGGATGGAGGTGCTACTATTACAGCAAGTGGTGTAGTATACTCATCAACCAATAACTTACCTACAACCGCAACTACAGGGGTTGTTGATTCTACAACTACACCATTGGTATTATCCGGTACATTCTCATTTAACTTGGCAGGATTAACACCTTCAACTAAATATTATTACCGTGCTTATGCTGTAAATAGTGTTGGTACTGCATACAGTATTTTGGACAGTTTTACTACAGCTCCTGTAATTACCACATTACCATACTTCCAAAATTTTGACTCAACAGGTATAAACACCGGATGGGGTTCGGCAATTGTTGGAGGAACATTAAATAATTGGGCACTTGGTACTCCTGCAAAAACATTTTTAACAGGTGCATTTAGTGCGCCTAACGCATGGGTTACCAAATTAACTGGAGCTTACGATGATAACCATGATGCTGCGTTAGTATCGCCTCAATTTGATTTCACTACTCAAACTGTTGCTCCTATTATCAGATTTAAGCACAAATTCGTGTCTGAACCGGGATGGGATGCCTTAGTGGTTGAAATCTCAATTAATGGAGGTGCATGGACCAAATTAGATAACACTATTGGTACGGGCGGTAACTTCAATACTACTGCAAGTACAAGTTGGTATAATAACAGTTCAGCATCAGGACCAATTACACCTCCAAAATTCTCGAGTATTAATACTGGAGTTGGAAGCAATGGTATATACAGTTCACAAGTAGGTGGTTGGATTACCTCTGTTACCTCATTAACCGGTGCAGCAGGACAAGCTAATGTGAAATTCAGATTCCGTTTTGGGTCAGATGCAAGTGGAACAGATGAAGGATGGGCTATTGATGATATAGAAGTGTTGTTACCTACTGCTCCAATTGTTTCTACAGGAACTAAAGCTAATATTACAACTTCAAATGTTACATTAAGCGGCTCAGTAGTGGCTAATGGAGGTAACGCAATAACTGCAAGTGGTGTAGTAATTGGAACAAGTCCGAGTCCGGTAAGAGGAGCTTTTGGTGTGATTGATTCTACAACCAATCCATTAGTTGTCGCAGGATCATTCAACCTAAACATAACCGGATTAACATCTGCAACTACATATTATTATCGTGCATATGCGGTTAATGGTGTTGGTACTAGTTATGGAGCAGATAGTGTGTTCACAACAAATGCATCAGCTACTGTTCCTACTGTCTCTTCCACAACAGCTACTGGCATTACAGGTTTTGCTGCAACTGTAGGAGGAAACATTTCAAGTGATGGAGGATCTACAGTAACTGCAAGTGGTATTGTTTATGGTACTAATCCTAATCCAACAATTGGCGCACCCGGTGTTGTTGACTCGACTACATTACCGGTTGTAACATTAAGTGGTTACAATATAACATTAGGTGGATTAACCCATTCAACTAAATATTATTTTAGAGCTTACGCAACTAATAGTGTAGGCACTGCATACAGTATTCAAGATAGTTTCACTACTCAATTGGTAGTAACTACGCTTCCGTATTCAGAAAACTTTGATAATGCAACTACACCTTGGACAGCTTCTGCAATTAATGCAGGAACAAATGCTTGGGTAAGAGGTACACCGGCTAAATCTAATTTAAGTGGTGCCTTCTCTGCGCCAAATGCATTTGTTACATTCTTAACCGGCAATTATGCCGGAACGGAAGATTGCGTTGTACTTTCTCCTCAAATGGATTTCTCAAGTCAAACAGCAGCTCCTATTTTACGTTTCAAACATAAAATGGATGTTGATGCCGACCTTGGTTGGGATGGTGGTGTGGTAGAAATTTCTATCAATGGCGGAGCGTGGACTCGTTTAGATGCGACAGCAGGAACTGCACCTAACTACAACACAACTAACAGTATTGCTTGGTACAATAGCACTTCTACTAGCGGTACTTTAGGTTCTCCAAAATGGAGTGTAAACACAGCTACATCATACACACCAAACACAGGTGGATGGATTATTTCATCTACTCCTTTAACAGGTGCAGCAGGTCAGTCAAATGTTCGTGTAAGATTCCGTTTCTGGGCTGATGGTGTTGTTGATGAAGGATGGGCTTTGGATGATATTGAAGTTTTTGTGCCGTCTGCACCAAGTGTTTCCACCGGAACCAAAACAGGCTTAACTACTTCTAACGTAACACTTGGTGGTAACATCACTAATAACGGAGGAAATGCAATTACAGCTAGCGGTATCGTTATCAGTACATCATCAAGTCCAACAAGAGGCGCATTTGGTGTTATAGATTCAACCACTAACCCGTTAGTTGGTTCCGGTATATTTACCGTAAATGTAACTGGTTTAAGCGCTGCAACTACTTATTATTATCGTGCATATGCAGTTAACGCTATTGGTACAACTTATGGATCTGATAGTACGTTTACAACAAATGCTTCTGCAGTTGTTCCAACTTTAAATACTGTTACTGCATCTGCAATTACTACAACTAGTGCTAACATCGGAGCAACAATTCTTTCTGATGGTGGTGCAGCTATTACAGGTAGTGGTATCGTATATAGCACATCTCCAAATCCGGCAATTGGTGGTTTGGGAGTGGTAGATTCTATAACCTTCCCAACTGTTACTTCTGGATCATACTCTGTTAATCCAACAGGATTAATACATTCAACAAAATACTATTTCCGTGCATACGCAACGAATAGTGCCGGCACAGGATATAGTGTACAAGATAGCTTTGTAACTGCACCAATCGTTAGTTCATTACCTTATACGCAAGATTTTGAGAGTGGTAATGGTGGTTGGACATCATCTTTAACATCAACAAATACTAGTGTGAATTGGGTAATTGGAATTGTTACAAACAACAACTGGGTATTAGGAACTCCGGGTAAAACATACTTAAATGGAGCGCATAGTGGAACCAAAGCATGGTCAACTAAACTTACAGGTACATATGATATCGATCATGATGCATCGGTAACGTCACCACAGTTTGATTTAACAGCTGTTTCATCAGATCCAATTGTTCGTTTTTATCATAAGTTCAAAAGTGAGTCTGATTGGGATGGTTTGATTATCGAGCAATCTATAAATGGTGGATTCTGGACTCGTGTGGATAGTGTGGTTGGAACCGGGGCTAATTTTAACACATTGAAAAGTTATGCTTGGTATAATAACAATGTAAATAATGTTCCTAGTGGAGGTGTTTTAGTTCCGCCATATTACTCAAATGATATCGGATCAGGCAGTGTATACTCAAGCCAAAGTTCTGGATGGATTCAAAGTGCATTTAAATTAGCCGGAGCAGCCGGTCAATCAAATGTTCGTTTCCGCTTCCGTTTTATCTCTGATACATATGTGGTTGATGAGGGTTGGGCTATTGATGATATTGAAGTAATTACCATCGTAACTCCAACCGTTGCTGCAAGCAACGTAATCTCTACACCTAGTGCAACTAGTGCAAACGTTTCGTTCAGCCCGGGTAATGGCCAAGGCAGACTTGTAGTGGCACGTTTAACAAGCACCACAGCAGTAGCTCCACTGGATACTGTACTATATTCTGCGAATGCAGCATTTGGTTCAGGATCAACTACAGGTACCGGCAATTTTGTGGTTTATGTTGGTTCAGGAAATAGTATAAATGTTACCGGTCTCACCGCGCTAACAGGTTACTCATTTGATGTGTATGAATTCAATGGAAAATACATGCACAATAAATTTGCAGTAGCAGCCAATGGATTTACAACAACCACACCAGTTAAACTATTAAACTTTGTTGCTGTTAAAAAATCGGATGATGCGATTTTAAATTGGGTAACTGCAAGTGAAATTAACAACAGTGGGTTTGATGTAGAGCGCAGTTTTGATGGAAGATCATTTGAACGTGTTGGCTTCGTTAAAGGTAAAGGGAATAGTAACGTTAAAGAAAGCTATACATTTACTGACGCTGAAGTTTTCCGCTCAGGACTTAATAAAGTTTATTACAGATTGAAGCAACATGATTACGATGGTAAGTATACCTACAGTAGTGTAATTATGCTGAATAATGATAACCAAGTTGGTGTTAATGTTCAAGCTTATCCTAACCCGTTCAACACAACATTAACGCTTGAAGTAGCAACCGGTAAATCTGATTTAGTGAATGTAGATGTATTTGATATTAGTGGTCGTAAAGTATTATCAAATCAATACACTGCAGAAGATGGGGTAAACACCTTTGCAATTAAAAAGGTGAATGAATTACAATCAGGAGTTTACTTTATTAAGGTGCAAATTTCAGGAACAGAAAAAGTAATTAAGTTGGTTAAAAACTAGGTTTTATATCTTAGTTGGTTTTCAAACCCCAAGACAATTGTCTTGGGGTTTTTTTATTGTCCTAAAAGAGGTTGTGTTGATAGTTGTAGGTACAGTTTTTAAGAATATTTAAATCTTTAATCCCTATTTAATTTAATTTTAAATCAGCGTAACTGCTTAATAATAAGGATGTTGATTTTTTTTTAAGTCTGAAGAAGAATTGGCCTATTGCTTAAATATTCTAAAATACTAACTTCATGTTTCTGTTTTACCTCAAATAGACAAACAACAATTTCATTTTACTATATGAAAAACAACTACAAAACCAATCACTCACTGCGCTTAGGCTGGCGAATTTTCTTGTCGGCACTGCTCTTTGCGGTAAGCGCATCGCAGTTCCA
>JACCDH011538717.1_pt1 | contig 16569 bp, 14 predicted proteins | sample 7442481 | NCBI WGS metagenome assembly JACCDH01 (sample SAMN15323433, study PRJNA562643) | freshwater metagenome | isolation source: river surface water | place: USA:Blue River Watershed | collected 2017-08-15
GAAGGGCAAATGGGAAATAGCGAAGTAGGACACCTTAATTTGGGTGCCGGAAGAATTGTATACCAAGAGTTACAAAGAATAAATGTTGCGGTTAGAGATGGTTCTTTGGCTGAAAATCTTGCTTTAAAAAATGCAATACAAACTGCCAAGCAAACCGGTAAAAATCTCCACTTAATTGGTTTAGTAAGTGATGGTGGAGTGCATTCCCATACCAATCATTTAAAAGCCCTTTGTTCCATATGCCATAACGAAGGACTAAGCAATGTTTATATACACGCATTTACGGATGGAAGAGATACCGATCCTAAAAGTGGTTTAGGATATATTCAAGATGTAGAAGCCCATCTTAAAAAAACAACTGGAACGATTGCAACAGTGAGTGGCAGGTATTATGCTATGGACCGAGACAAAAGATGGGAACGGGTTGCACTGGCTTACCATTGTATGGTGAATGCAAAGGGAAATAAAGCATTTAGTGCAGAGGAAGCCATTCAATCTAGTTATGATGCAGCTATTACCGATGAATTTATTTTGCCTACTGTATTAACTAAGGCAGATGGAAGTCCTATTGCAACTATTCAAGATGGAGATATTGTTATTGCCTTTAATTTTAGAACTGACCGTTGCAGAGAAATAACTGAAGTGTTAACCCAGCAGGCATTTCCCGAACAAAATATGCACCCGCTGAATTTGCATTATACTACCATGACCATGTATGATCAAAAATTCAAAGGCGTGAATGTGATTTTTGAAAATGACAATTTAAACAATACCATTGGTGAAGTATTGGCCAATCATGGTAAAAAGCAAATTAGAATTGCAGAAACAGAGAAGTACCCTCATGTAACTTTTTTCTTTAGTGGTGGACGCGAAGAACCTTTTACTGGAGAGTCAAGAATTATGGCGCCCTCGCCAAAAGTAGCCACTTATGATTTACAACCAGAAATGAGTGCAGCTGAACTTACTGATAAAATTTTACCGGAAATTGCTGCCGAAACTGCAGATTTTATTTGCTTAAACTTTGCTAATGCTGACATGGTTGGTCATACAGGGGTATTTAATGCAGTAGTAAAAGCGGTAGAAACGGTAGACGCTTGTGTTGCTAAAATTGTAACACTTGCAATTGAGCATGGATATACCATATTCTTAACAGCCGATCATGGTAATGCAGATTATCTAATTAATGAAGACGGTTCTCCCAATACCGCACATACATTAAATCCAGTTCCCTTATTTGTTATTGATAAAGAATGGAAGGGCAATCTTGTGCCAGGAAAATTAGCTGATATAGCGCCAACAATTTTAACTTTTATGGAAGTACCTATACCAGCTCAAATGACTGGAAATATTTTAACCCAATAAAACGCATGCCATGTTTAAGAAAATTCTCTTAGCCTTACTGGTTGTATTGATTGTTCTTCAAGCTTTTAGACCTGAAAAAAATACATCAGGCAATAAGCAAAATGATATCAGTACCTTATATCCTGTTCCCGAAAATGTAGAACAGATTTTAGTAAAAGCATGTAATGATTGCCATTCCAATAGCACTGTTTATCCGTGGTATGCAGAAGTACAGCCTATAGCATGGTGGTTAGATGACCATGTAAAAGATGGCAAAAAGCACCTGAATTTCAATGAATTTGCTTCTTACAGATTGGCCAAGCAATTCCATAAATTGGAAGAGGTTTTTGATGAAGTTAAAGGCGGTGAAATGCCTTTAGAATCGTATACCGTTGTACATGGCGATGCTAAATTAACAACCGAAGAAAGAAATATACTTTTAGATTGGTCTGTAGCTGTAAGAGATACGATGAAAGCAAGATTTCCAGCGGATAGTTTAATCATGAAGAAGAAAAAATAATTCAGAAGCGTACTTTTTAAGGTTGATGAATTCATGTGTAGAAAGAAAATGATTTCAAGCATTTTAATGCTAATAAGTGTTCTTAGTATTAATGCACAAGAGAATATTGATACAGTTAAAGCAAAAACTACATTGTTAGATGATGTAGTCGTTTATTCAAGTCGGTTCGCAGAAAAATTTAAGCGTGTTGCCCAAACAATTGATGTTTTAAAAACTAGAGAGCAACTGAATTTTCAACTAAATACAGCGGATGCGTTGATTAATTCCGGAAAGCTATTTGTGCAAAAAAGTCAACAGGGTGGTGGTAGTCCGGTAATTAGGGGTTTTGAAGCGAGTAGAATTTTAACGGTAGTAGATGGGGTTAGAATGAATAATGCCATTTATCGTGCCGGACATCTACAAAATATCATCACCGTAGACAATATGGTATTAGATAGAATGGAGATATTGTATGGTCCATCTTCTACGCTTTTTGGCAGCGATGCATTGGGTGGTGTGATTAGTTTAAGTACCAAAGACCCTATTTTATCAAGTAATCAGAAAACCCAAATTACTGGTGCTGCTATGGTTCGTTATTCCAGTGCAATGCAAGAAAATAGAGGGAATATTCAAATGAATATAGGAGGTCAAAAATGGGCTTCTTTTACTTCTGTTAGCTATGGGAGCTTTGGTGATTTAATTCAGGGTAGTAATAGAACTGCGGCTTATCCCAATTTTGGGAAACGAAATGTATTTGTAGAGAGGGTTGGAAATCAAGATATAATTGTGACTAATCCTAATCCGAATAAGCAAGTTGGATCTGGGTACAAACAAGTAGATATTACACAGAAATTTTTATTCAAGTCCAGTGAAAAAATTCAGCATATACTGAATTTGCAATTCTCTAATACCAATGATATTCCACGTTATGATCGTTTGTCAGAAATGAATGGGGCGGTTCCTGTTTTTGCGGAATGGTATTATGGCCCACAAATAAGAAATATGGCTGCTTATCAATTAAGTGCAAGTGAGCAGATTGGATTTTTTAAAGATATTAAGGTTACTGCCAGTTTTCAAGATATTGAAGAAAGTAGAATCACCAGAAGATTTCAAAACAATAACAAAGATTTTAGATGGGAGCGAATTAATGTATTTGGGCTAAATATAGATGCTAAGCATTATTATGGAAAACATGAATTGCATATTGGTGCTGAATCGTATAGTAATTATATAAAATCTACTGCTGAAAGGGTACAGATTGTTACGGGTGCAAAAACACGAATAACAACAAGGTATTCAGATGGTCCTACTACCATGGGAACGCATGCCATTTTTGCTCAACACACCTATAAAATTTCAGATCAATTGACCCTCAATGATGGACTTAGATTTAATTTGGTACAATTGAATGCACAATTTGTAGATACTGCATTAACTCGATTTCCTTTTACAAAAGTGAAACAAAGTAATCAGTCGGTCACTGGAAATATAGGGTTGGTATATGCTACAAAAACAAATGTTAGAGCAGCAATGGTATTCAGTACTGGCTTTCGTTCTCCCAATGTAGATGACTTGGCGAAAGTATTTGATTCTAGAACAGGTTTGGTGGTTGTTCCGAATACTGATATTCAACCGGAGTATACGTATAATCTTGAATTCAATTTGAACAAATACAGTAAATCATTTAGTTATGGTGCTGCGGTATTTTATACTTCATTTAGTAACGCTTTGGTTTTAGACCGTTTTTTATTTAACGGGCAAGACAGTATTTTTTATAGTGGAGTTAAAAGTGCGGTGTATGCTTTGCAAAACAAAGCAAGAGCAAGGTTATATGGGATTAGCTTAAATGCGAACCTACAGTTCAATTCAACCATTTCAGCAGAAGGTGTAATTAATTTTACCAAAGGTCAATTTAGAGACGCTGTAAATGGTCAAACGCCTTTGGATCATGTTCCCCCAACCCATGGAAGGTTTGCTTTAAAACACCAAGGACTTAAATGGAATGCAGACTTTTCTGTTCTGTTCAATGGTTGGAAAAGATTGGCCAATTATAACTTAAATGGGGAAGATAATTTGCAATATGCCACTCCTGATGGAATGCCATCTTGGTATACGATCAACTTACGGTCATCTTTTCAATTGAAAAAACAAATTCAATTACAAGTGGCAATAGAAAATATATTGGATCGCAACTATCGATATTTTGCAAGTGGAATATCTGCACCTGGAAGAAATATTTCCATTTCTTTGAGGGCTGCTTTTTAGTAATAAATTGGATAATTTAAGTCTTAGCCCTCACTAAATGGATAAAGGTGGGGGCTTTTGTTTAATTTGCAGGATGGAAATTAAGAAAGCAGCATACGTTATCTCTAATGCCGATTATAAAGCTTGTCCAGCCCCGGATAGGCCAGAATTTGCTTTTATAGGCAGAAGTAACGTGGGCAAATCTTCTTTAATCAATATGTTGTGCAAAAACAATAAACTTGCTAAAACCTCTTCTGCCCCTGGTAAAACCCAGTTGATTAATCATTTTGAAATAGAAAGTAGCAGTAAATCTAATCAAGGATTTAAGAAGTGGTATTTAGTAGACTTGCCTGGCTATGGTTTTGCCAAAGTAGCCCAAAGTAGTAGAAGAAGATGGGAGCAAATGATTGAAAACTATTTGCGTAAAAGAGAAAACCTTGTGAACGTATTCGTATTAATTGATAGTAGGCATAAACCCCAGAAGATTGATCTTGAATTTATTAGTCAACTAGATAAATGGCAGATTCCTTTTAGTTTGGTATTTACCAAAACTGATAAAGAAAAGCCTGCAGTTGTTGCGAATAATATTCAAGCTTTTTTTGATACCCTCAGAAGTACTTGGCAATTTTTGCCGCAACATTTTGTAACCAGTGCTGAAAAGCACCAGGGTAGAGACGAAATATTGGCTTTTATTCAAATGAAAAATGAATCAGTGGCCTAATACTTTTTCCATTGCACTGGCTTTGAGTAAACACTCTTCATATTCTAATTCTGGATTACTATAAATGGTAATACCGCTTCCAACTAGGTAGCTTAAATACTTATTTTGGGAATTGTATAATAAGCTTCTTATCACTACATTGAAGTCAAAATCTTTGTTTGGGTTGATGTATCCAACTGCCCCTGAAAAAATCCCTCTTTCAATGGGTTCATATTGATGAATCAATTCCATTACTTTTTTCTTTGGTGCTCCGGTCATGCTTCCCATTGGAAATCCGGTTGCTACTAAATCTTTTATACCCACTCCTTCTAATAACTGCCCACTAATTGTAGAAATCATTTGGTGAACCTGTGGGAAGCTGTAGATACCAAATAATTCATCCACTTTCACCGTACCTGCTTTACAAACCCTACTAAAGTCGTTTCTCACCAAGTCTACCACCATAACGTTCTCACTTCTGTCTTTACTGCTTTGTAAGAGCTCTTTTTTTAATGCTTCGTCTTTTTCGGCATTGGCTAGCGCTCTTTTTACTGTTCCCTTTATGGGTTGAGAAATTATTTTATCTCCCCATTTTTTTAACCAACGTTCTGGGCTTGCACAAATCAGGTGGGCATTATGCTCTTTGTAAAAACAAGCAAATGGGGTAGGAGATAATTTGGTTAGTTGTTGGTACAGTGAAACAGGATGAGCGGTTGTATTTTCGGAATGAAATTCTTGACAAAAATTAATTTCATAACAATCCCCTTGTTGAATATGCGCTTGCAATTGCCGTATTGTAGCTATATAATTTTCTTTACTCATTCCAGCTCGAATACTGATTGAGCCATTCTTGATTATTGTAGGTTGAGTTGCAGAAATTTTTTCAAAAATTTGTTCAGGAGGTATACTATAGCTCTCAATCACTAACCATTCTCCATTGAGGGTTAAAATATGGTCTGGTCTAAAAAAAAATGCTTTACTAAAGTTGATTGGGTTTTCTTGCTGAGAGCCGTCTAAATAGTTGGCGTTGTATTCATAAGAAAAATGACCGAATAGCCAATCTTGATTGTTGAGATAAAATGTATCAATTTGCTCTGCTGTATTTGCACCTTTAAACACTTCAATTTCACCTGCAGCTGCAATGCACTCTATGGAATGATGTGCTGAATGATATTGGTGGTTATCTAAAAAAGAGCAAACACTGAACTGATTAACCCAATGCAGTATTTGCTCTTTTATATTCGGTAAACGCTTTGTAGAGAATACCTGCTTAGTTCTTTTCAAAATGGTATGAACTTTTAAAAGTCGTCGTCCTCATCATCATCAAAGCCACCGCTTTTGTCGTTAAAAAGGTCGAACTCTTTAAAGTCTTCATCTACTTTAAAATCTTCCTCTTCTTCTTCTTTTTTCTTTCCGCCTGTAGCTTTTTTGCCTTTGCTCTTTGGTAGGTCAAATTCATCAAAATCAGGGTCCCAACTGTCGTCTTCATCAGTTGCCTCCCAATCGTCTTCAGTGTCATCTGCATCATCATCTAAATCGTCGTCGTCATCTGCAGATTTTTTAGCGGATGATTTTGCACCTGCTTTTTTTGAAGTTGACTTTACGATGGGTTCATCATCTTCCAAATCATCATCGTCGTCATCATCATCTTCCTTTTTCTTTGCTTTAGGAGATGGTTTACTTGCGGCTACTTTTGCCGGTACTTTCGGGGTAGAGGATTTCTTATCCTTATCAGACTTCGCTGCCATATTTCTAATAAGATTTAGAGCGTAAATTTTGTACGCAAAATTATATTAACCAAATAAATTTTTCAATATCAAATCAAATGCCAAAACTATAAGCTTACTATTTGCTCTCTTCCTGGACCATTTGAAACGTACTTAACAGGTGCACCCACATAATTGTTGATGAAATCGATATAAGTATTCATTTCTGCTGGTAAAGCTGCTGCAGTTTTAATGGTGGATGTATCGGTATTCCAGCCTTTAAATGATTGGAGTACTGGGCTTATTTTAGCTCTGGAAATTTGATAAGGAACTTCTTCCGTTATTTTTCCATTTACATCATATGCAGTACATACTTCCAGTTCTTTAAAACTATCTAATACATCGGCCTTGGTCATAATGATTTTAGTGACGCCATTAATCATACAAGTGTACTTTAATGCAACTAAATCTATCCAGCCACAACGTCTTGGTCTACCAGTGGTAGCACCAAATTCGCTACCAATTCTTCTTAGTTCTTCCCCGGTAGCATCTTCTAATTCAGTAGGGAATGGACCTCCACCAACTCTAGTGCAATAAGCTTTAGAAACACCCATTACGTCGTTGATTTTTTTCGGAGAAACGCCTAATCCGGTGCAAACACCTGCAGAAATGGTATTGGAAGATGTTACGAATGGGAAAGTACCAAAATCAATGTCAAGCATGCTTCCCTGTGCACCTTCTGCCAATACTTTTTTACCCTTGGTTAATTGGTCATTAATAAAGTATTCGCAATTAATCACATTTAAGGTTTTCAAAAACTCTAAAGCTTCAAAAAACTCTTCTTCCCATGCAGAAATATCTTCAATAAAATGGAAGTTATCCAATAATTTTTGGTGCTTTAAACGAAGCTTAATGTATTGACTGGTAAAGTTTTTGTCTAATAAATCGCCTACTCTTAAAGCGTTTCTGCCAGTTTTGTCCATGTAAGCTGGTCCAATTCCCTTTAGGGTAGAACCAATTTTACTTTCACCCTTAGACAATTCAGAGGCTTTATCTAGGGCTCTATGCGTTGGAACAATAATATTGGTGCGCTCAGATATAAATAAATTTTTTCTTACGTCAATTCCATGTGCTGCAACGGCATCACATTCTCTTTTTAACGTAACAGGATCTAATACTACACCACCTCCAATAATATTTACTTTATCCTGATGAAAAATGCCTGAAGGAATTTGGTGTAAAACCATTTTTTTACCTTCTACATAAAGGGTATGTCCTGCATTGGGACCACCTTGAAAGCGGGCTACTATATCATAATTGGGAGCAAAATAATCTACTATTTTACCCTTTCCTTCGTCGCCCCATTGTAAGCCTAATATTACGTCAACCATAGTTTATTGTCTAAGCCGCAAAAATAAGGGATAAGAATAAGAGTTTGGGGTTAAATATTTAACCTTCTTTCTCGGTGTCAAAACGATCAACTGTTTGAATTCCGTTTAGCGATTTTAATCGATTTACCAGTTCTTCTAATTCTTCTTTGTCATGAACAAATACCTTAATGGTTCCCTCAAATAATCCCTCTCTTGAATCAATGCTTAATCCAGAGATATTGATTCGTAAATCTCCGCTTATTACATTCGTAATTTTATTAATAACCCCCACGTCATCTAGCCCAACAATCTTTAAACCGGTTAAGAAAGAAATTTCTTTATTTTTTGCCCACTTGGTTTATACAACCCGATGACCATAGTTGGCCAACAGTTGAGTGGCATTGGTGCAACTGGTTCTATGAATGATTAATCCCTTACCTGTACTTACAAAACCAAATACGTCATCCCCAGGTATCGGATTACAACATTTGGCCAAAGTGTACATGATTTTATCACTACTCTCTCCAAAAATGATGAGTTCAGAATCTTTTTTAGAAATCGCTTTGGTAGGATCAGCAATTAAATCATTAAAAACAGGCTTGGGTTTCGGTATTTCAATTTTATCACCTAGTATTTGAAAGTCTTTTAATTCTCTCAAATCAATTGCTTTGGTGGCAATTTTATAATTCAGATCTAAAGCAGAATTCAATTTATAAAACTGCATTAGTTCATCAATATTGTATTGGCTGTATGCAGCCCCAATCGATTCTAATCTTCTTTGTAAAACATACTTGCCATCTTCGGCAATTTTCCTTTTTTCTTCGCGTAAACTGTCTTTGATTTTATTCTTGGCTTTGGCGGTAACCACCATATTCAGCCAATCTTCCGAAGGTTTTTGCTTATTACTGGTGATGATTTCTATTTGATCACCACTTCTGAGTTTATGACCAATAGGAACCAATTTATGGTGCACTTTGGCACCAATACATTTGGTACCAATGGCAGAGTGAATGGAGAAGGCAAAATCTAGAGCGGTACTACCAGTAGGCAACATCTTTACTTCCCCCTTTGGGGTGTAGACATAAATTTCCTCTGCTAAAAAAGAAGTTTTAAAATCTTGTAAAAAGTCTACTCCATCCGTATCAGGAGCACTTAATACTTCTCTAATTTGGCCAAACCATTTGTCAAAACGGTCTTCGTCGTTACCTTCTTTTCCTTCTTTGTATTTGAAGTGAGCTGCCAAACCTTTTTCAGCAATCTCATTCATTCGTTTCGTTCTAATTTGAACCTCAACCCATTTACCTTGGGGCCCCATCACCGTGGTATGTAAAGCTTCATATCCATTGCTTTTGGGGTTGCTTAACCAGTCTCTTAATCTTTCTGGGGATGGATTGTACTCGTCGGTTACCATTGAGTACACTTTCCAGCACTGCTCTTTCTCTTTTTCGGGAGGTGCATTTAAAATGACCCGAATAGCAAATAGATCGTACACTTCTTCAAATGCCACTGATTTTTTCTTGATTTTATTCCAGATCGAGTGTATGCTCTTGGGTCTACCATAAATTTCAAAATCGAAATCGGCAGCAACTAATTTTTCGCGAATAGGACGAATGAATTCGTTGATGTAACGGGTTCTTTCGCGTTTGGTTTCCGATAATTTTTTAGCGATGTCTTTGTAAGCTTCGGGCTCCATGTATTTCATGGAAAGGTCTTCCAGCTCTGTTTTGATACTGTATAAACCCATTCTATGTGCAAGCGGAGCATATACCCAAACTGTTTCAGAAGCAATTTTTAATTGCTTCTCTCTTTTCATATGGTCCAATGTCCGCATATTGTGTAAGCGGTCGGCCAACTTGATGAGAATAACCCTCGGGTCATCGGTTAAGGTTAGCAGAATCTTTTTAAAATTTTCTGCTTGCTGACTGGTATTGGTATCTATTACACCTGAAATCTTCGTTAGTCCATCCACAATTTTGGCAATCTCTGTTCCAAATTCCATTTCCACGTCTTCCAAAGAAATATCGGTGTCTTCAACTGTATCGTGCAAGAGGGCACAGATGGTACTTCTTACCCCCAACCCAATTTCCTCCACGCAAATCATGGCTACTGCAATAGGGTGGAGTATATAGGGTTCCCCGCTTTTTCTGCGCATGGTTTTGTGCGCATTGGCTGCCATTTCAAAAGCGGTTCTTAATAATTCTTTATCCCCTTTTTTTAGTTTAGGGCGCAAGGCTTTTAATAAAGCGCGATAATGGCGAATGATTTCTTTTTTCTCCTGTTCTTCGTTCAGCGTGTATTTGGCTAAACTGGGCTCTATTGACTGAATTGGGGCTGAATCCATACTATACAAAGATAGGAAAAGGCACCATTTGAATTTGTTTTATGAAGCTGCAAAAGAATGGCGTACCTTAAATAAAAATTATTCTTGAAGCTCAGCTATTTTATTATTGGTGTAATTGGATTTGTTTGTTTGATAATAAGCCCTCAACAAACAAAAGCCCAGTCACCTATTCCTGACACGGTTAAAACGGGAATTTACGTTACCAGTATACACGATATCGATTTCAAACAAAAAGAATACACCATTAATTTATGGCTCTGGATGCGGTATAAGAATCGAGATTTTGAGTTTGACAAATATCTTGAAGTGCCCAATGCAAAATCATTCACCAAATTGTATACAACAATCGATTCTTCAGGAGGAGATTATTTTATGCAGATGAAGTTGCAGTGTATCATGAAAGACAACTGGAGTATACAAAATTTTCCATTCGATCGGCAACGTCTTTGGTTTTCGATAGAAAATTCTCAATTTGATGCCAGTGAATTGGTATTTGCAAGAGATACGTTAGGAAAAAACTATGATCCTCGTTTTACATTAAGAGGCTGGGTCATTGATAGTTTTGTAACCAGCACTTCGGTGAAAATGTATGAATCTGCTTTTGGAGATCCAAGCATTGATACCCCCCACACAGAATACGGGTCTTACCGAGCAAGAATTAGTTTAAGCAGAGACGCAGGAGATTTATTTTGGAAAATGTTTTTGGGAATGTATATCTCCTTCTTAATAACCTATATCTGTTTTTATATTCATGCCGATAGCATTGATTCTCGTTTTGGTTTAAGTGTGGGTGCTTTATTTGCAGTGATTGGAAACAAGTATGTAGTAGAAGCTTCATTGCCGGAGTCAACTACATTTACTTTGGTAGATTTATTGCATGGCATAACGCTGTTTTTCATCATTGCAGGGGTGAGTTTATCTATATATTCTTTAAAGTTGCAGAAGCAGGGGAAATTGGCAGAAGCCAATCGATTTGATATGATCACTGCCCAAATATTTTTAGTGATTTATGTTGGGTTAAACGGATGGTTAATCTGGAAAGCCAATCAACACTAAATTCTATTTACATTTGCGCTGCAATGACCGCTACCGCCAAAAAGAAAATATTTGATTTTAGTTTATTACAACGCATCTTCTTTTTTGTAAGACCATATTCTTCTTATTTCTATTTGAGTTTGGTATTGGCGATTTTTATGGCAATTGCAGCCCCAGTTAGGCCATACTTGATTCAGCTAACAGTGAACGGAGCAACCGGGAAAGCAGCACAAGTGCCCGATTGGGTAAAATGGGTCTTGTTCGGCAATGATTTGTCCGATGTGAGTAGGTTTATTATTGCAGTCACCATTTTCCAGATCAGCTTTTTATTTATTGAAACAGCAATTCGTTTTTTATTCTCTTATATCACTGCTTGGATGGGACAAAATGTAGTGAAAGACCTCAGGGTTACCGTGTACAAAAAAGTATTGGGCTTAAACCTGAGACAGTTTGATCAAACCCCTATCGGTACACTTACCACTAGAACCATCAATGATATAGAAAGCATCAATGAAATTTTTTCGGATGGTTTAATCCCTATTGTGGCAGACTTACTTACCATAATTATTACGCTTGCCACGATGTTTTATATGGACTGGAAATTGACCCTAGTGAGTTTAACGCCATTCCCGATTATGATCATTGCTACTTATTATTTTAAAGAGAGCGTGAACAAGAGTTTTATGCAGGTTCGTAATGCAGTGGCTGCGCTCAATGCATTTGTACAAGAACATATTACGGGGATGCAAGTAGTACAAGCATTTGCAGCAGAAGACAAAGAAGCTGGCGCATTCCAAAAAATTAATGAAAAACATCGAGACGCTAATATCAAAGCCATTTTTGCTTATTCTGTTTTTTTCCCTGTTGTAGAAGTGGTGTTGGCCGTGAGCATGGGTATTTTGGTATGGTGGATTGCCGACCGAACTTTGGATGCTGGTTTATTAGTGGCTTTTATATTGTACCTGAATCAAATTTTCAGACCATTGCGTGTTATTGCAGATAAGTTTAATGTTTTGCAAATGGGAATGATTGCCGCTGAGAGAGTATTAAAAGTGCTAGATAATACAGACGAATTGCCCCCAGCTGCTCCTAATGCGTATACCCCAACTAAAATTAATGGTGATATCTCTTTTAAAGACGTCAATTTTTCTTACACCGGCACCCAAAATGTGTTGCATCAGATCAATTTTGAAGTAAAAGCAGGAGAAACCGTTGCGTTAGTAGGCCATACCGGTAGTGGAAAAACCTCCATCATCAGCCTCCTCAATCGATTATACCAGATTCAATCCGGGGAAATAGCCATAGATGGGGTGGATATTAACCGCTGGGATACGGACTGTCTTCGCAAAGGGATCGGGGTAGTATTGCAAGACGTTTTTTTATTTTCGGGAACGGTGATGGACAATATTACCCTCCGAAATCCCGAAATTTCGGCTGCCCAGGTTGAAGAAGCGGCTAAAATGATTGGGGTGCACGATTTTATTATGCAATTGCCAGGAGGGTATCAGTACAATGTGATGGAGCGAGGGAATACCCTTAGTTTAGGACAACGCCAGTTGATTTCATTTATCAGGGCTTTGCTGTACAATCCAGCTATCCTTATTTTGGACGAAGCCACTTCTTCTATAGATACGGAAAGCGAACTTTTGATAGAGAAAGCCATCGATACGCTTATTTCAGGCCGAACTTCCATTGTAATAGCTCATCGCCTAAGTACAATAAGAAAAGCCAACCAAATCATCGTGTTAGACAAGGGCGAATTAAAGGAAAAAGGGAGTCATGCCAGTTTATTGGCAGCTGGCGGATTCTATGCCCGATTACATGAAATGCAGTTTGAGAAAAAGAAAGCTGTTTTGCAGTAATTTTCCCCCATCTACCCTTATCTTTGCCGCAAATTTAGAGATGGGTATGGCCTCAAAAAGCATAAAAACATTACTGGTAGCTGTTTTCAGCATATTCTTATTGCTTTTTTCTGCGAATTCATTTGCGAGCGACGCACCTGCTGGTGGCGCCGAAAAGCATGAAGCAAGTTCATTTGATCCGGCCAAGCTCATCATGGAGCATATTATGGACGCCCATGAGTTCCATTTTGCTACCATTGGCGAAAAACATATCAGCATTCCTTTGCCTGTTATTTTATACTCTCCGGAGAGAGGATTGACTATGTTCAATTATTCAAAATTCAACCATGGACACGATGTGTACCAAGGATACAAATCTGAAGAAGGACATATTATTGCTGTAAATGCGGCAGGGGAACACGATACAACCGTAACTGTTTACGATATGAGTTTAACTCGTAACGTAGTTCAGATGTTTATCGCACTTACTTTGTTATGTGTGTTAATGATTGGTGTAGCGAATAAGTATAAGCGCAATGGTGCAAAAGTTGCACCAAGCGGATTTCAAAATGCAGTGGAACCTGTGATCACTTTTGTAAGAGATGAAGTAGGTAAGCCTAACTTAGGTCATGCTTACGAGAAATTCATGCCTTATTTATTAACCGTATTTTTCTTCATCCTGATCAATAACTTGATGGGATTAATTCCTGGTTCTGCTAACGTAACAGGAAATATAGCTTTCACCATCGTACTAGGGGTAATCAGTTTCTTGGTTATTTTATTTAGTACCAATAAGCATTTCTGGGCGCATATTTTTAATCCACCCGTACCTGGTTTTGTAAAACCAATTTTGGTACCGGTAGAGTTTTTAGGAATTTTCACAAAGCCATTTGCCTTGATTGTCCGTTTGTTTGCCAATATGGTTGCGGGTCATATCGTAATTACTTGCTTTGTGATGTTGATTTTCATTTTCGGTGCCATGAGTAAAGTTGCAGGTTGGGGTTTTGCTCCTGTATCAATGGCATTCACCATTTTCATTTATTTCATAGAGATATTGGTTGCCTTTATTCAAGCGTTCATCTTCACTAATTTAACTGCCGTATTTATTGGTCAGTCAATGGAAGGTGCTCACCATGATGAAGCGCATCATTAATTTTTTTTATCATTAAAACAAACAGTATGTCAGTTATTAACACTTTGTTGGATGTTAGCATGAGCCATTTAGGTGGAGCTATTGGTGCAGGATTAGCTGCAATTGGTGCCGGTATTGGTATCGGTCAAATTGGTAAAGGTGCTGTAGAAAGCATCGCTCGTCAGCCAGAAGCGTCTAACGACATCCGTGCAAACATGATCTTGACTGCCGCATTCGTAGAGGGTGTTGCCCTTTTCGCGGTAATCGCTGGTATCTTGGCTGTATTAAAAGCCTAGTTGCACAAACTTTTTACTGCATCGTGCGCACAGGGCAATCGATGCAGTAATCTTTAACTAAACATTGAAGTTTTAAACATATAATATGGAACTGTTATTACCCGGATTAGGATTGTTGGTATGGACTTTACTAGCATTCCTCGTTGTATTCTTCTTGTTGAAGAGCTTTGCGTGGAAGCCCATCTTATCTTCATTAAAAGAAAGAGAAACCGGTATTGCTGATGCAATTGCTTCTGCAGATAAAGTGAAAGCTGAAATGGCTGCATTGAAGAATGAAAATGAAGCAATGATGGCTAAAGCGCGTGAAGAGAGAGCGGTGATGATTAAAGAAGCGAAAGAAACAGCAGATAAAATGGTTTCAGACGCAAAAGATAAGGCGAAGGCTGAATACGATCGTATTGTAGCTGAAGCACAAACTGCTATCATGCAACAAAAAAATGCAGCTTTAACCGATGTGAAAAATCAGGTTGGAACATTGGTAATTGAAGTAGCAGAGAAAGTGTTGAGCAGAGAATTGTCTAACAAAGGCGATCAAGAAAATTATATTAAACAATTAGCTGAAGGCGTTAAACTGAACTAATACATGTCGAACCCAAGATTAGCAGACCGTTATGCCAAAAGCCTAGTTGATCTTTCAACAGAAAGAAATCAATTAGACACTGTGCGTACTGATATGCAATACATACAGGCCATTTGCAAAGCAAGTCGCGACTTTTTGAATGTGCTGCGTAGCCCCATTATTAAGGCAGACCAAAAAGAAAAAATGTTGGTTGCAGTAATTAATGGTAAGGTATCTGAACTAACTGCTATGTTTTGCAATTTATTGGTAAGAAAAGGAAGAGAAAGTGATTTGCCAGAGATTGCTGCTGCATTTATTAGCCAATACAATGCATTAAAAGGCATACATCAAGTAAAGCTTACAACAGCTGTTCCTGTTTCTGAAGAATTAAAAAAGTCTATTGAAGCGAATGTTCAAAAGGCCAATAATTTCACTTCAGTTGAATTGGAAACTGCTGTAGATGAGAAACTTATTGGAGGATTTGTTTTAGAATTTAATAATAAGCAAGTGGATGCTAGTATTGCATTTGATTTGCGTGAAATTAAAAAGCAGTTTCTCCAAAATCAATTTGTTCCTAATATTCGATAATCAAATACATTAAGATCAACTTTTAAATCATACAAAATGGTAGATATTAAACCAGATGAAATATCAGCGATACTGAGACAGCAACTCAGCAATTTCAATGCTTCTGCCGAACTAGAAGAAGTAGGTACCGTATTGCAAGTGGGTGATGGTATTGCCCGTGTGTACGGCCTTAATGGTGTACGAAGCGGAGAACTGGTAGTATTCGAAAACGGTGTTAAAGCAATTGCCCTTAACCTTGAAGAAGACAATGTGGGTGTGGTATTAATGGGTGAGAGCGGAAGTATCAAAGAAGGTGCTAAAGTTAAAAGAACCGGACAGATTGCATCTATCAAAGTAGGTGAAGGAGTAGTTGGTCGTGTTATCAATACTTTAGGTGAGCCTATTGATGGTAAAGGTCCAATCAAAGGTGAATTATATGAAATGCCATTGGAGCGTAAAGCACCAGGGGTAATTTTCCGTGAGCCTGTAAAAGAGCCATTGCAAACTGGTATCAAAGCGATTGATGCGATGATTCCTATTGGTCGTGGTCAACGTGAATTGGTAATTGGTGACCGTCAAACTGGTAAAACAGCAATTTGTGTGGACACAATTATCAATCAAAAAGAATTCTACGATGCAGGTCAACCTGTATATTGTATATATGTTGCGATTGGTCAAAAAGCTTCTACTATTGCCGGTGTGATGAAAACATTAGAGGATAATGGTGCGATGGCTTATACAACTATCGTGGCAGCTTCTGCAGCGGATCCAGCTCCTCAACAATTCTACGCTCCATTTGCGGGTGCAGCAGTGGGTGAGTTTTTCCGTGATTGTGGTAAACCAGCATTAATCGTATTTGATGACTTATCAAAGCAAGCGGTGGCTTATCGTGAGGTCTCTTTATTATTACGTCGTCCTCCTGGTCGTGAAGCATATCC